>Ga0335078_10008843_pt1 | contig 14970 bp, 13 predicted proteins | sample Lox_Sample_32_FD_206711 | JGI IMG/M metagenome (GOLD analysis project Ga0335078, IMG submission 206711) | Soil microbial communities from Loxahatchee National Wildlife Refuge, Florida, United States - Lox_Sample_3.2 | ecosystem: Environmental > Terrestrial > Soil > Wetlands | place: USA...
TGATGCACGGCTTCCCCGAATTGACGATCGGCGGAGTGCTCGTCGCTCCTTTCGTGATTTACGCGGGCGCGGCCATCGCGATCTTTGCCGTGCTGCGTCCCCTTCTCCACCTCGTCGGCTTCGATCGCGCGTTCAGCAACCCGCCACTCGCGCAACTGAGCCTCTACGTCCTAGTCCTCGCGCTGCTGATTGTGCTGTTGTAGCGGAGACGTCCTTGCACTCGCCCGACTCCATCTCACGCGAACGAACAACGGCCAGTGTCGCCGAGCCCAGTCCGGTCGCGGCCGAGCCCTCCGTGCTTCACGTCGCCGCCTCGGCGACGAGCGCGCAGGCTGGCCCTGTTTTGGAAGGGCGTCCTTTGATCGCAGATCCGAGCGAATGTCTGCCCGTCGAGCCAAAATCGCCATTGAAAGGCTCAGCATGCGGGCGTCCCGGTCCTATTGCTCGTTTCGTTTGGAAAACGCTCAAGACGGCGGCGACCCTACTCATCCTCGCCATGGCCGTGCTCGCGGCCGTGGTCATCTGGGATTTCTATGTCACCGCGCCCTGGACGCGGGACGGCATCGTTCGCGTGCAGGTCGCGGATGTGGCGCCGCAAGTGTCGGGGCAGATCACGAAAATCCGAGTTGTCGACAACCAATACGTTCACCAGGGCGACGTGCTCTACGTCATCGATCCCTTCGATTTTCAGGTGGCGCTCGACATGGACAAGGCGCAGCTGCGCCAGAAAGCCGCCGATCTGCAGGTCAAGCGAATGCAGGCCGAGCGCCGGCAGCACCTCACCGACCTCGCCACGACGCCGGAGGAGCAGCAGTTATATGCCGGCAACGCCACCCAGGCGCAGGCGGCCTTCGACGCCGCCCAGCAGCAAGTCGAGCAGGCCGATATCGACCTCAAGCGCACGGTGGTGCGCAGCCCGGTGAACGGCTACGTCACCAACCTTTTGCTGCGGCTGGGCGACTACGCCCATGCGGGCACGGCCAACGTCTCGGTGATTGACGCCGACAGTTACTGGATCGACGGCTATTTCGAGGAAACCAAGATGGCGCATGTCTGCATCGGCGACCGCGCCGAAGCGCAGCTGATGGGCTACCGCGATCCAATCATAGGACGGGTGCAGAGCGTGACCCGCGGCATTAGCGTCTCAAACGCCGCGCCGAGCATCCAAGGTCTACCGAACGTCGATCCTGTTTACACCTGGGTGCGGCTGGCGCAGCGCGTCCCGGTGCGCATCCGGATCACACATGTCCCGGATGGCGTCCCGCTCGTTGCCGGTATGACTGCGACAGTAACGATCGGCGATGCCGAGGGGCATGAAAGCCGTGGCGGGCTCCGCCAGCGCTTCATGAAACTTGCGGATCTCGTTGGCGACTTCGTTCACGGTCCGCATCCGTCACCGGGCTGCGTGCCGCGGATCAGCAACGAGAACGGCGTGACCGCATCCCTTCCCACGCCCAAACCTGCCGCGCCTCTCAATCCCGCAGAAATCAACCCCGGCCTCGCGCCCGATATGAACAGACCACCCCGGGCGTGGTGAAGGCAAAGCCGTTCCGCTCGTCCCCTGAGCGAGGGCACGAGCGTCCGTAGACATGGCGGCGGTTGGTCATCGCACCGGGCGCGAGCGGTCAAATTCGGCCATACCGAAATCCCCCTGAAAATCGAACCTCGCAAGCCATCACGCGCTTCGGAAGCGCTCGACCGCGGCGGGGTCGAGTTCGATCCCGAGGCCCGGCCGTTCCGACAATCGGATCGTACCGTCCTTCTCTGCTTTGATTGGCTCTTTCAAGAGTTCGTCGCGCAATCCGTTCGGGTTCTGGTCGAATTCGAGGATCAAGCCGTTCGGGATCGACGCGGTGAAGTGGAGCGAGGCGGCGAGCAATACCGCGCCAGCGAAGGCGTGCGGCGCAACCATGCGGTGGTGCGCCTGCGCAAGGGCGGCGATGCGCCGGCCTTCGGAGAAGCCGCCGGTCCAGGCGATGTCGGTCTGGACGATGTCGACGGCATTGCGGGCGATCAATTCGCGGTAGCCGTAGAGCCCAATTTCGGTCTCGTAGCCGGCAATCGGCGTCGCGAGGGCCGCGGCGACCTGGGCGCTGCCGTCGATGTCGTCGGTCGCGACCGGCTCCTCGATCCAGTACAGATTGTAGGGCTCGAAGGCGCGTCCCATCTGGATCGCGATGGCCGGGCTCCAGGCGCAGTTGACGTCGACCATCAGTTTGGCGTGTGGCCCAAGCGCCCGGCGCACCGCGGCAACCCGGGCGATATCCTCCTCGGGCTCGATGACGCAGCTCTCGGCGTGATCGACCAGGTGGCGCAGATGGGTCTGGGTCGACGGATTGCGGCCGACCTTCATCTTCATGCCCTTGAAGCCGCGGGCGCGGTAGCTTTCGGCCTCGGCAGCGAGATCGTCGATCGACTTGCCCTCGGAATAGAAGCCGCCCGAGGCATAGGCCTCGACCCGGTCACGGCAACCGCCAAGGAGTCGCCACAGCGGCATCCGCGCGACCTTGCCGGCGATATCCCACAGCGCGATGTCGATGCCGCTGATACCATTCATCACGATGCCCCGCCGGCCGAACTGGCGGGTGCGGGCGAACATCTTCTGCCACAGCCCTTCTATCAGCAGCGGGTCCTCGCCGATCAGCATCGGTTTCAAGGTCTTCTCGATGACCGCGGCCGTGGCGCCGCCGCCGAGCCCGGCCTCGCCGATGCCAACGATGTGTTCGTCAGTCTCGACTGCTACCAGCAAAGCCCCGCGGCGCGCCTGCATGCCGCCGGCGCTGCCATAGGGCGGATCGCAGCGATAGCTCAGCGCGGTGGTACGGATATCGACGATCTTCATAGCGCTACACCTCCTCAATCCCGTCATTTGGGGGCCTGACCCGAGGATGTCCGGTTCCGGGTTCAGCTCTATTGGAGCACGTCAAACTCCGAACCATAACGGGACCAAGCAGTGACCAGAACCAGAGCTATGAATTCCTAATCGAGGCGGCTTCCGGAGGCACCGTCCACCGCATCACAAACGGACATTGCCGCACACGACCTAATCGGAGCGGAGACTGTTTCTTGAGCCGGCCAATCCTCAATCAACCAGTCCCCGGCGACGGCGCCCCTACCATCGGCGTGTCGCCATCGCCGCCTCGACTCTTTTGACGGCAAGCGAAATGGCGGCCGTCCGAGGTAATGTCCGCGAGCGCTTCGCTTCCGCCAGTACTGCCCGGGTGTTAAAGGTATCTACGCTGCTCGCGGAGCCAACGAATATCGTCGATGTCCTCGTCGGCGACGGGGAAGCTGCTTCTGAGGGCGTCGACGAGCGCCTTGATCCGCGATAGCTCGTGCCGCACCGCATCCGAAGTCATGACCAGCGGTCCCGCTCCTGCTTGCACGCTGAATTGAACGGCGCTTGCTGGCTGCCCGCTTTGCGGCAGATCAAGGTTTTGGGCGGCAAAAACGGGAAAAAATGCCCAGTCGATGATCTGGAGTTCGCCCGACCATGTCTCGCGTGTCCCAGGGTCTTGCTGCTTTGACAATGTGCTGGATGCTGCTCACTGCCGCCGCGCACGCCACCACGCCCTACGATGGCATATGGATCGTCGATTTTCCGGCAAGCCCGCTCGTCGCCGGAGAGAGTCATTCCGTCTGCCCCGCTTTGCGGCTCAGGGCGGACGTGGTGGACGGGAAGGTCTCCGGTAGTCTCACTCGCTTCTTTCCCGGCAACGTCGTCGAAAATGACTCGGGTCCGGCGTCCTCCCCGGTCACCGGCACGGTTCATTCCGACGGCTCGGTCGAGGCCTATTGGCTTGGCTGGATCGTGAGGGGACAAATCACGGGCGATACCGCGACTCTGACCTTGCTGTTCGGCCAATGCGGGCCGCGTCATATGATTGGACGCCGGGTCGCGGGGCAGTGATCGACGGATCGTGAAATATCGTAATCGGACTCCGGCTCCTTCGCCTTTCTCTCTTCGGCGAGTTCGGTCAGCCGGTAGAATCGTCGAGCGACAGACTGCTGTTCCGAGACATGCTATTCTCGGCAGCGAAGCTTTTGGACAGGGAGGCCCGCGTGGCGCGGCCCGGCAAAGAGATTTCCATCAACGCCTTTTACGCGAACACGCCGGGCCAGAACTGGATCGGGCTCTGGAGCCACCCGCGCAGCACGGCCACCCAATACAACCGTCTCGATTTCTGGATCGAGGTCGCACAGCTGGCCGAGCGGGGCCTTTTCGATTCGATCTTTTTCGCCGATACGAGCGGCGTCTACGACGTTTACGAGGGGACGCCGCGCGCGGCTATCGAACGCGCGGCAATGTTCCCGATGAACGATCCGACGCTGCTCATTCCGACCATGGCGCACGCGACGCGCCATTTGAGCTTCGGCGTCACCGGCAATTTGAGCTACGAGCCGCCTTACAATCTCGCGCGCAAATTCTCGACTCTCGACCATCTGACCGATGGCCGGATCAGCTGGAACATCGTGACCGGATTTCAGGAGAGCGCCGCCCGCGCGCGCGGGATGCCGCGACAACGTGACCATGACGAGCGTTACGACATGGCCGACGAATACATGCAGGTCGTGTACAAACTGTGGGAGGGAAGTTGGGAGGACGACGCGGTTGTACGGGACCGCGAGCGCCGCCTCTACGCGCGCGGGGACAAAGTCCACGAAGTAACGCACGAGGGACCGAATTTTCGTATGAGCGCCGTTCACATGTCGGAACCCTCGCCGCAGCGGACGCCCGTTCTATACCAAGCCGGCGGATCGCCGCGCGGCCGTGCGTTTGCGGCCCGGCATGCGGAATGCGTCTTTGTCTCGGGCCTGCCCAAGGAGAAAACCGCGGAGCGGGTCCGCGCCATCAGGCAGCAAGCACAAGCGGAAGGGCGCGACCCGGCGGACATACGCTTCATCATGCTGGCGACCGTAATCGTCGCGCCGACCCAGGCCGAGGCGCATGACAAGCACGAGGAGCTCGCGCGCTATGTCGATGTCGAGGGCATGCTGGCGCTTTATTCAGGCTTGTCGGGATTTGATTTCTCGCAGAACACGTTCGAAGCGGCAAAGCTCGCCGAAGCGCGCGGCGTCCGCACCGTGATCGAAGGTTTTTCCAGTGCCAATGCACGTCGCGTGTCGCGCTCCGTCGATATCGCGAATTTCGGCCCCCAAGGCGGCCGCGAATGTTTCCTCGTGGGCTCGCCGACGCAAGTCGCGGACGAGATGGAGGCCTGGATTGCCGAGGCGGAGATCGATGGATTCAATCTGCAGCGCTCGGGCGAGCCGCAGCACATCGCGGATTTCGTCGAGCTGGTCGTGCCCGAACTGCAGAACCGCGGCCTTTACAAGCATGCATATCGCGAAGGCACGTTCCGGCAGAAGCTCTTCGGCAAGGGCGACCGCGTGCCGAGCAGCCATCCTGGCGCGCGATATCGTCATCGGGCTCATTCGGCATAAGCGCGCCGTGGTGATGTACGAACGCCTTCCAGGTGGAGCGGGGGCGTGATCGATGCAGATTTTTGGCGCGATCAAGGCGCGAAGTTTCGGGAGCGCGCCATGACAACCAAAGATCGGCTCTCAGTGGCGGCTCTGATCCTTCGGCAGGAAGGCCGTGGTGTAGAATTTCGACATGTCGGCCGACGCCGGGAGCAGCTTCAGCGCCACCAGCGACCGCTTTAGTTCAGCGATCGATTGGTCGTCGAAATTGCAGGCTTCGGTAAACAACCTTCCGTGCGTAAGATCGTATTCCTTTGCCGTCACGCTTTCAGGGAGATGCGTGATGCCGCTTTCGAGCTTCACCGTCTCGGCCCTGTGGGTGCGGATGAAGTCGACGGTCTCGACCCAGGCCGCGACGAACGCGCGGACCGCGTCGGGGTTGGTCTCGATGATGTGATTGGACGCAGTGAGCAGGCCGGAAACCATGCTGCCCTCGTAGTCCGAGATCGAGACGAGCGGCCGCCCGATGTTCTTCTCCTCCATGTTCAGGAACTGGTTGGTGCCGCCGAGGTCGGCATCGACGAGATGCTCGCGGAACGCAGCGATGGTGCTCGCGACGCCGTTGCCGATCGCGACCGGCGTGATGCCGTTGGGACCCCAGCCCTTCTTGACCGCCAGTTCCTTCGCTAGCCATTCCGTGAGCGAGCCGGGGCTCGAGACGCCGATCTTCTTGCCCTTGAGCCCATCGATCGTCGTGATTGGCGAATCCTGCGGCACGCCGATGCTGAGGAAGGAAAACGGTCCCGAGACCTCGCAGATGCCCATCATCGGCGCGCCTTTGGCGACGAACGCGAGTTCGGTCCCACCGGCATCGCCGATGTCAATATTGCCGGCAGCCATCGCTTGGACCATCTTGGCGCCGCCGCTGAAATTCACGATATTCACGTCGAGGCCATGTTTCTTAAAAATTCCGAGTTCCTCGCCGACATCGACCGGGATCACAGGATCGGAGGTCGCCACCGCTTTGCCGACCACGATCGTGGTGGCGGCTGACGCCGCAAATGGCACTGCCGTCGCGACAAGCGCGACCACCAACTCGACAATCCGGCGCAACCGACTTACCGTCATGGTTCCTCCCCGCTGCAACTCGTTGCCTAGCGAACGCAGAACGATCTCGCGGACATCGTCTGCGCGGCAGCCACACCGATCATGCTCGTGAATTGACACGCGCCGCAATACGGTCATATTTTCTTCCCGCGGCTGGAAAGGAAGTTCGAGTCATGGCCAGAATTCGGCATATAGCGATCTTCTCCGACGATCCCGAGCGTCTTGCCGACTTCTATGTCGATGTGTTCGGCATGGAGATTAAAGGCAAAAGCGAGGGCGACGGCTCGGTCTGGCTGAGCGACGGCTATATGGACATCGCGCTGTTGCGCCGTCGCAGCGAATTGACGCCCGAGGGCGTGCATCACTTCGGCATCACCATCGAGCCGTCCGAGAGAGACGGCGTCTATCAGCGCTTGAAGGCGCATGATGCCTGGCTGATGAAGCCGCCGCCGGGCCGGCCCTATGTCGAGGACGCGGCCAAGGATGCCGACGGCAATAAGTTCGACATCTCGACCTCGGCGGTGAAGGGCGAGGACGGTCGGATCGCGATGAAGGATGAGGCGCGAGTTGCCGAACTGGCCAAGGCGTGACGGCAATGGCGGATGAGGCAATGGCGCGCGTGCCCTATGCCGGGCCGATAGAGCCTGGCATGGTGTTCGATTTCGAGCCCGGCAAGAAGCACAAATACGAGCGGCTGGTGGTGACGCGGCGGCAGGGCGCGCGGATCTGGGCTACGGGCCGCTCGGCCGAGACCTTCCACAACGAGCCCGAATTCCGCGCCGCGGTCGTGTTCGTCTCGGACCGGCATTCCAAGAAACCGCGGCCCGAACCGATGCGGCTCGAAGGCCGGTATCTTGGGCCGATCGCGGTCGGCATGGTGTTCGATTTCGAGCCCGGCAAGCGGCACCAGTACGAGCGAATCGTCATTACCGATCTCAAGGGTCCGCACATCTGGGCGCGCGGCCGCTGCGGCCAGACCTATTATGAAGACGAGGACTTCCGCGACCACGTGGTCGCGGTGCCGCAATGACAATGGTCTCACGCCGCATGAGCATTCTTCTCATCGAAGGCTCCGCGCGCCGTCGGACCGACGCCTGAAGGCGGCGCCCATCCCGCGCGAGGACCCGCGGTCACTCGGCTGATACTGCGATCCGTTTCGCAGCGCGAGGCGCGCGCCAGCGGACTTCGCCCTGGGCCGTCAGTCAGCGCTCGAAGGTACTATCTTCGCCGGCGCGACAGTGCACGGACGCGCCGGCGGATCTCGTCCTTCGGGAATGCTTGAGCCGGAGGCCGAACGACATGTTCTCGAACACCGTCATGTGCGGGTGGCCGAGGCTTGGCCAAAGGCGGCGATGCGTGGCTGTCCCCCGGTTTGAGGCAAGTCAAGGTACGCGGGGCGAACTGTTGCGATGATGTAATTGATGAGTCCTTCGTCCGACATTCTCTACCAGAGGACGGATTACCGGCTGCCCTTCGATCTCGCGATTGGCGATACCATCGATTTCCTGTCCGCCGGCGCCTATACGGCAAGCGATGCATCGGTCGAGTTCAATGGCTTCCCCCCGATCCGTACCGACTGCATCTGAGACGGGGCCGCAGCCTCGGCGGCGGGTGGTCATCCTCGGCGCCGCGGGCCGCGATTTCCACAATTTCAACGTCGTCTATCGCGACAATCCGCGGTTCGAGGTGGTCGCGTTCACTGCGGCGCAAATCCCGGGCATCTCGGGGCGCCGCTATCCGGCAGCGCTCGCTGGCGCGCTTTATCCCGAGGGCATCCCCATCCTGGACGAAGCGCAGCTCGAAGAGATCGGCCGGACCGGGACGATCGACGAGGTCATCTTCGCCTATAGCGACGTGCCGCATGAACGGGTCATGCATCTTGGCTCGCGTGCCCTTGCCATCGGTGCGGATTTCGCGCTGCTGGGCCCAAGGCGAACGATGCTCCGGTCGGGCCGCCCGGTCGTCGCCGTCACCGCCGTTCGGACAGGCTGCGGCAAGTCGGCCGTCGCGCGTTTTCTTTCGCGCCAGCTCCGGGACCGCGGCAAGCGCGTCGCGGTCCTGCGCCATCCGATGCCCTATGGCGACCTGCTGGCAGAACGCGTGCAGCGTTTCGCCACGGCCGCCGATCTTGACGGCGCGAACTGCACCATCGAGGAACGCGAGGAATTTGAGCCGCACATTGCTGCGGGCAACATCGTCTTCGCAGGTGTGGATTACGGCGCCATCCTGAAAGAAGCCGAGCGGGACTGCGACATCGTCTTGTGGGATGGCGGGAACAATGACTTTCCCTTCATCCGGCCCGATCTGCACATCGCGCTCGCCGACGCGCTGCGGCCGCAACAGCTTACGACGCACCACCCGGGCGAAAGCGTGTTGCGCATGGCCGATATCCTGGTCATCACCAAGGTGGACGCGGCGGCAGCAGCCGACACGCAGGCGGTGGCCGATGGCCTGAAACGACTCAACCCCGATGCACCGATCGTCCGGTCCGCGTCACCGGTGCGGCTCGACGATGCGGCAGCAGTGAAAGGCCGGCGGGTTCTCGTCATCGAGGACGGACCAACGATCACGCATGGCGGCATGCCGTATGGCGCCGGCTACGTCGCGGCGCGGGCGGCGGGCGCGGCCGAAATCATCGACCCCAGGGCCGCGGCAAAGCGCGAGATCCGCGACGCCTACGCGGCCTATCCGCATATCGGCCGGGTTCTGCCGGCATTGGGTTATGGCGCGAGCGAGCTCCGGGCGCTTGCCGATACCATCGCCGCTTGCAACGCGGAGCTCGTCGTCTCCGCGACGCCGATCGACCTTGCGCGGCTCATCCCCATCGCCCAGCCGGTCGTGCGCGCCCGCTACGACTATGCCGAGCTCGACGAGCCGCGGCTCTCGACGCTCGTTGGCCGCTTTCTCGACACATGCGCGTCGTCCTAGCGCTAGGCGGAAATGCGCTGCTGCGGCGTGGCGAGCCGCTCGACGCTGAGGTCCAGCGCGTAAATGTCGCAAGCGCCGTGGCCGCGCTGGCGCCGATCGCCCGCCACCACGAGCTCGTGATTACCCACGGCAACGGCCCACAGGTCGGTCTGCTGGCGCTTCAATCGGCGGCCTACCGCGCGGTGCGCCCCTATCCGCTCGACGTTCTGGGCGCGGAGAGCGAGGGCATGATCGGCTATCTCCTCGAGTCGGAGCTCGCGAACGCGTTGCCCGGACGAGAGATCGCGACATTGCTGACCCAGGTCGAGGTCGATCCTGCCGATCCCGCCTTTGCGCGCCCGAGCAAGCCGATCGGGCCTGTTTATGACGAGACCGAAGCGCGCCGCGTCGAAGAACAATTCCGCTGGACGATGATGCGCGATGGCGCCGGATGGCGGCGGGCCGTGCCGTCGCCGGAGCCGCGGAGAATTCGCGAAATCGCGACGATCCGGCTCCTGGCGCGGGCCGGCGTCATCGTCGTGTGTGCCGGCGGCGGCGGGATCCCTGTGGTCACGACCGCGGAGCGGGGGATTTGCGGGGTCGAGGCGGTAATCGACAAGGATTTCGCCGCAGCGCTGCTCGCGCGGGCGCTCGAAGCCGATGCCTTGCTGCTGTTGACGGATGTGCCGGCGGTCTTTCCGAACTGGCCGGCGCATGGTTGCCAGCCGATCGGGCGCACCACCCCGGCGCAGCTTCGCCGCCACAGCTTTGCGCCGGGCTCCATGGGCCCGAAGGTCGAGGCGGCCTGCCGCTTCGTCGAGGCGACGGGCGGCTGCGCCGGGATCGGCGCGGTCGAGAATGCGGCTTCCATCCTGGCCGGCCAGTCCGGAACCATCGTCGTCCGGGGTTGAGCCAGATCACGATCTAGGCCCTGTAAGCGGCTATGCTGACGGCCTGGACATGCGGAGCGCGAGCATGGACACGACGCTGCCAACGGCGACGAAGGAACCTGCCTGGGTTGCGGCGCAGCCCTTGGCGCCGGACTTGTTGCGGCGCTGCTGCGACACGTCCGCAATGGCGTTCAAGACCACGGACGATCTGCCGGACCTGGCCGGGCTGGTCGGCCAGGAGCGCGCGGTCGATGCCGTGCGATTCGGCACCGCGATGCGGCGGCGCGGGTTCAACATCTTCGCATTCGGTCCCTCGGGAACCGGCAAGCACACGCTCGTCCACGGAATCCTGGCGGAGCAGGCCGCGGCCGAAACGACGCCACCCGACTGGTGCTATGTCAACAATTTCGCCGATCCCCACCGTCCGTTGTCCGTGAAGATGCCGACCGGACGTGCGGCGTCCTTTCGCGACGCGATGAAACGGCTCGTGGCGGAATTGCGCGCAGCCCTTCCGGCGGCTTTCGAGCGCGAGGACTATCGCGCCCGCCGCGAAGTCATCGAGGAGCAGTTCAAGCATCGGAACGAGGAGGCGTTCGGCGCTCTCCAGCACAAGGCCGAGGCGAAGAACATCGCCCTCATCCGCACGCCGCTGGGCTTGGGTCTCGCCCCGATGCACAACGGCGAGGTCATCCAGCCGGACGTGTTCCAGCGCATGGCATCGGAAGACCGTGCGCGAATCACCGCCGATATAGGGGCGCTGCAAACCGAACTCGAAGCGACCGTGCGCCGCATTCCCGATTGGGAGCGCGAGCATCGCGCCGCGGTGCGAAGGCTCAATCGTGACACGAGCGCCGGCGTCGTTACCCACCTGCTGAACGACGTGCGGGCGGCGTTCACCGATATTGCGGAGGTCGTGGCATATCTCGCGGAAGTGGAACGCGACATTCTCGAGCATGCCGACGATTTCCTTGCCTCGAGCCGTGAAGGCCAAGGGCCCACGGCGCCCGACATGCGCCTCGACGATGAGGCCGCGTTCCGCCGCTACCAGGTGAACGTGGTCGTCGACAATTCCGGCCGCGCCGGAGCCCCGATCGTCTACGAGGACAACCCGACGCATCAGAATCTGCTCGGCCGCATCGAACACATGGCGCGCTTCGGCGCCCTGTTCACCGATTTCAATCTCATCGTGCCGGGCGCGCTGCACCGGGCGAACGGCGGTTATCTCGTGCTCGATGCGCAGCGGCTCCTCAGCGCGACATTCGGCTGGGACTCCCTAAAGCGTGTGCTGCGGGCCGGAGAGATCAGGACAATCTCCCTCGATCAGCTGCTGAGCTTCGCCAGCACCGTATCGCTGGATCCCCAGCCCATCCCGCTCGCGGTGAAGGTCGTGCTCGTCGGCCCGCCGATGCTGTACTACCTCCTGAGCTCGCTCGATGCGGATTTCGCCGAGCTGTTCAAGGTCGCAGCGGAATTCGACGATCAGATCGACCGCACGCCGCAGACGGTCGATCTCTATGCGCGTCTCATCGCGACCGCCGCCCGGCGGGAAAAGCTGCGTCCGATCGAACGCAACGCGGTGGCGCGGATCATCGAGGAAGCGGCGCGCCTCAGCGGTGATGGCGGAAAGCTGACGGCCCAACTCCGCGGCGTCATCGATCTCATGCAGGAAGCCGACCATGTCGCGGGCGCGGCAGGAAAAGCGGTGATCGGCGCCGCCGATGTCGAGAGCGCCGTCGGCGCGCACCGGCGCCGGAGCGACCGTCTCTATACGCGCATCCAGGAGGAGATCGGGCGTAACACGCTTCGCATCGCGACCGACGGCGAGCAAGTGGGACAGGTCAACGGGCTGTCGGTCATAACGCTCGGCGGATTGAGCTTCGGTCAGCCGAGCCGCATCTCGGCGCAGGTCCGTTACGGCAAGGGCGAGCTCATCGATATCGAGCGCGAGGTCGCGTTGGGCGGCCCGATCCACTCCAAAGGCGTGCTTATCCTCTCGGGCTTTCTTGGCGGACGGTTCGGCCGGAACGGACCGCTGTCGCTGACCGCGAGCCTCGTGTTCGAGCAGTCCTACAGCGGCGTCGAAGGCGACAGCGCCTCCGCGGCCGAGCTCTTTGCGCTTCTGTCGGCCCTTTCCGAAACGCCGGTATTTCAATCCTTTGCGATCACCGGCTCGATCGATCAACACGGCAATATCCAGGCGATCGGCGGCGTCAACGAAAAGATCGAGGGATTCTTCGATGTGTGCCGCGCGCGCGGGCTGACCGGACGCCAAGGTGTCATCATTCCCGCCGCCAATGTGCAGCATCTCATGCTGCGCGCCGACATCGCGGCCGCTGCCGCCGCGGGACAGTTCCGTGTCATCCCCATTGAGACAATCGATCAAGGTCTCGAGATCCTTACGGGGCTGCCTGCCGGCGAGGTCGATTCAGGCGGTCAATACCCGGAGGGAACGCTGAACCGGCGCGTCGCCGCCCGGCTTGTGGGCTTTGCAAAGCGGTCGCTGCCGCCGCCGAGGCTCCCGGCCAAGCGGAGATCGCGGCGCGTGGCGGAAGATCGCGATGAGTGAGCGGCCATTCCGAAGGGTTGTGCTGATGTGCGATGCCGCGTGCGACATTCGCCGCGCCGTCGCCGAGGCCGCGTCGCTTGCCGCACGCTGGGGCGCGGCGCTGCACGGCGTCTATATCGATGACGAGAATCTCCGCCGTCTTGCCGCATTGCCGTTCGGACAGCAAGTCAGCCTCTCTTCGGCGGCTGGCACGGAGGAGCTGAGCGTCGCCACCATGGGGAGCCTATCGTCGGCGCTCGGCGCGGGCATGAAGCGCGCGCTTGCCGAGGTGGCGGAAGCGCAGCGCCTGCATTGGACGTTCGGCACCATCCGGGACCTTCCATCGGCCGCTTCGGTGCGGGCGGAGGCGGGAGACATTCTCGTTGTCGAGGCGGCCGCGCGGGCTTTCTCGGGCACTTGGGCGCCGCACGCGTCGTGGGACAAGAGCCCCGCCGCATTCTCCGGCACGGTCTTGCTCAAGGCACGAGGCGACGGAGCCGAAGGAATCCTGGTGCTGCTTCCCGAGGACGATACCACGCAGGCAAAGGTCCTTGCCGCGTGCGCCGCGCTTGCCCGCGACGGCGAAGCGATCACGCTCGCAGGCGATGCGTCGGTCCTGGCGGCCGCTGAGGCCGCGATCGGCAGGCACTTCGACGCCAGTCAGCGCAAGCACATCAATTCGCTGCCGCTGGACAAGGATCGTTCCGGCCTCATGCGGCTGCTTCGCGCCCGCCGCCGGCCAGGCCTTGTCGTTGTTCATGCCGATAGCGCCGCCGAATGGCTCGCCGACGTGAAGACCGATATTCTCTTCGTGCGATAACCGCGAGCCGGTCAGGACGCACGCGGCCGCATTCCTTCAGGCGATCGGAAGCGCGGCGTTCTCGGGTTTCGAATTGCGCCACTGCCGCAAGATCGCGAGCTGGGCCGCGCACGCAAGGAGGCCATTGATCGCCAAGGCCTGACGCACGCCGAGCGCGCTCACGGATAGTCCGGTCATGAGGCTCCCGACCGACACGCCGCCGCGCATGGCGAGCATATAGAGGCTTGCCGTCTGACCGCGAAGACGCGGTAGCGCTGTGCCCTGCAGGAGCGAATTCGCGGACGTGTTGCTGACGGTCATGACAAAGCCGGCGAGCGCGAGCAGCGCCGGCAAGGCGGAAAAGACCGGATTGAGCGCGACGAGAACGAGAACCGCGCCATAGCCGACGGCAAATGCCGAGGCGATCAGCCTCCGATCGCGGCTGGGGCCGATCCCGAGAAGGGCGACGGCACCAACGAGGCCTCCGAAGCCGAAGGCGCCGATCGAAAGGCTAAAGTCGCCGACGCTGCCGTGAAGCACGGTCTTGACGAGGACCGGGCAAAAAACGATGAGGGGGCCGCAGAGGGTGCTGGTGAGGAGCACGGTCAGCAATGCGCCTCGCAACTGCGACGTCCCGGCGATCGTGCGGATGTCGGCAAAAAAGTGCTTCTTGTCGAACGCCTTATCCTCGGCGTGCCGCGCGCTGCGGCGCGGCAGGATCCAGATCGCGACCCAGATGAAGGGAAGATAGGACACAGCGTTGACGGCAAAGCACCCGACCGCCCCCACACTCGCCATCAGGACACCGGCGAGCGCCGGTCCCAGGATCCGCGAGAGATTGAACTGCGTCGCGTTGAGCGCGAGCGCCGATGCGATTTGGCTCCGTTGGACGATGGACGGAACGATCGACGAGAACGACGGCATCGAGAGCGCGTCGGTCACGCCGACGATCACCGAGAGAGAAATCACCATCCACGGCCGCACGGTCCCCAGCAGCAAAAGCACGACCAGAGTGACCGGGCAGAGCATCTGGATCGATTGACATAGCGTAATGATGCGGCGGCGATCGGTGCGATCCGCCAGAACGCCGCCAACGAGCGTCAGGATCCAGACCGGCGCCGCCATCGCGAACGAATCCAGCCCGATCAGAAGCGACGATGCGCCGAGGCTCAACAACAGCCACGGTTCGGCCACCTGCTGCGCCCAGGTGCCGAGGTTCGACAGGAGCGTGGCAAAGCAGAACGTGCCGAAGCGCCGCGTGCGCAGAAGGCTGAGCGATTGGGCGAAGGATTCGATCG
>Ga0335078_10008844_pt1 | contig 14969 bp, 15 predicted proteins | sample Lox_Sample_32_FD_206711 | JGI IMG/M metagenome (GOLD analysis project Ga0335078, IMG submission 206711) | Soil microbial communities from Loxahatchee National Wildlife Refuge, Florida, United States - Lox_Sample_3.2 | ecosystem: Environmental > Terrestrial > Soil > Wetlands | place: USA...
CGGCGGTGGTGGCGGCGAGCCTGGACCACCTGCGCCCGTGGATGCCCTGGGCGACCACGGAGGCGGCCGACCACCGCACCCAGCAGGTGCGCATCGCCGAGGCGAACGAGATGTGGGACGCGGGCGGCGCGTACATCTACGTGATGGTCCTGGGCGGGGCGGGCGACCGGGAGGAGGAGCTCGTCGGCACGATCGGCATGCACCGCAGGGCCAGCGACGACGCCGTGGAGATCGGCTACTGGACCGCCGCCGGCCGGACCCGTCGCGGCTATGCGACGGCGGCGGCGCGGGCGCTGACGCAGGTGGCGGCGGCGCTGCCGGGCGCCCGGCAGGTGGAGATCCACTGCGACGAGGCCAACGCCGCCAGCGCCGCCGTGCCGCGCAAGCTGGGCTACCGGCTCGACCGGGTGGAGCCGCACGAGCCCGAGGCACCGGGGGAGCAGGGGCGCCGGATGATCTGGGTGTGGCATCCCGGGGACGGCCCCGGGCAGGCCCAGTGGTCCCCCGGGCCAACCGGCCGCGCGGCGCGGGCAGGTGCCGGGTGAACCGGGCCGGGCGGGCCGGCCTGGAGCCCGCGCGGGCGAGGGCCGCGGCACGCGCGCTGGCGGCGGGGGCGTGCGGGCTGATCCTGGCCGCGTGCGCGGCCGGGGCGTCCGGGTCCCCGGCGGCCGGCCCGGGGGCGGGGCAGATGGGCGGCAGCGCGGCGGCGGCGAACCCGGCGCTGGACACCGGCAGCTCGCTCGGCGGCCAGCCCGCCCCGGACATCCGGCTGGTGAACCAGTTCGGCCAGCGGATGGCGCTGAGCCAGTTCCGCGGCAAGGTGGTCATCCTCGCGTTCGTCGACTCGCAGTGCACCACGGTGTGCCCGCTGACCACGGTGAGCATGGTGGAGGCAAAGCAGTTGCTCGGCGCGGCGGGCAGCGGCGTGCAGTTGCTGGGCGTGGACGCCAACCCGCAGGCCACCAGCGTGCCCGACGTCATGGCCTACTCCCGCGCGCATGGCATGGTGAACCAGTGGGACTTCCTGACCGGCACCCCGCCGCAACTGCGGGCGGCGTGGCGGGCCTACCACATCGAGGTGCAGATCCAGCAGGGGATGATCGACCACACCCCGGCGCTGTTCGTCATCGACACCCACGGCCGGGAGCGCACCGTCTACCTCACCCAGATGAACTACGCCAGCATCACCCAGGCCGCGCAGGTCCTCGCCCGGCAGGTTGCGGGGCTGCTGCCCGGGCACCCGCCGCTGGCGAGCAGCCGTTCGCTGGCCTACATCTCCGGCCTGGCCCCGACGGCGCGGGTCACGCTGCCCGGCGTGCCGTCCGGCTCGGTGACCCTCGGCCCGGGCCGGCCCCGGCTGGTGATGTTCTTCGCGACCTGGGTGGCCGAGACCTCGGACCTGCGGGCGCATCTGCTCGCCCTCAACTCCTACGCCCGCGCCGCGGGCAAAGCGGGAAGGGGAGGCGGGCCGCGGCTGCCGGGACTGGCCGCGGTGGACGAGCAGGCTACCGAGCCGTCGCCGGGGGCCGCGGCGGCCTACGTCAAGGGCCTCGGCGCGCCGCTGCGCTATCCGGTGGCGGCCGACCCCACCGGGCGGCTGGCCGACGGGTACGGGGTCGGCGACCAGCCCTGGTTCGTGCTGACCTCGGCCACCGGAAAGATCATCTGGAGGCACGACGGCTGGCTGGGCGTGCATGCCCTGGAGGCGGCGGCACGCCGCGCCTGAAGCCCCGGTCCCGGAGTCCCCTCGTCCCCGCGGTTCGCTGATCCCAGCAGGTTCGGTTATTCGGGCGGTTCGCTGATCCCAGCAGGTTCGCTGCGTGCGGCCTGGGCGAGCGGGCTGCTCAGCAGTTGAAGGCGGGCGTTCGCACCATGATCATCGCCCGGCAGAGCCGCGACTTGGCCAGGTCACGGGACCGGAGCACAAGCTCACGCGCCGCGGGCGCCTTGTTCCCCGGCACATGCCGCTGGCTGCCCGGGAAACCGAACGCGAGAGTCAGCGCGCAAGCCATGGCGGTCAGCGCGGCCGGCAACAGCAGGAAGGCGCGGATCCGGGCGGCCGGGCGGCCGGTCAGCCAGCCGAACTTGGCGCCGATCCTGGCCAGCCGGTCGGCCACCGGGCGGACCGCGAGCTGCTCGATCCACGGCATCTTCTCGGTCAACGTCAGCCGGGTGAAGATAGTGAACAGCGAGACGAGACGGGGATCGGATTCGGCGAGCCTGCCCTCGATCGACTCCAACTTGCGCTGTTGAACGGTGGGAAGGCTCATCGCGAACATCTCCGTATCTGCTGTCAAACGCCTGGGTTGCCCATGCCGTAGGGGTTCTACGTTACCGGCCGGGAATGCTCCGTGACCGGCGGGTTCAGGTAGTTGGCCCGGCCGGATGGGACAGGCGGTTGGCTACCCCCGGAAACAGGGTTCATCCGGGCTGTGACCGGTGGGACCGGCAGCGTTATGAGTGCATTGCGTGCTTTACGGCTAGACGGGGAGCTCTGCGCCGGACAGCAGATGTGCCTGCGGGGAGGCCAGGAACAGGTACGCCCGGGCGATGTCGGCGACCTTCGGCCATGAGTCGTGGTTGGCGCCCGGCATCGCCGCCCGGTTCGCCGGGGTGTCGATGATGCTCGGCACGACACAGTTGACGGTGATGCCGGTGCCGCGGGTCTCGCCGGCGGCCATGGCCACCAGGTGCAGCACCCCCAGCTTGCTCACCGAGTAGGCGAACCCGCTGCCCTTGGTCACCTGGGCGGCCCGGCTCGCGGTGTGCACGATCCGGCCCTCGCCCGCGCGCCGCAGCGCCGCCAGCGCGTGCTTGGTCACCAGTGCGGCGCTGACCAGGTTCAGGTTGAGCTGCCCGGTGAGCTCGGCCGGGTCGAGCTCGTCCAGCGGCCGGTGCGGCGCGAAACCGCCCACGGTGTTGATCACCGCCCAGGGCGGCGGCAGCTCGCCGAACAGCCGGCCCAGGTCGGCGTCGTCCAGCACGTCCACCTCGCGGTAGCTGACGCCGTCGAGCCGCCGCCCGCCGGCCGGGAGGTGCCGGTCCGCCCCGGTCACCTGCGCGCCGGCCTTGGCGAAGGCCTCGGCCAGGCCCCCGCCGAGCGCTCCCGCCGCGCCGAACACCAGCACGGCCCGGCCCGCGTAGCCACTGTCAGGCATGGTCACCCTCCTTAGTGCTCCTGATGTCCGGTACCGGCCCGGCCTTCCTGCGCCGTCGCCGGACCGACCGCGCGATCCAGACGGCGGCCAGCAGCGCCAGCGCGATCAGCAGGTACAGCGAGTACCGGGTCACCGCCGAGTAGATCGTGCCGATGTGGCCGCCGGCCAGGTAACCGAGCGACGCCCAGAGCGCGACCCAGGCCACCGCGCCTGCCGTCGTGGCGGCCAGGAAGCGCCGCCAGGGCATCTCCGCGATCCCGGCGATGATCCCCGCCGCCTGGCGGAGCCCCTCGAAGAACCTCGCGACGACCACGACCGGGCTGCCATGCCGGACGAAGAACCGCTCGGTCTTCTCCAGCCGTTCGTGGGTCAGGAACACGTACCGGCCGAACCGCAGGACCAGGGCGTGCCCCCCGAAGTAGCCGATCGCATAGCCGATGCAGTTGCCCACGATGGCCGCGAGCACCGCGATCACGCCGACCGCGACGATGCTCAGCCTGCCGGTTCCCGCGTACACCGAGGCGGCGACGAGGATCGTCTCGCCGGGCACGGGGATGCCGAAGTTCTCGACCATGATCAGCCCGGCGACCGCGAGGTACCCGTAGTTGTCCAGGACCGGTGCCACGGTGCCGAGGATCCCGGGCAGGGGGGTCGCTGACATCGGTGTCCTTCCTGGGGCGCCGGGCCGGCGCGGGACGGATGTTCGAAGTTACTCCTATCCTGAGCCCTGAAGACCCGGGGCGGGGGGCCAGGCCGGCCCCACGCCGGCGCCGGCCGTGCGTCCCGGGCGGGGAGGCGGATCGCATGACGGAGGGGACCCTGCACGCGCCCGGGGCCTTCGCGGACATGACCGCGCTGCGCGCCTGCTGGCACCCGGTCGCGTTCGCGGCCGACCTCGCTGGCCGGCCGGTCCACAGCGACCTGCTCGGCCAGCCGCTGGTGCTGTGGCGCGGCGCGGACGGCCGGCCCAGGGCCAACTCCGACCTGTGCGTGCACCGGGGCACGGCGCTGTCCCTGGGCTGGGTGACCGGCGACGAGCTGGTCTGCCCCTACCACGGCTGGCGCTACCGCGCCGACGGGCGCTGCGCGGCCATACCCCAGCTGGACGACCCGTCCCGGGTCCCGGCCAAGGCGCGCATCGGCGCGTTCGGCTGCCAGGAACGTTACGGGCTGATCTGGGCCGCCCTGGAGGAGCCGCGCTGGCCGCTGCCCGAGGTGCCGGAGCTGGAGGACGGCTCCTGGGCGCTGGTCACGGCCGGGCCGTACCGCTGGCGCTGCGACGCCGCCCGCCAGGTGGAGAACTTCACCGACTTCGGCCATTTCCCGTGGGTGCACCCCGGGCTGCTCGGCGACCCGGACCGCCCGGTCGTGCCCCGGCACGAGGTGCGCACCGAGGGGAACGTCCTGCACTACTCGATCGTCCGGCCCGAGGCCGCCAACACCGAGGACTTCCCGGTGTTCGGCAACGAGCGGGCCGGGCCGCCCGAGCGGCGCAGCCGCTACGAGCTGCACCTGCCATACACGATCGCGCTGCGGCTGGGCTGGGGCGGCGAGCGCGGCATGGTCTACTTCTTCGCCTCCCAGCCGGTCGCCGCCGACCGCAGCGCGGGCTACGTGGTGATCGGCCGCAACTACAACCTCGACCAGCCGGAACAGGTGATCCGTGAGTTCGAGGACACCATCTTCGGCCAGGACCAGGTCGTGGTGGAGTCGCAGCGGCCCGAGCAGGTCCCCTTCGACCTGGCGGCGGAACTGCACCTGAAGTTCGACGCGGTCGCGGTCGCGTACCGCAAGGCGATGCGGGGCCTGGGGCTTGCCACCAGCACCCCCGCCCGGCCATAGGAGCGGACATGGAACGCACGGTCCAGACGGCAGACGGCAGGACGCTCGCGGTCAGCGAGGGCGGGGACCCCGATGGGTTTCCGGTGCTGGTGCACGATGGCAGCCCGGGTTCGCGGCACCAGTACGGGCCGAACCTGGCCGACGCCGCCCGGCAGGGCCTGCGGCTGATCAGTTACGACCGGCCCGGCTACGGCGGCTCCACGCCCAGCCCGGGGCGCAACGCCGCCGCCTGCGTCGGCGACGTGCGGGCGATCTGCGCCGCCCTGGGCATCGGCAGGCTCGCCATGTGGGGCATCTCCGGTGGCGGGCCGCACGTGCTGGCCTGCGCGGCGCTGCTCGGCGACCAGGTCGTCGCGGCCGCGTCGCTGGCATCCCCGGCGCCGTACGACGCGGCCGGGCTGGACTGGTTCGCGGGCATGGGCGAGGCCAACGTCGAGGACTTCAAGCTGTACCAGGCCGACGAGGCCGCGGCGCGGGTCAAGCTGGAGAAAGAGCGGATGGAGGCTCTCGCGGCCGGCCCGCAGGAGGTGGCCGAGACGATGAGGTCGCTGCTCAGCCCCGTCGATGCCGCCGTTGTCACGGGGGAGCTGGCCGAGTTCCTGAGCGCTTCCGCGCACGCCGGCCTCGCCCCCGGCCCGGAGGGCTGGTGGGAGGACAGCGTCGCGCTGGCCCGGCCGTGGGGGTTCGACCTGGGCCAGGTATCGGTGCCCACGCTGATCGTGCACGGCCGCCAGGACAGGTTCGTGCCGTTCGCCCACGGCCAGTGGATCGCCGGGCAGGTCCCCGGCGCGCAGACCTGGTTCCTCGACAACGACGGGCATCTGACCCTGCTCGCGAACCGGCTCCCGGAGGTCCACGCCTGGCTGGCCGGGTACCGGGAAGCCTAGGCGCCGTTCCCCCGGCGAGTCCCGCGACAGGGCGGGCCGGCATCACGGCCGGGCCTGGGCCTCCTCGACGGTGAGTTCCGCCGCTGGGTCCGCGTCAAGCCGCTCGGCCGGGATCGGCAGCCCGCTGCGGACGGAGCGGCCGTAGGTGCCGTCGTCGATCCGCCGCAACGCGCGGTCCAGGGCGTCCAGCCGGTCGCGCAGGCTCTCGGCCACGGCGTCGTCCATGCCCTCGGCGGTCAGCGGCTGGGCGGCGTCGGCGATGTCACCGACCTCCCCTTCCGCCTCCCGGTCCTGGCCCCCTGCCGCCTCGGTGTCCTTGAGCAGGCCTGCCACCTCGGCGCGCTCGGCCAGCAGTCGCGCCCGCGCTTGGTCGTTGTCCATGAACGGCAAGGGTAACGCCCGGGCTGCCATGCGCCGCGGGCGGCAGGCCATGGCTCGCGGCTACGTGGCAGTGGTGGCGGGGTCCTCCAGGGGCTTTTCGAACCAGTGGTGGGCGTAGGGCTCGGTGTTGAACGCGGTCACCTCGCGGTAGCCGGCGGCCCGGTACAGGCTGATCGCCTCGACCAGGGTGCGGTTGGTCTCCAGCCGGAGCACGTGCACCCCATCGGCGGCGGCGTACTCCTCCAGGCTGGCGAGGATGCGCCGCCCCAGGCCGAGCCCGCGGACCGCGGGGGACACCCACATCCGCTTGATCTCGCCCGGCGCGTCGTCGTGGAACTTCAGGGCGCCGCACCCGACCGGTTCGCCGTGCAGGGTGGCGACCAGGAGGACACCCGCGGGCGGTGTCAGTTCGGCGTCGCTGGCCGGGATGCTGCGGGCGGGGTCGAATCCGGCATCGAAGCGGTGGGCCAACTCGCTGAAGTAGGCCCGCATGCAGGAGCGCGCGTCCGGGTGCCGCGGGTCGCGGCTGGTGATCTGGATCGATGAGGCCACCAGGAGCCGCTCGACCTCGCCCATCGCGGCCACGAGCCGGGCGCGCTGCCCCGGGCTGAGCGGTTCGAGGATGGCGCTGGCGGCGTCGTCGGAGCGCTCGTCGAGCAGGGCTCGTTCGGCCAGCCCGCGGCCGGTGAGGCGGGCCGTCCGGACCCGGCCGTCGGACCCGCTGCGGGCCACCGTGACCAGGCCGTCATCCGCCAGCGAGCGCAACAGCCGGCTCACGTAGCCCGAGTCGAGGTCGAGCCGCGATCGCAGCAGCCGGATATCGCAGCCCTCGGCACCGATCTCCCAGAGCAGGCGGGCCTGCCCCAGGGGACGGGCGCGGGTGAGGAACTCATCGTTGAGGGCGCCGATCCGCTGCGTAACGGTCCGGTTGAACCGGCGGACCTGGCCTACCATCTGCGCGTCCATTCTCTGACTGTAGTCAGAGAATCTGCCGCGCGGGTAGCGGTCGCGTGGCAGGCTTGGCCCATGCAGTTCAGTTCCGGGGACCTGGCCTGGGCGGCGGGTGTCGTCGGGCGGTGGGTGCCGCCGACGCCCCAGTACGTGTGGCCGCTGCTCGCGGAGTACGCCGGTGCCGAGGTCTGGGTGAAGCACGAGAACCACACCCCCACGGGTGCCTTCAAGGTCCGGGGCGGCCTGGTCTACGCCGAACGGCTGCGCTCCGGCCGGCCGGGGGTCAAGGGCATCGTGTCCGCGACCCGGGGCAACCACGGCCAGAGCCTGGCCTTCGCCGGGCGGGCGGCGGGGATCGGCGTCACGATCGTCGTCCCGGAAGGCAACAGCCCGGACAAGAACGCCGCCATGCGCGGCTTCGGCGCCGAGCTGATCGTGCACGGGCGCGACTACCAGTCCTCCCGCGAGCACGCCAGCGAACTCGGCGCCCGGCGCGGGCTCGAGATCGTCCCGCCCTATCACCCGGACCTGGTGCTCGGCGTGGCCACCTATGCCGGGGAGCTGTTCGGCGCCGCGGGTGAGCTCGACGCGGTCTACGTGCCGGTGGGCATGGGGTCTGGCATCTGCGGCGTCATCGGCGTGCGCGACCTGCTCGGCCTGCGCACCGAGGTCGTGGGCGTGGTCGCGGCGGAGGCGGCCACGACCGCGCTGTCGGTGGCCGCCGGGCGGGTAGTGCCTACCGAAACCTCGCACACGTTCGTGGACGGGGTGGCGGTCCGGGTCCCGGACGCCGGCGCCATCGAGGTCATCCGCGCGGGCGCCGCCCGGATCCTGACCATCGGCGAAGACGACGCCGCGCAGGCCATGCGGGTCCTGTTCGCCACCACGCACAACGTGCCCGAGCCCGCGGGAGCGCTCGCCCTGGCCGGGCTGCTCGCCGAGCGCTCCCGGGCCGCGGGCAAGCGCGTGGCCGTGATCCAGTCCGGCGGGAACGTGGACGCCGGGCTGCTGCTCCAGGTTCTCGCGGGGCAGACCCCCACGATGTGACGCCGCAGCGGCGCTGGCATGCCGAGGGGACCGCCCGCAGGCGGCCCCCTCGGCGGGCGCCGGGGTTCAGCGGCGCCCGGTAGCCCTCAGCGCACGACGGCTACTTCTGCGGGCACGGGTTGGGAATGAGGTTCCGGAAATCGAAGTACAGGGCCGAACTGCTGCCCCCGGGATTGGTGAACGACTGCTGCAGCAGCGTGCCGTACTGGCCGTTCTGCCCGTAGTTGCTGATCTCGCCCGGGATGTCGTTGCCGAACTGCCAGACGCAGCCATGACCACCCTTCATCGTGGTGGTGTAGAAGGGATAGAACGCGGCCGGCGTCCCCTCGTCGGTTTGCGGGATGAGCGTGCAGCCCACCCCGGTGGCCGGATTGCAGCCGGACTCGATAGCCGGCAGGTCTGCCTCGAACCCGGCCTGGCTGTACTGCACGTTGTACTTCGACCCGGTGAGCGGGCTGGTGAACTGGAACGGCGTCGGGTGGACCTTGGTGTTGCCGTTCGGCCAGAGCCGCTGGTACGAGGCGCCGTCGAACCCGCTATTTGTGAACGAGCAGCCCTGGACCGGGATGCGGAGAGCCTCCTTCCCCGGGAAGCAGAAGATGTCGTCGCTGTCGGGTGCCTGCTTGTTGACGCCCCGTCCCTCGGTGTCGCCCTTGGGGCACACGGTCGGGTTGCCGTTGGGCAGCAGGCCGAACGGGGTGGCCGGGATCGTCTTCGGGCCGGTGCAGAACTGGAAGTGCCCGATCTCGGTGTCCATGGCCACGTTGTAGGAGCCCACCGCCCAGGTGACCCGGGTCTTGGTGGTGGACCGGTTGTACATCGGGTGGAAGTTGTACGGGATGGCGGTGCAGGACGAGCCCGTGGGGGCGTACTTGATCTGCGCGAACCCGTTGGCCTTGCTGGCCGTCATGAAGCCGGTCTGGCCGGTGGACAGGTCCTTGATCGTGACGCGGACGCCGTTCGGGGTGTCGGTGAAGGCCACGTTCAGGTGGTCACCCGAGTTCATGAACAGGTCCTTGGCACTGGGGGTGAACGTGGCGAGGGTCGAGTCCAGCGGGTTGGCCGGGCCGGTGGACTTGCCGTTCTTGGTGACGAAGGCGAAGTTGAGGTACTCCTCGCCGGTCTTCGCCAGGCAGGTGGGGTTGTTCGGCTTGTTGGTCACCGGGTTGAGCGACAGGCTGTCGACGTTCAGCGCGGCGCACCACTGGGTCGGGTTGCACGCACTGGCGCCGACGGCGAGCGCCCAGGTCGGCCACGGCACCCAGCCCGGCGGGTAGAACTGCATCTCCATGTAGGCCTGGCCCACGTGCTTGGGGGAGATCGCCGGGTCCAGGATGTTCTTGTCACTGTCGGGCGGGCAGGTCTTCACCTGCTCCGGGAACGACTGCGTGTCACACAGCGCCATGCCGAACCAGTCGGCCCCGCTGAGCTCGAACTCGTACGACTTGTTCGGCGAGTTGGGGTTGCTCACCGACGGGTCCTTCGGCAGCACCACCTGGTAGCTCATGTGGTTTCCGGAACCCGCCTGGTGCGAGTAGAAGAGCATGGAGGGCTCGTCGTGGCCGACGTAGTGGCCGAACACGTCGTCTGAGTTGGCGACCTCGGTGCACATCGCGGCGGCCTGCGCGCAGTTGATGTGCATGTGCTGGTTCATGTTGACGTGCTGCCTCGCCGCCGCGTGCACGGCCGGGCGGCCCGGGGCCGCCGTGGCGGTGCTGGTGCTCACGGCAACCGGTGCGATGGCGATGGCTGCCGTCGCGGCGACATACATCCAGGACCTGACGGGTTTTCTCATGCTCCCACCTCCTTGTGGATGACACCCGGACGGCATCCGCCAGCCTTGGTGCACCACCTGCCGTCTTTAGGCACTTTGCCAAGAATTGCACCCAGGTTTGCCCGCGTCCATAGGCGATCTTCAGCTCCCGGACGGGCTGCCCGGCGCCCGGTCAGCTCACCGTGCGCCGGGTGCGGGGCAGCCGGGAGCGGGTGTCGTCGTCGTCCGGGCTGTACACGGCCATGCGCAGCCCCGGCACCGTGGGGAGCTCGCACTCGGTGCGGGTGAAGGTCATCAGGCCGGCGTCGGGATGCCGGAACCGCAGCGTGCGCTCGGCCGGCCCGGCGACCTCGTGCCGCGCCCACAGTTCGGCGAACTCCGGGCTGAGGCCGGCCAGCCGGCGGATGTCCTCCGCCCACTCCGGGTCGCCGATGTGCCGGGCGTACGCGGCCCGCAGCCGGGCGACCAGGTAGGGGATCTCGTCGTCGTAGTTGAGGAGCAGTTCGCGCGCCCGGGGCTCGGTGACCGCGCACCACAGCAGGTTCTTGTGGATGCACGGCAGCGAATGCCAGTCCCAGAACATCTCCTCATGGGCGTCGTTGGTCTCGACGATGTCGTAGCGGCCGTTGATCAGCACGGCGGGCAGCGGGTCGACCGAGTGGAGCACGTCACGGACGGCACGGGGGACCACCGGGGCCCGGCGCTGCGACCGCACGGGCATCGCCTCGGCGAGCCAGTACAGGTGCCAGCGCCCCGCCGCGTCCAGCCGCAGGACACGGGCCACCGCGTCGAGCACCTGCGCGCTCGCGTTGATCGGCCGGCCCTGCTCCAGCCACGTGTACCAGCTGAGGCCCACCCCGGCCAGCAGCGCGACCTCCTCGCGCCGCAGCCCCGGGGTCCGCCGTCGCGGGCCCGGGGGCAGCCCGGCATCCTCCGGGCGCAGCTGAGCCCGCCGGGCCTTCAGGAACCCGCCGAGCTCGGCCCGGCGCGACGCGGCGGTGCCGTGGGCTGGCTCGGTCGCTGCCACCCCACCACACTGTCAGCAGGCTCCGACAAAACGGCCGGACCATAGCTGCCATTTGGTCACGCAATGGCAATATTCCGGCCGGCGTACCGTTATCGCGCCGTTCAACGGTTGCGCCGGGAGGGGAATCGCGGCCGCCACCGCCAGCCGGGCGGAGCCCTTTCGCACATGTCACCGGCTGTGGGGCCTGGTGCTACAGGAGAGTTTGTGATAAGAGTCGCGAGGCGGCGAAAGGTTTTCTTCTTGGGGAGGTATGTGTGCGGATTCCGTTCGGTCGATCTCGATTCTTGCCAGCAACCGCGGCCGTGCTCGCCGGTGTCGGTCTGGCCGCTGCCCCGCTGGCCAGCGCTGCCGCGCCGGCCGCGGCGTCGGCCAAGTCGAGCGTGGTCCATGCCACGGTCTTCACTCTCCCGCTGAACGTTGTCGGCCAGGTCAACCTCAGCGCGGTGGCCTCGGCGGAGCACCGCCAGCAGGTGCGGTCCCTGCGCCAGGGCGCGCACATCTCCCGCGCGGTCGCCGGCAGCACCGGGTTCCACGTGGCCGATAACGCGGTCATCAGCCGCCGCCCCACGGGCACGGCGGGGACCAGGCCGGCCGCGGCCACCACGGGCCTGTCCACGAACAACGTCCCCGGCGAGGTGGGGTTCAGCGCCCTGGGCGGGGTCCAGCAGGCCGGCACCACCGGCGGGCTCGACCTCGAACCGCCGGACCAGGGCCTGTGCGCGGGGGGCGGCTACGTGATGGAGTTCATCAACAACGCCCTGGCCATCTACGACAAGAACGGGTCGCAGTTGCTGCCCCCGGTCGGGTCCCCGGCCGTGTTCGCCCAGCCCACCACGGACTTCTTCTCCGACCCGCGCTGCTACTACGACGCGCCGACCAAGCGCTGGTTCGTCCAGGAGTTCATCGTCGGCTCGGTCAACTCCGCCGGCCAGGAGGTCACCCCGAGCGTCCAGTTCGAGGCCGTGAGCAACACCCAGGACCCGACCGGCACCTACACCGTGTACTCGTGGGACACCACCGACGCGAGCCAGCCGCACTGCCCGTGCTTCGGTGACTACGACAACCTGGGCGCCGACGCCAACGGCATCTACGTCGCCACCGACGAGTTCGGCATCCAGCACGGGTACAACGGCGTGGTCATCTACGGGATCGCCAAGGGCGAGCTGGAGACCTTCAACCAGACCGGCATCCTGCCGCCGGTGGTGGGCTACCGGATCCCGACCGACCCGTTCGGCCAGACCGAGATCATCTCCCCGGCCAGCACCCCGCCGGGCGGGAGATTCGCACCCGGCACCGAGTACTTCGTCGAGTCGAACCCCGACGCGTTCAGCGACAACCACCTGATGGTCTACGCCATGCACGACACCGCTGACCTCACCCTGTTCACCAGCGGGCCGCCGACGCTGTACCGGACGGAGGTCACCACCGAGCCGTACGCGTTCCCGAACGACGCGGCGCAAAAGCCCGGGCCGCGCCCGCTCGGGGCGGCGTACCAGGCTCCCGCCGGCGGCATCCAGGCCGACTTCGACGCCGAGATGGAGCCGACCTTCACCAGCAACACCATCTACGCCCAGCTCGACACCGCGACCAAGAGCGGCAGCAACGCCGCGGACTGGTTCAACATCAAGCCTGCGCTGTCGGGGAACACGCTGTCGGCCAGCGTCACCCGCCAGGGCACGGTGGCGGTCAAGAACGCCAGCCTGCTGTACCCGTACACGGCGGTGGACGCCAGCGGCAAGGGTTACCTGCTGTTCTCCCTCAGCGGGCCGAACAACTACCCGAGCCCGGGCTACATCCGCTACGGCGCCACCGGTCCTGCCGGGCCGGTGATCGAGGCGACCCAGGGGGCCGCGCCCGAGGACGGCTTCACCTGTTACGCGGCCTTCGTCGGGCCGAACTACGGGGGCTGCCGCTGGGGCGACTACTCCATGGGCGTCTTCAGCAACGGGCGGGTGTTCATGGGTGCCGAGATGATCCCCCAGGGGTACCGCGACACGCTGACCAACTGGGGAACCTACATCTGGAGCGCGCCACCGCCCTCCTGACCGGGCCGGTCGCCCAGGCACGGGCGCGGCGCCCTGCGGTGCCGCGCCCGTGCCATGCCCGGGGCGCCCGTCCCGGCGGTGCGCCACGAGAATTCACTGCTGGGATGTTCTGGTAGTAACCGGGGGGTGATGGCACGATTTGGGCAGGGTCGGGGCTGGCCGCGCGGTGCGCGGCTGCGCTGGAGGTGCCAGCGGCAGGCCCTGGCAGATATGGGGGAGCGCAATGACCAGCGGACCGGTCCATTCTGAATCCGAGTCGCACCCGTGGTCGATCAACGTACCGAACCACCCGACGCGCGCGGACTCGCCCGAGTACGTGAAGGCGCGGACGCAGATGAACGAGCTCGCGGGCCAGTCCACCGGGCTGATCTACGGCACCGGGCCGTTCCAGGATCACCACGGCGGCGCGCTGTGGCTGAAGGACGGGCAGGGCTGGTTCATGGTCCGCAACCAGGCGGGCATCGAGTGGTCCGCCCAGTTCTGCGCCTCGCCCAAGAAAGTTGATCTGCTGCGGCAGAACGCCAAGAGGCTGTATGACCTGCTGGCGCCGGAGATAAAGCAGGAACTCGACCCGGACGGGCTGCTGGACACGCCGATCACCGACGCGGACGGGATCGCGAAGTGGACCGACTCGATCTTCAACGCGGGCGTGCCGCTGCACCCGGCGTTCCACACCGGCGTGCTGCCCGCGGGCGGCGGGCAGAGCACGCCCGCGACGCAGGATCCGGAGCCCGCGGGGGTGCACCACTACCCCACGCCGATCGCGGACATCCAGTTGTTCAAGGCCGACGACTTCGAGTTGTGGGTGACCGACGGCGAGGGCAACCCGGCCGCGGTCGCGCCGGTGGACAGGCGCGGCAGCGGGAACGCCAGCGTGCACGTGCTCTACGCCACGCCCGGGTCGAAGCTGGCGGCGGAGAAGCACGCGGCCGAGAGCGCCGGCAAGCCGCTGATCCTACCGCCGGAGCACTCGCTCGCGCAGCAGGCGTACCGGAACCAGTAACGCCGGGCGGGCCGGCGCGGTGTCAGCCGCCCGGCTCGGGAACGTAGTGCCGGCTCTGGTCCGCCGGGTCGATCCACACGCGCATGATCGCCCGCGACGTCGGGTCGCGGAACCGCTCGTCCGTCGGCACCCACCCGGCACCGGGCCGGGCCGCCTGGGCGTGCCCGCGGCGGCGCTTCGGCGGAACGGCGCCCGGCGGGGCCAGCGGCGGAAGGTCGGCGACCGCGCCGGCCGCCTCGTCCATGTATTTCGCGTCCAGGACGGTCCCTACCCGCCGGGTCAGCTCCTCGAGGTCGAACTGGCCCCGGGCATAGTGCTCGCGGAGCAGGGCGACCAGCCGCTCGCGGTCGTCGTCACCGGCCGCGAGCCGCGGCGTGCCTGGCATGGTTACCCGGCAGGCCGGACGACGACCGCGGTGCCGTAGGCGACGATCTCTGTCAGCTGCTGGCTGATCTCCGAGGAGTCGAACCGCATCGCGATGACCGCGTTCGCGCCCAGCAGCCGGGCATTGTCGATCATGCGGTCGATGGCGTGACGGCGGCTGTCCTCGAGCAGCGCGGTGTACTGGGGCACCTCGCCCTGGCGCAGCGCGGTGAGCCCCGCGCCGAAGGACTTCGCGAAGCCCATGCTGCGCACGACGAGGCCGAACGTCAGTCCTAGGTCCCGTTCGATGGTCATGCCCTCCAGCCCGAGGGCGGTGGTGACTGGGATGGTTGCTGGCGATGGCTCGGACATGACCGCCATCCTAGGAGCCCGGCGCATGGCGCGGCGTGTCGCACGGCCCGCCTCGTGTCGCGCGGGCCGCCTCGTGTGGCGCGGCTCCCGCCCCTCCTGCCCGGCGCCCCGGCTCGCGG
>Ga0335078_10008845_pt1 | contig 14968 bp, 13 predicted proteins | sample Lox_Sample_32_FD_206711 | JGI IMG/M metagenome (GOLD analysis project Ga0335078, IMG submission 206711) | Soil microbial communities from Loxahatchee National Wildlife Refuge, Florida, United States - Lox_Sample_3.2 | ecosystem: Environmental > Terrestrial > Soil > Wetlands | place: USA...
GGGCGAGTGGTGGCACTCGAACGAGCATCGAGACTGAGCGGCGCATGAATCTGTTCAAGGCCATCGGCTTCAAATTGATTTCGGCGCTGCTGTTCGCGGCGCTATCGGCGCTGGTGCGGCAGTTGAGGGATGTCACGCCGGTCGGGCAGCTCGTGTTTTTCCGCAGCATCTGTGCCATTCCGCCGGTGCTGCTGATCTATGCCTATCGCGGCGAGCTCGCCAGCGCCGTCTACACCAGCCGCCCGTTCGGCCAGTTGGGCCGCGGCGCGCTCAGCGTCGGCGGCATGTTCACCAACTTCGCCGCGCTGACGCGGCTGCCGCTTGCCGATGCGACCGCGATCTCGTTCGCGTCGCCATTGATCACAGTGGCGCTTGCAGCGGTCATCCTCAAAGAGCGCGTGCGCATCTACCGCTGGACGGCGGTGTGCGTCGGCTTCGGCGGCGTTATCGTCATGCTCATCCCGCATTTCGACATCGGCCATTATGCGGTCGCCGGCGCGACGGCAGCCGCGACCGTCGGCTCCGTGCTGGCACTCATCTCCGCTTTCTGCAACGCCGGCACCGTGATCCAGACCCGGCGTTTGACGCAAAGCGAGACCACCTCGTCGATCGTGTTCTATTTCTCGCTGGTCACCGCGCTTGCCGGCGCGGTGACGCTGCCGTTCGCCTGGCACACGCCGACCGCGGCCGAGTTCGTGATGCTGGTGTCGATGGGGCTTTTCGGCGGTGTCGGGCATATCTTTCTCACCGAAAGCTATCGCCATGCCACCGCCTCTGTCGTCGCCCCCTTCGATTACACCTCGATGCTGTGGGCGCTGGCGCTGGGCTATTGGGTATTCGGCGAATTACCGAGCGCGCTGGTTTATCTTGGCGGCGCGATTGTCGCGGGCGCCGGGCTGTTCGTGATTTGGCGCGAGCGCCAGCTTGGCCTCAGGCGCGCGCAAGAGGCGCAGGGGCCGCGCCGGCCGGAAATATAGGCATCCGGTGCGTGGCCGTTTCAGGCGACGTGAGCCTGCACCGGAGCCGCCGCCCGATTTAAAATCATTGCGCTCACGGCATCGAGAATTCTTCCAACGGCGGGGCGCCGGTAATCCCAGCGTGCATCCGCGTCCGGCGGATTGATGACCATGGTCGCGTTGGCCTCGAACAGTAGCACGTCGCCGTCGCTGCTGAGACCGAAATCGATGCCGCCGTAATCGAGCCCAAGCTCGCGGGCGATTTGCGCGAGCGCTGAAAGCGGTTTCTGCCCAAGAACGGCCGCCATGTCGGCAAGGAACGCAGCCTCCTCGTCGCGGTGCTCGGGTTCACTCGCCATGTCGGCGGTGAAATAATGCACCTTCCATTGCCGAGAAATCGCGAGATGCATGGGATAGACGCGGCCGTCCACGATCATGACCCGGTATTTCCGCGCATTGCCGTCGCGGCCGCGCGCGTCGAGATATTCGATCGCCAGCAGTTCGTCGCCGGGAAGTCCGCGGGCCGCCGCCGCCAATTCGCCCGCCGATTCCACCAGCACAAAGTTCTGTCCGGTATGAAATCCCGGTGAGCGCAGCAGCAGGGGAAAGCCAAAGCCCTCGCGTGAGATGATATCGGCACCGGTCGGTGCGGCGAGGCGCGCGCGGGGCAAGGCGCGAGTGCGCGGGGTCACAACGCCCGGCACACCGCGAAAACGTTTCGCGACAGCGGTGCGGCCGGTTTCGAAAATCGTCGCAGGATGATTGATAACCGGCGCGTTCGTTTTTTTTGCCAAATGCGAGGCGCTCTTCAGGGCCGGCAGGCACAGATCGGCGTCGCCGATCGCATTGAACACCACCCGATGCGCCGGCAGGGGAAGCGCGGCATCGAAAAAATCAGCCACGATCACCGACGTCAGAAAAATCCGGTCGTCTAAGAAGGTTGCCGTCGGAATATTGCCGCTGCCCGATGACACCAGCAACAGCACGGGCACCGGCGGCTTGCGACCGCGGTACGGCAGCTTGGCGATTGCGCAGCCGCAGAAGCCTTTCTCGAAATGTGGCTGCGCGCTGTTGCGGTCACCAAGCGCGGCAAGAACCGCGCCGAGTCCCTGATGCGCCTGCGGATGATCGGGACTAATCCGTAGCGCGGCTTCGTAGCGTTGGCGCGCTCCTTCAAGATCGCCGCCGCGCAACAACAAATTTCCGAGATTCACATGGCCGGTTGGATTGGCCGGATGATGGGCGACGGCTTCCGAATAAACGCGGCAGGCCGCGGCGATCGATCCCATGGAGGTGAGGCAATTGCCGAATTCGTTGAGCGCGCCGAAGTGCGTCGGCGCCCGCAGCAAGATATCGATAAACGCCCGCTGAGCTTCGAGCCGCCGGTCCAAGGCGTACAGCAACCCCGCGCGCTCGATTTCTAACTCGATCGCGGCGCGACCGGCCGCACACTCGCTCTCAAGCCAGCGCAGTCTTTCTTCCTGCGCCGCGCGCGGCGCCCAGCCGGTATCGCTCATTGTGCCTGCGCGTCCGCCATCCGACCGGAGCAGGCCACAGGAGCGTTAACAGTCCGTTAACCATGAAAGCCGCTGCAAACGCTGCACCGGCGGCCGCCCGGCGTTCACGTCCGCGCTACGCCATGAACGCCTTGAACGTGATGATCGTATAGGTGTCCCTGATGCCGGGAATGCACTGCACCTTCTCGTTGACGAAGTGGCCGATATCGGTGCCGGCATCGACGTAGAATTTGACCAGCAGATCGTAATCTCCGGCAGTCGAATAAATCTCCGACGCGATTTCGGCTTCCGCCAGTTCGTTCGCCACCTGGTAGGACTTGCCGAGCTCGCATTTGATCTGGACGAAGAACGGGGTCATCGCGATCCTCCGATTTGTCAGCAATCCAGCAAAAACGCGCTGCCCTGACAAGGCGGCCTTGCCTTGGCCGTCGGCGCGGATTAGGTAAATGGCAGCAATCTCGTGGGGTGTCCGGCCCAAGCCGGACTGAGAGGCCAAGGCCAACCCAACGAACCTGATCCGGGTCATGCCGGCGGAGGGAGAAGAGATGCAGCTTCCCAGTTTGGCCGTGCAGGAAAACGTGCCGGAATTTTCCGGCGCGCAAGCGCTCACCGCGCGCGCCAGGGTGAATTGATGGACCTCGATCTTCGGCTTTACGCAATCGTCGATCCCGCCGTCGCCGGAGGCCGCAGACTGACCGATCTCGGGCGCCGCATCGCCGCAAGCGCGACCCTCGTGCAACTGCGCGACAAGCACGGCCACACCGGCGCCATGGTCGAAGAAGCGCGCGCGCTGCGCGGCGTGCTGGAGCCGGCTGGCGTGCCGCTGTTGATCAACGATCGCATCGACGTCGCGCTCGCCGCCGAAGCCGACGGCGTGCATATCGGCCAGGACGACATGGCGGCCGCCGACGCGCGCTTGCTGCTCGGGCGCACCGCCATCATCGGCTTGAGCCTGAGCACAATAAAGCATGCGCAGGAGGCGCCGCTCGATCTTGTCGACTATGTCGGCATCGGCGCCGTTTATCCGACTGGCTCGAAAAACGACGCCGCGGCCCCGATCGGCGCCGCCGGCCTCGCCGACATCGTGCGCGCGGTGCGCGCGCGTAAACCCGGCTTTCCGATTTGCGCCATCTCCGGCATCAATGCGTCGAACGCTGCGGATACGATCGCCGCGGGAGCCGACGGCGTGGCGGTAATCTCCGCGCTCTCGCTTGCGCCCGATCCGGCTATGGCCGCGCAAGAGCTGCGCGCCGTCGTCGACGCCGCGCTCAAGCGCCGCGCGCCGTCATGACCGCCATCGCGCTGACCATCGCGGGTTCGGACCCGAGCGGCGGTGCCGGTATCCAGGCCGACTTGAAAACCTTCGCCGCGCTCGGCGTCTATGGGGCGAGCGTCGTCACCGCGCTGACCGCGCAGAACACGCAAGGCGTCACCGCGGTCCACGACGTACCAGCCGATTTCGTCGCGGCGCAGATCGAGGCCGTCTATGCCGATCTCGCCGTCGGCGCGGTCAAGATCGGCATGCTGTCGCGCAGCGCCACGATCGAGGCGGTGGCCAAAGGCCTTGCGCGCCATCGCGCGCGCAACATCGTACTCGACCCGGTCATCGCGGCGACGGCCGGCGCCGCTCTCTTGGCGAAAGACGCCGTCGAAACGCTGCGCCGCGAGATCATTCCCTGGTCGTTGATCGTGACCCCCAATCTACCGGAGGCGGCGGCGCTGACCGGCGCGAGCCTCGCCCGCAACGAAACCGAGATGGAAGCGCAGGCGCGCGAAATCCTTTCGCTCGGCGCCCGCTATGTGCTGATCAAGGGCGGCCACGGCGAGGGCGTGGACAGCGTCGATCTCTTGATCGGGCAGGGGAAGGCCGTCCGCCTTTCGGCAAAACGCATCGCGACCAAAAACACGCATGGCACCGGTTGCACGCTGTCGGCGGCGATCGCCGCGGGGCTCGCCAAGGGCCGCGATCTCGTCGCCGCCGTGCAGGACGCCAAGGCCTATGTCACCGCGGCCATTGCCCATGCCGACGCACTCGACGTCGGTCACGGTCGCGGCCCGTTGCATCATTTTTACAAACAATGGAGAGACCCATGACCACGCGACGTCAATTTGCGCTGCGCGCCGGCCTCGGCGCTGCCGGCCTTCTCGCCGCGCCGGCCATCGCGCGGGCCGATACGCTGAAATGGCGCATGGTCACTTCCTGGCCGAAGCGGCTGCCCGGCCCCGGCATGTCGGCCGAGCGCATCGCCACCCGCATCCGCGCACTGTCCGGCGGGCGCATCGACATCACCGTCTACGCCGCCGGCGAAATCGTGCCGGCCTTCGGCGTACTCGAGGCGGTCGGCAATGGCGTTGCCGACATCGGCCACACCGCGGCCTTCTACTGGCAGGGCAAGATGCCGGCGGCCGCCTTCTTCACCACCGTGCCGTTCGGCTTGACGCCCGGCGAGCACGTCGCCTGGATCGACGCCGGCGGCGGCCAGGCGCTGTGGGACGCGCTTTACGCGCCGTTCGGCGTCAAGCCGTTCATGGGCGGCAATACCGGCGTGTGCATGGGCGGCTGGTTCCGCCGCGAACTGAAAACGCTCGCCGACCTGCGCGGGCTCAAGCTGCGCTCGCTGGGCTTGGGCGGCGAGGTCTATCGCCGGCTCGGCGCCACGCCGCAGACCACGCCGCCCTCGGAAATCTTGACGTCCCTGCAGTCGGGCGTGCTCGACGCCGCCGAATTCGTCGGCCCCGGCACCGACATCGCGCTCGGGCTCTATCGCGTGGCGCCGTTCTACTATTACCCCGGCTTCAACAAGCCGAACGGCACCGGCGAATGCATCGTGGCGCTGAAGTCGTGGAACGCGCTTGCCGACGACCTCAAGGCGATCGTCGCGCATGCCTGCGCGGCGGAGGCAAACTACGCGCTCGCCGAGATGGAGCGGCTCAACGCGGAGGCGTTGAAAGCGCTGACGACGCAGCATGACGTCACGCTCGCGGCGTTCCCCGGCGATCTCGTCGCCGCCGCGCGCAAAGAGGCCGACGGCGTGCTCGGCGAGGTCGCCGCGCGCGATGCCGTCTCCGCCAAGGTGCATGGCTCTTACGTCGCCTTCCGCGAGCGCACGGCGCCGTGGTCAAGGGTGAGCATCGAGGCGGTGCTGGCGGCGAGGGCGGTCTAGGGCAGTCGCTAGACCGTTCGGCTCGCATGTCCGCTTTGGGGTTAACCGGACATCGTCACGGACGTGCCGCGATGTCGGCGATTGGCCCCAAATCCGACTTCAGCGCGCCACGCCTTCGTACCAGGTCCTATCGTGATTGTGCCTTTTATTGGTCAGTGAAGCCTGCCTGGCGAAGCGCGTCGATCATATGATCGGCATCATTTCCGTCGCGGTAAAGCGACAGTGCTGGCCAGCGCTTGACTGTGAAATGTGGTGCACGCGTTCGAATTTCCGTGGCGAGGGCGCGCGCTGCCTCAGGCTGATTAAGGCGCACTAATGTCGCGGCGAGCCAGATTTGACCTAGGATTACCTGCGGGCCACGACGAATGCATTCACTGAGTGGCGCCACGGCATCGGCGTGACGTCTAAGCATGTACAATGCGTGACCATGGACGGCGTGCACCTGCGGCGGGTGAAATGGGTCCAAACGCAGATGGGCATTCAGGACATCCAAGGCCTTCGCCGCCTTTCCACCGAAGACTAAGATGGCCGGATAGTGGAAATTTGAAAAATTTGGATTGAGTGCGATGGCCTTTGCGAACTCCTCTTCGGCGGCATCCTGTTGCGCCATCCAGAAATACGCCCAACCAAGCTGGGAGCGCGCGAACGGCAGGTTCGGATCAAGGCTGATTGCCTTGCTTGCCAATTCGACGCCGCGCTTCAAATCGTCAACATCACCGAAGTGTGCCACAGCAGGATCAGCATAGGCACGAATATAAGTCAGTGCCAACCGAGCACATATCCTGGCGCTACTGGGGTCTGTCTTAAAAGCATCTGCAAAAAGCCGTCTCGCTTCGAACAAATGTGCCACATTCCAGGTTTGCTCCAACGCGCGCCACACTTGGTCGCCGCGCATGGTCAGATCATATGCCGTCCAAGAATTGGGCGCTTTTTCTGAAATACGCTCGATTTCGGCATGGTTTAGATGAGAAACAACGATCCGGACGATCGAACGGGTAATGTCATCTTGGATGGAAAAGACATCACCAATGACGCGGTCAAAGCGCTCCGCCCACCGGCGAACGCCGGATCGAGTATCGACAAGACGTGCAGTGATTATGATTCGGTCGCTCGACTTGCGTACGCCTCCTTCGACGATATATCGGACGTTGAGCTCCTGACCCACATTTCGCACATCGATGGCGCGTCTCTTGTAAGCGAAGGACGAACTGCGCGCGATGACCGACAAATCGGAAAAATACGAAAGCCCGTTGATGATGTCTTCAGTTATACCTTCGCTGAGGTAGTCTTGGGACGCATCGCCGCTAAGATTTGAGAACGGAAGTACGGCAATGGATGGGCCATCGAGCGCGTGGCGGCCCGCGTCTGTCGATATGCTATTATCTTCGATCCGTGTTTGCTCCACTGCTAAGGATGCGTCACGATTTACCGAGCTTGCAAATAAGTAACCGCGCTTTGGCAGAGTCTTAATGATGCGTTGTGTGGAATCGCCCAGGGCGTTCCTTGCTTCGCTGATGCATTGTGTCAATGACTCGTCGGTTACTGTCGCATCCGGCCAGACGGCATCTAACAGTTCATTGCGTGAGACCAGACGGCCGGCGTTTTCAATGAGAAAGCGCAAAACCTCGAAAGTTTTTGGTCGCAGCGTAATCTCACCGTTCGTTGTTGATAAGATGCCGCGCACGCAATCAAGCGCACAGTCGTCGAAAAAATAACGCGGCTCTGACATTGCACCTTCAATTCCTCGGCGGTCGAGAAGACCTGCGCCTAATTGACCGTTTTTGATAAGAATTTCAGGACTTTTTCAGGCCGTGCACGGCGAAACATGATCTCTTCACAATGGTATATCCCTTGTTGAGGCTGCCCGTGCGTTAGTTGGATGGAGAACAACCATGATTCGGCCATTAGCCATCCTCATGGCGCTTGTTAGCATATTCGCGACATCGATAGGTGGATCGCCCGTCGCGGCAGACGATAGCTTCCCTAACAAGCCTATCACGATCATAAATCCGCTCCCAGTCGGCAGCGCCCCGGATGACGTTGTTCGCCTCGTCGGGGAGCAACTGACGCAGATTTGGGGACAACGCGTGGTGATCGATAACAGGCCTGCCGGAGGCGGTACGGTTGCGGCTCAGGCTGTGGCATCGGCATCGCCAGATGGCTATACCCTGTTGCTTGGCGCATCAGCGTTATTCACCATTTTCCCAGTTCAAAAGAATAAGCTCACCATCGATATCAATCGCGACCTTGTTCCAATTGGCCTGATGGGCGGCGGCGCCATGTATCTCGCCGTCTCTCCCAAACTTGGTGTTAACTCGCTTCCCGAGTTTATCGCTTTGGCAAGGGCTCACCCAAATAGTGTCGTAATTGGTACGAACGCGGCAGGGACGTTACCGAATTTTGCCGCGTTAGCGCTCGCCAAAAAAGCGGATATTCCGGTCATCGTGGCACCCTATGGCTCTGGCGGCACATTGGAGGCAATCAGAGACATTATGGGTGGCCGCGTCCAGGCGACGGTGGAAGCCCTGTCACCGCTTCGCGGTCCGGTTAAATCGGGCGATCTTAAGCTTATCGCCGTCATGTCGTCCGCGCGCAATCCTTTGCTTCCGAACGTGCCAACGGTTTCGGAAACACTGCCCGGGTTTACCGCGGTTGGCTTCCTGAGTCTGGCGGCACCCGCGAGGACGCCTGAGCCAATCGTGCGTCGTCTCAACGAGGGGCTGCGCCGTGCGCTCGAAACGCCGAGCGTTAAGCGGCGCCTTGAAGAGTTCGATATGGTGCGTCCGATTTTAACGCCGACGGAGACCAGGGCCTACATTAATGCCGAGGAGAAAGACTGGTGGCCAATGGTGAAGCAGCTCGATCAGATTCAGGCTACCCGGTCGAAACGTTGATCCGCCTCCCCCTCCAGGTGCCGGCGGCGAGGGGGGTCCAGGGCCGCCGCTCGCCTGTTCGGTTCGAATGCCCGCTCCGGGGGTGAGCGGACATCGTCGCGGACTTGCCGCGATGTCGGCTTTCGACCCATTGCTGACATGCGGCGATGTCTACTCTCACAGTCGCAATAGGTACAAAAGCAGACTTGGGCGGGACTTAGCCGAAACGGCCCTTACCCATCGGCCTAGCGTCGATTGCGCTCGTGTGAAGATTGAAGCAACCGCGGCGCTCAGTAGTGCGTAGCGGTCATATAAACTACACTCGCACAGTAGCGCCCCGTGAGTTGGAGCAGAGCCTTGTATTCGTTGAGGACCGCCGTGGTGGTCGTATGCGCCGCGATTATTGTTTGCGGTGTCTGCCGGGCCGATCAGAAAGACCGTGAATTTCGCGAGTGCCGCGACTGTCCGGATATGGTCGGCATTCCGGCAGGCCAATTCTTAATGGGGAGTCCAAAAAGCGAGCCGGGCCGATTCGATTCCGAGGGGCCGCAGCATGTCGTTTCAATAAAGGCATTTGCTTTGGGCAAATACGACATTACCACCGCGCAGTTTATCAATTTCCTCAAAAGTACCGGCTACCGGCCGACACCCTGCAACCGAGTCCTCGGATACGTATGGGGCTCTTCGGGTCGCGGTTTGGAGTTGCAGCTGCCAAACTGGCCCGCTGTCTGCCTCGGGTGGCTTGACGCAAAGGCCTATGTCGCGTGGCTCAATGCCAAGGTGCATAAGGAACGTCCGGCGCTTGCTCCGGGCCCCGGGCCGTATCGTCTCCCGAGCGAAGCCGAGTGGGAATATGCCGCTCGCGCTGGCACCAAAACAGCCCGGTGGTGGGGTGAGGCGATCGGGAACAACCGAGCGAATTGCAATGGCTGCGGTAGTCCATGGGACGATCGTTTGCTTGCCACTGTGGAAAGTTTTGCGCCTAATCCGTTCGGCCTCTATGGCATGTTAGGAAACGCCTGGCAGTGGACCGAGGACTGCTGGCATCCGAACTATATCCACGCTCCCGATGACGGCCGCGCGTGGACAGAAAAAAATTGTGCGAAGCACGTTATTCGCGGTGGTTCCTGGAACAGTTTGCCTGTTCTCGTCCGTTCCGCCAGCCGAAGCTTCAGCACCAGCGACGGTGGCGATTACGACAATTCAAGCCTCACCGGCTTTCGGGTTGCTCGCGATCTGCCATAGTCCGGGAAGTATGCGACGTTGCTATCGTAATGCATCTCTGGTGTTCAGCGTGAGGATTACGTTCATCAGCTCCGGATAACGCCCGGGCGGCAAGGTCAATGGCGAGGACAAGAGCGCGGCGTTGCGCGCACTGAGTGCGGCTTCATCGAATGCGGCGTCAACGCCCGATCTTTGATTATTGACAACCTCGGCGTTGGTCACAACGCCAGCTTTTGTGATGGCAACACGGACAAGAACAGAAAAGTTCTTACCATGGAGCGCCGCTAGATCCAGCCCCCAATGGTGCTCGATTTGATCGCGCAGAAAATCCTTGAAAGCCGCATCGATTCCGAGTGCCGCATCCGGTCTTGTTGCCGCTATGCGCGAAAGGCCCTCGCCCTGTTGCGGCAAATGCGGATCGACGATTGGTTCGTGCAATTGGGCAAGATTGCGCAGCTTGAGTTCGAGATCATCAGGCGGTGGCTGCCTTTTAAAGGGCGAGAGTTCGGCGGGCGTCGCATTGGGCGAGGAAGGCACCGCGGCCTGTTGCTGTGGAATGCTTGCTTGGTCGGGTGCCTTTGGGCCGACCGTCTCATTGGTGAGTCGAACGATACTCACCGGCACTACGAGCGGAATATCAAACGGATTAGCTGCCAACCCTAGACCTATGATCAACACTGCTAGGGCGAGCGCGTGTAGAACGACCGAGACCACAAACCCCGTGCCGAAATTCGGTTGCGGTCCTGCCTCCGCATTTCGGCTTTCGGTCCGGCCTCGGAAGTTGAAAGATCCAAATTCCATTGCGCAGTCCTAACGCTTGCTTGCTGAGGTATACCGCGCTGCTAGCCACACGCCGTCAGCATAGCAGGTGCGGCGCCGCGCCACCATTGCGCCGCAGTTCGTGGTAATGTGGTGGCATGGGTCGATCGCTTCGCTTCGAGATAGTCGCGCCCGCCTTAAATGGACCGAAGCGCGCTCTGCTAAAAAAGCATGGCTCCAAATATGTAGCTTTTGCCATTTGCCATCTTGCGATCAATATCATCGCCGTCTTCATTATTGTTATTACTCTATCGGCCTCATCCCAATCCCTTGCCGTCACCCAATCAGCGATCATTCCGGTTTGGCTGCGAGCGCATATAGGCGGTGGCGAAAGTCAAATCGCACAAATCGTCTTGCAGCGGGCGCGGGCGCTTTACCTGCAAAAGGTGAGCGAAGGCGAGGTTAAAAATCCCTGCTACTTCGCTATGGACGCTACCCGTCCTAATGAATTGAGCGAAGGCCAATTGGGACGTCGATTCTACATTATCTGCGAATCCAACCGAACGTTTCGCGCGGTTTCGGCCGGGCACGGTGGCGGTCGAAATTTGAAAGGCATCGCCGATTTTGCAAATGGAAGACGGTGCGCGAAAAACTTCAGCAATGCGATGGATTCAAAACTGACTGCCGGCGGAGCCTATGTGACGAGCGAAATAAAGACATCTTTCAAAGGCTATTACCGAGTCTCAGCGAGAAAGGACCAAGTTTTGCTACGCTCATTCGTGCAGTTTGACGGTGAAGGCGAATCCGCAAACGCGAGACAACGCGAGATCGGCGGGCATGCGGCCGAGCTATTGAGGAATGTCTGCCTACGAAAAGATCCACACAGCCCCTATGCGGATCACGACGGTTACGTTCCGTTTGGGAAGCTGGAGGATTACGCCAGCGGCCGCAGTGACGGGTGCACCAGTTGGTCGCCACGCGAAGCACAGAAAATCATTGCGTTAGTGAACGACGACCCGACAACGCTGTACATCTACCCTGACGCAGCCGACATCGACGCCGTCGCGCGAACGGTGGAGGCGGGCCGGTTGCTCACGCGCTCCGGTTTATATTGGAACGCTTCCTGCTTGAAAGAAATTCACGCCCCGAAATTTTGGCCGAAAAAAACCCTCGAGCCAATCTTAGCTCAATATAAGACAGCTCACCCGGCACCGCCCGAACGGCCAACGCCCATTTGCAAGGGACTGTGAAATTTGTTCCCTTGTTTCCCAACCACTACATTCTGCAAAAGCCGGACGAGTGATGTCGTAGATCGCCCCTAGGCGACGGTCCACTCGCAACGGCTAATGTCGGCATTCAAGGCACAAGCGGTTATCGCGTCGCCTTGCGCGAGCGCATCCGGAAGTCAGATTTATCCGACTTCGGCATCAGATTGCAGAGCTCGCGCAAACCCGAGTTGCGATGGCGTGGCGGCGGGTGAGCGTTGAGGCGGTGCTGGCGGCGCGGGAGGATAAAGCAGGGCTGTCATCAGTCGCGAAATTCGGTGGCTTGCCGATCATTTGCGCTTCAGCCCGTCGCGGAAGGCAATCGATTCGAGTTCGACACGCACGGCATCATCGATGGGAATAACCGGTCGCGCTTCGAAGACAAAAGCGGGAAGCATCGAGCAAATCTTGTGGACAGCCGTCGGATCGTCGCAGTCCAGCAACATGTAACCGCCCCAGTCGCCGACGCGGATAACGAATAGCTCGATCTTGAAATTTCCGGGCGCCTTCCATTGGGTGAAAACCTCAAGGATTCGCTTCTGCGCGTTCTCGTACTCGATCGGCGATCCTTGCGGACGTTCTGTCCAAGTGAGCATGTATTTCATCGTCATCCCCCTTTTTGCGCCAAAAGCGCCCGAACCGATTATTCCGGACAATAGCCTTGCCCGCACCGACGCCGTTGACAAGCCGGTCTTTGCCGAGCCCGCGCCCCCTCGGAGACTTGCCCCTCGCCACGCTCTTTGCTAGCGCCTTGCCCGCGTCCCGCCCGCCGGCATTGCAGCAAGGTCTATCGTTCGCCCCATGAAAATCGCAGCCATCGCTACCCCTCAGGGCAAGGTCTTCGGCGCCGTCGAGGGCGACAAGTTTCGCCCGTTCTCGGTCGGCCACGGCGTCGTGCGTGATTTGCGCCACGTCATCAAGCTGCTGTCCGCCGGCAGCAAGCCGGATTACGGCGAGGCGACCGCGCTGTCGCGCGCCAAGCTTGCGGCGCCCGTCGGACCGCTCACTAAGAACGTGATTTGCGTCGGCAAGAACTATTACGACCACGCGCGCGAATTCGCGCAGAGCGGCGTCGACCAATCGGGCGACAAGCAGGACGTGCCGGCCGATCCGGTGATCTTCACCAAGTCGACATCCTCGCTCGCCGACCCCGGGCAGAAGGTCGTAGCCGCGCTCGATCCGACCGGTACGGTCGATTACGAGGGTGAGCTCGGTGTCGTCATCGGCAGGCGCGCCAAGAACGTCACGCGCGAGGAGGCGTTGGGGTGCGTGTTCGGCTATACGGTGGTCAACGACATGACCGCGCGCGTCGTGCAGCAGAAGCACAAGCAGTGGTTCCTCGGCAAAAGCCTCGACGGCTTCTGCCCGGTCGGCCCCTACCTCGTCACCGCCGACGAATTCGGCGCCCCCGCCGAGCAGACGCTGGAAACGTTCGTCAACGACGAGCGCCGCCAGTTCGCGAAGCTCAAGGACATGATCTTCGACGTCGCCACCTTCATCGCGACGGTCGCGGCCTATGTGCCGCTCGAGCCCGGCGACCTCTTGGCCACCGGCACCCCCGCCGGCGTCGGTATCGGGTTCGACCCGCCGCGCTATCTGCACCCCGGCGACGTGGTGCGCGTTTCGATCTCCGGCATCGGCGACCTCGTGACCCCGATCGTCTGACCCCCGGGGTGGCCTCGCCCGCCGCCATCGCCTATAAGGGCGCCAGCGAAACCACGGATTTTTTGGCTGGACTTGCGAAAAATCAATGCCGGAGGCCGCGGAGGCGTTCTGCTCGGCTGATTGCCCCGGCCTTGGCGCCAAGACCCGCCCGGAAAACACCGCCTCAATCGACCCAAAACGCCGAAAAAGCCAATGCGAGAGGAGTAACGGATGGCCAACCCAACCCCCTGGAAAACCAACGACTGGTTTGTGAGTGAGTGGAATTATGCGCCGGAAGTGACGAAGGACTTCAAGTTCGCCAAGAATATCAAAATCCACGACGTCACGCTGCGCGACGGCGAGCAGCAGACCGGCGTCATCCTCAGCAAAGACGAGAAAATCCGCATCGCCGAAGGCCTCGCCGAAGCGGGCGTCCACCGCATCGAAGCCGGCATGCCGATCGTGTCGCCGTCCGACAACGACGCCATCAAGGAAATCGTCAAGCGCAACCTCGGCCCGCAGATCTTCTCCTTCGCCCGCTGCATGAAGGAAGACGTGCAGCGCGCCATCGACACCGGCGTCAAGGGCGTGGTGATGGAAATCCCCTCGTCCAAGCACATGGTCGACCTCGCCTACCGCTGGCCGATGGAGAAGGCGATCGAGACCTCGATCGAGGCCACCAACTACGCGCACAAGAACGGCCTCGAAGTCGTGTTCTTCCCCATCGACTTCTCGCGCGCCGAATTGAAATGGGCGATCGACCTCATCGAGCGCGTCGGCAAGGAAGGCCACATGGACGCCCTCGCCTTGGTCGACACCTTCGGCGTGTTGTCGCCGCACGCCATGAAATACTTCGTCACCGAGGTGCAGAAGCGCATCAAGAAGCGGCTCGAGGCGCACTTCCACCAGGACTTCGGCATGGGCGTCGCCAACACCATCATGGCGCTGTCGCTCGGCGTCGAGGTGATGCACACCACCGTGCTCGGCATCGGCGAGAGAAGCGGCAACACGCCGATGGAAGACGTGGTGATGGCGCTCAAAACCATGTACGGCGTCGACTGCGGCATCGACACGACGAAGCTCACCCCGCTCGCCAATTTGGTGCAGCGCCTGACCGGCGTCGCGGTGCCGTCGAACAAGGCGATCGTCGGCTCGGGGCTCTACCAGATCGAGTCCGGCATCATCGCCTCGTGGTTCAAGAACTGCGGCGAGGCCAACGCCACCGAGCTGTTCCCGATCCGCTGGTCGGCGGTCGGCCAGCCGCCGGCCGAGGTGGTGATGGGCAAGGGCTCGGGCATCGACTCGATCAACATGTGGCTGCGCGACGTCGGCATGCAGGTGTCGGAAGAGGACGCCATGAAGGTGCTGCAGGCGGTGAAGCTGCATTCGCTGAAGAACAAGAAGATGCTCACGCACGCCGAATTCCGCGACCTGGCGCGGGCGGTGCTGGGGCGGACGCAACAGCAGGCGGCGGAGTAAGGCGAGGGCGCGCGCCGCAACTGCAGGCCTCATCCCCCGGATCAAGTCCGGGGGCAGGCTCTGAGGAGCCGCGCGCCAGCGACGCGT
>Ga0335078_10008846_pt1 | contig 14968 bp, 12 predicted proteins | sample Lox_Sample_32_FD_206711 | JGI IMG/M metagenome (GOLD analysis project Ga0335078, IMG submission 206711) | Soil microbial communities from Loxahatchee National Wildlife Refuge, Florida, United States - Lox_Sample_3.2 | ecosystem: Environmental > Terrestrial > Soil > Wetlands | place: USA...
CCGGGCGATCGCGACCTCGCGGCCCTATGAGGTGGAGCTGGCGAGCGCGACGGCGCTGGCGCGCGAGCGGCCGGAGGCCGCGGCGGCGCTGCGGCCGCTGGAGGCGCGCGCGTCGCAGGGCCTGCCGAGCCTCGCCGTCCTCGCCGAGCGGCTGGAGCAGCTGGCGCCGGCGCTCGCGAATCCCGAGGCGACGGCGTCGGCGGAGAGCGACTGGCGCTCGGCGATGCTCGCCAGGATCAAGGGCCTGGTGAGCGTGCGGCGGATCGGCGCGCGGGCGGCAGCGGAGGGCGGCGGCACCGAGGCGGCGGTCGCCGAGGCGGAGGTGGCGCTCAAAGGCAGCGACCTCGCCGGCGCGGTGGCGGCGATCCGCAAGCTCGACGGCGCCGCGGCGGAGACCGCCAGGCCCTGGCTCGCCGACGCCGAGGCGCGGCTCCAGGCGGAGACCGCGATCGCTTCTCTCGACAGCGCGCTCGCGCGGCGCTTCCTCGGCGAGCAGCCGGCCGGATCGAAGCCGTGAGGCGGATCCTCGTCGGCATCCTCGTCATCGCGGCGCTGGTCGCGGCGGCGGTGTTCCTCGCCGACCGGCCCGGCAGCGTGTCGCTGGTCTGGGACGGCTGGCGCGTCGATACCAGCGTCGCCGTGCTGGTGGTCGGCTTCGTCGTGCTGGCGGCGGTGCTGGCGCTGCTGTGGCGGCTGCTGCGCGGCATCCTCGGCGCGCCGGGCGCGTGGCTGCGCGCGCGGCGCGAGCGGCGGCGCCGCGAAGGCTATCGCGCGCTGACCCAGGGCATGGTGGCGGTGGCCGCCGGCGAGGCGGAGGAGGCGCGCCGCCTCGCGCGCCGGGCCGATGCGCTGCTGGCGGAGCCGCCGCTGACCTTGCTGCTGCAGGCGCAGGCGGCGCAGCTCAGCGGCGACGAGCGCGCGGCGGAGAGCTATTTCGCCGCCATGCTGGAGCGGCCGGAGACCGAGTTCCTCGGCGTGCGCGGCTTGCTGACCCAGGCGCTCAAGGCCGGCGACGACTGGAAGGCGCTGGAGCTCGCCGAGCGGGCGCGGCGCCTCAAGCCGAAGACCGGCTGGGCGCTCGCCAGCCTCGCCGAGCTGCAGGCGCGCGCCGGGCGCTGGAAGGAGGCGCAGGGGACGCTGACCCAGGCGGTGCGGCGCAAGGCGCTGCCGGTGCCGGAGGGGCGGCGCATGGAGGCGGCGCTGCTGCTGCAGGAGAGCCACGCCGCCGCCGGCAACGGCGATGGGCGCGCCGCGCTGGCGCTCGCCGAGCGGGCGCAGAATGCCGATGCCGGCTTCGCGCCGGCGGCGGCCTGGCACGCGACGCTGCTGCGCGATGCCGGCCGGCTGCGCCACGCGGCGCGCAGCCTCGAAGGAGCCTGGCGCCGGGCGCCGGAGCCGGCGCTCGCGGAGGTCTATCGCTCGCTGGCGTCCGACGAGCTGCCGCTGGTGCGGATGAAGCGGCTGCAGCTTCTCGCCGATACCAATCCCGATCACCTCGAGACCCATCTGATGCTGGCGGAGGCGGCGCTGGCCGCGCGGCTCTGGGGCGAGGCGCGCCGCCATCTCGCCCGCGCCGGCATCGGCGAGGATGCGGAGGGGCCGCCGGCGCCGGCGCGCGCCTGCCGCCTGATGGCGGCGGTGGAGGAGAGCGAGCGCGGCGATGGCGCCCTGGCACGGCGCTGGCTGGCGCGCGCCGCCACCGGCCTCGACGCCACCTATGTCTGCGGCCGCTGCGCCGCCGAGAGCAGCCGCTGGGTCGCCGGCTGCCCGCAATGCCGCGCCTTCGCCAGCTTCGAATGGCGCCTGCCGCCCCGCGGGTCCCGGGCCCCGCTGCAGACCCTGGCGATGCCCGCGCCGATGGCGGCCGCCACTCCCATAGCGAGAGCAAACCCGGTCGCCATCGCCGCCCGACAGACATAATTTTGACACCGAATCAAATGGTTGGGATCGCACTGCGACAAACTTACGGTTGCGTCGGAGGCGACTCGCCCCCTAGACTCCGAGCTTGCTTACGAGTCGCCAGGGGGATCTCCGGAAAATGCGTCTTGCCATGCTTGCCGCGCTGTCGCTTGCCTTGGCTGCCTGCGCCACGCAGAGCGGCCACAAATGGAATTCCGTCGACGGCAACGGGGTGCCGCTGGCGCAGGGGCGGTCCGAATGCATCGATACCGCCCAGAAGAACACCGCCGATGTGCGCAGCATCAAGGAGCGGATGGCCGACAACTTCACCGTCTTCACCACCTGCATGGCGTCGCGGGGGTATTGAGGGCCGAGGCGCCTCCGCGCCGGGGTTCGGTTGACGGCGGCGGCGGCAGGGCGGTAAGTTCCGCCGCCTTCCGGGCGCCCCGATAGCTCAGCGGTAGAGCAACCGCTTCGTAAGCGGTAGGCCGTTGGTTCAAATCCGACTCGGGGCACCATTTTCCGCGAAGTCGCCAGTCGCGCGCGGCCTCGCAAAGGCGTCGTCGCGCGAGGCCGCGTCGCCAAGGGCGGACCCTCGCGCACTGTATCGCGAATGAGACACGCCGGCGGCACCGGAGCGGGCGCGCTTCCGGTCCGAGCCGCAATCGCAGGGCCGGTCTCGTTGGCTGCGCGACGGGGCCTGTGTTACTGATTGGCCGATTAACAGCGATAGCGGCGACGTCGATGTCATCCAGGCGTGTTCGACAGGAAAGGGGGACACCATGGGCATGTTCATGCTGGAAGACGATATCTACATCGGCATTCTTCTTGAGCAGCTGAATCTGCGCTTCGGCACCAAGGAGGGTCAGCTCGACGAAATGGTCGAGCTGCAGAGGAAATTCGCGGTGTTCTCGCCGAAGCACTCCTTCGCGGAGTCCGTCGCGCTGCTCGGCCTGGCCGGCAGCTGGAACGCGGCCATCAAGACCAAGTGGCTGCGCTTGCTCGGCTCCTACGACAAGGTGCCGTCCGACAAGAAGGGCCAGTTCGGCGGCCCGAGAATCGTCACCGTCCTGATGGAAGATCTGGCGTCGAAGACGCCGGCGCCGGTCCATTTCGTCGCGCACGATTCCCGGAAGAATCCGCGAGTGACGGTCCGAATGAAGAGCAGCCCGATCTTCTACATAACGGAGAACTTCATCACCATCTCGCTGCCGATGAAGCCCCGTCCTCTCTGAGTCCCTCGGACAGTGGGGGCGCAGGCGTTGCGCTGCAGCCATGGCGGGACGCGCTCGCGTGTGCCGCCGCTTGGCGGTCTCTACGCGGCCGTTGAGGCATATTATTCCCGCAAGCTATCGCGGCATGGGGCGACGCCGCGGGGCGTCGATTGGGAGTCCGCCGAGGCGCAGGCGCTTCGCTTCGCTCAGCTGATGAAGCTGTGCGAGCCCGCCCGCGCCTTCTCGCTGAACGATGTCGGCTGTGGATATGGCGCGCTGCTGGGCTTCCTGGCCAAGCTCCACGCTGGAGCGCAGATCGATTATCTCGGCATCGATCTCTCGCCCGCCATGATCCGACGGGCGCGAGCGGCCTGGCGCCGTCGGCATCGAGTGAGCTTTGCGGTGGCAACGCGCGGACCTCGCGTCGCGGACTATTCGGTCGCAAGCGGGATCTTCAACGTCAAGCTGGATCAGCCGGCGCCGCTGTGGGAGCGCTTCATCGCGACCACGCTGGCCGACATGCATCGGACGAGTCGAAAAGGCTTCGCGGTCAATTTCCTCTTGCCGCCCGCGCCAGGCCGGACATCCCCGCCGGAGCTCTATCGAACGGCATCGAAGCCCTGGATCGGCTACTGCAGGGAGGCGCTCGGAGCGTCGGTGGAATTCATCGGCGACTACGGCCTGGACGAGTTCACGCTGCTGGTCCGCTGGTAGCGCTCAGCAGGTCAGCGTCATGGTATGCGCTCGCTCCAGGGCGAGGCGCTGCTCGTAGATCGCCGCGCCCGAGACGCTGATGAGATCCGCCGCCCGGCGAAAATGATCCTCGACCTCCTCGAGTCCCGCGGCGCCGTGCGCGGCCAGCACGGCGCCGCCGCAGGTGATGCAGGCACGGCATTCCGGCAGCCGCGCGCTGCGCTGCCGGGCGATGGCGATCGCCTCTCGCGCCGTGGTGATCGCCGCCGCATGATCGCCGGCCTGATAATAGCAGTCGGCGAGGCTCGCCAGCATCTCAGGCTCGTTCTCCCGCGCGGCCTTCGCCGTCCGGGTGAGTTCCAGCCCCTCGCGGAAATCCATCGCCGCGCCCTCGAAATCGCCCAAGAGATACTTGACGGCGCCGCGTCCGGCGAGCGCGTAGACCCGCAGGTAAGGGCTCCTGCTCTTGCCGGCGATCTCCGCGACGCGCCAAGCGTGCTGCTCCGCCAGCGCGGCGTTGCCGCGGCAGGAAGCCAGTTCGACGTATCCCATATGCGGAATGATCTGAACCGTCGGATCGACCAGCGAGGGCTCGATTGACAGCATCGTGTCGAGGCACGCCTCCGCCTCGGCGAAGCGGCCCAGCCGGAGCAGGATGCGCCCGCGCAGCGTCATGGTCCAATGTTCGACGCTGTAGCCGAGAAATTCGTGGTCGAACTTGTCGATGCCGGAGATTGCATCGAGGGCGGCGTCGCTCGCCGCCAGCGCCTCGCGAAGCATGCCGGCCCACGCATAAGCCTGGCTTAGCGAGGCATTCAACATGGCCGTCCGCCCGACGGCCGTGCCCTGCTCGAGCAGCGAAAGGGCTTCCTTGACCCGCTCGACATAAGTGTCCGCCGGACCGCCGGTCGCCAGGATGATCCGCCCGTCGAGAAACAGCAGCAGGGGGATCATGGTGTCGTCGGTCTCTCTTGCCCAGGCGAGCGCCTCCTCGATGAAAGGCTTGGCGGCCTCGGCGGTCATTCCCTCGCGCCAGCCGAGCCAGGCGATCTGGGCGCTCGCCATGATCCGGAGATTGTCGTTCGGTGGCGAGCGCTCCTGGTCCTGCATGAGCAGGCGTGCCGTCTGCCAGTGCTTGATCGCCTGCGCCGAGTTCGTCGAGCCGACCCACATGGCGGCGCGTCGAGCGTAGCGCGCTGCATGGAGTGTCTGCCCGGCCGCCTCGAAGTGATAGGCCAGCAGCGCAGCGAACTCGTCCAGCCGGTCTTCGTAGTGCCGCTCCATCGCGCGGGCGACGGAGGCATGCAGCGTGCTGCGCCTTGTCCTGAGCTGTGAGGCATAGGCGACCTCCTGGATCAGCGGATGGCGAAAGGCATACCATCGGCCGTCGCCGCCGAGCTGGATCTTCAGTAGCTCGGCCTCGCACAGGCGATCCAGGACGGCGGCGATGGTGTCACCCGGAACCTCGCCGATCTGCTCGAGCACGGTCAGTGGGAATTCCTTGCCGATGACGGCACCGATCTGGACGATCGACTTCTCCGCATCGCCGAGCCGGTCGATGCGCGCGCCGATGACCGCCTGCAGCGTCGGCGGAAGCGCATCCTCGCGGCCCTTCCAGCCGAGCTTGTAGTCGCCGGCATCTCCGATGAGCGAGGAGTTCTCCACCAGCGAGCGGACCAGCTCCTCGGCGAAGAAGGCGTTGCCGCCGCTTCTCTCGACGACGCTTCGGCGCATCTCGCTCAGCTCCGCGGCGCTACCGATCAGCTCCTCGACCAGGTCATCAGTGTCGGAGAGGCTGAGCTCGGCCAGCGACAGCTGCTCGAAATAAGGCAGGTCCATCCAGGCTTCGACGTAGGACGGACGATAGTTCAGCACGAGCATCGTCCGCGTGCCGGCGGCGGCGTCGACCAGCGTCGCGACGAAATCCTTGCTGGCCTCGTCCAGCCAGTGCAGATCCTCGATGACGATGACGCCGGTCCTGGCGCCGTTTTGCCTGACCAGATGCCGGACGATATCGAGAAGGCGGGCGTGCCGCGCCTTTGGCGAGAGCGGAAGCGGCCGCCTGGGCTCGACGGGTATGCCCAGAAACTCGCAGAGGAGCGGTAGGTCCGCCTCGAATGTCGCACCGATCTTCGACAGCCGCTCCACGACGCGATCGCGCGAGATGACCGCGCTGTCGGCCGGCAGAATGCCGAAGAAGAGGCGCAGCAGCTCCAGGACGGGCTGCAACGGAGTGGCGTGGCCATAAGGCAGGGCGCGCGCCTCGAAGACCGGAATGAGGCGGCTGCGGCACCACTCGGCGAACTCGTAGCATAAGCGGCTCTTGCCGGTCCCGGGATCGCCGGAGATGCCCACGACGCAGGTCTCGCCGTCCTCGGTGCGCTGCAACGCGCGCCGGAGATTGCTGATCTCTGGGCTGCGCCCCCGGAAGGTGGTGAGATTGGTGCCGCGGAACTGCTGGCTCGCCACTGCCGGTTTCAGACCGAGAAGAGCATAGACCTCGATCGGCTCGGCGAAGCCCTTGAGCGCATGTTTGCCGAGCGGCCGCACATCGCAATAAGGGCGGACCAGGCGGTGGCAATCGTCGGTGATGCAGATGTTGCCGGGATCGGCGACGCTCTGCAGACGGCTCGCCAGGTGGATGGTCGCACCGTGGGCGGCGCGCCCTTTCAGCAGCTCGGCGACCTGGATATCCGAGACCACGTCGCCGGAGTGGAGCCCGACCCGCAGCTGCAGGGCCCCCTCTTTCAGCGGAAACGCATCCTGGATGGCAAGCGCGCTCTCGCACGCCAGCAGAGCGTGGCCCTCCTGAGCGTGCGGCGCCCCGAAGAGCGCCATGATGCCGTCGCCGAGCGTGCGCACGACGGTACCCTCGAAGCGCTCCACGACGTCGCACATCGTCGCCACCGCCGGGCGCAGCCGCTCCATGGCCTGTTCCGGATCCATGCCTGCGATAAGCTCGGTCGAGCCGACGATATCGGCGAAGAGCACGGTGGCGTATTTGCGCTCGGCCCGGATGCGTGGCCGCGCGCGCGTGTGCGGCGCCGACTCCTGATTGTGGTCGAGCGACGCGCCGCAATAACCGCAAAAGTGTGCCGCGGCGGAGTTCCCTCGGCCGCATCTCGGACAGGGGCCAGGGAGCCGCGCACCGCAGCTCTCGCAATGGCGATTGTCGGCGGAATTGTCCGCGTTGCATGCGGGACAGCGCATCGAGGCAACCATCCTCCAGGGGCGCCGGATAGTGCCATTATTATAGGTTCCTGCGAGTGGCGTTTGCCATACCTTCCGCCTGCCGCCGCGATAGGCTGGCGGCGGCACCTCGTCAGCGGCGGCGCGCTCACGTAGTCTCGGCCGCGGAGGTTGCCCATGACCCGCCCCCGTGTCGCCGTGCTTGGCATCTTCGCCGCCGATGTGGTGAGCCGGGTCGAGCGGCTGCCGCGCTGGCACGAGACGCTGCTGGGGCAGGGCGCCGGGCTCGGGCCGGGCGGCAAGGGGTCGAACCAGGCGGTGGCGGCGGCGCGGCTCGGCGCCGAGGTAAGCTTCATCGGCAAGATCGGCGCCGATGCCTTCGGGGGCATGGCGCGGGAGTTCTACGCCGCGGAAGGCATCGACACCGCCCATCTCCATGTGGATCCCCTGGCACCCACCGGCGTCGCGCTGATCCTGGTGGCGGCGCGGGGCGACAATGCGATCGTGGTCAATCCCGGCGCCGCCGCTCTGCTCACCGCGGGCGAGCTTGATGCAGCGGTGCCGGCGATCCGACGCGCCCAGGCCTTCCTCACCCAGCTTGAGCTGCCGGTGGCGCTGGCGGAGCGCGCCATCGGCCACGCGCGCGCGGCGGGCGTGCCGGTGATCTTCAATCCGGCGCCGGCGATCCCGTTCGAGCGCCGGCTGCTCGCCGGCGTCGACGTGCTGACGCCGAACGAGGCGGAGGCCGAGGCGCTGGTGGGATTTCCGATCGACGGCATCGAGGCGGCGCGGCGCGCCGCCGCCGCGCTTCGCGGCGAGGGCGTCGGCATGGTGGTGCTGACGCTGGGCGAGCGCGGCGCCTTTCTGGCCGACGCCGAGGGCGAGGCGCATGTGCCGGCGGTCGCGGTCTCGGCGGTCGTCGACACCACAGGCGCCGGCGATGCCTTCAACGGCGCGCTGGCGGCGGCGTTCGCCGAGCGACAGCCGATGCGGCAGGCGATCCGCTTCGCCACGGCCGCCGCGGCGCTCTCGGTGCAGCAGGCGGGCGCCGCGCGCTCGATGCCGGGGCGCGCGGCCGTCGATGCGCTGCTTCGTCAGGTCAGGGAATGACGGGAGAAAGCCGCCCGGGAGCGGCGGCGCTCAGAACAGGTTCTGGTGCACCAGGAACATCGCCAGCACCACGACCCAGGCCACCACCGTGAGGCCGAGGATGATGCGCATGCGATTGAGCTGCCAGTCCTCGTCCTCTTCCTCTTCCTCGGCGTCGATCTGATCGTGGATGCGCTCGAGGCGCCGCTGCTTGCGGGCGGCTTCCACTTCCTGCCAGGCGCGCATCAGCCGGGCGCTGGCCTCGGCATTGTGCTCGTCGACCGGTGACTGCCGGAAGATCGTCTGCTCGATGAAGGTGACGTCGCGGGTCTTGTTGTGCTCCTGGGCGATCACCCGCAGCACCCGAACGCCGACCGAGATCTTGCTGTTCTCGAGGACCGATTTCGCCTCGACGATGGCGCCCTCCTTGTCGTCGCAGACGACGGTGAGCTCCCAGCGGTTGCCGGTGTATTTGTGCACCTCGTAGAAGCGGCCGACCACGGTGAGCTCGCTGGTCGCGCGCGGACGCGGCGGCGCCGCCGCTGCTGCAGGCGCGGCGGTTCCCGCGGCAGCCGCGGCCGCGGCCGCGATAGCCGCAGCCGTCCGCCTCGGCAGCGGCCGTGACAGGTCTTCCGTATCCGCCACGCTGTCCATCTCGTCGCGCGCGCCTTCTCGAACGCTTTGGTAAACGTGCTTCGCAAGACTGTTCGAAAATCCTTAAGACTTTGTTTTAAATGGCATTTGAGCCAAGGATGGAAGAAATTCCGGGCTTCTTCCCTGGGTTGACAGGCACTTGCGCGGCGCGGGACCATCCATTCTCCCTCGCCTGGAAGGATCAGATGACCGCCCCTTCAGAGCCTCAAGCGCGCGCGGCCTTCGCCGCTCTCGCGGCGCGCCTCTTCCCCGACCTGCCGGCGGATGAGCTCGCCGAGCTCGAGCGCGCCTGGAACCACGTCGCCCGCTGGGCGGCGCGCCTGCCGCATGAGCTGCCTTTCGAGGCGGAGCCCGCGCACATCTTCAAGGCGCCGGAGCGCGCGCCGTGAGCGGCGAGCATTGGACCATCGCCGAGGCGAGCGCCGCCCTCGCCGCGGGCGAGGTCTCGCCGGTGGAGCTGGTGGAGACCTGCCTGCGTCGCATCGAGGCGCGGGACGGCACGCTGCACAGCTATGTCCTGGCCTTGCCCGAGGCGGCGCGCGCGGCGGCGAAAGCGGCCGAGCAGGATCTGCGGCGCGGCGAGCGCAAAGGGCCGCTGCACGGCATTCCGATCGCCCTCAAGGACATCTACGAGACGGCGGGCATCCGCACCACCGGCCATTCCCGCATCAAGCTCGATCACGTTCCGCGCGCGGATGCGACCACGACGGCGAAGCTCGGCGAGGCCGGCACGATCCTGCTGGGGAAGCTCGCGACGCACGAGTTCGCCATGGGCGGCCCCTCCTTCGATCTGCCGTTTCCGCCGGCGCGCAATCCCTGGAATCCCGCCTGCTTCACCGGCGGCTCCTCCAGCGGCTCCGGCGCCGCGGTGGCGGCGGGCCTTGCGCTCGGTACGCTCGGCAGCGACACCGGCGGCTCGATCCGCCAGCCGAGCGCCTTCTGCGGCCTCGCCGGCATCAAGCCCAGCTATGGCCGGGTGAGCCGCGCCGGCGTTTTCCCGCTCTCCTTCACCCTTGATCATTGCGGGCCGATGGCCTGGACGTCGCGCGACTGCGCGCTGCTGCTGCAGGCGATCGCCGGCGCCGATCCCAGCGATCCCGCCGCGGTCGATCTGCCGGTGCCGGACTACGCGGCGGCGCTCGGCGGCGACCTCAAGGGGATGACGGTCGGCGTGCCGCGCGGCTTCTACGAGGCCGATCCGCTGCTGCATCCGGAGGTGAAGGCCGCCTTCGACGCGTCGCTCAAGGCGCTCGCCGATCTCGGCGCCCGCGTCGAGGAAGTGCGGCTCTCGCCGCTCGAGGACTATCACGCCGCCTGCACGGTGATCCTGCTGGCGGAGGCTTTCGCGATCCATGAGGAGACGCTGAAGACGCGCTGGCGCGACTACGGCGCCTATTTCCGCCGCCGCGTCATGCCGGGCGCGCTGATCTCCGCCAGCGACTACGTGCAGGCGACCCGGCTCCGCCGCCGCCTCGCGCTGGAAATGGATGCGGCGCTCGCCGCTCACACGGTTCTCGCTTTTCCCACCAGCCTCATCCCACCGCCGCCGATCGAGGATGTCTCCGGCCTCGCCTTCCTGGAGCGCGCCTCGCTCACCACGCCGGCGAACGTCTCCGGCCATCCCGCCCTCAGCGTCTGCTGCGGCTTCACCGCCGCGGGGCTGCCGATCGGGCTGCAGCTGATGGGCCGCCGCTTCGATGAGGCGACGCTGCTGAAAGTCGGCGACGCCTACGAGCGCGCGACCCCCTGGCGCCAGCGCCGGCCGGTTCTTTAAGGCCAGACGCCCCGCCACCCTCTCGTCATGCCCGGCCTCGTGCCGGGCATCCACGTCTTGCTCGGGAAGATTCGTGGATGGCCGGGTCAAGCCCGGCCATGACGATCGGAGAGGTGCCGACCTAGCTCAGAACTTGTAGCGCCAGCCGAGCGAGACGTTCTGGCTGCCGAACTCCGAGCTCACCTCGGTTCCGTTGGTGGCGCGGAAGCTCGGGTCGGTGGTGCCGAAATAGCGGTAGTCGACGAAGACCGTGTTGCGGGGATCGAGCTCGTAGCCGATGCCGCCGCCGCCCTGATAGGCGAAGACGATGTCATCGTCGTCCACCAGCTTGCTGCCGGCCTGGGTCAGGTGATCGTAGGAGACGTCGGCGAAGCCGATGCCGCCGCCGATATAGGGCTTCCAGCCGCGGCCGAGCGGGAACTCGTAATAGGCATTCGCCATGAAGGAAGTCGCCTGCGAGTTGCCGCCGCCCTGCAGCGTCGGTCCGCGCGTCACCAGCCCGACATCGGCGCGGCGATAGCCGATCTCGCCCTCGACGCGAATGTTGCTGGTGATGTAGCGCCCGAGCGCTCCGCTGACGTTGTAGCCGGTATCGGGATGGGTGGTGAAGTTGAGGCCCGGTCCGCTCGATCCGCTGTTGTCCTGATCGTTGAAGAAGGACGCGCCGGCCATGCCGCTCACGTACCAGTTGCCATCATCCCAGTTCTGCCAGGTGAGATCCGCCGCGGAGGCGGCGGAGGCCGACAGCAGCAAGGCGGAAACACTCAGCAACGCAGCGACACGAACTCTCATAAAACCACCTCTGATGTGCATTCACGGAAACCTGATTCACCTCGGCGCCGCACTGTGCGGACACCGCGGCTTCATATAGGCGTAACGCCGGGCCTATGTGACTGGTTCGCCGTGACAAATCATCTTGCACATCGCCGCGCGCGCCGCGCTGTTGCCGCCTCGCCACAATTGCGCAATCGGCGCTGGCCGATACACTCTTCGGCACCACTTTCCGCCCACCGGATGCGAGGCGTGCCATGGCCAGCTACAACTTCCGCGTCAACGGTCGCACCGAGCGTGTCGAGAGCTGGGATCCCGATCAGCCGCTGCTCTACGTGCTGCGCAACGCGCTCGATCTCAAAGGCGTGAAGTTCGGCTGCGGCCTCGCGCAGTGCGGCGCCTGCACGGTGCTGGTGGATGGCGCGCCGGTGCGCGCCTGCATCACGCCGGTGAGCGCGGTCGCCGGACGCTCGGTGACGACGCTCGAGGGGCTGGGCTCGCCCAAACATCCCGATCCCGTGCAGGCCGCCTTCATCGCCGAGCAGGCGGCGCAATGCGGCTACTGCACCAACGGCATGGTGATGAGCGCGAAGGCGCTGCTGAAGCAGACGCCGCACCCGACCGTGGCCCAGGTGAAGGAGGCGCTCGCCGATAATCTCTGCCGCTGCGGCACCCACACGCGCATTCTCCGGGCGGTGATGCGCGCCGCCGGCTCGACGTGAGGAGGCCGGCGATGACCGCAGCTCTCGAATTGAGCCGCCGCGCTCTTCTCCGCGCCGGCGGCGCCGTGGTGGTGAGCTTCACGCTGGCGGGCGCGGCGCGCGCGCAGAGCGCCGGCCAGCTCGCCCGCGATCTCGGCAAGACCGTCGATGCCGGCGAGGTGGACGGCTTCCTCGCCGTGCATCAGGACGGCGCCGTCACCGTCTACAGCGGCAAGGTCGATCTCGGCACCGGGCTGCGCATCGCCATGCGCCAGATGGTGGCGGAGGAGCTCGGCCTCCCCGTCGCGCGCATCAGCCTGGTCGAGGGTGACACCGCGCTCACCCCCGATCAGGGACCGACCGCCGGCAGCACCGGCATCGCCAAGGGCGGCGTGCAGATCCGCCAGGCGGCGGCGACCGCGCGCCAAGCGCTGCTCAAGCTCGCCAGCGAGCGCATGAAGACGCCGCCGGACGCGCTGATGATGGGGAACGGCGGCGTCAAGCCGAAAGCCGGCGGCAAGGGCGTGAGCTTCGGCGCCCTTATCGGCGGCCATCGTTTCGCGCTCAAGCTCGACGACAAGGCGCCGCTCCGCGATCCCAAGACCTACGCGGTGGTGGGAAAGCCGCTGCCGCGCCCCGACGTGCCGGCGAAGGTCACCGGCCGCCACGTCTACATGCACGACTTCACGCTGCCGCGCCTGCTGCACGGCCGCGTCATCCACCCGCCGGCGGTGGGCGCGACGCTGCAGTCGGTGGACGAAGGCTCCATCAAGGGCATTCCCGGCGTGCTGGTGGTGCGCGAGCAGAGCTTCCTCGGCGTCGTCGCCGAGGATGAATGGGCGGCGGTGCGCGCCGCCCGCGAGCTGAAGGCAAGCTGGAGCGCCGGCACCGGCCTTCCCGGCAATGACGGGCTCATCCGCGCGATTCGCCAGAGCCCGGCCCAGGACGAGACGCTGCTTGCCCGCGGCGACGCGGCCGGCGCGCTCGTGGCGGCGGCCGGCAAGGCGATGAGCGCCACCTATTACTGGCCGCCGCAGAGCCACGCCTCGCTCGGGCCCTCCTGCGCGGTGGCCGACGTCCGCGCCGACGGCGCCACGGTCTGGACCGCCTCCCAGGCGACGCACAAGTACCGGCCGCATTTCGCCCGCTTCCTCGAGCTGGCGGCGGAGAAGGTGCGCCTCGTCTATCTCGACGGCGCCGGCTGCTACGGCATGAACGGCCACGAGGACGCGGCCGCGGACGCGGCGCTGCTGTCGCGCGCGGTGGGGCGGCCGGTGCGCGTGCAGTGGATGCGCGAGGACGAGCATGGCTGGGATCCCAAGGGCCCGCCGCAGCTCCTCGACCTGCGCGCCAGCCTCGACGGCAACGGCCGCGTCGCCGCCTGGCAGGCGGAGATGTGGGTGCCGCAGGCGACCAAGGGCCTCCCCAACATCCCGCTGCTGTCACCGGCCGCCGCCGGCTTGCAGCAGCCGCAGGGCCTCGCCACCGGCCTCATCACCCAGGACGCCGATCCCGCCTATCCGGTGCCGAACGTGCGGGTGGTTGCGCACTGGCTCAGGGATACGCCGCTCCGGCCCTCGAACATCCGCGCGCCCGGCAAGATCGGCAACACCTTCGCGGTGGAGGGCTTCATCGACGAGCTTGCCGCCGCCGCCGGCGCCGATCCGCTCGCCTTCCGCCTGCAGGGGCTCGACGATCCCCGCGGTATCGAAGTGCTGAAGCGCGTGGAGTCGCGGATGAAATGGGAGCCGCGCCCGGCGAAAAGCCAGCCGGCCGCCGGCACGGTCGCGCACGGCCGCGGCATCGCCTACAGCCACTACAAGCACGCGGAGAATTATGTCGCCATCGGCATGGAGGTGACGGTGGACCGCGGCTCCGGCGTGGTGCGGGTGGCGCGCGTCGTCTGCGCTCATGACTGCGGCCTCGTCATCAATCCCGACGCTCTTGCCAACCAGATCGAGGGCGGCATCGTGCAGACCCTGAGCCGCGCGCTTTTCGAGGAAGTGATCTTCGACCGGGATCGCGTCACCAGCGTCGACTGGGCGAGCTATCCGATCCTGAAATTTCCCGATCTGCCGGAAGTGGTGGTCGATCTCGTCGACCGGCCGGAGCTGCCGCCGATGGGCGGCGGCGAGGCGGCGACCGCGCCGGTGGGCGCGGCGCTCGCCAACGCGATCTTCGACGCGGTGGGCGCGCGGCTGCGCCAGGCCCCGATGACGCCGGAGCGCGTCAAGGAGGCGATGGCGCACGCCTGACTTCAGGCGTGCTGCGCCAGGGCGGTGCGGCTCATGAAGAGCATCGCGACCGTCGCGATCACCGCCGGCGCGGCGGCGGCGAGGAAAAGCTCGTGCGGATCCCATTGCAGCTGCAGCAGCACGCCGCCGATATAGGGGCCGACGATCGAGCCGAGGCGGCCGATGCCGAGGCCCCAGCTGACGCCCGTGGAGCGCGCGTGGGTCGGATAGACGCGGGCGGCGAGCGCGTTGATGCCGAACTGTGCCCCCACCACCGTGAGGCCCGCCAGGAAGATGGTGCCGATGAGGAGCGGCAGCGAGGCGCCGGCGAGCGCGATGGCCGCAATCGCCAGCGCGCCCAGGGCGAAGGACCCGATGATCAGGCGGTAGGGCTCGCCGCGGTCGGTGAGCATGCCGATGGCGACGCCGCCGAGCGCGCCGCCGGTGTTGAAGAGCGCGGCGGTCCAGATCGAATGCTCGGCGGAGAGCCCGACCTGGCGCAGGATCAGCGGCAGCCAGCTCACGAAGAAGTAGATGATCAGCAAATTCATGAAGAAGGCGACCCAGAGCAGCAGGGTGCCGGCGGCGCGGCCTTCGAGGAAGAGATGCTTCACCGGCAACCCCTTGAGCGCCTTCTCCGGCAGCAGGAAGCGCGCCTCGTCGAGGCGCGGGTCCGGCCGGATGCGCTCGAGGATGTTGGCGACCCGGCTCGCGGGCCGGCCATGCGCCACCAGGAAGCGCACGGATTCC
>Ga0335078_10008848_pt1 | contig 14968 bp, 17 predicted proteins | sample Lox_Sample_32_FD_206711 | JGI IMG/M metagenome (GOLD analysis project Ga0335078, IMG submission 206711) | Soil microbial communities from Loxahatchee National Wildlife Refuge, Florida, United States - Lox_Sample_3.2 | ecosystem: Environmental > Terrestrial > Soil > Wetlands | place: USA...
CCAACAGCGCCATACCCCACAGCGGGAGGAACGCGCGGATCGCGCGCATCATGGACAGCCGCGCGGGCCGGGCGGGCACAGTACACGAACCTGCTTGCATCGGTTTTGAACCTCCTGGAAATTGGGACTTCGCCCCGAAGGAGGGCTATCCCAAATAGGATATGAGGGTTTCTTTACCTCACGTCCTCCTATGGACACCCCACCATAACTCACGGCAGCTTTGAATTCAAGGACAGGCCGCACCGGACGGGCGGGACCGCCGGGTGACATTTGCCCCGCTCGCCGCGGGCTGGGACGGGGATCGCCGCCGCGGCTCCGTGGCCGCCCTTCGCCCGCTCGCCCCCAGCGCGCGCGGCGTCGTACAATGCGATTGTCTTAACAGGAGGCCATCATGATCGTTCCCCTCACGCCCATCCGTTGCCTGTACCGCGGCGTCGATCTCTATGGAAAAAAAGTAGGCATCGTCTCGGGCCATCTCCGCTTCACCTACGCCCAGTTCGGCGAGCGCTGCGAGCGGCTGGCTGCGGGTCTAAAGGCCGAAGGCATCGCCCCCGGCGACCGGGTCGCGTATTTGAGCTTCAACAACAACGCGCTGCTCGAAGGCTACTACGGCGTCGTGCTGGCCCAGGCCGTGGTCATGCCGCTCAACGTCCGCCTGACCCCGGCCGAGTTGATCGCCATCCTCAATCACTCCGAAGCCCGCATGCTCATCTTTGAAAACGACTTCGCGCCGCTGGTCGAGCATATCCGGAAAGCCTGCCCGGGCATCGGGCGATACGTCACCATCGACAGCCGCGTCCCGCTGGCCGATCTCACCTACGAAGAGATGCTCGCCCACGGCCGGCTCCCGCGCCCCGACTACCTGTCGTGCGACGAAAACGCCATCGCCGAGCTGTTCTACACCAGCGGCAGCACCGGCACGCCCAAGGGCGTCATGCTCTCGCACCGCACGCTCTACCTGCACGCGCTGGCCGTGGCCGGCACGTTTAATCACGACGATACTGCCGTCGAGCTGCATACCATTCCCCTGTTCCACGCCAACGGGTGGGGCCGCCCGCAAGCCTCCACCATGATGGGGATCAAGCAGGTGATGGTGCGCCGCTTCGAGCCCACGCTCGTCTTCCGCCTGATCCAGGACGAGAAGGCCACCGCCATGTCGCTGGTGCCCACCATGGCCAACGCCCTGCTCAACGCGCCGGACCTCGGCCAGTTCGATCTCTCCAGCCTCAAGGAGATTCACGTTGGCGGCGCGGCCGCTTCGCCCGAGCTGATCGGCCGCCTCGAACAGGCTTTCCGCTGCGCCTCCATGGGCGGCTACGGGCTCACCGAGACTTGCCCGGTCGCCAGTTCCTCCCGCCGCAAGGGCACCGTCGAGTACGCCGATGAAGCCGACCGTCTGGGCCACCAGGCCATGGCGGGCTGGCCCATACCCGGCGTCGAGATCCGCGTCGTGGATCTCACTATGAACGACGTCGCCCGCGATATGCAAGCCGTCGGCGAAGTCGTGATTCGCGGCGACGAGGTCATGGACGGCTACTACAAAGATCCGCAGGGCACCGCCGCCGTCATGACCGGCGGCTGGTTTCACACCGGCGACATGGCCGTTTGGGACGAGGAGAACTACATCCACATCGTGGACCGCAAGAAGGATATCATCATCAGCGGCGGCGAGAACATCTCCTCGCTGGAGGTCGAAAAGGCCATCTTCGCGCATCCGGCGGTTCTGGAATGCGCCGTGGTGGCTGCGCCCGACGACAAGTGGGGCGAGATTCCGGCGGCCTTCGTCGTGCTCAAGCCCGGTCACAACCTGACGGCCGAAGAGTTGTGCGCGTTCCTGGCCGAGCGTATCGCGAAATTCAAGATGCCGCGCGTCTTCGAGTTTCTCGAAACCGCCCTGCCCAAGACCGGCACCGGTAAAATCGTCAAGCGCGAGTTGCGCGAGATGTTCTGGACCGGGCGCGCCAAGCGCGTGCAGGGCTGAACCGCGCGGCTAAAGGTCCCGCCCGCCGCCGCCGATCTATGGGTCAGATCCCGCAATTGCAGCCTACCGGGGATCCGGCCGAAAGATCCGATGCAGCCAGAAAAGATCCGCGCGCTCTGTTCTCCCGACCGGCCGCTCGAGCACACCGTCCTGCTGGTAAAGGAATTGATGAAGCTGGACCGCTATTTGGACGTTCAAATGGCGGAACTGCTCCTGGGCCGTTCCAACTTCGCACTCGACCAGCGTTGCGCGATGCGCGCGCTGGAGGTTTTGGACCAGATTACCGTGGGGCCCCGCCTGGTGCGGATGGTCGGCCAGTTGCTGAGCCACGAAAACCCGCACATCCGGTCGAAGGCCGCCATGGTCGTCGGCAGGCGGGTGGAAGGGTGGATGTGGATCCATTCGCAACTCGCGACGGCGGAGCCCAGGGTGCGCGCCAATGTGGTCGAAGCCCTGTGGCATAGCGGCCATCCGTTGTGCGTGGCAGTCTTCTCCCGGTATCGGGACGACGACGATAACCGGGTGGCCGGCAACGCCCTCTACGGCCTATATCTTCAGGGCGATCCCGGCGTGATTCCTTGCGTCCTGCGTATGGCCGGCCATGCCGATCCCAAGTTCCGGGGCACGGCCGCCTGGCTGATGGGCAAGATCGGCCAGCCCGGCCTGGCCGAACCATTGCGGGGAATGCTCGGCGACAAAGACCGGCATGTCAAGGGCATCGCCCTGAAAGCTCTGGTCCGCATCAATCGGGCCGCGTCGCGGCCGGATGCGGGCGCCTCTGGCGGGACCGGCGCGGCCGGCTGCGAGACTTCTACCCCAGATAATTGAACAGGCTCTGCGGTTTGAGCATGGCTTCCGAGGACATGGCCGCCTGCAGGTTGGTCTCCGAGGCGTTCAGATCGAGCGAGGCCGAGACCGCGTCGGCATCCTGTTTGGAGCTGAGCTGCTGCTGCAGAGCGATCAACGCCTGGCTGGCCGTGGTGTTCGCCCCCGTGATGCGATTTTGCACCCCGCCGTAGAAACTCGATTCGTCGTTCAAGTGGGACGCGGCGGCCTTGATATTGGTGACCGCCTGCAAAATCCCCGGCGTGTTTCCCGTTTGCAGCGACGTGAGGAGTCCGTTCACCGCCGCGAAAACATTGTCGGCGGCGTAACTGCCGTCCGCGTTCCGGTCGTCGAAGATCTGCTGGGCCGTCAAGCCGACCTGGAACGTCACCCCGTTGGAGTCCGCGATCTCGCCCGGAGGTCCGGGATCGATCTCCTGCTGGACGCCATTGCCATTGGCCAGGTTCAAGGTGTATGCCGGCAGTTGATCCTGGTCGCCGCTGAAGATATAGTGCCCGTTGTTGGCGGACTGGCTGAGGCTCACCAGTTGTTCGAGGATGCCCTGCGCCTGCGGCGCGATGTCCAGTTGTTGATCGGCGTCGGTGGTGCTGCTGGCGGCCTGGGCGGCCAGCGTGGTGGCGTTATCGAGCAATTGGATGGCTTGCTGGATGGCGCTCTCCGCGCTCTCGACTTGAGGACCGGCGGCCTCCAGGTTCTGCTGCGTCTGCTGGACGCCGGCGACTTGCGCGCGCAACTGCAGGATGCTGCAAATCTGGTCGGGATCGTCGGAGGCTTGCGAAACGCGCAGACCCGATGTCAGCTCCTGCTGGTCTTTGCTGATGCGATTCTGAATGAGCTGGAGGCTGCTCACGAAAACTTCGGCGGACGGGTTCAGGCTGGAGATCATGACGGCTTCTCCTTAGGACGGAATCATGTCGATGACGCTTTGCGTCAGGGTCGCCAGGGTGCTCACCAGTTTGGCGGTGGCCTGATAGGCCTGCTGGAACTGCAGCACCTGGAGCGCCTCTTCGTTGAGCGAAACGCCCTGCTCGGTTTGCCGCATGCTCTGCGCCTGCGACAGCGTCTGGGTGGTGAGACTCTGGTCGCTTTGGGCCTGGTTCAACTGGCGCCCCACTTCGGCCGCCGTGTTCCCATAAAAAGTGGTGTAGCTGACCGAATCGATCTCATCGGCGGCCTGCTGCGGCTGCGCCAGCGCGGCCAAGGCCAGGGGCACGCCGTTGGGCGCGCCGCTCGCATCGATGGCCGGCAACTGGCTGGCCGTCATATTCGGATCCATCGCCAGGTCCGCGGCGGCCGTCGAGGGGTGCGCCGGATCGGTCAGGAACAGGCCGCCCGGCGACGGCACTCCGGCCGACACCGAACCCTGGCTGACGATCTGATTCACCCGCTCGGCCATCGTCTGCGCCAGTTGGTTCAACGCGCCCGGCTGGGTGGCGTCCCCGATCAGGCCGGGGATGGTGACGTCGCGGACCTGCAGTTGGCCGTACAGCGTTCCCGAGGTGACCTGGCTGGTCACATCGGCGCCGTCGGCCGCGTAGATATCGGTGTGCGGCAGCCCGCCGGGATCGATCACCGCGCCGGCCGGCTGCGCGGGCTGCGCCGCCAGGCTGTACGCCTGGGGACCCACCACCAGCGCGGCGCCTCCGGCGAGCGACACGCTCACCGTGCCGTCCTGCTGCGGCAACACGTTGATCGCCACCAGTCCGGACAGCGTTTCGAGGGTGCTATAGACTTGCGCGTCGAGACCGGCGTCGTGTTGCCCGCCGGCCTGGATTCCGGCGTTCATTTTGCCGAGCTGCGCCGTCAACTGGTTGATCTGGTCCACCGTCGAGGCGATCCCCTCATCCGTCGACTGGGCCGTCTGGCTGACCGCCGCCGCCGTAGTATGGAAGCTGTCCACCAGGGAACTGGCGCTGTCCATCACCGCCTGCCGCGCGGTGCCGTCGGTGGGGGAGACGCTCCAGGCCGACACGTCGTTGAAAAAGTTCTGCAGGGCCGCCGGGATGCCGCTGCCGTCCGCCACCGGCACGGCGTTTTGGACCATGGTGAGGGCTTCGTTGCGCGCGTTGGCGTCTCCAGCCGCCGACGACTGCTGCCAAACGTCGCGCTCGGCCAGCAGGTCGCGGGAATCCACCATGGGACCCTGCGACACGCCGCCGCTCAGACCCAGGGCGGGGTCGAAAGGGTCGGCTTCCAAACTCGCCCCCTGCTTGGCGTATCCGGGGGTGGAGGCGTTGTCGATATTGTTCTGCGAGATGTTCAGGGCGTACTGGAAGACGTCCAGGGCGTTGGCCGCGCCCAGCAAAGTAGAGGTGAGGGAACCCATGGCGTTTTATCCCCAGATCGAGAGCCGCCCGGCCGGCGGCAAAGGCCCCGGAAGACCGGCGCGGGTGTATCCGCAGTGCCGCGCCCGCGCCAGCTCCAGCCAGCGGTGTCCGCGCCGCGCCGCCTGCTCGAGCAGCACGCCCGCTTCGCGGATTTCGCGGCCCATCCGGCCGGCCTCGTCCCGCAGCTCCCGGCTGCCCCGCGCGCCGCCGCGCAGCCGGTCCCGCAGCCATTCCAGATAGCCCTGCGCCTCGCGCAGCAACGTCACGCACTCCCCGGGAGCGCAGGTGCGCGGATCGGCCAGGCGGGCGCGCGCCCCCCCGATCCGCGCCCGGGCCTTCGCCAGCAACTCGCCGAGGTTCTCTTCCCGCATGCTAGGACCCGGACATCCACGCGGCCGCCACCGCCTGGCCGATCTGTTCCGCCGAGGGCTGGTAGCGGCCCGCCCGGAAGTCCTTTTGCAACTGGCCGGCGCGCTCGGCCGATTGCTCCGCCAGGGCCGCCAGGGCCCCGGAAATCCGTCCGGTCAGCCCGGACATCTCCACGCGATCCGCGCCGGCGGTCCCGCTGGCGCCCGAGGCCCCGGCGGTGTCCACCTGAATGCGCTGCGATCCCTCGGCCCGGCCGGCCGTGGAGGAAACCTGCTCGCTGAGGCTACGTTCATCGACTCGCATATCCGCGAAACCTCTCTCGCTCTCGTTAGGCTTATCGGCGCGGGCCCGCCAAACTTTAGCCGCCGTCCCGCCCCCAACCGGGACTCCGGTTCTACGCAATTCTCCCTAAGTAAAGATTTTTCCGCCCTCTTGCCCCGCGCCGCCGATATGCCCATCGTAGGCAGCGCAAGCCGCCGCCCGGCATGAAGCCGGGAATCTCAAAAAAAATAAGGACTATCCCATGATTTCGATTCAAACCAACGTAGACTCCTTGGTCGCGCAACAGAACCTGCGCGTCAACAGTCAATTCCAGAGCAACACCATCCAGCAGTTGACGTCGGGCTACCGCATCAACTCTTCGGCCGACGACGCCGCGGGGCTGGCGGTGGCCAACAGTTACCGCAACAGCATCGCCGAGCTCAACCAGGGCGTGCGCAACGCCAACGACGGCGTCAGCCAGTTGCAGATCGTCGACGGCGGCCTGAGCAACATCTCCCAGATCCTGGACCGCATGAAGACCCTGGCCACCGAGTCGGCTTCTTCGACCTTCACCGGCGACCGCACCACGCTGAACAACGAGTTCCAGTCGCTGGTGCAGGAAGTCGACCGGCAGGCCTCCAACATCGGCCTGTCTTCGACGGTTTCGACCAACAACACCACGCTCAACGTCTACATCGGCGGCGGCGGCAAGACCCAGACCAACTCGCAGGTGACCGTGGACCTGAGCGGCGCGGGCAACCAGGTGGATTCGACCGGCTTGGGCCTGTCGAGCGCCAGCCTGCTGTCGGCCGGCACCATCTTCGGCAGCGTCAACCTGGGCGGCGGCGGCAACATCATGGCCTCCACCACGGCCTACGGCGACCAGCAGACGATTACCCTGAACCTGGCCGGAGGGACCACGATCAGCGCCAAAGTCGCGAGTAACACCAGCGCCGGAATCTCGGTCTCCGACGCCGTGACGCAGCTCAACGGGCAGCTCAGCTCCTACGGGATCAGCGCCTCGGTCGACAGCGCCAGCGGGGACCTGATGCTCAGCGGCAGCACGGCGTTCACCGCCAGCGCTTCGGCAGTGAAGGAAAACAACTCCGACGGCACGGCCAGCGCCACCACCGATCCCAAGATCGCCGCCACCACGACGACCGGACTGGTGGCCGCCGCCGACGTGGCGGTCAACCAAGCCCTGTACCGCGTGGACCAGGCCAGCACAGGCACGAAGCCCGCCTTAGCGTTCGCCGGCGTGGCCAGCGGCGACTCGGAAACCCTGTCGTTTACCTCCGGCGGCAGCTCCGTCGACGTGACCTTGACCAATTCAAACGCGGGTAGCGCGCCAGTCGCCTTGCAGTACTTGAACAGCCAGCTTTCCTCATTGGGCATTTCGGCGGTTCTCGGCACGGGCGGCGATATCGAATTCCAGAGCGGCTCGGCGTTCTCCGTCGGAATGGGGGATCATTCCGCGGATACGGACGGAACCACCGGCGGCGGAGCCGGCGTCTTCGCCGCCTACAACGGCAACGGAGAGACCGGCTTCTCCGACACCGCGGAAGCTCCCAGCGTCAGCGGCACGGCCACAGGCAACTCGCTATCGGCGTTGACCGCCATCACCAACGCGGTTTCCACGCTGGGCCTGGTACAGGGCCGGGTGGGCGCCGGCGAGAACAAGCTGGGCTATGCCATCAACCTGGCGCAGTCGCAGATCTCCAGTTTCTCGTCCGCCCAATCGCAGATCCGGGACGCCGACGTGGCCGCCGAGGCCGCCAACCTGACCAAGGGGCAAGTGTTGCAACAGGCCTCCATCGCCGCCATGGCGCAAGCCAACGCGGAACCGCAGGCCGTGCTGGCCCTGCTCAAGGGATAAGCGCTCCCCCGCAACTTCGGCATAAGGCCAGGCCGGGCCGTCCCCGGCCTGGCCTGGGCCGTTTTGGCCCGCAGGAGAAAACCATATGAGCAGCATCTCTTCTCCCCTCACTTCCCAGAGCGCCAGTTCCCCCGTCTACTTCACCGGCATGAGCAACTATTCCTCGGATCTGAACAACACCATTTCGCAGGAAGTGCAGCTCGCCTCTCTCCCCATCCAACTGCTGCAAAACAACGTGAACGACCTGACCAACCAGTCGAGCGAGATGCAGAAGCTGAGCACCGCGTTCTCCGGCGTGCAGACGGCCGTCGCGAACCTGGCGACGGCGGCCGCGCAGCCGCTGTCGGCGATCTCGTCGAATTCGGCGGCCGTATCGGCCACCGCGTCGAGCGGCGTGGCCGCGGCCAGCTACTCGATCGAAGTCGACAACCTGGGTTCCTACAGCGACGCGCTCAGCCTGGACACCGGCCTGCCCACGGTGACCAGTCCCGGTTCCCAGAGCATCAGCTCCGCCAGCACCTACACGTTGACCGTCGGCACCCAGACCTATACGGGCATCAGGCCGTCGGCGGACAACCTGAACGCGCTGGCGCAGGCCATCAACAGCGCCGGGGCCGGCGTCCAGGCCACCGTGATCAACGTGAGCAGCGGCCCCACCGCGGACTACCGGCTCTCGCTACAAAGCACCCAGCTCGGCGGCGTCAGCATGCAGTTGAACGACGGATCCCGGAACCTGTTGTCCTCCACCCAGACGGGCCAGCCCGTCAGTTACATCCTCAACGGCAAGTCTCTCACCAGCGGCTCGCGCACGCTGGCCCTGGCCACCGGCCTGACGGTGAACCTGAACGCCACCAACGTGGGCAACCCGGCCACGGTCACCGTGGCGGCCACCACCTCCGGCATCAGCAACGCTCTGTCGTCGTTCGCCACCGCCTATAATTCCGCCGTCGACGAGCTGAACACGAATTTCGGGCAGGCCGGCGGCGCGCTGGCCGGGCAGGGCATCGTCTACTCGCTCTACGACAGCCTCGAAAGCCTGGCCAACTATGCGACCGGCACAGACGGCCTGACGTCGCTCAACTCGCTGGGGCTAAAGTTCGCCGACACCACCGGGCACCTGACCTTCGATCCCACGGTGCTGGCCGCGGCCGGCAGCGGGCAGTCGCAGGCGCTGGCGCAGTTCCTGGGCTCGCCCACCACCGGCGGATTCCTCGAAACCGCCACCAACGTGCTGACGGGGATCGAGGATCCCACCACCGGCTCGCTCACCGCGGCCATGAACGCCACCATCTCCGAGATCAGCAGCGTGAACCAGCAGATCAGCGACAAGCAGGACCAGGTGAACCAGTTGCAGCAAAACCTGACGCAACAGATGGCCGCGGCGGACGCCCTGATCGCGTCCACGCAGCAGCAGGCCACCATGATCACCAGCATGTTCCAGGCGATGCAGGTCTCCGAGAACATGTTCAGCTCGACCGGAAGCAGCGGGACGGCATGACCCCTTACTTAGCGGCGTGCGCGGCGCGGCTCGAAAGCCTGGTGGCCGGGCAACGCTTCGAGGAAGCGCTCCCGGCACTCGAGGAATACGGCCGGGCGGTCGTCCAGGCGCTGGCCGGCCTGCGGCCCGGGGACCCCCGCGCGGCCGAGCTGGCGGCCGAGTGGCGCCGGCGGATGGAAGCCACCCGGCGGCGGGCGCTCGCCGCCCGGTCGCACGCCGCCGCCCGCCTGGCCCGCCTGCCGAGTCTCGGCGGCTTCTCGGCGCCGGCGCCCCGGCGCACCTGGGAAATATTCGGCTAACCGGATTTGGAAATCCGATTGCTCTCCGGAACCACGCATGACCACTACCCAAACGACAAATCCGCTGCGCTGTGAAACGCGGTACTTCGGCCCGGTCGAGTACGACGAAGAGTCCGTGCTGGTCTTCCCGGACGGGATCCCGGCCTTCGAGCAGGAACGGCGCTTCGTCGCCATCCGGCAGCCCCTCAACGAGCCGCTGGTGTTTCTCCAAAGCCTCGCCCGTGCGGACCTGTGCTTCGTCGCCCTGCCCGTGCACTCCATCTGCGCCGGCTACCGTTTGCAGATGGCCCCGGAGGACTTGCAGGCGCTCGGCCTGCCGCCGGACCGCCAACCCGCCATCGGCCGCGAGGTTCTCTGCCTTTCCCTCCTGGCCGTCGAGGAGAATGCGCCGCCCACCGCCAACCTGCTGGCGCCCATCGTGGTGAATCTCCGGACGCAGTGCGCCCGCCAGGCGATCCAGACCGGCTCCGCCTATTCCCACCGGGAGGAACTGCCGCTGCGAGAGGCCGCATGCTCGTGATGCGGCGGCGCGCGGGGGAATCCATTCTGATCGGCGAAGACGTCGAAATTCAGATCCTGCACGTGGGGCCGTCGCGCATCAAGATCGGGATTACCGCGCCCAAATCCGTCCCGGTAAGCCTGAAAGAAGTCCGGCTGGTGCAGCAGGAGAATCGGGCCGCCGCGCAATTGGGTTCGGTAACGGATCTGCGCGGCAGGCTCGCGCCCCTGCTGGACGTCGCGCCCGGCGCCAAAAAATGAGCGTTCGCCACAAAATTGCCGTCTGCTGGCTGGCGGCGGTCGCGGCAGCCGGCGCCGCCACTCCCGAGGAGGCCGCCCGCAAGGCCCTGGAAGCCTCCGTGGCGCGCCAGACCCTGGCGGTGGCGTCCATGCGGCTCTCGGTCGCCAAGCAGCGCGCGGCGCTGGCCGCGGCCGCCCCCGAGCGCGCCGCGCCGTCGGCTCCCGCCGGGTTCTTCACGCTTTCCTGGCCGCCGGTGAGCGCCGCCTGCGACCCGCTGCCCGACGTGGAGTTGCAGCCGCTGCTGGCGCAGACCGCCCAAAAGGAAGGCGTGGCGGAAAATCTCCTGCGCGCGGTGGCCGAGCAGGAATCCGGCATGCGGCCCTGCGCGGTGTCGCCCAAAGGCGCCATGGGACTGATGCAGTTGATGCCGGCCACGGCGCGCGAGCTGGGCGTGCGCGATCCCTTCGACCCGCAGGAGAACCTGGAGTCCGGCGCCCGTTTCCTCAAGCAGCTCCTCACGCGTTTCGGCGGCGACCCGGCGCTGGCGCTGGCGGCCTACAACGCGGGACCGGCGCGCGTCGACGAGACCGGCGGAGTGCCGCCGATCCCGGAAACCATCCGCTACGTCCAGCAGATTCTGAGCAAGCTGACGCTTCCCTGAGCCGCACGTTTCGCCGCACACGCCCGATAAGCTCCTTGTGGAAGCCTTTTGGGCAGACGCGGAGAGCATCTTCGAAACGGCCCGCCAGGCGGCGCTTGCCGGAGCGCCGGACTGCGACTGGGCCATCCTGATCGGTCCTCAAGGCGGCCTGCATCTGCTGGACGCTGCCGGCTGGGCCTTGCCCGGCCTTGAGGCGCAACATGGAGCGCAGAGGGTCTACCGCGTCACCCGGGAGGGCGGCAGCGTCCGACTGGAAGGCCGGTCGGGATCCGAGACCTGCCAACTGGCGAGCTCCTCCCCGGCCCGGACTGCCCGCCAACTGCTGGCCCGCCATCCGGCCCTGGCCCCGCTCCCGAGCCCCGCACGCCTCGGGCAGCCGTCCCCGGTGCAACCATGAACAAGGTTTGCGTGATCGGCCTGGATCCGCGCGAGCTCCCCTGGGTGCGGCTGGTCATCGCCCTGCTGCGGCACCCGGACCCGGTCGTGCGCGAAGTCTCCCGCGAAGCGCTCCGATACCTGGAAGGCGTGGCGGCCCGCGCCGACGAATCTCAGGCCGCCGGCTGACCGGGAAGCAGGCGCGCCGCCCCGGCCGCGCCGGCTCACCACGCGCCGGCTCACCCCGCGCTGGCTCATCGCGCCCCGGCTCATCGCGCCCCGGCTCACCCCGCGCTGGCTCACCCCGCGCTGGCTCATCGCGCCCCGGCCGCGCCGCCCCAGACCGGGCCAACTCCGGCCGCGCCGATCCGGCCCGCCGCGCCGCCCCGCTCCCACTCGCGGCCGCGCCGCCCCGCGATCCGTCGGATCGCCCGTCTGCCTCTACCCGGGACGACGGTTCCAAAGCGCCAGAAAAGACTCCGCCGCCAGATTCTCCACCTCCCGGTCCATCGCGAGCCGCCATTCGGCGCGCCGGCTCTCGGCGAGCTTTTCGAGCAGCCGGCACTGGCGCTGGGCTTCCAACACCTTCTGCCTCTCGACAGCCACCTGCCGCTCGCACTCCCGCCTCCGCAGCGCCAGGGCCCGCTGTTCGGCCAGCAACCGCTCCCGGTAGGCCGCCAGCGCCCACAGATCGCCCGCCTCCACCGCCGCGCTCTCCCGGACCGCCTGTTCGGCCCGGCGCTTTACCATGTCGAGCTTGACCGCCGCCAGGGCCAGTTCCTCCAGCTCCGCCGCCATCCGCCGGAGCTTGTTTTCCGCCAGCTCCAGTTGCGTGCGGCGCCATTCGAGCGCGCGCCGCAGAGGGAATTCGAAGGCCCGCATCCTCCGCCCTAACGCAGCGACTGGGCGATCTGGCCGAGCTGCCGCAACGTCTCGTCCCGCGGCGACTCGACCCCGCATTCCTGCCGCAGGAATTCCTGGATCCGCGGCCGCGCCTGGATGGCCTTGTCCAACGGCGGGTTGGAGCCCGCCACGTAAGCGCCCAACTGGATCAGATCTTCGGCCTGGCGGTACAGGGCCAGCGCCTGCCGCACGGCGCCGGCATCGCCCGCCTGCGCCGCCGAAGCCAGTTGCGACTGCAGCCGGCTCACCGATTGCAGGATGTCGATGGCCGGGTAGTGGTTGGCCGCCGCCAACTGCCGCGAGAGCACGATATGGCCGTCCAGAATGGCGCGCACCGCGTCGCAGATGGGCTCGCTGAAGTCGTCTCCCTCCACCAGCACGGTGAAGAACCCGGTGATGGAGCCGCGCGCAAAATTGCCCGCCCGCTCGAAGACCCTGGGCAGCATGGCGAACACCGAAGGCGTGTATCCCTTCTGCGCCGGCGGTTCTCCGGCGGCCAGTCCGATCTCCCGCTGGGCCATCGCCAGGCGCGTCACCGAATCCATGACCAGCAGGACATTCGCTCCCTGGTCGCGGAAATATTCGGCGATGGCCAGAGAAGTGAAGCAGGCCCGCACGCGCAGCGGCGCCGGGCGGTCCGAAGTCGCCACCACGACCACCGCGCGGCGCATCCCTTCGGCTCCCATCTCCTGCTCCAGAAAAGCGCGGACCTCGCGGTTGCGCTCTCCCACCAGCGCGATTACCGTCACGTCGGCCGAGTTGTTGCGCGCCATCGACCCGAGCAGGGTGCTCTTGCCGACGCCGCTGCCGCCGAAGATCCCGATGCGCTGGCCCTGCCCCACGGGCAGCAGACTGTCGATGGCGCGCAGTCCGGTCACCAGCGGCTCGGTGATGGGTTCCCGGTCCAGGGGGCCGGGCGGCGCCCCGTACAGGTCGTAGGCCGCGCGGGTCTCGATGCGCGCCCCGCGGTCCAGGGGAGCGCCGAATCCGTCCAGTACCCGACCCAGCAAGCCCGGACCCACGGGCACGCGGGCCGCCCCCGTGCGGGCGACCACCGGGTCGCCGAGCTGCAGGCCGCCGGTCTCCTCGAGCGGCATCGAGAGCACCCGCCCGTCCCGGAAACCGATGACCTGCGTGCGCACGCTCCGTCCCCCGGCCGTGCGGACTTCGCAGAAATCGCCGATGGCCGCCGCCGGGCCCCGGGATTCGACCAGCAGGCCGGCCATTTCGACCACCTCGCCCATCTGCAGCATCGTTTCTAACCCGTCCAACGCGGCGAGGTAACGGCTGAGCCTTTCCGCCATGTCATCTCTCCGGCAGGCGGTCCGCCAGCCCGCGGCCGATCTCGCCGAGCTGCGTTTCGAGCGAGGCGTCCAGTTTCCCGCGCGAGGTTTCAAACAGGATCGCGCCGCGCTCCAGGGTGGCGTCCGCCAGCACCTCCAGGCCGCTTCGTCCGGCGCGCTCGAGCGCGTTCCGTATGCCCGCCTCCAGCTCCGGATGCGCGCGGACCCGGCAGATCTCCTGGGAGGGCAATTTCTCGAGGGCGCCCTTCACCAAGCCCCGCACCGCGTCGGGATCGACCGCCAGCTCCCGGCGCAGGATGCGCCGGGCGATGCCGAGTGAAAGCTCCACCAGCTCGGCTTCGGCTTCGCGGACCAGGCCGGGCCGCAGGCGCGCGATCTCTTCGATGCCCCGCGCCAGCTTCTCCAAGACCGGCTGCACCTCGGCGGCCGCCTGGCTGCGTCCGGCGGCTTCCCCTTCCCGGTAGCCCGCCTGGCGGGCTTCGCCGGCCTGGCGCGCGATTTGCTCCTCGAGCTCCGCGATGCGGCGCCGGGAGGCTTCGTCGCGCGCGCCGCTCTCCGGCGCCCCGCCGGCCGGCCCCTGCGGGGCGCCGGAGGCGGGCCAGCGGAACGCCTCCACCAAAGGTCCCTGGCCGGCGTGCAGAATCTTAGACAACATCCCGCGCGCCCCCGGCGCCCTTCGGTCGGATCGCATGGCCGCTCTCGATGCGGCGCGCCCGGACCGGCCGCCGCGCCGGCCCGGCCGCTCCCGGAACCCGGCCGCGCGCCTCCCCCGGTTCCCGCCGCTTCGCCGCTGCCCGCCGGGACCGCCGCGGCCGGCCCCCTTCCCCGCCAGGACGGGCGCTCGGAATCTCAAACCACATACTGCTCGCCCCCGGCGCCCTTCAGGTTGATCACGCCGTCGCTCTCCAACTGGCGCACCACCGCGATGATCTGCTGCTGGGCCGCCTCGACCTCCTTGATCTTGACCGGACCGAGCGCGTCCATATCTTCCAGCAGCATCTCGGCGCCGCGCTGGGACAGGCACTGCACGAAGTGTTTGCGCACCTGTTCGCTGGTTCCCTTCAGCGCCAGCGTCAGGATCTTGCGGTCGACCTTCGTCAGGACTTCCTTGAGGCTGTTGGTGTCGAGCAGCAGCATGTCCTCGAAGACGAACATGAGATGCCGTATGGTATCGGCCAGCGTGGCGTTCTCCTTTTCGATGGCTTCCAGGATCTCCTTGCTGCTGCCGGATTCCAGCCGGTTGAACATCTCCGAGACGGCCCGCACGCCGCCGTAGGATTCGCGGCTGAATTCGCCCAGAGCCTGCAGCTTCTGGCCGATCACCGCCGCGATCTTGTGTATGATCTCCGGCGAAATCTGGTCCAGGTGGGCCATGCGCAGCGCGACGTCGGCCCGCAACTGCACCGGCAGTGAGATCAGCAGCGCCGCCGCCTGCGAGGGGCTGAGGTGCGAGAGAATGAACGCGATCGTCTGGGGATGCTCGCTGTGGATGAATTTGGCCAGTTGCTGGGGGTCGGCCTTCTGCAACG
>Ga0335078_10008849_pt1 | contig 14967 bp, 13 predicted proteins | sample Lox_Sample_32_FD_206711 | JGI IMG/M metagenome (GOLD analysis project Ga0335078, IMG submission 206711) | Soil microbial communities from Loxahatchee National Wildlife Refuge, Florida, United States - Lox_Sample_3.2 | ecosystem: Environmental > Terrestrial > Soil > Wetlands | place: USA...
GTGGCGCTGGCCGCCGGGGCCGATGGCGTGCATCTCGGGCCAGACGACATGGCGGTCGAGGACGCGCGTGCAATCCTCGGCCAAGATGCGATCATCGGCGCGTCGATCAAATCGGTCGAGGCGGCCGAAGCGGCGCCGATCGCGCTGATCGATTATGCCGGCTCCGGCGGGGTTTATGCCACGCTGTCGAAAGAGCAGAAAAACCCGCCGATCGGTCCGCAAGGCCTGGCGCGCATTATCGTCGCGCTGCACGCGCGTGCTCCGGAGCTTCCGGTCGCCGGCATCGCTGGCATCGATGCGGGCAACGCCGCCGAAGTGATCGCCGCCGGCGCCGACGGCATCGCGGTGATCTCGGCGCTGTCGCTGACGTCTGATCCGGCCATCGCAGCGCGCTGTTTGCGCGCCATCGTCGACACGGCGCTGGCCAAGCGAGGCGCCTAATGGGTGCGCCCATCGCCGTGACCATCGCCGGCTCGGATTCGGGTGGCGGCGCCGGCATTCAGGCGGATCTGAAAACCTTCTCCGCGCTTGGCGTCTACGGCGCTTGCGTCATCACTGCGCTCACGGCGCAGAACACCAAAGGCGTATTCGGCATCCACGAAGTGCCGGCCGATTTCATCACAGCGCAGATCGACGCCGTGTTCTCCGATTTGGCCGTTGACGCGTTGAAAATCGGCATGCTGGGCAGTACGGCCGCGATCGAGGCCGTTGCAACGGGGCTCGAACGCCATCAGGCGCGCAACGTCGTGCTCGATCCGGTCATGGCCGCCACTTCGGGCGAAAAGTTGTTGCGCGCCGATGCGCTTGGCGCGTTGCGCAAACTGATCGCGCGCGCCAACGTGCTGACACCCAATCTGCCTGAAGCGGCGGCGCTCCTTGACTTGCCGCAAGCGCGCGACGAGAGCGAGATGCTCAATCAGGCGGAGAAGCTTTTGGAATTTGGCGCCGATGCAGTGCTCATCAAAGGCGGTCACGGCAGCGGCCCCGACAGCGTCGATCTTCTGGTCGAGCCGGCCGGCTATACGCGCTTTTCGGCGCCACGGTTGCGGACCAGCGACGGTCACGGCACCGGCTGCTCGCTCGCCTCGGCAATTGCCGCGGGGCTAGCCAAAGGCTTTTTGCTCGGCGAGGCGGTAGGCGAGGCCAAGACCTATGTCAGCGCCGCCATCGCTGCGGCCGATCGGCTCAAGGCCGGCTCGGGCCGCGGCCCGGTGCATCATTTTTTCAAGTGGTGGTGATCTTCATCCGCTTGTCCCCACGCAAGCGGGGACCAAGTTGGTGGCTGGATTCCCGCGTTCGGCGCAAGCGGGAATGAGCGTGGCAAAATTACGCTGCCGCCGGCGCGCCCGGCTGCTTCATCGGATGCGCGCGGGCGAAGGCATCGATCGCCGACAGCTCGTTCGCGATCCGCCTGAAGTTCGGAAACGGTGAGGTATCGACGTCATAATATTTTGCACCCGCCGCCTGGCTGGCGAGACAGATATCGGCAAGCGTGACCGAATCGCCATGGCAATAGCGGCCGCTGGCTTTGTCGTTCAGATGCGTCTCGAGCGCCGTGATGGCGGTGACATGCCAATGCTGGCACCATTTGTGGACCGCGGCCTGGTCGAACTTGAATTCGTGTTCCAGATATTCGCGCACCCGCGGCACGATCAGCGGATGCGAATCGCAGGCGACCAATTGGCTCAAGCCGCGCACGCGGGCGCGGCCGCGCGGGTCGCGCGGCAGCAGCGGCGGATTGGGATGGGTCTCGTCGAGATATTCGATGATGGCGAGCGATTCGAACAAAGCCGGCCCTTGGCCATCGATCAGCGCCGGGATCGCCATCATCGGATTGACCGCGCGGTAGGTCGCTTCGCGCTGCTCGCCCTTCATCAGATTGACCTGGATAACCTCGTCCGGTGTGATGTCCTTGAGGTTGAGCGCGATGCGCACGCGATAGGTCGCGAGCGAGCGCCAGAACGAAAATAGCTTCACCGTATCCCTCCCTTATTCTGCGGTCCGGCAGGAGGCATCGTGTTCAGGCGCGTGCCACCCTTCCTCAGCGAACCCCGCGGCGGCCTTTCTATTTCTTTGTCCCACCCGGATCGGCTTTAAGCCCCGCCGCCTCAATGCCGGCAACCGCAATGATCTCGTCGTTGTCCCCGGTATCGCCAGAAATGCCGACCGCGCCGACGATCTGGCCGCCTGCGTCGCGGATCAGCACGCCGGCGGGATTCGGCACCAGCCGCCCGCCGCTTGCCGCGACGATGGCGGCGAGGAAATTCGGGTTCTGCGCCGCCCGTTCCATCATCGTCCGCGAACCCCAGCCCATGCCGAGCGCGCCATAAGCTTTGCCGACGGCGATCTCGAAACGAATGATCCCCGAGCCATCCTCGCGTTTGGCGCAAACGACATGCCCACCGGGATCGAGCACCACCACGGTCTGCGGCATTTGTTTGAGGTCCCACGCTTTCTTCAGCGCGGCGTCGACGATGGCGGAAGCTTGCACAAGCGTTACGGCTGACATGGTGGCTCCGATTTGTTTGCTCAAAAAGCTTTACTGTTTACCGCGGCTCGCCCAGTAAGCCGAAACGGTCGAGATTTCGGCCGTGCCCGAGCGCTGGCGCTTGGTCTCCTCGTAGCACGCAAGGGTTTCTTCGAGCACCGGCAGTTCGATGCCGCGCGATTTGGCTTCGGCTAGCATGGCCGTCATGTCCTTGATGCCGCCATCGACGTTGAACGTCACCGGGCCGGGATCGCCGCCCTTGAGCATGGCGGCAACGCCTGGCGCACGCACCTTGGCGATCGTAGCAGCCCCTGACGTGTCGCTGAGCAGATCCATTAGCCGCTCCGGCCGGATCGGCAGCGAATGCGTCAGCGCCAATGCTTCGCCCAGCGCTTGCCAATAGACCATCAACGGCAGATTGACGGCAAATTTGAGCACTGCGCCGGAGCCGACCGGACCGGCGTGTTCGAGGCGGCGGCACAGTTGCTCGAGCACCGGCCTGGCGCGCGCCACGTCGGTCTCGTTGCCGCCGACAAGCCCGATGAGCTTGCCTTGCCGCGCCGGCCCGGTCGAGCCGCCGACCGGGCATTCGACGAAGGCAGCGCCCTTGCCGCGCACCGCATCGGCCAGCGCGATTTCGGTTGCCGGTAACACCGTACTCATGTCGATGAAGAGCTTTCCGGCGACGCTGCCGCTGAGCAGGCCTGACGGTCCCTTATAAACCGCATCGAGCGCCGCAGCGTCGGTGAGGCTGGAGATGATGACGTCGGCGTGTTGCGTAAGCTCGGCCGGCGTCGCCGCAACGCCCGCGCCGGCGACCGCCTTGGCTTTGTCCGGCGTGCGGTTCCACACGCTGACCTCGTGGCCGACCTCGATCAGCCGCGCCGCGATCGCCGCGCCCATTTTCCCGATACCGGCAATACCGATCCGCATACACAATCTCCCGAGCGTCAATCCCGGCTGCGGACGATAAGCGATCGGCGCGCGGCGAGAAAGCCGCTTGCACGCGTAGCGACCGAATGCCATAGCGTCGCGACCTAACGCGAACTGGGAGCGGGTGGAGCATGGCTTCGGCTAACAAACGTGTCGTCGGTATTATCGGCCTCGGCATCATGGGCGGCGCATTTGCGGAGAACCTTGTCACCGCGGGCTGGCATGTCGTCGGCTACGACGTTGCGCCCGCGCGCTGCCGGGCAATGGCGCGACTCGGCGTCGAGATCGCCGAAGACGCTGCCGGCGTCGCCCGCAAGGCCAAGACCATCATCACCAGTTTGCCGAAACCCGAGGCGCTCGCGGCGACGGTTGCTGCAATCATCAAGGCAGGAGTGCCGCGCCGCGTTGTGGTCGAAGCCTCCACCTTCACGATCGAGGACAAGGCCAAGGCTCAGGAGGCGTTGCACAAGGCTGGCCATGTTCTGCTCGACTGTCCGGTGAGCGGCACCGGCGCCCAGGCCAAGGTGAGGGATCTCGTGGTCTACGCTTCGGGCGGCGCGGCCGAAATCAAGAAGCTGCGCCCGATGTTTGCGAGCTTCACCCGCGCCGTATACGACGTCGGCGAGTTCGGTAATGGCAGCCGCATGAAATACGTCGCCAATCATCTGGTCGCCATCCACAACGTGGCGAGCGCGGAGGCGATGGTGCTGGGCATGAAGGCTGGACTGCCGCCGCAACTGATATTCGATTTGATCAAGACCGGCGCCGGCAATTCGCGCATCTTCGAGTTGCGCGCGCCAATGATGGTGAAGGACGATTACAGCAACGTCACCATGAAGATTTCGGTGTGGCAGAAGGATATGGACGTGATCGGCAGCTATGCCCGCAAAATTCGCGTGCCGACGCCGATGTTCGAGGCCTCGAGCCGCATCTATAAGAAAGCGCTGCAAAGCGGACACGGCGATGAAGACACCGCCGCCGTTTGCGCGGTGCTGGAGAAAATGGCCGGAGTGAAGCGTGGTAAAGGCAAATCGCGAAGGACGGGTTGAGTCCTCAGAGCCCCATTGCACTTTCGCCGTCAAATCCGTCACGTCCGGCCACCCGGGTCGGGCCGCTTGGCCGGCTCGCCTGCGATCTTGCGCCGGGCATCCACGCCTTTAATCTCGGAGCGGCAAGAAAGACGCGGATGGCCGGGACAAGCCCGGCAAAACGCTCGGAGGAAACGCATGTCATCGCTCGAAGGCAAAGCCCGCATGGCGGCGGTCGCAAGCGGTAGCAAAGCACTCCAGCAGCGCAGCGAGACCCGCGACGGCATGCGCATCGACTGGGACGTGCCGATCGCGATGGACGACGGGTTGATCCTGCGCGCCGACATATTCCGCCCGGTAGCGGAAGGCCGTTATCCGGTGATCTTGAGCTACGGCCCCTATGCCAAGGGCCTCGCCTTTCAGGACGGCTATCCGAGCGCGTGGCAGCGCATGGCGGAACGGCATCCCGACGTCGCGGCCGGCTCCAGCAATCTTTATCAGAGCTGGGAAGTGGTCGATCCGGAGAAATGGGTGCCGCATGATTATGCCTGCGTGCGCGTCGATTCGCGCGGCGCCGGCTGCTCGCCCGGCTTCATCGATCATTTCTCGCCGCGCGAAACCAAGGATTTTTATGATTGCATCGAATGGGCCGGCGTGCAGCCATGGTCGAACGGCAAGGTGGGCTTAAACGGCATTTCCTATTATGGAATCAATCAGTGGCACGTAGCGTCGCTCGAGCCGCGGCATCTTGCCGCCATGTGCATCTGGGAAGGCGCCGCCGATTGGTATCGCGACATGACTCATCATGGCGGCATCCTCTGCACGTTCTGGGAAAACTGGTACGACATGCAGGTCAAGACGGTGCAGTACGGCGCGGGTGAGCGCGGCAAAAGAAGCCGCGTGCACGGCGAGCTGGTTTGCGGGCCCGAGGTTCTGTCCGACGAGCAACTGGCGAAGAACCGCAGCAATTTCGGCGCCGATATCGCAGCGCACCCGTTCGACGATGATTATCACCGCGTCCGCGCGCCGGTATGGTCGAAAGTGAAGGTGCCGTTTTTGTCGGCGGCCAATTGGGGCGGGCAGGGGCTGCATCCGCGCGGCAATTTCGAGGGCTTTGTCCGCGCCGCGTCGAAACAAAAATGGCTGGAAGCGCACGGCATCGAGCATTGGACGCATTTCTACACCGATTACGGCCGCAATCTGCAACTGCGCTTTTTCGATTACTTCCTGCGCGGCAAGAAGAACGGCTGGGACAAGCAGCCGCCGGTGCAGCTACAGGTACGTCACATCGACCGCTTCGTCGAACGCGCGGAAAAAGAATGGCCGCTCAAGCGCACCAAATGGACCAAGCTCTATCTCGATCCGTCGACCGGTTCGCTCAGCGAGAAGGCGCCGAAGAAAAAAGCCGTCATCCGTTTCGAGGCGATGGGGGACGGCGTTACTTTTATGACGCCGCCGCTCGCGCGCGAAACCGAAATCACCGGGCCGTCGGCGGTCAAACTGTTCGTTTCGTCGTCGACCAGCGATGCCGATGTTTTTGTTGTGCTGCGGGTGTTCTCGCCGGATCTTAAGGAAGTGGTTTTCCAGGGGGCGATCGATCCGCACACGCCGGTCGGCCAGGGCTGGCTGCGTGCCTCGCATCGCCAGCTCGACAAGAAGCTGTCAAAACCGTACCGGCCGTATCACACCCATGCCAGGAAACAGCCGCTCAAGCCCGGCGAAGTGGTCGTGCTCGACGTCGAGGTCTGGCCGACCTCGATCGTGGTGCCGACCGGGTATCGCGTCGCGCTCACCATCCGCGGCAAGGACTATGTCTACGGCGGACCGAGCGGCGGCCGGTTGTCAAACTTCAAAAACGAACTCACCGGTTGCGGTCCGTTCCTGCACGACGATCCGCGCGACCGGCCGCCGGAGATTTTTGCCGGGATCACCAGCCTGCATTTCGGCGCGCTGCGACCATTTTTTCTGCTGCCCGTCATTCCGCCAAAGAAGAATTGATCGTATAACAACCGCGCCTGAATCGTACGTCCGTACGGTAAGAAGAATAGGCCGCGCTCAATACGGGGCCAAAGGAGAGTTTTGATGTCGCGGGAAGTCAGTCGCCGGACGCTCCTTGCAGGGGGTGCAGCAGGAGCGGCGGCAGCAGCCTTAGGTTTTCCAGCACCAGCGATCGCACAATCCGCTCCCATCAAAATCGGTCTTCTCACGGTCAAGACCGGACCGCTCGCCCAAGGCGGCATTCAGATGGAGCAAGGCGCGCTCACTTTTCTGAAGCAGACAAATTTCACAATGGCCGGCCGCAAGGTGGATTTCGTCTCCGCCGATACCGGCGGCGCACCTGCGGGGGCCAAGACCAAGGTTCAGGAATTGGTCGAGCGCGACAAGGTCGACGTCGTCATCGGTCCGCTCGCGGCGTTCGAGCTTTACGCCATCAATGAATACGTTCAACAGCAGAAGATGCCGACGCTCAGTCTAGCGGCGGCGGACAATCTCACGCAGCGAACGCCGAACCCGTATCTGATACGAGCGTCGGCGTCGTCATCGCAGGCAATGCAACCGCTCGGTCACTATGCGGCGACGGAGATGAAGCTCAAGCGTGTCGTCACGTTGGCCGACGATCTTGCCTTCGGCTACGAGGAGATCGGCGGCTTCCAGGCGGCATTCGAGAAAGACGGCGGCTGCCTGGTGACCAAGCTGTGGCCGCCGCTGTCGACGCCGGACTACACCCCTTACGTCGCACAGATCGCCGACTGCGACGGCGTGTGTCAGGGCTTTGCCGGATCGAATCCGCTGCGCTTCATGAAGGCTTACGCCGACGCGGGACTCAAGTATCCGGTCGTCACCGGCGAAGTCGGTGGCGACGACGCCTTGCTCAAGAGCTTCGGCGAGGAAGCCGTCGGTCTCGTCTCGTGCTGCCCCTATTCGCTCGATCTCGAGAGCGACGCCAACAGCCGATTCGTCGATGCGATGGTGAAGAACTTCAACGCCATTCCCGGCTTCTACGCCGCCGGCATCTATGTTAATTGCCAGGTGATCGAGGCTGGTCTGAAGGCGACCGGCGGCGACATCGCCGACAAGGACAAATTCGTCGCCGCCCTAAAGGCCGTCAGTCTGACCGATACGCCGCGCGGGCCGATCAGGTTCGACCATCTCGGCAACGTCGTCGGGACGTTCTGCATCCGGCGCTGCGGCACCGAGGGCGCGAAATACGGCCTCAAACTGTGGAATAAGGTCGTCAAAACCTACGAGAACGTCAGCCAGTTCTGGACTTGGTCGGAACAGGAGTTTTTGGCCCATCCGGTCTATTCGCGCGACTATCCGCCGCTGCGCAAGTGTTGAAAAAATCGCGCCGATAGCGGACTTTACAGGACGGTTGGGCTTCGCCCAAAATGCCTAAAATGATACCGTGGCTACGAAAGCCACGGGCCGTGATAGCCATGGCTTGAATGGCTGTTGCGTGGGGGACGCAACCGACATCACGGGCGCCGCATCGGTTGGTGCCAACGGGAGGATAGAAAAATGTCGCGCAAGCTGTTGTCTCGGAATATCAGCCGCCGTGCGGTTCTGGCCGGCAGTGCGGCGGGAGCGGCCGCCGCCCTGAGCGGGTTTCCGGCGCCGGCCGTCGCCCAGGCGAAGCCGTTCAAACTTGGTCTTCTCACCGTAAAGACCGGGCCGCTCGCCCAAGGCGGCATCCAGATGGAACAGGGCGTGATCACGTTCCTGAAGGAGACGAACTACACGATGGGCGGCCGCAAGGTCGACTTCGTTTCCGCCGACACCGGCGGCAATCCGGCCGGCGCCAAGACCAAGGCCCAGGAACTGGTCGAGCGCGACAATGTTGACGTCATTCTCGGCCCGCTGGCGGCGTTCGAACTCTACGCCATCAACGAATATGTCCAGCAGCAGAAGATGCCGGTGCTCAGCCTCGCGGCCGCCGATAACCTGACGCAGCGCACGCCTAATCCGTATCTGTTGCGCGCGTCGGCGACCTCGTCGCAGGCGATGCACCCGATGGGTCACTACGCGGCGACCGAGCTCAAGCTCAAGCGCGTGTTCTGCATCACCGAGGACTTCGCGTTCGGCTATGAACAGATAGGCGGCTTCCAGGCCGCCTTCCAGAAAGACGGAGGCTGTGTCGTCAACAAGCTGTGGCCGCCGCTGGTCACGCCCGATTACACGCCCTATGTCGCGCAGATCAGCGATTGCGACGGGGTGTGCCAGGGTTTCGCCGGCTCGAATCCGTTACGCTTCATGAAGGCCTATGCCAGCGCCGGATTGAAATACCCGGTGGTTACCGGCGAGACCGGCGCCGACGACGCGTTGCTCAAGAGCTATGGCGACGAGGCGATCGGGCTCGTCAGCTGCTGTCCCTATACGCTCGATGTCGAAACCGATGCCAACAAGCGCTTCATCGACGGCATGCTGAAGAATTACAGTGCGATTCCGGGCCAGTATGCGGCGTTGCTCTACGTCAATTGCCAGGTGGTCGATGCCGCTCTCAAGGCAACCGGCGGCGATTCCAGCGACAAAGAGAAGTTCATGGGCGCGCTCAAGGCGGTCAGCCTGACCGATACGCCGCGCGGACCGCTGAAATTCGATCACCTCAACAATGTGATCGGCAACATCTATGTCCGCCGTATCACTCCGGAGGGCGCGAAATACGGTCTCAAGCTTTGGAACAAGGTCATCAAGACCTATGAGAACGTCAGCCAGTTCTGGACCTGGCCCGAGCAGGAATACCTCGCTCATCCGGTCTACTCGCGCGACTACCCGCCGCTGACCAAGTGCTGATTGAGGCGTCACCGAACCAGACCCGGCTTGCGTGCCGCGCAATCCGGGTCGTCAAACAAGCTTAACGCAGCCGGGACGCGGAAGGGCGTTGGGTATGACATTCTGGCTGCTGCTCACCGTCAATAGCGTGACGTTCGGCGGCCTGTTGTTTCTGTTGTCGGCGGGCTTCTCCCTGATCTTCGGGCTGATGCGCATCCCCAACCTGACGCACGGCTCGATGTTCATGGTCGGCGCTTATCTCGGCACATCGCTGTTGTCCGGTGCCTTGGGGTTTTCGCTGAACTTCTGGGTGGCCGCGCTGATCGCCGCGGTGGAGGTCGCGCTCTTAGGGGCGCTGATGGAGCGCTTGTTGCTGCGGCGGCTCGCCGGCCAGCAATTGGCGCAGGTGCTGGTGACCCTCGGCGTGTCCTTCATGGCCGCCGATCTTTGCCTGATGGGGTGGGGCGGCGATCCGATCTCGGTGGCGACGCCGCCGCATCTCGCCGGCTTCATTCGTATCGCCGGCGCGGCATTTTCCCTGTACCGCATGGCGGTGATCCTGATCGCGGTGGTGTTCGCCATCGCGCTCTGGTTGATGCTGGAGCGCACGCGGCTCGGCGCCATGATCCGCGCCGGGGTCGATGACCCGCAGATGGCGCGCGTCGTCGGCATTCGCGTCTCGCAGCTCTTCACCATCGTGTTCGCGCTCGGCGCCGGCCTGGCGGGCTTCGCCGGCGTCATCAGTGGGCCGATCCTTTCGGTCTATCCGGGCCTCGACCAGGACATGCTGCCGTTGGCCTTGGTCGTCGTCATCCTCGGCGGCACCGGCAGCCTGCTCGGCTCCTTCGTCGGCAGCATCGTCATCGGCTTCATCTACAATTTCGGCCAGGCGCTGTTGCCGGAACTCGCGTATTTCGTCCTGTTCCTGCCGATGGTGCTTGTGCTGGTGCTGCGTCCGCAGGGTCTGTTCGGAGGCCAGATTCTGTGAGCAGCGTCGCGGCCAGTCCGACGAAAGCGGCCGTACCTGGCGCGGTGATCGCGCGACGCATCGCTATCGGCGTCGCCATCCTGGCGCTGATCGCGGCGCCTTACGCAATTCAGCAAGTCTACTACGTCAATATCGCCAGCCAGATTCTGCTTTACGCCGTCTTCGCGCTCGGGCTCAACGTGCTGGTCGGCTACGCCGGCCTGGTGTCGCTCGGCCATGCCGGTTTGTTCGGCATCGCCGCCTACATCGACGCCTATCTGCTCGCCGCCGGCCACGGCCACACGGTCGCGATCCTCGCCGCGCTCGCCGCCGCGCTGGCGGGAACGGCGGTCTTCGCCGCGCTGGCGCTGCGGGCGACCGGCATCAGCTTCATCATGATCACGCTGGCGCTCGGCGAAATCATCTGGGGACTTGCCTATCGCTGGATCAGTATTACCGGCGGCGACAACGGCATCAGCGTGTCGACGCGGCCGGCGCCGTTCGGGCTGCCGCTCGACTCGCCGCGCGCCTTCTATGACGCGACGCTTGTCGTTTTTCTCATCGCCATCGCCGCGGTAGCGATCTTCGTGCGCTCGCCGTTCGGCGCCGCGCTTTGCGGCAGCCGCGACCAGCCCCGCCGCATGAATGCGCTCGGCTATCACGTTTGGATGATCCGGTTCTGGGCTTTCATGTTCTCCGGTCTGTTGACGGCCGTCGCCGGCATTCTGTTCGTCTATTACAACGAGTTCATCAGCCCGCAGGCGGTGGCGCTCACCGCCTCCGCCGAGGGCCTTCTGATGGTGATTTCCGGCGGCGCCGGAACGCTGCTCGGGCCGGTGGTCGGCGCCGCTCTCGTGGTGATCGTCAAGAACGTGGTGAGCGCCTACATCACGCGCTGGAACTTCATGCTCGGCGCCATCTTCGTCGCCATCGTCGTGTTCATGCCGGAAGGCCTGGTGCCCGGTGCGATACGGCTGACCCGCTCGGCGTGGCACGCAACGAGCCGGGGCAAGACCTCGACCGTCGCTGCGGAGGCGAAGCGATGACCGCGCTTGCCGTCACCGACCTGTGCAAATCGTTCGGCGGTTTACGCGTGACTACCGATGTCAATCTCAGTGTCACTCCCGGCGAGCGCCGCCTGATCATCGGTCCGAACGGCGCCGGCAAGACCACCTTGTTCAACCTCATTACCGGCGAGATCGCGCCGGACAGCGGCTCGGTAGCGTTGTTCGGCCGCGACATCACCCGGATGCCGAGCCGCAGACGCACCCATCTCGGCATGGCGCGCACGTATCAGATTATTACGCTGTTCGGGCACGACACCATCGAACGCAACGTGACGCTGGCCTTGCTCGGCCTGTCGCCGCTGCGCTGGAATCCGTTGATCGCGCTCAATCGCCAGCGGCAGTTGATCGCGCAGGCTCGCGAGGCGCTCGAGCGGGTCGGCCTCGACCACATCGCAACCCGGCCGGTGGCGCAGACATCGTATGGCGAGCGGCGGCGGGTCGAGATTGCCATGGCGCTGGCGCAGAACCCGAAACTGCTGCTGCTCGACGAGCCGTTTGCCGGCCTTTCGATCGATGAAAGGCAGGACGTGCGCAAGCTGCTCGGCGCCATTCCGCGCGACGTCACCATCGTGATGATCGAGCACGACATGGATACCGCGCTGGAGCTTGCCGACCGCATCACGCTCCTGCATTTCGGCGAGGTGATCGTCGAGGGCACCCGCGCCGAAGTAGTGGCCGACCCGCGCACGCGGGAGGTTTATCTTGGCGAATAGCGCGCTCAGTCTCAGCGGCATCGACGCCTTCTACAGCGACAGCCACGTGCTGCAGCAAGTATCGTTCGCGCTCGGCGAGGGTCGGCTTCTCGGCCTCCTCGGGCGCAACGGCGCCGGCAAGTCGACCTGCATGAATGTCAGCGTCGGGCTGCTGCCGCCGCGCGCCGGCAGCGTCGAAGTGTTCGGCACCGCGGTGACGCGGCTGCCGCCGGAACAGATCGCGGCGCAGGGCGTCGCGCTGGTGCCGCAGGGCCGTCGCGTCTTCAGAAGCCTCACCGTGCGCGAAAATCTCATGGTCGCCGCGCATACCGGCTTCGCCACTCGCCATGCGCCGTGGAGCATCGATACCGTCTTTGCCATGTTTCCGCGGCTCGCCGAACGCCGCGGTCAGCTCGCCGGCTACCTCTCCGGCGGCGAACAGCAGATGCTCGCTATCGGCAGGGCGCTGATGGCCAATCCGCGCGTGCTGTTGATGGACGAGCCCTCTGAAGGTCTCGCCCCGCAAATCGTCGCCGAAGTCATGGCGACGATTCGCAAGCTGAAGGAGAGCGGACTGTCGATCGTTCTGGTCGAGCAGAGCCCGAAGCTCGTCTTCGACATCGCCGACGATATCGTCATCCTCAATTCGGGCCGCGTCGCCGTAGTCTCGACGGCTGCAAAGCTCAAAGCCGACGGCATCGATCTGCGTCAGCATCTGGGGGTGTTTTAGCGATATCCTGCGCGCGATTTTTTGTTCATCCTTGTGTCACGATGATTGCCGTCAATAGTGGCACCCGGCGGGGACAATTGGCCGCTCGGCGCGAATAAATTTCCCGCGACCGATATTGCAAATTGCAAAACTCGCCGTCACCATGGCGGTCGAGGGTTCCGGAGGGGCACGACGTGATTACTGTTCCCGAATTGGCAGCGGAGGCTCTGGGGTCCTTTCTCCATGAGCATATGAGCCGCAGGTTCAGCACGACCCATGCCGACCTGGCCGAGCTCGTCCCATCGGTCGCGCGATTGGCCATCGAATGCATCGGCAACAGCGATGCGCTCTACCATAATGTCGAGCATACCATGCTGGTTACGCTGGTCGGCTACGACATCATGAAAGGCCGGTCGCTGTTGATGCCGACTTATCCCAGCGACTACTCGCATATGCTGGTCGCCTGCCTGATGCACGACATCGGCTATGTGCGCGGCGTTCTCAAGGGCGATGGGACTGACGGCTACATCATCGACGCCAAGGGCAACAAGACGAAGCTGCCGCGCGGCGCCTCGGACGCCGCGCTTTTGCCTCATCACGTGGATCGCTCAAAGCTGTTCGTGATGGATCGTATCGCCAAGATCGAGCTGCTCGATGCCGAGCGGATCGCCCGCGCCATCGAATTCACCCGTTTCCCTTCGCCCTATGCGGCGGACGAGGACAATGAAGAGGGCATGCTGGTGCGCGCCGCCGATCTGATCGGCCAGCTCGGCGATCCGCACTACCTGCGCAAGGCCAATGCCTTGTACTTCGAATTCGAAGAGGTCGGGATGAATCGTCAGCTCGGCTATACCTCGCCCGCCGATCTGACCGATCTCTATCCGCAATTCTATTGGAACAGCATTTCGCCGCATATTCAGACCGCCATCCGCTACCTCAATGTCACCTCCAGCGGACGGCAATGGATCGCCAACCTCTACAGCAACGTATTCCGCGCCGAGCGCGAACTCAGCTTGTGTGGGCCGCAACGCTGACGCTATCCGATCCGGCGGGCGCGGCGGCGGGCCGGTTCGTCATGACGGCGTCACATAGGCCAATCCATCTTGCCCCGGCTCGGGCGAACCTCGCATGGATCGACCATGCGTAGCGGTCCGATGGCCGCAAACCGCCGCGGTTTCCTATGACGTCGATCTCGCCGGAGGAATCTATCGAGCCTGCGGTTTCGCTCACCGGCCGCGCCGGCCTCGCGGTAACCGGCCTAGCGGCGCTCGGCATCGTGTTCGGCGACATCGGCACGAGCCCGCTTTATACGCTGAAGACGGCATTCGGCCTTCTCGGCGCCGACGCGACGCCGCAAGGCATCCTCGGTATCCTGTCGCTTCTGATTTGGACGCTGTTCGTCGTTACCTCGGTCAAATACGTAGCGATCGCCATGAGCATCGATAATGACGGCGAGGGCGGCATTCTCGCGTTGATGTCGCTTCTCGGCGTCAAGCTCCGCCACCGTCCGGCGATCGTGCTGGCGGGGCTGATCGGCGCGGCGCTGATTTACGGCGACGGCGCCATCACACCGGCGATTTCCGTGCTGTCGGCGCTCGAAGGCCTCGATATCGCGGTACCCGACTTGAGCCACTACGTGGTACCGGCGGCAGTCGTTATCCTCGCGGTGCTGTTTGCGCTTCAGCCGCTTGGCACGTCGCGCATCGGCGCCGCATTCGGGCCGGTCATGGCATTATGGTTCATATCGATCGGCGCGCTCGGTCTGTGGGGTGTCACGCGCGATCCCGGCGTGCTCCGCGCCGTCAATCCGCTTTATGGCCTGCAACTCCTTGCCGACAACGGTCTTCGCGGCTTTCTGGTGCTGGGCGGAATCTTTCTTTGCGTCACCGGTGCCGAGGCGCTCTATGCCGATATGGGTCACTTCGGCAAGCGGCCCATCCGCTTCGCTTGGTCTTGGATCGTGTTTCCTTCTTTGTTGTTGAACTATGCCGGTCAGTCCGCAATTGCGCTACGCGGCGGGTCGATCGCCGACAACATTTTCTACCGGCTGTGCCCCGCTTCGCTGCTCATTCCGCTGGTTTTACTCGCGACGGTGGCGACCATCATCGCCAGCCAGTCGATCATCACCGGTGCGTTCTCGATGACGCGTCAGGCGATCCAGCTCGGATGGCTGCCGCGCCTGCACATCAAGCAGACCTCCGAGCGCGGCTACGGCCAAATCTATGTCGGCGTCGTCAATTGGCTGTTGATGGTCGTCACCATTGCGCTGACGATCCTGTTCCGCAAGTCCGACAACCTCGCTGCCGCCTACGG
>Ga0335078_10008850_pt1 | contig 14967 bp, 15 predicted proteins | sample Lox_Sample_32_FD_206711 | JGI IMG/M metagenome (GOLD analysis project Ga0335078, IMG submission 206711) | Soil microbial communities from Loxahatchee National Wildlife Refuge, Florida, United States - Lox_Sample_3.2 | ecosystem: Environmental > Terrestrial > Soil > Wetlands | place: USA...
CCACGCGGGCGCCCGACTCGCTTGCCCTCCTTACCATGCTCACTATCCTGGGATGGGAGAGGGGCTCTCCGAAACCGCCGAGAAAAATGGAAGGAACAGGTTGAAAAGCCCCAAGGCCTTCGACGACGCGGGAAAAAGTCCCGTCATTCATCCGTCCAAGCGGCTCATCCCAGGAATTCCTTATGCAGGTGCGGCATTCCAGATTGCAGCGATTTGTCGGTTCTATGTAAACCTTCGCAAGACGCGAAACAGGGGGACGAAGGCTTAAGGAAGTTGACCTTTCATCCACGGGAATCCGGACACCAGGCTTCAGTCCATAGCGAAATGCAAGCTCCCTCGGTAATACCAGGCGCCCTTCTTCGTCTATGTAGGCAGAGGAATCGTCCTTCGGGAACAGGTCAGGCCCCTCCTTGTCCGATCAGGTGATCCGATGTGCCCATATCTATCACACGCCGTTTCCGGTTTGTCAACGCCCTGGAAAGGCCCTTTGCAATGCCTTCAGGCTTTTCGAGCAAAAAGCGCCCCTTTAGGCCCGTTTCCTCGGGAAGGATGCAGGAATGTTAAGAGATAAATGGAGTTGGGCTAGTCAGGCTTCCTGGTGATCGCCCTGTCTATCGACCAGGTCCCTCCGCCGGTAATCATGAGGGCCACAGCCATGCCGATAATGAGAAGGTGGTACTCGATCCCCTCACCCGCTTTCTGGCCGAACCAATTCATGAAGAAGCCGAACTTGGAGTGGTACACCACGGCTGCCACGACCATCTCGAAACCGATGCCGAAGGCCGCTATCCGTGTGAGAAAACCGACAAAAAGCCCTATGGGGCCGAGAAACTCAGCCGCGATCGCAAGGATGGTCAATACGAGGGGAATGTGCATGTTCCCCGACATCATGGAGATCGCGCCGTGGAGGCCCGGTCCCCCGAACCATCCCAGCACTTTCTGCGCCCCATGCGGGAAAAAGACGACCGCAAGAAAAATACGAAGCACGAGGGGTGCCACGCTTCCTTCAGTCCTGAGTATCGAACCGCACATAGAATCACCTCCATGTGGATGATTTCTCTCCATGTGAGAGTATAACGTTTCCCTCGGGGCCCCGCAGAGGCTCGGGCCCGGAAGGACCCATTTGCGGAAGGACAGATCAACTCTTTCCAACAGGCAGGCTCTCTTGTGGGGCGGCAATCGTCCATGTTTAAGGTAGGTCCATACTTGACCTGACGGCCTTTTCCCGCTAAAATTAGTGTATAGGGTCATGTGAGGGGGAGATATGGGGCCGGGAAAATCGAAAGTCTTAGTCATCGATGACGAACCCGATTTTTGCGAGTTCGTAAAGTGGAGTCTCGAAAAAACGGGCAAGTTCGAGGTAGTCTCGTGCACCGACGGCACGGGGGGAATAGCCCTTGCCGAAAGGGAACAACCCGAATTGATTCTCCTTGACATACGGATGCCGCAAATGAACGGCGCCGAGGTGGCCGACCATCTCCTTCACGGCGACCACACGAGGGATATTCCCATCGCCTTCGTCACGGGTCTCCTTCAAAAAAACGAGGTGCGAAAGAGGAAGGGCTACATATACGGCTTCCCTTTCATTACTAAACCTCTCACGAAGGACGAGCTTATCCAGCAGGTCGAGTCGGTTTTCGAGATCATAAGGACCGAGAAAACCTTCATCGATTCGCTGGAGGCATGAAGGGCCTTTCCTTAAGGCGCCGATCCTGCCCATCCACACCTTGAGTTCCCCGCCCCGTGTGCTTACACTGAACATAAGGAGGTGATCCGTGGCGAAGCCTGCGGCGCTTCAACGCGTGTCCGAAGCGGTTTGGGAGCTTCCTGCGTCATTCAAGCCCGGGATGCGGGTGCCCGCCAGGATCTATGGCACCGAGAAGCTCATCGGAGAGATGGATGACGCAGTTTACGATCAGGTGACAAACGTGGCTACCCTGCCGGGCATCGTCAAGTATGCCCTGTGTATGCCCGATGGCCATTTCGGGTACGGGTTTCCCATAGGCGGGGTCGCGGCAATGGACGCGGAAGAAGGAGGGGTAATCTCTCCGGGAGGCATCGGCTTCGACATCAACTGCGGCATGCGGCTCGTCCGGACGAACCTCACCTATGACGAGGTTCGGCCGCGCCTACGGGAGCTCACGGACAAGCTCTTCGCGGCTGTCCCGGCGGGCGTGGGAAGCACGGGGTTCCTCAAGCTGTCGAGAAAGGAATTCCGCAAAGTAGTGGAAGAGGGTTCCCGCTGGTGCATTGCAAGGGGCTACGGATGGAACGAGGACCTGGATCTTACCGAGGATAATGGGTGCACCCCGGGGGCCGATTCCGCTGCCGTGAGCGAAAGGGCCGTGGATCGGGGGTTCAACCAGATCGGCACCCTGGGGAGCGGCAACCACTACCTCGAGATTCAGGTGGTCCACGATGCCAACATCTTCGACCGCCGTCTTGCCGAGGAATTCGGATTGGCCGATGGCCGGATCGTCGTCATGTACCATTGCGGGAGCAGGGGATTCGGCCACCAGGTGGCAACAGACTATCTCCGCCTCTTTCTCTCCGTAATGGAGAGCAAGTACCACATACGCATACTCGACCGCGAGCTTGCGTGCGCCCCCTTAGATTCCCCGGAGGGAAGGGACTATTTTGCGGCCATGAAGTGCGCCCTCAACATGTCCTTTGCGAACCGTCAGATGATCCTTCACCGGATAAGGGAGGTCTTTTCCGACGTCTTTGGGCAGCCGGCCGAAAGGCTCGCCATTCATATGGTGTACGACATCGCCCACAACACCGCCAAGCTGGAGCGGCACCTCGTGGACGGGAGGGAAAAGAATCTCCTCGTCCACCGGAAAGGGGCGACGCGGGCATTCGCACCCGATATGGTGGGACTCCCTGACCGGTACAAGAAGATCGGCCAGCCGGTGATCATAGGGGGGAGCATGGAAACAGGCTCATATCTGCTCGTGGGAACCGAAGGCGGCCGTGAGACCTTTTTCAGCACACCCCACGGAAGCGGCCGCACCATGAGCCGCACGAAGGCACGCAAGCTGTGGCACGGAAAGGAATTGCAGCGGCAGATGGAAGAGCGGGGCATCTATGTCCGAACTGCATCCCTGTCGGGTCTTGCCGAGGAGGCGGGCGGGGCCTACAAGAATATCGACGAGGTGGTGGGCGCCTCTGACCTCGCAGGCATAAGCAGGCGCGTGGCGAGGCTCGTTCCCATCGGAAACGTCAAAGGATAGGGACCCATAGCTCGGGCTGAAGAGGGCGTGGGGTGTGGCTTGTCGGGAGTCCGGCAGGGTTCTGAACAGCTAGACCGAGGTGTGAAAAAGAGGGCCATGGCGTACCGTTATCTCGAGGATATCGCGATTGCCGACATCGCCTTTGAGGCAACCGGCAGGGACTTAAACGAGCTGTTCACTTCAGCCGCGGACGCCACCATGAACGTGATGATCGAGAACATCGAAAGCATCGAAGGGAGAGAGGGGCGTGACATAGAGCTCAAGAGCGGAGAGCCGGACATGCTCCTTTTCGATCTCCTCCAAGAGATCATCTATTACAAAGATGCCGAGCAGCTCCTGCTGCGTATCAAAGACGTGACGATCAGCGAAGGGGGTGGCTCGTACCTGCTTCGCGCCATGGGAATCGGTGAGAGGCTCGACCCGAAGCGGCACGAGCAGCGAGCCGACGTGAAGGCTGTGACCCTCCACCATTTCAACGTCGAGAAGGAGCAGGGGATCTGGAAGGCCCGGGTGATCCTCGACGTCTAGCGCGCTTCCCGCCCGAGTCCTTGCCAGGCGAGACCTACGTATCCCTTCCGAAGCGGCGGTGTACGAGGAACCACTCTTCCGGGTGCTCGGCCACGATCCGCTCGAGGACAGCGTTGATCCTTCGCGCATTCCGGTAGATCAGCTCCTCGAGATTCCCCCCTGTTCTCTCAATGAGAACCGGCTCGTCGCAGACCACGGTGTAGCGCAGGAAACCCTCCCGGATCGAATAAATAGGGATGACAGGGGCTCCGGTCTTCATGGCTATGGCCACGATGCCTTTCGACGTCGGGACCTTGTGATCGAAAAGCTCCACCCAGACTGCCTTCGACCGCTTCTCCCGCTGGTCGCCGAGAAAGGCGACCATCCGGTTTTCCTTGAGCAGCCTCATGACACTCCTGGCCGTTTCCCGGTTGGGGATGATCGTGAGCCCGGTGCCGGTCCGGAGATCGTTGAGAAAAGCATTAAGGCCTGGATGGCCTTTCAGGGGCCTCGCGAGGGCGACGATCTCACGCCCCAGGAGATGCGAGGCAACGCCCATTATCTCCCAATTGGAATAGTGAAATCCCAGGGCGAGAGCGCCCCGGTCCCCCATCAGCGCCTCCCGGACCCCTCCCCTCATCTCGAGGCGGAACCTCGCGGCGAGGTCCGATTTCTTCAGGTACTGGAAAAGGAGCGATTCGATGAAATTAATGCCGAGCTTCTCGAAGCAGGCCCGGGCTACCCTGTCGGCCGCTTCACGGGAGATACCGGGGGATATCCTCATGGCGTTGGAAATCGCCACGTTTCTTCGACGCTTGAGGAAGAGGTACCCAAGCCATCCGATGAACGCGCCGATCCGACAGCAAGGCCTTTCGGGGAGCATGCGAAGAAACCCCTGAAAGGCCCTGACAGCGAGGATGAGCAGGAAATCGACCAAAAGCCCTTTCCTATTTCTCTATAGGAATGGCCTCATCAATGAGCATGATGGGAATGTCATCCCTTATGGGATACATGAGCTTGCAGGTTCTGCAGACAAGTCCGTCCCCTGATGCGGTGAGCTCGATATCTCCCTTGCACTTCGGACAACAAAGAATATCAAGCAACTCTTTTCTTATACCCATGGAAGCCTCCCGCTTAAGTATCCCACTCCTTCAAGTTCTTCTTCATGGCCGGTTCCAGAAGATCACCCAGGGTGGAGAAGGCACGGGTCTCCTCTTTGGAGAAAGTGTCCACCTCTTTCTTTTCCTCGGCTTTTCTGAGCGCCTTCGTTGACAGGCCTATCCTCTTGTCTCTCTCATCCACGTTGATCACCATGGCGCTCACCACATCGTCGACCTTGAACAGCTCGGATGGGTGCTTCCCCTTGCCGTTATCGATCTCCGAAAGATGGATAAGCCCTTCTATCCCCTCTTCTATCTCCACGAAGACCCCGAAATCAGTGATGCTCGTCACATATCCCGATACCACGTCGCCCACGTGGTATCGCTCCGGCAGCCCTTTCCACGGGTCCTCCTTGAGCCTCTTGATGCTCAGGGAGAACTTCTTCTGCTCTCCATCGATATTGAGGACGAGGGCCTCCACGGTGGCTCCCTTCTTGTAATTGTCAGCCACCACGTTCTTCCGCCGCGACCAGGAGATCTCCGATATGTGGACGAGCCCGTCTATGCCGTCCTCCATGCCCACGAAGAGCCCAAAATCGGTGAAGTTCTTCACCCGTCCCTTCACGACCGTACCCGGAGGGTATTTCTGGGCGAGCTCCTTCCAGGGGTCCGGCCTCAACTGCTTCAGACCGAGGGAGATCCTCTTCTTCTCGGTATCCATATCGAGAACCTGCAGCTCCAGCATGTCCCCCTTTGAAACAAGCTTGGTGGGGTTCCTCAGCTTCTTGTCCCAGCTCATCTCGCTCACATGAAGGAGGCCTTCCAACCCCGGCTCTATCTCAACAAAGACGCCGTATTCGACGACGCCGACCGCCTTGCCCTTTATCCGGGAGCCCACCGGGTACTTCTCTTCGATATGGGCCCAGGGATCACCTTTGAGGTCCTTGATGCTGACAGAGACTTTATGCTTCTCGTGATCGACGGCCATCACCTTCACTTTGACCTCGTCACCGAGCTTGAGGTACTCTTTCGGATGGGTGATCCTGCCCCACGTGATGTCGTTCACGTAGAGGAAGCCGTCGACGCCCCCGAGGTCGATGAAGGCCCCATAGTCGGTGATGCTCTTCACGAAGCCGTATATCACCTGGCTTTCCTTCACATTCTTCCAGAACTCATTCCTTTTCCGCTCCCTCTCTTCCTCCATCAACATACGCCTTGAGACAATGACGTTTGCCTTCTTCTGGTTGACCTTGATCACCTTGTATTTCAGATGGCGCCCGATGAAGGACGCAGGGTTCTTCACCGGCTTGACATCGACCTGGGAGATGGGCAGGAAGGCGCTCACTCCTATGTCCACCATGAAGCCGCCCTTTACCTCGTTCATGATGGTGCCTTCCACGGGGCTCCCGTCCTCCAGGGCCTTGTCGATGTTCTGCCAGACCTTTATGCCGTCGACCCTCAATTTGGAGAGCGCGAGAAGACCGTCCTTGACTTCCCTCCGGACGATCATGACCTCGACCTCATCGCCGATCTTCACCGTCGGCGCACCCGATTTGTCGAGGAATTCACTCAGAGCAACCCTGCCTTCAGACTTGAGGCCCACATCTACGATAACGCTCTCCGCATCGATGTTGATCACTTGGCCCGTGAGGATGTTCCCTTCCTGAAGGCTCCTCATGGAAGTCTCGTAGAGTTCCTTCATCTCCTCTTCTGTCTTCTCTTTTTGAATGCTGGCATCGATTGGCTCTACCATGCCTTCCCCCTAAAAGTTATTTACGCGCCTCTCCACTCTGTCAATTATAGTATCAGGGGTGGAAGCTCCGCCGGCAATGCCCACCTTACGGACACCGGCAAACCACTCCTTACGAATCTCGTCTTCGGTCTCGATGTGATACGTGCGGGGCTGTATCCCCTTTACCGTCTTGTAGAGCTTAGTCGTGTTGGAGCTGTTCTTGCCGCCAACGATCAGCATCGCCTCAGTCACGCCCGCCAGTTCGACAGCCTCCCGTCTTCTGATGTTCGTGCTTTCGCAAATGGTGTTGTAGACCCTTAATTCCACAGCTTTGGCCGCCAGTGCGCGCACCACGTCGGAAAAGGTCTCCTCATCCAACGTGGTCTGACTGACGACCCCGATCTTTTTGGCTTCAATAGAGAACGAACTATCGAATACAATACCATCATCGTCCAAATAACTCAACACACTTTTTACCTCAGGATGCGTGCGATCCCCTGCAATTACTACCCTATAGCCGTTCCTCCGGAGATAGAGCGCATGTCTTCTTACCCTCTTTACGAACGGGCAGGTCGTATCGATGAAGCGAAGACCCCTTGAGCTGATCTGCTCTTCCTCCTCCTTTCGGATCCCGTGGGACCTGAAAGCCACGAGACCCGATCCGACCCGGGATACATCGTCCACCGCCTCTATGCCCTTTTCCTTCAGTATCTCCACCATCTGCGGATTGTGCAGGAGGGGACCGAGGGTATAGATCTTTCCCTTGCTTCGCCCTGCTTCCCTGAGGACCGCCGAGACCGCGCGGTTCACCCCGAAGCAGAATCCGATGTGTCTGGTCTTGATTACCTCAATCATGCTTTTCCTTCCAAAGCCGCAAGCACCCTTCTTTTCAGTATAGAGACTACCTCTTCGATGCTCTTCCCCGTAGTATCCACGCGCCAGGCCCCTTCGGGACAGACCAGGGGCGCAAGAGCCCGCTCCGAATCATCGCGGTCCCTCTTCTCCATCTCTTCTCTCACGCTCATTTGGTCCACCCTCGCGTCTTTTGCAGCCAGCTCGAGGTACCGCCTTTTCGCCCTCTCGCGTGCGTCGGCATCGAGATAGAACTTCACCTCCGCTTCCGGAAAGACAACCGAGCCCATGTCCCTCCCTTCCACGACGATACCGCCTTTCTTCCCTATCTTCCGCTGCATCTGTGTGAGATACGCTCTGACCCTGCCGTCCTGCGAGAGCGATGAGGCGAGGAGCGACATCTCCGGCGTCCTTATCCGCTCGGAAATGTCCTCCCCGTCAAGAAAGACCTTTGTTGCTCCGTCGAAGGAAAAGGTGAGGCGGATTTCGCTCAAGAAGCGTTCCAGGTCCCGGGGCGCCCTTATCGCGTACGCGTAGGCTATGCCGCGGTACATGGCTCCCGTGTCGACGTATCCAAAGCCCACGGACTCGGCGAGCATCCGGGCAACGGTGCTCTTGCCGGCGCCGCCCGGTCCGTCGATGGTAATGACCAGTTTCTTCTTTTTCAGCGAATTATCCTCTTCAGCGCCTCGATGAACATCCTGTTCTCTTCCGGGGTCCCCACGGTGACCCTCACGAATTCCGCCATGCCATACCCGCCCAGCCATCGTATCAGTATCTTTCTGTCGAAAAGCTTCTTGGCGAGGCTTTCCGCCTCGGGGCCGATCTTGACGAGCACGAAATTCGCCTCGGTCGGGATTACCTCGAGGCCCAGCGCCTCGAAAGAGTCGCAGAGGTAAGCCCTTCCCTTTCGGTTGCTATCGAGCACTTTGGCCAGATGGCCTTGGTCGCTCAGCGCCGCTTTGGCGGCGATGAGGGCCATCATGTTGACGCTGAAAGGCTGCTTGGTCCTTTCGATGAAGGAGATAAGGGATTCTTCCCCGATGGCGTAACCGATCCGAAGGCCCGCAAGCCCGTATGCCTTAGAAAACGTCCTCAGCACGACCACCGGAAAGTCGTTGATGTAGCTTATTGACTTCGGGAATTTAGGATTGTCCGAGAACTCTGCGTACGCCTCGTCCACTACCACGCACACCTCGGCCGGCAGCGAGGCGAGGAAGACCCTAAATGCGTCGTCGTCGAAGATCGTGCCGGTGGGGTTGTTCGGGTTGCAGAGGAAGACCACCCTGGTCTCGTTGTCTACGGCTTCCCTCATGCGGTCGAGGTTGATGGAATGGGAGTCGCCGAGGGCCACCTTTATTGCCTCATAGCCGTAAACGGTCGCGGCAATAGGGTAGAAGGCAAAGCTGGGGGAAGGCACGATCGCCTTCCTTCGTCCCTGAACCCTGGCTGCCCGCAAGGAGGCCTCTATGAGCTCATTCGATCCGTTGCCTATGACCACATTCTGGGCTTTTAGTCCGTACTTGTGCGCTATGAGCGATTTCAGCTCAGACTCGCTCGCCGGATACCTGTTGATATCGAAGAGGGCGTTTACCATGCTCTCCACCACTTTGGGCGAAGGCGACTGGGGATTCTCGTTGGAAGAAAGAAGGGTCCAGCCGGCATCCGCGCCGTAAAGCGCGGCCTTGGGGTAATAGGGAACTTTCTGGATCGACGGGTCCACGGAAAACTTCACTTTAGCCCTCTTACGTCACCCTCTTCACGAGATCGAGGGCATTCTGCTGCATCACGGGAAAATAGTCGGCCGAAAGACCGGCCCCCACGACTATCTTCCGCGCCTTCTCCTCCGGCGTGAGATCGCCGGGTGAGTGCGAATCGGTGTCGTAGATCATGGCCGCGCCCACCTTGAGCGCAAGCTTCGCTACATGGCCGTTTGAAAGGGAGTGGCCCTTTCGCGCCGTTATCTCGAGAAGTACCCCGCGCTCCCGGGCAAGCACGGCATCTTCTTCGGTGATGAGGCCGGGATGGGCGAGAATATCAGCCCCCCCGAGGATCGCTTCGTGGTTCGTTCCCTCCTCCACCGGCTCCGCGAGCGTCTCCCCGTGCACGACCACATAAAGGGCGCCCAGCTTTCTCGCCTCGGCGATGACCTCGCCGATGAGGTGCCTCGGCACGTGGGTAATCTCCACACCTGGGACGATGATGATGTTCTCGTAGTAGGCCGTCCTTTTTTTCAGGCCGAGGAGGGAGGAGATCACCGTTTCCAGGTTGGATGAGTCGGCATGGTCCGAGATACCGATGATCTTGTAGCCCAGGACAAACGCCCTTCTCGCCAGCTCCGAAGGAAGGAGCTCGCCGTCGCTCAGGATCGAATGGGTGTGAAGGTCTATCATCAGCCGATACCGCGATTCCTTACATCTTGTATTTGCCGAAGTCGTCGGGCGAGAGGTTCTCCAGGATATCCTCCCACTCGCTCGTGTCGACAACCACCTTGTCCTCCTTCTTGGAGAGCTCCACCTTGGCCGATTTCTTGATCACGGCTTCATCCACCCAGATGGACGCCCCCACCCGAAGGGCAAGAGCGATGGCGTCGGACGGCCTCGAATCTATGGTGAGCCTTTGTCCCCTCACTTCCAGGTGGATCACCGCATAGTATGTATTGTCCTTCAGGTCGTTCACCTCTATCTTGACTACCTTTGCCTCGAGGACATCGAGGACGTTCTTCAGAAGGTCGTGGGTCATAGGCCGCGGCGTCTGTACGTTTTCCAGGGCCGTGGCTATGCTCGACGCCTCCAGGAGGCCGATCCATATGGGCAGCACGTCCTGCTCTTCCAGGTCCTTCAATATGACTATCGGCGTGTTGGTGAAAGGATCGACGGTGATCCCTGCGACCTTCATCTCCTTCAACATGAACTGCCTCCTTTACTCTTTCTTACTTAAGCCTCGCAGGGAATTGGCGCAGCCCTTCACGATCTCCACCTCGACCAGCTTCCCTCTCAAGTCCGGGGTACCCTTGAAGTTCACGATCCGGTTTGTCCTCGTCCTCCCCGTCACATCGTCTTTCGAATTCTTGCTCGCACCTTCTACCAGAACTTCGGTCCTTGACCCCTCCATTCCCCGGAACGTGCGCAAGGTAATCGCCTTCTGGGTCGCCTGAAGCTCCTGCAACCTCGCCCGCGCCGTCTGGCGCTCCACCCTGTCCGCAAGCTCGGAGGCGCGGGTATTTTTGCGCGGGGAGTAGCAGAACGAGAAGACCCCGTCGAAGGCCACGCGCTCCACGAGGTCCATGGTCTCCCTGAAATCCTCGTCCGTCTCCCCCGGGAACCCGACGATGCAATCCGTGGTGATGGCGATATCCGGGCACCTCTCCTTCAGCATGCCCACCTTTCGCAAGTACTCTTCTTTAGTGTAGCCCCGGTTCATCAACCCCAGTATCCTGTCGGAGCCCGACTGGAAGGGGAGATGGATCTGCTCGCACAGCTTACTCAATGTTCCGAAGCAGTTGATCAGCTCTTGAGAAAGGTCTTTAGGGTGGGACGTGACAAAGCGGATCCTCTCCAGCCCTCTGACCCCGTTCAAGCTCCGGAGCAGCCCTGGAAACGAGAGGTCACTTGCCCCTCTGTTGTAAGAATTCACATTCTGGCCGAGGAGGATCACCTCCCGCACGCCGGAAGCCGCGAGCTCTTCAACCTCTTCTCTGACGTCGCCGCTCGATCTGCTTACCTCGCGGCCCCGCACGTGGGGAACGATGCAGTAGCTGCAGAAGTTGTCGCACCCCTTCATGACGGTGACAAAGGCCCTCACCAACCCGTCCGAAACCCCCGGCCTCACATAAAGGGAAGAATGGCAGCCATTGTCCGAGAAATCGAGGAAGGTTCTCTTGTCAAGGGCAGCAAGGACTGCCTCGCTCACCCGGTGAATCGCCGAGGGGCCGAGAGAAAAATCGACAAAGGGAAGCCGATCGAGGAGCCCCTCCTTCTCTGCTTGCGCCACGCAGCCCGTGACACCGAGTATAAAGCCCCTTTTCTTCTTGGCCCTCTGCAGCCTCCCCATGAGGCTGTAAAACTTCTGCTCAGCCTTCTCCCGGACGCAGCACGTGTTGACGAGCACGATGCTCGCCTCGTCTATCTCGCACGCAGGCTCGAAACCAGACGACACGAGAAGATGCTCGGCCTTTGCCATGTCGTGCTCGTTCATCTGGCATCCGAAATTCTCTATGAAATAGCGCACTAACCTCTCACCTTGAACTTCGGACCCAAGGCATCCATCTTCTTCACGATGCCCCCGTACTCAAGCTCGGAGTAGGGGAGCATCGCCATTCCCGAGAAGCCCTGCTGCCTGATCTCCGTGGCCTTTCTTGACACGTTGGCCCTCACGTATTCCCAGTACGGGTGGTCGAAAGCGTCCGCGGGATCGGTCAGCTTGCCATTGTGGACGCAGAAGCCGAGGGCGCATACCACGGGAGGCCCATCGAAGAAGGAGACGCTGGAATTCATCTTCACCGGCATCAGGGGGCCGGTGTGGCTGCCCCTCATGAAACCGGCGACGTAGTGGCCTATGTTGTAGGGGGCCAGGGCCTCACCCGTGGCCGGGAATGGCCCCTGACACCGGACAAGCATGACAGGGTCGTCCTTGCCCGTATACTTGCCCGCAATGTTGTGGAGGCGGGTCGTGCTCACCACGGCCGCGATGTCACCCGTTTCCCTCGAATAGATCGATTCCACCACGAACCTTTCATTGTCCCTAAGCAGAGCCGCAATATCGTAGAGCTCTTCGGGAGCATTCAATTCTATGAGCCGGTCTCCCTCGGTGTAGCTCACGTCCATGATAACGAACTTGAAACCCTTGGCCATGTTCGGCGAGAGCATCAGCCCGGAGTTGAACATGGGATCGGCGAAGGAGAGGTACAGGGGGAGATTATAAGCGCCTGGGTCTGTCTTGTCCGCGGCAAAGAAGAGGAACGGCTCGTTCGGCCTCTCTTCGAACTCCATCTCCGCCACTGCCGGTCCCATGCCCTTCACGTTCCCTGAAAAGGAGTCTTTGAGAAGATCCTGGCCGGCACCGTAGAGGCCCTGCTCGCGTGCGCACTCGGTGCCCGCCACGAATGCGTCCCAGGCGAGCTTGTGTATTATCTCGCTGCCGACTCCCTGCTCGTGAGTTGCCAGTATTGCGATATCGTCTCCCGTGTGACAGACAAAATAGTCATGGATGACGCCCTTGTACCTGTTCTCGATGAACTGCCTCACCCGGTCGAGGAGCTGCTGGCTGGGGCAAAGGTGACCGCCGATGCTTCCGATGTCCGCCTTAAGGATGGATAACGTTGTTTTCATCGTGCCCTCCTAGGAATACGTCCTTGAACCGGCTTAAGACTGCGTAACTCGTAAGATCCCAGTGGAGCGGAGTGAGGGAAACATAACCCAGGTCGACTGCCTGCAGATCGGTACCCGGGATAGGCTCGAAGCCTTCGGCATCCCCCCCGATCCAATAGTACGCGCCGCCTCTGGGGTCCATTCTCTCAATAATATTACCATTATATATCCTTTTCCCCAGGCTTGTCACCATCAAACCATTGATCTCCTCGTAGGGGATATTGGGGATATTCACGTTAAGGAGGGACGCGGGAGGCAGGGCCTCAGCCCGCACCTTTTCGACGATATCGAGCATCGATCGCACCGCGTCATCAAAAAGGAAGGCGCTCCTCCCGTTAAGGGAGACAGCTATGGAAACGGCCCCGGAAAAGGCGCCCTCCCTGGCCGCGGCCACCGTTCCGGAATAGCTGACATCCTGGCCCATGTTGGGCCCTTTGTTGATGCCTGAGATCACGAGGTCGGGCTTTCTCGGCAGGACGACTTTCAGGGCGAGCAGCACAGAATCAGCGGGGGTGCCGTTCGTGGAAAAGACCCGATCCCCGAGGTCCTTGATCCGAAGCGGTTTGTGGAGGGTTATTGCGTGGGCGATGCAGGTTCGCTCCGACTCGGGCGCAACGACCCAGACGTCGTCGGTCTTCGAGAAGGTTTCTCTCAGGGATTGCAGTCCTTCCGAACTTACGCCATCGTCATTCGATAGAAGGATCAGCAAAAAATGTCACCAAACCATAAAAACAATCGGGGCGACTGGATTTGAACCAGCGGCCACCAGCACCCCATACTGGTGCGCTAACCAAGCTGCGCTACGCCCCGATTTTTTCGCTCTCAGTATAAGCTATTTTTCCAAAATCCACAAGGGAGAAGAGGGGGGAAGAGAGGCACTTAAACTATACGGTTGATCAATGGCTCAGTATTTCTTATAATCACTAATCCCGGAAAGGTAGATGACCATGGTAAGAACAAGATTCGCCCCAAGCCCCACAGGGAACCTGCACATCGGAGGCGCCCGCACGGCCCTCTTCAACTGGCTCTTCGCCCGCCACCACGGGGGCTCATTCATCCTGAGAATCGAGGACACGGACAGGGAGAGGTCGAAAGATGTCTACACGAAGGACATCCTCGAAGGGCTCGCCTGGCTCGGCATCGACCACGACGGTCCCCTCACGTTTCAAAGCGAAAGGTTCGAACTTTACAAGGAGAACGCCTACAGGCTTCTTAGCGAAGGGCACGCCTACCGTTGCTATTGCACACCCGATGAGCTCGAGGAGAGGAGGAAGAGGGCCATGGCGGAAGGGAGGAAGCCCTCCTATGACAGGACGTGCAGGGAGGCCGGAAAGGAATACGCCGACAAGCCCTTCGTCGTCAGGTTTAAGACACCCCTTGCCGGCACTGTTAGCTTTGACGACATGGTTCGCGGCAGGATCTCCTTTCAGGCCGAGGAGCTTGACGACCTCATCATATACAGGAGCGACGACACACCCACGTACAATTTCACCGTGGTCGTCGACGACGCCCTCATGGGCGTCACCCATGTCTTAAGGGGAGACGACCATATCAACAATACGCCCCGTCAGATCCTCCTGTACGAGGCCCTCGGCTTCGAAGTGCCTCAATTCGGTCATATGCCGCTGATCCATGGAAAGGACAAGGCGCGCCTCAGCAAGCGACACGGCGCAGCGTCGCTCCTCGAATACAGGGAGGGAGGATTTCTCAGCGAGGCCCTCATGAACTACCTGGCACGACTGGGGTGGGCTTACGGCGACCAGGAGGTTTTCTCAGCGGCCGAGCTTGTGGAGAAATTCGACATCAAGAACGTCGGCAAGTCACCCGCCATCTTCGACATGGACAAGCTCACGTGGCTGAATAGCCATTACATCAAGACGATCCCCGAGGCCGAGATCGCCCGGCGTCTCCTCCCCTTCGCCGAAAAGCTGGGATACCCGCCAGGCGACGAGGCCGGGCTTCTCAGGATCGTGGCGCTCTTGAAAGAGCGGGCAAAGACCCTTAAAGAGATGGCCCAGATGGCCGCGTTTTTCTGGAATGAAGAGATCGAGTATGAGCCGAAGGCCGCACAGAAGTATCTGACCAGCGCGTCCCGGCCCATCCTCGAGCGCTTCCTCAAAGACTTCTCCCGCCTCGCGACACTGAAGGAAGAGGAACAGCGCGCCTTTGTGGAG
>Ga0335078_10008851_pt1 | contig 14966 bp, 15 predicted proteins | sample Lox_Sample_32_FD_206711 | JGI IMG/M metagenome (GOLD analysis project Ga0335078, IMG submission 206711) | Soil microbial communities from Loxahatchee National Wildlife Refuge, Florida, United States - Lox_Sample_3.2 | ecosystem: Environmental > Terrestrial > Soil > Wetlands | place: USA...
GGCCAGCGCAGGCAGCCGTCTTGATGACGAATAGCCAGTTCGTTCGGCGGAATGCTGGGCGGTCGCGGCGCGCGCCGGGGGCTAGTTGATGGCGGAGGTGTCGATGCGGGACATGACGCGGTCCGCCGCCAGGCCGAGGCGCCGCAGCTGCTCGGGCGACAGGACGTCGATGACCAGCGACCGGACGTGCGCCACGTGCCCGGGTACGGCTTCGGCGAGGGTCTGGAAGCCCTGGCCGGTCAGGATGGCATTGGTGAACCGCCCGTCGGCGGGATCGGGCTCGCGGCGCACCAGGCCGCGCCCCTCCAGGCGCTTGACCAGGTGCGACAGCCGCGACAGCGACGCGTTGGTGACCTCGGCCAGCGCGCTCATCCGCATGGTTCGCTCCGGGGCGTTGGACAGCATGGCCAGCACCTGGTACTCGACCATCCCCAGGTTCGAGTCGCGCTGCAGCTGCTGATCGATCGACCAGGGCAGCCAGGTCATCAACCGCACCAGGGAGAGCCAGGAGTCCAGTTCCGCGGCGGTCAGCCACTTCACCGGCGGCTCGTCGATCTCGCTCATATGGAGGCTCCTGCGGCGATACGTGAGCGGTAGTCACTTGATGATCCGCAGTATACCTCGCATAACTTGAATAATCAACCAATAGGGCAAACGCCTTAGCTGCCGCTTTCCGGCCTCCAGCTGCAGATATGCCTGGTATTGAGCCGCAGCTACGGCTACCCAGGGCTGCGCGGAACGAGAGTACCGGCGCAAGTTAACTTGACGATTCAAGTAATCATGGCTTAGGGTGCGGTTGAAGGAGCAAGCCCGAACTTCGAAGCAGGAGGCTTCTAGCCATGAAAGTAGTGCTCACCGGCGCAACCGGGTTCGTCGGATCGCACGTGCTGGCGGATCTGCACAAGCACGGCCACGAGGTGACCGCGCTGGTCCGCGACGACGCCCAGGCGGACACCGTCGCCGCCCGCGGTGCCACGCCGGTCGTGGTCGACCTCTACGACCGGGCGGCGGTCGCGAGGCTGCTCCGCGAGGCGGACGGGGCCATCCACACGGCCAGTCCCGGCGACGCCACCAGCGCGGAGCTGGACTCCGCCGTGGTCGACGCGGTGACTGACGCGTTCGCCGGCACCGGCAAGCCCTATCTCCAGATCAGCGGCCTGTGGATCTACGGGGCCAATCCTTCGATCACCGAGGCGTCCGAATTCAACGCGCCCGCGCTGGTGTCCTGGAAGGTACCGATCGAACGGCGGGTGCTCGACGCGGCAGGCATGCGCGGAGTCGTGATCGTCTCCAGCGTCGCCTACGGTGACGGCGGGGGCGGGATCCCCGGGGTGCTGCTCGGCTCGCCCCGGGACGACGCGGGCAACCTGGTCATGCTCGGCACCGGCCAGCAGCACTGGTCGACGGTGCACGTCGCGGACCTGGCGGACTTCTTTCGGCGCGTCCTGGAGGATGACGCGGCTCGCGGCCGCTACGTCATCGGCAACGGAGCGCACCCCACCGTGGCCGAGCTGACGCAGGCGGCCGCCGTCGCCGCCGGCGCCCCGGGAGCGGTGCCCGGTTCCGACGATGAGGCCCGGGCTCGCCTGGGCGACTACTTCGCCGAGGTCCTGCTGCTCGATCAGGGCACCGACGCGGCCAGGGCCCAGGCCGAGCTCGGCTGGTATCCGACCCATCCGTCACTGACCGACGAGTTCCGGCACGGAAGTTACCGTAAGTGACGATGCACGGTACTACCAGCCGACCACCCGGCCCGGCGCGCGCGTCCCGCACGCCCGGCTCGAACGAGACGGCGTCCCGGTCTCCTCGCTCGACCTCGTCGACGACCTGGGGTTCGCCCTGCTCACCGGGGTAGACGGCGAGGCCTGGGCGCAGGCGGCGGCGGAAGTCTCCGGCCAGCCCGGGGAAGTGGCGAACGTCGCGCTGTTCCTCGCGTCCGGCGAGAGCTCATACGTGAGGGGCATCGACCTCGTGGTCGACGGCGGCATGAAGGTCTGGTGACTGCCGCCGTGACCTCGCAAACCTCCGGTCACGGGAGGAGATGGCACCCAATGACCAGTCACGAGCAGCGCTACCGCCTGGACCGGTAACCGTGTCGCGGATGGGTTCCGCTCGTCTAGGGCGATACGGCGGTGCCGAGGGAGTTAGCTCCGGTGAATTTCGGCGCGCCCTTCTGGTAGAAGACGTCGAGCTCGCTGATAGCGAAGCCCGCGGCGGTCAGCAGGTCGACGATGGACCTGGTGAAGTTGCACCCGCCGAATACGCGCTGCTGCACCGGGTTGAGGCGTCGTTGCCAGCGGCGCACATTCTCGTCCGGGGCCAGCCCGTGCTCCAGGAAGTGCAGGGTCCCCCCGGGCCTGAGGACCCGCCGCACCTCGCGCAGCGCCGCGCCGGGGTCGGGGATGGTGCATAGCGTCCAGGTGGACAGGGCGGCGTCGTAGCTGCCGTCTTCGAAGGGCAGCGACTGGCCATCCAGGCCGGAGCGCCGTACCGGGAGACCGGCTGCCTTCAGCCGCTGGCCCGCCAGCTGCCAGCCCAGGTTGGAGGGCTCGACCGCGGCGACCCGGGTAACGGCTGCCGGGTAGAACGGAACATTAAGGCCCGAGCCGAAGCCGATCTCGACGACCTCTCCGGCCAGGCCGTCACAGACCCGGCGGCGCAGCGGCGCGACCATCTTGGTGCCGCACGCGACGTTGAGGACCCGCGGCAGGACCTGTCCTTCATACAATCCCATGGCTGCCCCCTTGAACTGCCACGATGTTCGCCTGGTTGTCCCTGCTGGTCGGCTGGCTTTGCTGAGTCATCGACCGGGCCGGCCCGGCGGGCGCGGAGCCCGGGCGGATCGGGCCGGCTCCGCGCGGTAGCTGGTAACGCTCGCCTCGTCCTCAGTAGCTGCGGGTACCGCGGCCGGTACGCCGGGCTGGTGGTGGCCTGCGTCGGCGGCGGCGATCTCGAGTACCGCTTGGGCCGCCGCGCCCGGGCCGTCGACGGCGGCGAAGATCTGCTTGATGCGACGCGCGCTGTCGACGGCGGCGGCGTCGGCGAGCAGGTCCCGCGCGGCGGCTGTCATCGCCGTGGTCCCGGCGGCCTTCTGGGGGATCAGCCGGGCCGCGCCCTGGTTCTGCGCGAAGGTGAGGTTGGCGTCCTGCTCGGGCTGGAGCGGGATGCCGACAAAGGGCAGGCCGGCCGCGAGCGCGGTCTGCACGCTGCCCTGGCCGCCCGCGATGACGGCCAGGTCGGCATCGCCCATCACCAGGTGGCTGGGCAGCAGGCCGGCGACCATGACCTGGCTGTTGCCCAGGTCGGCGAGGTCGTGGGTGGTGGCGGCGACCAGGATGCGGGCGTCGAGCGGCTGCAGCGAGCGCACGACCTGCCGCACCAGGTCCGGGGTGCTGGAGGTGATGGCGACGTAGATGACTGGCCGGCGCCCGGCCAGGAAGGCCCGGACCTGATCCGGGACCGGAAGGTCCAGGTGCGCGTACAGCGGACCGGTGTAGCGCAGCCTGGTCCCGGGCCGGTACCGGCGCGGATCACGCGGGGTCCACCCGTCGACCTCGGCGCGCGGCAGGCCGAGCACTTCGGGCACGTCGGTGACCAGGGTCAGGTCGCCCAGCAGCAGGGCGGCGAAGCTAGGCACCGGCTCGACGCCGAGCTCGGCGGCCACCCGGTTGAGGCCGGCCGTGTAGGCATCGATCCTGGCCGGCGCGGCGTTCTGGATCCACCGCCGTGCTCGCCTGGGCAGGAACCGCTCGCCAGGCAGCCCGACCGGCATGCTCGGGGCGGGCAGCAGGCCGCGTTCGAAGACGGGCGGCAGGAAGGACCCGGCATGCTCGGTGACCAGCGGGATCCCGGCCAGCCTGGTCGACAGCAGCGCAGTCAGTGTCCAGCCGGTCACTGCGGCCCTGACCTGGTGCCGCGCGAAGTACTCCGCCTCGGCGGCGGCGTAGCTGCGCAGCTCCTCATCACTCCACATGCTCTGATCCGCCGGGCCGATGCCGGGCACCGAGCGGAGGAATTCCTGGTACCGCCGCGTGCTCACGCCCGGCCCGAGCACGTCGTAGGGCACCCCGGCCGTCCGCAGCAGGCTCTCGTAGGGGCCCCCGTGGGTCACCACCTTGATCCCGGCCCCGCCCGGTGCCCCGGCCGCGGAGCCCCCGCGCTCGCGCAGGGCCCGGTAGATCTCCAGCATCCGCGAGGTCTCGGACAGGAAGCAACAGTTCGGCATCAGGCAGATCATGGGCTGCACACCTCCTCTACCTCTCCACCTATTTTTAGGTAATATATTACCTATGTCAAGCGCACCGCATCGAGACGCTCTCGGGTTGTCCGAGGAGGACGCCGCCCGCCTCGGCCAGGACGGCGCCGTGCGAGTCAGGACCTTCCGCCTCATCGTGGTAGTGGCCCAAGAGCTGCGCACGCTGATGGATCAGCTGCTGCGCGCGGACGGCCTGACGACCCAGCAGGCCGCCATGATCACCGTCGTCGACCTGCTCGGAACCCCGTCACTGTCACAGGCGGCCACCGCGCTCGGCACCACGCACCAAAACGCCCGGCAGCTGGCGGACGCCCTGCAGCGGAAGGGATTCCTCCAGATCAGCGCCGACCAGGCCGACGCGCGGGTCCGGCGGCTGCGCACCACGGCAAAGAGCGCGAGCTACTGGCGCGACCGGTCAGCCGCTGACCAGCAGCAGGTGCTCGACTGGTTCGGGGATCTCACCCCCGCCGAGGCACAGACCCTGTTCGAGCTGCTCACCAAGCTAGAGCACCGGGCCCGCGCCGCGCTCAGCGGGCCGGCCGCAGCGCCGGACGCAAAGCCCAGGCCCCGGTCCGGGCACAGGCCCGGTCCATGATCATCATCGCCGCCTCCGCCAGCCGGGCCGGGAAGCAGGCTCAGCCGGACAGCGTTGATCGTGGCACGGGGCTGGGCGGCGTTCACGGTGAAGGCTGGCCGACGGCGCGGCACCGCCGCCGTCCCCGGCACACGAGCATCAAGCGGAAAGGGCTGGCCGTCTCATGGCTGACGCACTGCCGGAATCGGCTCTCGCGGAACTGGACGATCCGTTCGCACAGCTGACCGGGCCGCTGGCCAGCACGACCCGGCTGGACTTCGAGGTCGTCGACTCAGCCCGGCTCACCCCGCACATGCAGCGGCTCAGGCTGACCGCCCCGCAGCTCGACGGGTTCGGCTACCTGCCCGGCCAGGACGTGATGCTGCTGGTGGCGGCCGAGGGTAACCGCCCGGTACGGCGGCGCTACACCATCCGGCAGCTTGACGAGGCCGCGCGGCTGCTCACGCTCGACATCGTGCTGCACGGCGACGGTCCCGGCGAGCGCTGGGTGCGGTCGGCCCGGTCCGGCGACAAGATCGAGGGCATCGGGCCGCGCGGGAAGATCACCACGCCGGCCACGGCCGACTGGCACCTGTTCATGGGCGACGAGTCGGCGCTGCCCGCCATGTTCGCGATGACCGAGGCGCTGCCGGCTGACCGCCCGGCCGCGCTCGTGCTCGAGATCCCCGAGGACCGCGACGAGCAGGACCTGGATGCCGCGGCGACCACCCGCATCTCCTGGCTGCACCGTCTCGGCGCAGCCGCTGGCGACCCGTCGGCTCTGGCCGCCGAGGCAGCCGAGATCGAGCTGCCACCCGGCCGCGGCCACGCCTACCTGTTCGGTGAGGCGACGGTCGTGTCCCGGCTGCGGGAGGTCCTGGCCGGGCGAGGGCTCGGCCAAGACCAGATGTCACCTAAGGCCTACTGGGGCCGCGGCCGCGCCAACGCCAGCCACGGCGAGCCAGCCCGAGACGCCTAAGCCAATGACGGTGAGAGTTCGCCGGCGGAGCGGCTGCGAAGGGCCGGGCTCCCGGTGGTCACGAGGAATGGATCGGCGAGCCACGACCAGGTGTGGTGGCAGCGGCAGTTCCCGGTCGCACTGGGCGGCTGCTACGGGCCTAGGGTGCGGCGATCATGGCCCCGATGGCCAGGATCATCCCGATGACTATGAACACGACGAACAGGACCACGGCCACCGGGCTCCGGCTGAGGAGGACGGCCGCCATGCCCGCGTTCATCAGCCCGGCCATGCACGCGCCCCCGGTGACGGCGGTGTTAAAGGGGATCCGGCGCCGCGCCCGGACGGGCGGGCGGCCCGGCAGCGCTGCGATCAGCCCGGCCGGGATGTCGGCGGTGACCGCCGCCAGCTCCCCGTAAGTGCGCGACGCGACGGCCTGGCCGATCCGCGCGTCGAATTCGTCCCTGTCCAGCCGGCCCTGCACGAACGCGGTCTTGAGCAGGTCGATCACCCGCTCGCGGTCGGCACGCGAGGCCCGCAGGCCCGCCGCTGCCGCCTGGGCTCCCGGTTCTGGTCTCACCGGCGCCTCCCACCTATAGTCACAGCGTAATCCGGTCAGCGTCCGGCGGCCATGCTCCGGGCAACGGTCGTGCCCTTGAGGATCATGCCGGATGGGCTGGACCTGCCGACGCCGCGCGGGTCTCGGTCCGGCTGATGAGAGAATGTTGGCTATGAGCCCCGCCAAGGCCGCGCCCGCAGTCCGCTTCGAGGCGACCCTGTGCACCATCGACGGGTCGACCATCCTTCGGCTACCGGAGAGGGCGAGTAACCAGCTGCCGTCCCGTGGCCAGGTGGCGGTCCAGGCAACCGTCAACGGGCAGGCGTGCCAGACCGTCGTCGAACCGGACGGCGAGTCCGGCCACTGGGTGCGGATCGACGCGAAGCAACAGCGGGCCGCTGCGCTCCGTGCCGGGGACACCGCGGAGGTCGAGCTCGTGCCCCTCGAGGACTGGCCGGAGCCGAAGGTGCCGCGTGATCTTGAGACCGCCCTCGCTGCGGCGCCGGACAAGATCCAGGAGCTGTGGAAGGACATCACGCCGATGGCGCGCTGGGAGTGGGTTCGGTGGGTGAATGCGACCCGGAATCCCGGCACGCGCCAGCGCCGCGTCGAAGTCAGCATCTCGAAGCTGCAGAGCGGGAAGCGCCGGCCGTGCTGTTTCAACCTGGCCGCGTGCACCGACCCGGACCTTTCGAAGAACGGCAAGCTGATCAATCCGCGATGATCCACCTGGCGCATGCGATGAGCGAGCCCCGCGGCCCGTGGAGAGTGAGCCTAGGATGACACCGCGCACGAGCAGTCCACGCCAAGATCCGGCGGCGTCGCGCGCCATCGACGCCATCATCGAGGCACCCGGCGACTGGCGGAGCACGACGCTCGCACGACTGCGAGCGGTGATCCTCAGCGCCGACGCATCCATCGTCGAGGAGGTGAAATGGAAGAAGCCGTCCCGGCCCATGGGCGTCCCCGTATGGTCGCGCGATGGGAACATCTGCATCGGTGAGGCACTCAAGAGCGCGGTGCGGCTGACGTTCCCGAAGGGCGCCCTATTGAAGGACCCGAAGCACGTGTTCAACACCCGGCTCGACAGCGCCACCGTGCGCGCCGTTGATTTCCGTGAGGGGGACATGGCGAGTGAAGCGGCGCTGCGAGCGCTCATCCGTCAGGCTGTGGAGCTGAACACGTCGAAGGCTCGCACGCGATGAGACGCGCAGACGCCCGTCCGCACCGCCGTCGGCCGCACTCGCCGTTCTTCGCCTGAGCCGCACCCACCGCCGCCACCACAGCGGCATAGGGTGCATCACCCGGGAATGAATGGTGAATTGTTCCCGAGAAGACGACCTCTCCGATCCGCACGAAGGGCCGCCCGGAAGCGAGATTGCCGTCCCGATCCGCCTAGACCAAGCACCAGCCGCACCAGACGCGAGATTGCGACGCGCCGGTCAGCGTCCGCGGACGTGCCCGGCGACCATCCGCCCGAGTTCGAACGCCGCGGTGCCGGTTGTCACGACCGGGTCCTGCGTGGCGAAGTCGCGCAGTGCCTGCTCGTCATCGGTCTCGACAACCGCGAGGCCGTACGAGTCGTCGTCAGTGAGGATCGGTCCGAACACGACCATGTCGCCACGTTCGAGGTACGGGCGCCAGTGGGCAGCATGGCGGTTCATGATCTCCCGCTCCGTGTCGGTCATAGTCTGGGCGAAATCCGGGCGCGGAGCGATGAGGCGCAGGACGAAGGTGGGCATGCAGCGGACTCTACAGCGGCCGGTCACCACCGCCTCCTCACCAGGCCTGCGCCGTCACCCCTTACCTGTCCGGATAACCAGCCAGCGTTTGAGCATCCCCCAAGTCGGCCAGGCCATCCACTCCTGCCGGACCGTGGCGGTTGCTCCACGTGCCCGCCTGCACCACTTCCGGCTCGCCCGTGGATAGCGTCACTCACATACCTCCGGGCTCCACGACCGCGCTATCGGCGGCCGAGGAACAGCGACCGCCAGAATCCTCGCGTTCGCGTCAGGTAAAGCCATTCGCGACCTGAGAGCCGCCGGACAGGTCTGTGGATGCACAGCCCCTCATCGCCGGGGAGCAGGCAGTCACCGGGGCAGTCGCCGAGGCAGTGCCTGCAGTGGCGGACCAGCGGCATGCTGACTCCTGGGGTCGATGTCGCCCGAGGTTCGCGCCGACGGCCGCGGTGGTGGTGGTGGTACCTCATGATGCATGCGGCCTGGCCGCGAGGCTGTCCACGGGCCGATGCGACGACTACATAGTGCCGCCGAACTCACCCGTGTACAACCGCCACTGGCCGGATCAGCGGCAGGGTCTTGCTCCGGTCAGCGCCCGGGCACGTACGCTGACAAGGTGCTCAGAGGGTCACCGGGCCCGGCGGCTCCGCGCCTCATTCAGCGCGGGGAGCTTGTCGCGTCCCTCGATCGCGCAGCGGCGGCGAAGGTAACACTTGTCTCCGCACCCGCAGGCAGCGGCAAGACCTCCCTGCTCCGGGCCTGGGCCGATGGTCCGGGTCGGTCGTACCGGCTCGCGGTCGTCCAAGTGCAGCGCGACCAGCAGGACTCACAGCAGTTCTGGCTAGGCGTCCTCAGCGCTGCGGGCGCGGGCGTCGTCGTGGCCGTGCAGCTCGTGGTGCAGGCTGCCGTTGGCCCAGGCGATCCACACCAGCGTGAACACTACGGCGAACTCGCCGAGCCCGGGCCAGGTCAGGTGCCCGGCCAGGTGGTGGGCGGCCTGGGCAACCAGCACCACCACGGCCAGGTCGTAGAAGAGCTCGAGCGGGCCGACCATCCGCTCGCGCGGCTGCTCGCCGTGCGGGCGGGGCGGCTGCCACAGGAAGCGGCGTAGCCGAGCCCAGCGCTCGCGGCGCGCTGTCGCGCCCGCGCCCCGGCCTGATTCGTGCCGCATCCAGGTCGACTCCTTGCTCCGGATCGCCCTTGGCCCGGCCCAGGACGTGGGTGTCCGCGCCAGTCAACCATCGCCGGCGTCCGGCGAGGAATCATGGGAATCACCGGGATCCGGTGATGACCTCTCACCCGCCCGGCGGGCAGTCTGGGAGGCATGACGGCCCGCGCGATGTCAACGTTCCCGCTCGGCCTGCGGCGGGTCAGGCGGTCCGGGTACGGCGCGATGCAATTGGCCGGTCCATGGGCCGTCAATCCGCCCGCTGACCGGGCATCGGCCATCGGCCTGCTGCGGGCCGCGGTCACCGCCGGAATCGATCACATCGACACGGCCCAGTACTACGGCCCCGACGTGGTCAACGACCTGATCCGCGAGGCGCTGCACCCGTATCCGCCCGAGCTGGCGATCGTCAGCAAGGTCGCGGCCGGCCTGGCCGCCGCGCACGACGAGCCGCGCCAGCTGCGCCAGGGCATCGAAGACAATCTGCGCAGCCTGCGAGCCGACCAGATGGCCGCGGTCAACCTCCGGTTGCCCGGCGACGGCCGCGTCGACGCGCGCTTCGACGATCAGCTGGCCGCCATGGTCCGGGCCCGCGACGAGGGCCTGATCGCCGGGGTCGGCCTGAGCAACGTCAGCCTCGGCCAGCTGCGGCACGCCGCGAACGGCACCGACATCGCCTGCGTGCAGAACCTGTTCCACCTCGCCGACCGCAGCGCGACCCCGGTCCTGCGGGAATGCATCGACCGCGCGATCGCCTTCGTGCCGTTCTGCCCGCTCGGCTTGCCGCGCGGTGCGGCCAACCCGGTGCTCACCAGCCCGGTGGTCCTCCAGACCGCCGCCCGCCTCGGCGTCACCCCGCCGCAGGTCGCCCTGCAGTGGCTGCTGCAGCTGGCCCCCAACATCTTGTTGATTCCCGGCACCGCCTCCGTCGCTCACCTGCTCGACAACCTCGCGGCCGAAGACGTGACCCTGGATGACCGGGCACGGCGCCAGCTGGACGGCGTTCAGCGTCAGCAATTACCCGCGTGACTTCCGCCCCGAGTTCCTGGCCCGCGCGGCAAGCCTCGGTCATCCACTCGGCTGGAACTCTGCCGGGCGCTCACAGACGGCCACCTCAACCGGCTGCTGGTCGCCCAGTGCGGCTGGAGCACCGCCGACTTCAACCGATGGCTGTCCGACAGCCTCACGGCGGCACTGCTGCCTACCTAAACGGGCCGCGACGCAGCGTGTTCTGGGATGACCTTGTCCAGGATCTAAAGGATCCCCAGTTCCTGCGCGAGTACGTGGCGCAATCGATCCGGATCGCCACGATCGACCGGATCGTGAACGAGCTGGACGGGGCGCGGGAGGCGGCCGGGCTGTCCAAAGCCGAACTCGCCCGCGCGATCAGTTCCGTGCCCGCGACCGTGCGCAGGTTGTTCTCAGCCGGTCACATCAACCCGACACTCGGCACGCTTGCCGAGGTCGCGGCAGCGCTCGGGATGCGTGTCGTCCTGGAACCGCTCGATGCCGATGACAGGAAACGGATCACTGGACCGCTTCCTGAGGGGAGCACCGATGATCCTGGAGTCCTGGCCCGGCGCATGGAGGCGATGCGCCGCCCGCCGGGCGCCGGATCAGCTACGGGCCGATCAGGCCGGCCAACTCGCCGCGAAGGCAGACGAGTACCCCGGCCAGGGCGAGAGACGGGACACCGCCGACGCCTGGGCGGCGGTCGCCCAGGTTCACGCCACCCTTGCGCCCGCCGCCGCCAACGCGGTGGACTCCCCCCTGCGGACGGCCGCGCATGGGCCGATATCGCCGGGACCAGGCCCAGCGGCCAGGATCCCGAGCCCGGGCCACGAAATTAGGCAGAACCGCCGCCCGTGCCTATCAGCGGCCCGTAGCCTTCGCCCCATGTCGCTAACCTTCGCGACCCAGCTCACCGCCGTCGCAACCGCAGTCCTCGCCGTGTTCGCGATCGTCACGGCGTTCTATGCGCGTCAAGCATTCCGCAAGCAATCACGAGAGGTGAGCGCCATCGAACGTCAGGTCAAAGACCAGCAGGAACTCACGAGGCAGCAAGCCGAGCTGCTCAAGATCCAATCCAGCCGGCTCGACCTGCAGGGCCAGCAGCTCGACGACCAGCGCAAGGCCAGCGCAGGCCAAGCCAAGGTGCTGGAACTCCAGGCTGACGAACTCCGCGAATCGTTGGCCGCGCGTCGGTCTGCCGCCGAAGAGCAACGGAAGGCGCAGGCATCCAAGGTGTTCATAGTGGAAGCCGAGGGGTTGTCACGCCCACCAAGCGGTCCCCCTGCCGTCCCCTTCGTAGTCGCTCGGGCGGTGAATAGCAGCGACCAGCCCGTCTACGACGTGGAGTTCTATTGGCGTCGCGGTTCCGCCGGCCACGGCGAACCGAACCCCGAGCCGCTCGGCATTCTCATGCCCGGCGAGCGCGAAGAAAGGAGCCGCGACTTTCCGGGCGAGACCAACATGGCCGTCAGCGGCGCCGTCCTCAGATTCCGGGACGCAGCAGGCGTCCGCTGGATCCGCAGGCCCGACGGCGGCCTCAGCGAGCAGCCGTAGAGCGATCACGCAGCGCCGGGCCGCGCTTGAACGGCCCGCGATGGATCACGACGGTGCCGCAGGGCATCCGGCCGCTTAGCGCGCCGGCAACAACGGACAGCGGCCGTAGCCAACGCCTCCAGAACCGCTGCTCGGCGCGCCCGGGATGCGGGATCATGGAAGCTCAGGCACGGGCGGGCCCCGGAGAAGCCGGACGGCCGCTGCGCCCACTCGCGGATTGTAAGGTGACCTGCGGCGGCATCCGGTGAAACCTTCCGGGCCAGCGACCCTCGGTGATGGCTGATGATCCACCGCGCGGAAGCGAGTTGAGATGAGCGATATTGACCTTCGGTCCGACACGGTGACGCTCCCCACAGCGGACATGCTCCAGGCCATGACCAGCGCGCCGCTCGGCGACGACGTCTTCGGGGACGACCCCACCGTCAACCGGCTGGAGGAGACGGCAGCCGGGCGGATGGGCAAGGAGGCCGCGCTTTTCGTAGCCAGCGGAACCATGGGCAATCTGCTCGGTCTGCTGGTCAGCGCCGGTCCCGGCCAAGAGGTCATCGCGGATGCTGACTCCCACTTGTTCCTGAACGAGGCGGCAGGAGCCGCGATGGTCGGGGGTATCCAGATCCGACAGGTGAGGACGGAGCGGGGCGTACTCAGCCCGGCGCAGGTCCTGGCCGCGCTCCGCCCCACCGACGATGGTCACCAGCCGCTGTCAGCTGCCGTCATGATCGAGAACACGCACAACTGGCATGGCGGAGTGGCCTGGTCCCTGCAGGATCTGCAGCGTCTGTCCGAAACTGCCCGTTCCAACGGCCTGGCCGTGCATCTGGACGGCGCCCGGATCTTTAATGCAGCTATCGCCACCGGGGCGGATGTCCGGGCCATCGCGCAGTACAGCGACACGGTCTCCTTCTGCCTGTCCAAGGGGCTCTGCTGCCCGGTCGGGAGCATGAGGTCATAGGTGGTGGCGATGTCGCCGAGAGCCTCGGCGTATTCGGGACTGGCCGCACCAGCCTGTGTCTGCCATGTTGCTGCGAGGGCTAGCTGGCGTTCGAGCGCGTCAGCGGAAACGCCGAGTCTGGCCAGCAGGAGAGCTTGCTGTCGTCGGGCTCGGAGCGTAAGGCGGTGTTCTGTGCCGAGGGCGCTTTGCATCCGGGGGATCAGCTCGTCGAACATGGCCTTCGCCGTGGCCGGTTCGCCATTTGCCGCTAGCGCGGCGGCCAGATTGTGCTCGACGAGGAGCGCCCGCCCATTGCTGCGGTCGAGCGTGGCTACCGCCATCCGCTGCGCTACGCGGAGTATCGCGACCGCCAGCTCCGGATTTCCCGATCGGCGGATGGTCTCCCCAGCTGTGGAGAGGCTCTCCAGGCCGGCGGTCTCGGTGACGGCTGTGGCGTAATGCTGCATGTCTTCGGTGAGCGCCCGGATCTCCTCGGTGGGAGGTGCAGGAAGCGCGCTAAGCACAAGCAGAAGACTGCTGCGAGCGTTGAATGTGGCTCCGTTCTCCGGCCCGTACAGCGCTATCCGGCGCTCGAGGACCTTGCGCGCCCATGACAAGGCTGCCTGAGGATCTCCGACCCTAACCAAGCGCTGGACGTAATTAAGGATGCTGGTGAGGGTGGTGGTGTGGTCCTCGCCCAGCAGCCGGGTCCGTCTCGCGATGAGGTCCTGGTAGGCGGTTACCGCATCGTCGTATGGCGACGGCACGACGTGGTATGACAGCAGGGTGTGGAGGGAGAACAACGTGTGCTCGTGGTCGGGCCCGAGGACTCTCAACCTGGTTCTATATACATCTAGGGCGAGCTTGCGTGCCGCCTCCTGGTCCACCCCCCACAACTCGATGGCAAGATTGTGTTTGATGGTCAAAGTGTCGATGTCTTCGGGACCAAAACACCGCTCCATTGTCACGGCACAATGCTGAAGCAGGTCGCGCGCTTCCCGGATTCGGCCGTAGCGAGCCAGGCTAATGGCAAGATCAGATTGTCTCTGCAGCGTGAGGCGATCCTCTGGTCCTCGTAGTTTGATTGTTAGCGAGACGACACGACGCTCGATCTCGGCGGCCTCCAGGTACCGGCGTTCCACGTGCAGGAAGCGCGCGACCTTGGTGAGCGGCAGATCGAGGGTGTCCGCTTGGTCGGCAGAGTGTCTTGCCAGTGCCTGTCCGAAGGCCGCGATTCGCTGGTTCGCCTTGTGCGTACGGATGTCTTCGACGTCGCCCAGCTCATCGGCTATGCGGTGTCCTGCCGCATTGACGCATCCGGTGACGAAACCGGTGCGGTCTTGCAGGTAGCGCAGTCTTACCAACGCCCCCGAGGCCATGGACGACCACCGCTGGCGGAGGCTGGCTACCGCCGCTGACAGCCGGAGGAGGCCGCAGCAGGCCATCAAGCTGCCACAAGGGCTCGGTGCGCCCCACGAACCGCGAGAAACGCGTCGGCGGGTCCCCGAACCACGGCGTCGTCTCCGCAGTAGCGATAGAGCCGAATGCCCCGTCAAGAGCCCGCGCGCGCTCAATGATGCGTCTGGTGAGGTAATCCCAGCCAGCAGCATCATCAGCATCACGAGCCGAGGCGATCAGGCTCCTGCGAAGCGACGCCGGGAGGATATGGTCAAGGTCCGTCTCCGGGTTAACCGCAACCACCCTGCCCGGGTCCGTGGCCAGCGCGGCAGTCAGCTCCCAATCACAGGCTCTTCTGCCCCGGTAAGCATCGGAATACCAGCAAAGGAACACGGTCGAGGCTGCGACCCCCGCCCGTATGCGCTGCTCGATATCGTCAAGCTCTTCGATATCGTGTTCGTCATAGAAGACGGACACGCCCTGATCGGTCAGCTTGTCCCGCAACAGCGGAGCCAATCCCCGGCGGGGATTCTCCTGGACGCGAGACGCAGACTGGTCTATCCACGCGTGGCTCAGGAACACTGTCAGCGGCACGTGCCATAACCTTCCCGCAGGGAGGAGACCAGGCGAGACACCACCTTTCCTCAGCCTGCGGATGCAGTGTCCCATATCCTCACCGCCCTGCCCGGCATCCTGCTCCTGCAGCCCGGACTGCGGCGCCACCACGCCTGACTGGGGATTCGTGGTGGCAGACTTCGGCCATGGAGGCTGGCTTGCGGGTCCACCAGGGCGGCAGCGGAGAGCCGCTGCTGCTGCTGC
>Ga0335078_10008852_pt1 | contig 14964 bp, 20 predicted proteins | sample Lox_Sample_32_FD_206711 | JGI IMG/M metagenome (GOLD analysis project Ga0335078, IMG submission 206711) | Soil microbial communities from Loxahatchee National Wildlife Refuge, Florida, United States - Lox_Sample_3.2 | ecosystem: Environmental > Terrestrial > Soil > Wetlands | place: USA...
CGCGACTCGCCGCGACGATCAGCAACTCGATCGCGGCAACGTCGGTCTCGGTCGATGACTGGGCCTCGCCAAAGTGACTCTCGACGATCCGCTCGGCTGTCTCGTCCACGGCCTCGGTGATGAACGGATTGAAGAATGGATCGGCCAGCGCGAGGTAGTCGGCGAAGTCGATCCCCGCCGCCCGCGACACGTTGGCGCCATAAAGGAAGCCCGCAACCGTCGCGAAGGAGAACGCGAGCAGGGCGGCATCGCTGATCGCCGCCAGCCCCGCGTCGGCGCCGGCATAGTGGGGCGTTCCGAGAGCTCGCAGGAGCGGCTCCTGTGACGAGAACACCTCTCGCCCTCCAGAGAACAGGATTACCGCGGCGTCGGTCCCGATCGTCCGCGGGTAGGCCATGATCGCTCCGTCCAGGTACGCGATCCCGTGTTCGACGGCGAACGCCTGACCGCGCCGCCCGTCGGCCGGTGTGCCGGTGGTCAACTGAATCAGTGTCTTGCCGCGAAGCGTTGACGTCGCGCTGGCAGCGTCGCGTAGCTCGCTGACAACCGCTGGTTGGCAACGTTCATGACCGTCACTTCGTTCGCCGCGATCGCGTCACCGAGATCGCCGGCGATCGTCGCCCGGCCTCGCGGAGCGGCTCGGCCCGCGACGGCGTCCGGTTCCAAACGGTGACCGCGTACCCACAGGCCAGCAGCGCCCGCGCCAGGGCGGAGCCCATCCGACCGACGACCGTCACAGGCCTCGCGCGCGCAGGAGTTGCGGTCACAGAGTCAACCGGACTCGGCGCCGATCCTCGCCGCCGCCAGCTCCGCGGCGACGTCAACAATCATGTCCTCCTGGCCGCCGACCACCCGGCGATGGCCGAGCTCGATCAGCACGTCGGCGGGATCGAGCCCGAAGCGCCGCGCCACGCGATCGGTGTGAAGGAGGAACGAGGAGTACACGCCCGCGTAACCGAGCAGCAGGCTGTCGCGGGTGCGGCCGGGACGTACGCCGAGCAGCTCAAGGGTCGCCTCGGCGCTGCTCGTAAGGCTGAGCACATCGAGTCCCGTCTCGATTCCGGAGCGCTCCGCGACCGCGGCGAACGCCTCGGTGGCCAGGTTCCCGGCGCCAGCGCCGAGGCCGCCCAGAGAGCCGTCCACGCACGTCGCGCCCTCGTCGATCGCGGCCAGCGTGTTCGCCACAGCCGCGCCGAGATTATCGTGCGCGTGGAACCCGACGTGTGTGCCCGGCTCGAGCGCCTCGCGAAGGGCGAGCACGCGTTGTCTCACGGTGTCCGGCACGAGCGCGCCGGCCGAGTCGACGACGTAGACGGTCTGCGCGCCGTAAGACTCCATCAGCACGGCTTGGTCGGCGAGCGGGCCCGGATGGACCATGTGGGACATCATCAGGAAGCCGACCACCTCTAGGCCAAGGTCGCGCCCGACGTGGATGTGCTGAGCGGCGATGTCGGCCTCGGTGCAGTGGGTGGCGATTCTCACCATCCCGACGCCGAGTTCGCTGGCAACGTGCAGATCGCGGACCGTTCCGATACCGGGAAGCAGGAGTGCGGCGATCGTCGCGTCCGGTGCGCTATCGACCGCGGCCGCGATCAGGTCGCGTTCAGGCACAGCCGAGAATCCGTAGTTGAACGACGAGCCGCCGAGGCCATCACCGTGGGAGACCTCGATCACCGACACGCCGCCGGCATCGAGCCCAGCGGCGATCGTCCGGACCTGCTCGGCAGTGAACCGATGGCGTACCGTATGCGAGCCGTCCCGTAGGCAGGAGTCGGTGAAGCAGATCCTCGTCACCGCGTCGCTCCCGATGCTGCCAGATGCTCGGCGAGCCGTTCGCCGACGCGCAACGCCGCCGCCGTCATGATGTCGAGATTCCCGGCGTAGGTCGGAAGGTAGTCACCGGCGCCGGTCACCTCGAGCAGGACCGTGCAGCAAGTTTCGGCAGGGCCGCCGGGCGTGTCGAACGTCCCTTCCACGAACAGCACCTCCTGTTTGAGCCGGTACCCGGGGACGAACTGGGAGACCTCGTCAACCTGGCGCTCGATGGCGTCGCTCACCGCATCCAGGTCGCTGCCGTCCGGCAGGGCCGCGTACACGGTGTCGCGCATGAGGATCGGCGGGTCTGCCGGGTTGAGGACGATGATTGCCTTGCCCATGGTCGCTCCGCCGACGTCGATGAGTGCCTGCGCCGTCGTCTCGGTGAACTCGTCGATGTTGGCGCGCGTGCCCGGGCCCGCCGAGCGCGACGCGATGGTGGCAACGATCTCGGCGTAACGGACATCCGCCACGCTGGCGATCGCCGCGACGATTGGCACCGTGGCCTGGCCGGCGCAGGTGATCATGTTGATGTTGGGCGTATCGAGGTGGTCGTCGAGGTTGACGGACGGGACGACCGGCGCCCCAACCGCCGCTGGGGTGAGGTCGACCGCCGCGATCCCGGCGTCCTCAAGCCGGGGGGCCCCGGCAGCGTGTACTGCCGCCGACGTCGCCTCGAAAGCAATCGCCGGCAGCTCCGGCCGGGCCAGCAACCAGTCGAGGCCTTCGTGGCTGGCCGGAATCCCGTGTGCTCGGGCACGCGCGAGGCCGTCCGATTCTGGATCGATGCCGACGACCGCGCAAAGCTCGAGCCTGTCGGAGCGCAGCACCTTCTCCATGAGGTCGCTGCCGATGTTGCCCGTGCCGATGATCGCGCAGCGGACAGGTCGAGGATCGCGTCCGGTCACTCGGTGTTCAACTCAGCGCGCTTGGATGAAGGAGGGCAGGCTCGCGCCCGGCTGATGGCGCCGGCGATGGCTTGACGTCGGGCGACGTCTGCGCGGCGAGCTCGAGCAGCACCTCGGCGTGGCGGACCTTGTGCCGCACGAGCTGGTCGTGGAAGGAGGGATCGGCCCAGGCGGTGTAGGTGTTGCCCTCGGCGTCTCCAGGCTCCAGCTTGAAGTAGCAGGGGGCGGCGACAGCCGCGATCTCGCCGGCCTCCCACAGCCGGTTCATTCCGCCGAACGACTCGAACACGATGGCCCACACGTCGAGCGGGATTTTGACCGCGGCCCGGATCGCCGCCAGCATCGGCCGGCTCAGATCCCCGACTGGATTGAGGCTGTTGGCGCCGAGCCGCTCGAGGATTCGAATCGAAGCCGCGTTCGCGTGCCCGGTGTAGACCGAGACCTTGAAGACGGTGTCGGGAGGAATCGAGCCACTCGCTCGCGCGTTGGCAAGGAGGTCGAGCACGCCCTCGTCCCACACCAGCGCGCCGCGGAAGCCGCAATCGAAGATGCGTACGTAGTCGTCGATGAGGAATCGGAGATTGTCCGCGCCCCGGACGCGGCGACCGGATATTGCGCCCTCCTCGGTCCGAGCCTGGCGTCCGCTGTCCCAGCCGCCGCGGGGTCCGGGGCAGGCGATGACCTGGATCTGGCGCTCGGCCGCGAGCTCCGCGAACGCCCGGAGCTCTCCCCTGTCTAGGAGCGTTGCACCGGCTCCGAAGGCCACGATGCGGTGGATGTAAATGTCGCGCTGATCGGCCTCGTCGATCATCGCCTCGAGCGTCGAGAGACGCTCAACGCCTGAGATCTCGAGCCGGAAATGACCGCCATCCTCGAACCGCAGCCGCGAGGGGGTGAGTGCATAGTCGTCGCTTGGAAGCAGTCCCTGAGCGGCGAGGATCGAGGCTGCGTCCGATCTTTGACCGTTCAGGCCATTGGGGTCGAGCGTATCGGTTTCCATGGGGCCGAGGCTTCCAGTGACTGAAAGGATCTAACGATAGATGACAGGCTTGGCGCAACCGTAACTTCTTCAACCGTCACTGTCAAGCGTTAGCAGGCAGCGCTCGCCCTGGCGGTCGCCCCGGCCGGATTCACCGTCGCCGAGTTCACCGCCAAAGCGCGCGCGATGACCGGGCAGACCCCCGAGGGCTACAGCATCCGCCAAGGCGCCTACGACCTGCGCAAGCTGCGCGGCAAGCAACTCGTCCTCAAGCCCGGCCGCACCCGCCGCTACCACGTCCCCGAGCTCGCCGCACGGACAATCGCCGCGCTACTGACCCTCCGCGACAAGGTCATCGCACCCCTCATCGCGGGGATCCGCACACCACGACGAGGGATGCCGCCGAAGCACTGGACCACGATCGACCGCGACTACGAAACCCTCCGCCGCGACATGAAGACCCTGCTCACCAATCTCGGCATCGCGACCAAGGCAACGGCCGCATCGACAACGAATTGTCGATCGCGCCCCGCAACGCTCTAGACGGCGAGCGGTCGCTCGCAAACTGAAGGATCCTGTTTGATTGACGTGAATCTCGCACGCAGCGGCGGAGTCGCGGGAAGCGTCTTCCGGCGCGACCCCCGAGAGCCTCACGCCGGACACCAGCTCGCCAGAACACGGGACACCCGCATCGGTGGATCGAGGCTAAGGCGCCAGCGCAGACGAGCAAGCGGAACGCGCTCTCCTGGGCAGCGTCGCGCCCACCGGCTAGGTTGGGAACCGACGAATCTCCTCATACGTCAAGACAGACGAGCCATCGCGGCGGATAGTAAGCTCAACGAAGACCCCTGCGGGTACGCGGTCCTTGTACACCTTTGCGAACGCGACCACGGTCCACCCCTTGGCCGGCGGCGTGTCGAGATCGATCAGAGTCGGGACCTCGTCGGGCTCCAGCAGTTTCACCACCAGACCAGCGCCTTCGATAGGCATTTCTATCTCGAAGGGTAGCGACCCGGAAGGTCCACTTCAGGTGCCCCACGAGAAGTCCGAGCCGACGACTTGCCCCAATAACGGCATTAACCCAGACTGTGCACGCGGCGCTGCAAACGCAGAGCCAGGTCCAGCGGGTACGGTGACTACCTGCTTGTTCAATCTCGATACGAGAGTCGGCCACGCGCGATCCTGGCACCGCGACTGGCCCCCGGGCGCGATAGCACATCTCCAGTTCCAGGGCCGAGTGGTGATGCCCATCGGCTCGGAGGGAACGCACGGGCGAACGCCGTGGCAAGCAAGGGCGCGGCCGTGACCGCTGCGGACGTTCAACTGTCGAACGGCGGCTTGGTTACTGCGAGATACGATGGGCCTGATCCGGGTGGGGATCTTCCCGGTTGCGAGCGCGCCAGGGGCTAAGCCAGCACATACTGTATCGTTCAAGTAGTGGCAGCCTGTGTCCGGCTTCGCGTATCAGAGAGGATCGACATGGGACAGTTCACGTTCGATCTCGGCGCATTTCTGAACCGGCCGGGGTGTCCGGCAGTCGCGTTCGCGCAGGCGGACCGCACACTCTCCTGCAATGCCGATACATGGGAACCAGTACTTCGAGCCCGCATCGAGGATGCACTCGATGCCGTCATCGGCGGCCTATGGCCGCACGTCGTCGGGTTCGTCTAGACGCGGCCTCTGCGCCAACGGGACTATCCCCAGTGTTATCGTCTACTGCTGACGGTGGTCATGGAAAGGTCCCCATAGGCGACCACTGAATCTCCCCGCTGGTGGCCACCGTTTGTCCCTATGGGTGGCCACGGTTTCTCCCCACAATTCTGTCCTTGGCGCCGGTAGTCGAGCGCTTTGTTGTCAACGCGCGGTTCGAGGAGGCCGGCTGTGAAGAGACCGGAGGAAGCGATGGAGATCCTTGAGGCGTATGACTTGACGGGTTCCCCGCGTGGCGCGGCGGCGTCGGCGGGTTGTGATCACAAGACGATGGCGCGGCTGCTCGCGGGCGGGAGGCGGCGGGTGGTGGGCTGCCGGTGCGGGCGCGTAGCCGGCCGATGGTGGATCCGTTCGCGGAGACGATCGATGAGCTGGTGGCGCGATCGAGTGCGCGGATCCGGGCCGAAAGGGCGCTCCGGCGCTTACCCGGACCGGACTCTCACCGGCTGGCCTGACGCAGCTCTCAAGGCGCGCCATGCGCCAACCCTAGGGTCAAGCTTGGACGAGGTCAAGCTATCCGGTCCTGATACCGTCGGATGCTCGCTCGTCCGTGCCAACGGAATGGCGCAGACCCATCGGTGCCGAAGTTGACCATCACTCCCACGCAGAACGACAGCCAGGGCGGCGCCGCGCGCAAGTCACTTGAAAGCGTGGACCGGGTTGTCCGCATTCTGCGCGTACTCGAGTCTGAGGATCCGATCACGCTCGCCGAGGTCGCCAGGCGAAGCGACCTGAGCGAGCCGACTGCACTGAGGTATCTGTCGAGCCTATGCGCTCACGGGCTCGCTGAGCGCACTCCGAGCAGCCGGTACAGGCTCGGCTGGGAGCTGTTCCGGCTCGGGGGCGAAGCGCTGGCCCTGCGAGTGCCGCGCGACGTCGCACTGCCAATCATGGAACAGCTTCGCAAGCAGTTCAACGAGACCGTTAATCTGGCTTTCCGCGAGCGCGACGACCTGGTGCTGGTCGAGACCCTGCACAGCCGCCGATCCCTCAAGCAGGTCAACGAGGTCGGTCAGCGGGATCCGTGGCACGCCTCGGCCCTCGGAAAGGCGATGTTGGCGTTCATGCCGGATGCCGAGCGAGCAGCGCTGCTCGACAGGGTCGGCCTCCGCCGCCTTACGCCGCAGACGATCGTCGACTGCCGTGCGCTCGAAAACGAGCTCGCGGAGATTCGCAAGCGTGGCTACGCGATCGACAATCACGAGGTCGAGGACGACATCATGTGCGTCGGGGCAGCGGTGCTCGGGCCAAACGGCGTGCCGTCTTACGCCATCAGTGTGAGCTTCCCCAGCCACCGGGCGGAGGACGACCTTCTGAAGAGCGCTGGCAGCGCCCTTGTGGGGGCAGCCGAGAACCTCCGACGGCTCTTCGGCCACGACGTCTAGTACCGGCTCACGGAGGTTCGTTCAGGCGGCTGGCGCGAGTCGGCCGCGCTGATCGAGTCGGTCGAGCAGGGCTTGGAGGTCGTGTCGGGTGAAGGTCCAGTCGAACGGGGTGGCGGTCTTCGCGAACTCGGTCTGGAAGCCGAGGATCCGTTCGGTCAGCTCGTCGAGGTTTTCGAAGTGGCAGGGTCTCAGCGCCTTGCGGGCAAGGATCGAGAAGTAGATCTCGATCTGGTTCAGCCACGAGGCGTGCGTGGGGAGATGCACGAGCACGAGGTTCTTCCAACGGCTCTGGACGCGATCGATGGCGGCCTGCCCGCTAGCCCCAAGCTGGGCTGTTCCGGACCCCGCTGGCGTGAGTCTCCGGATGGGTCCGATCGATGACCCGCGGCGACGCCACTGCGACGGAACCGGCATCCCGTTGAGCATCACGATCCGCGCGGTTGTCGATAGCGCCGGCCTCGTAGGAGTGGCCTGCGGATTCGGCCTGCCGCAGGAACAGCGGATGCGCCAATGGATGCAGTTGACGGACATCGCGCAGGATTACATCCGCCCGGCGATCAAGGCAACAACGGACCTCTTGACGGCAGGTGGGTTCCTCGGCCGTGCCCGGTTCGGAGCGGCCGTTTGCAGTGGCCCCACCGCGGACGTGGCCACCGGTGTCAGGTCGACGTCGTTCTCCTGAGTCTCGCCGTGCTGGTTCAGCAGCAGGGGAAACAATCCGGCCGCGCATGGGTCCGAACCGCGGCTGACCTCACGCCCGAGCTCGGCCATATCGGCAGGGGCCTCGGGGCTCGCGCTATCCACGCCGGGTCGTGGTTGGGCGTGGCGCCCTCGAGCCGGTCGAGCAGGAACCGGAGCGCGAATCTCGCCTCCCTTATCAGCGGGATCCCGGCAGTGACGTTACCGTGAGCTTGCGCCGGGTCGATGCCGACGCGCACGACGAAACGCCGTGGCATCAGGGTCCTCCAGTGGTCGCTTTGCCCGAGGTCTGACCCGACGACGAGCACGACGTCCGCCCGTTCCACCATCCGGCGTCCCGTGGCGAGCGGAAGTCGCGTCCCAGCGCGAGCGGGTGGCGCCCATCGACGACGCCCTTGCCCGTTGTGATCACGGGTACGCCGCGCTCCAGCAGCTCCGCGAGCTCGGCCGCCGCGCGGTGCGAGCCGCCGGCGGCGACCAGGACGGGCCGGTGAGCCGCCGAGAGCACGCCCGCAGCCGCCCTGATCGCGGCGGGTGCAAGCCTCCGCGGCGCGAGCGCCCCCAGGATCGACCACACAGGTTGATTGTCCGGCACCCAATCCATCAGACGCCACACCTATGCCCGCCAGCCATCGCCATAAACAGGGCGCAGAGGACGGCCTCCTCGTCAGCCTCAGGCATACGCGCGCCGCGCCACATGCCTAACCACCAGATCTCAGACCGCGGCGAGGCGAGCGTCTCGAGAACGAGCCACCCATATACATCGGCAGGTGTCGCGTATAGCCCGGGCCCTATCGCCGGAAGTCTGCCAGCGAGCGTTCGCGCCCCGCCGACAACATTGCCATTTGCCTGCAGCGCCACGGCCTGCGAGCCCGTCGTGCCAATATTCAGTACACACCAGCGGTCAGGGCGGTGGCAACCTCTCCAGCCGCACGTTCGCCGGCCTGAACGGCGCCGTCCATGTGATTGATCCAGACATCCGCTGTGTCTGTTCCAGCCCAGTGGATCGGGCCGATCGGTTCACGCAGAGCCTCCCCGCAGTAGTGGAGTACCCCTGGCTGCGCGAAGCCATGGCAGCCACTGATGAAAGGTTCCTGGTACCAGTTCGTCACGTTGACTCCAACCGGGCTCCTTGCCTGCACTCCATAGCATCGCACGAGTGTGTCGAGCACGCGCCGCTCAAGCGTGGCGGCACCGTCTAGGGGATCATCCGAGAGGGCGACGGACGCCTCGTCTGGCTGCAGCCGAAGGCTTGCAGCAAGGACCCCGATGTAGCCATCGGCCGGGGACTGATCAAGCACGGTGGCTGGTTCTCCAGCGGCGTTGATGACCCCGGCGATCGGCGGCCGATCAGCCGAAGCACGGTGCCAGAACGGAGACTCGTAGACAAACAGCATCTTGATGCCCCCTGTGGTGACCCAACCGCGGTGCAGTAGCTCCCGCCTGGTTGACAACCGTGGACAAAACTGAATCTTCCGCGTATCCGCTGGGCTCATGGCAAGAATCGCACGTTTCGCGCTCACAGTCCCGCGCGGACCGGTGACTTCGACACCCGCACCGGACCAAGAAATCTGGTCGACCGGCCAGCTCAGCCGTAGCCGCTCACCCAGATCCCTTGCTATGGCCACCGGGATTGCTGCGACTCCGCCGACAAACAGCTCGTCGACGTTTGTCTCCAAGCCGCCAAGCCCGCCGCAACTGTTGATCCATGCGCCTACCGAGAGCATCGACGGCGGACTAGGCGACGCTGCCGCACTCTTGAAAAGCTGCGCCAATGCGCCCTGCACAACCGGGTCGCTGCTCTGGCTTCTGATCCAGCTCCCCGGCGTCGTCGTATCGAGCCGTTCGGCGTCCGCGGCGTCCCACGGGCGACTCGCCGGCACCTGCTCGCAGAGGCGTGAAAGCTCCCCGCGACCTCGCTCAAACTCGTCCCGGGACACGCCCGTCAGCCGTGGTCCCGTCCCATCTGAGAACTCCACCCCACCCTTTTCGGGACGAGCGATCTTCGCTCCGTCAACGTCGATCCGGTGAATGGCGATCCCATACGTCGCCGCAAGGGCTTTGATGTGGTCCTGCGTCGGCGCAGTCCAAGCTGGGCCAGGATGCACAAGGTGACCCCCAACCGTCCGCCAGATGCATTTACCGCCTGGCTCATCCCGCGCGTCCAACACGAGAAGCGGTCCGACATCCTCCGCGAGAAGTCGGCGCGCCGCGGCTAGACCAGACAGGCCTGCCCCCACAACGACTACGTCAAAGTCCCCGTGTTCCATTTCACTACCGTCCTGCAGGCCGAGAGACATTGCTTTGGGAAGTCCTTAACCATCCGGAGAGCGAAATATCCGGGGTGTAGCCTTTGCACATCCGTTCGAGGGATGCGGCAGTCGTCGCAAGAGCCGTCCCGTTCGCTATCAAGGAGACCTCCACTGTGCTCCGCGGCGCTGGTCGACCGCGATGGTACCGCCGGCGTGTGTCTACTGTCAAAAGTCAAAGTGGCTGCTGGACGTAAATGCGCGTCAAACGCGCCGCGGAAGTGGGATGCCCCCTCGGGGGAGACCTGACTTTGACCCCACTCGGGGCTCGAAGTGTTCTCGCGGAGTGGAACCGTGCCTCAAGAGAAGAGTGTGGACGGGTGGACTGTCGGGCCATGACAAAGATCGAGACGATAACTAACTGTTGACACGTAGGAGTCGGTGTCGTACAAGTTCGAGGGATGAGTCCACCCCGGAAGACCTTCGAGGGCCTCGCGCTCGAGGTCACGCGGAGCGGGTTGATCTAGATGCGTGTGCGCGAGCTCGGCGGTTCGGGGGTGTCGGTGTCGGTGGTCGGGGTTGGCTGTAACAACTTCGGCGTGCGGATCGATGAGGCCGCGACGAAGGCGGTGGTCGACGCGGCGATCGACAGCGGCATCACCTTCTTCGACACCGCTGACAGCTACGGCGGGGGCGCCAGCGAAACGCTGCTCGGGCGGTACGTGCAAGGTCGCAGGGAGCGGGTGACGATCGCGACGAAATTCGGGTGGTGGAAGGATCCCGCCGACACCGGCGCATGCGGCCGTCGAGGGTACGTGCGGAGTGCGCTCGAAGCATCGTTGCGCCGGCTCGGAACCGACTACGTGGACCTCTACCAGTACCACCGGCCCGACCGGGTGACCCCGCTCGCGGAGACGCTCGGGGCAATGAGCGAACTCGTGAGCGAGGGGAAGGTACGCTGCATCGGCGCCTCGAGAATGACCGCTGCGGAGGTTGCCGAGGCCGTTCGGCTCACGCGCGACGGCGTGCTTGCCCCGTTCGTCTCGGTGCAGAACGAGTACTCGTGGCTCGCCCGCGACGCCGAGCGCGACGTCCTGCCGGAATGCCAGCGGGACGGGGTCGGATTCATCCCCTACTTCCCACTGGCGAACGGGCTGCTCACCGGGAAATACGCGCGGGCTCGGTCCGCCCCCGCGGGCACACGTCTTGCGATGGCTGACCAGCTCAGCACGATCTCCGACGAGACATGGGACCGGCTCAAAGCGCTGGCGGACTTCGGGGCCCGGCACGACGTGGGTCTGCTCCAGGTTGCGATTGGGGGACTCGCCGCGGTGCCAGCGATCGTCTCCGTGATTGCGGGCGCGTCGACGTCGGACCAGGTGCGGGCTAACGCCGCGGCGGGTGATTGGGAGCCAACGGACGAGCAGTTGCACGAGCTGCAGGGGCTGTGAGAACAACAGCCCGGGATGCACAACCCGTTCTACGACGTGTTTCCCGGCCGCCCCTGCCGTCGTAGCCACCGGGCGCAGGTGCGCTCGTGACAATCGAGATGCAGTGCATCCACGTCTATGCCGAAGGAAGGACGAGGCCCGAGGCAAGTCGCCGGGTACCCGCCCTCGGAGCGGCGAGGAGATCGGCATCACCCTGCAATCACTAGTAGTGCTTCGGTAACTTGCGGTTTCGAGCCGCGCCGACATCCGATCCCGGATTCCTTCATCCCCGCGATTGATAAAGACGTCTTGGGTTTGACCGGTCATCCGATCTACCTAGCGAAGTCCTACCAGGTGCTCTGCGACCAGCCTGATGAGCATGCTGACTACCTTGCGGCCGGATCTAGTTCGCCCGGGGCGAACCGCGGCGTCGTCATTTGCAGTTCGTTTTCGCGCTCGCGGTAGCCGGAGCCGCGGAGGTTACGCCACTCCTCGAGCGAGATCTCGCCACGCTCCAGCCTGGCGAGCGCGTGCTCGATCGGCGCGATCGCCTCGCGCAGCTGCTCGGCGACGAACTGAGAGTCGTTCGTCCATGGAAGCTCCTCCAGGATCGTCCCAAGCCGGGCCCTCGCGACCCACGCGTCGTGACGGGCGGTCTCCGTGATCGACGGGTTGATGTCGCTCTGCACGCCGAGACGGTCGCGTTGATCGGTCAGGTACGTGCGGTCGCCGTTCAGATCCGGATAGCCGACGTCGCGATGGCAGAAGCTGAGCAGGAAGCTGGCGCGGTAGCCAGAGCCGGTCAGCGGCGCCGCCCGGTGGTAGACGGCGGTGCCCTGAATTAGGGCGCCATAACCGGGCGGGGACGGTGGCGCCACGACACGGTCTGCTGGGAGCTCACCCTCGGCGAGCAGCTCTCGCCCCTCCTCGCGCGTGCCCATGAAGTACTCGAACCGTCCGCCTTGCACTTTGTCTGGGTCGTACATCGAAATTACCGCCGTGAACGAGACGCGATCGTCGTGCCAGCCGAGGATCTCGGCGTTGGGCGTCTCGCCCACGTTCAGCTGGACACCGACGCTGCCCATCGTGTGAGCCGCGATCGGCGACCGAAAGATCTCGCTCAGGAAGTCGGTTAGCTCCCGGCTGAAGGTGAGATCACGCATGAACTTCGAGTGGTAGGACCCGTAGTACAGCCGGGTGTCCCCAGCAGGCGACTTGACGGTTCGGGGGGCCGTCAGGTCGATCGAGCGCTGCAGTGCTGCGATGCCCTCGTCGGACAGGATCCTGACCGTGCCCGTGGCCGCAATCGCAGAAGGGAACTGACGGATCTGGGTCGGTGTGTAGCCGAGTTCAGCGAGAGTCACCACCCGCTCGGGCGGGTCCAGGGCAAGATGCCGCGCTGGGTCGAACTCATCTTCACCGTCGACGAACGAAAATCCGGGGGGCAGCGTCTTCGGGAAGTGATCTAGCTCGCCAAGCATTTGCGCCTCCTTTGCTGGTGTGTTGGTGATCGGTTCATGGCCCCGCTCGACAAACCGTCCGTGTGCGGAGCGACTCTCGCAGCGGCTCGTCAGGCCTCGACCTCGCGAAGTCAACCGGCGTTGTGCTCGCCGCACAGGTCCCTGTCAGGAATGGGGCAGCGGGCGGCACCAAGGCCGAGCTGACGTCGGTCAGCTGTATAAGGCAGTCGATCACGCCCGGAAGAGCGGTGGCGTCGATCTGATGCGGACCATCGAGATCGAGACGGATCGCGGCGATCTGCTCACCGCGCGCCCCGATGTCAGTGGATCCCTCGGTCGTCGAACCGAGCAATAGCCCGCCGCGGAGAACTAGGTCGTAGGTCACACCGCCTCCTGTTGCGCCTGCACCCAACGCAGGTAGCTTGCGAAGCGCGAATCGATACTCTCGGGGTGCCAGCCCACCTCTGACCGGAGCCGGCCCGTATCGTAGGCGGCCCAGGCTGCGCCGTGAGATCGGGGACGTGTACGGAGCGTCGCCGCCTCGGGTTCCACAACGGTGTAGCCAAAGTCCGGGATAGCGGTGGCGGCGATCCGAAGAAGCTCCCCGACCGGAACGAGCTGGCCATATGCGACGTTGTAGACGCAGTGCTCAAGGCCTGGCCGACGCAGCAGGGCCACGATCGCGCTGGCGACGTCCTCCGTATGGACCCAGTCTGCGCCGTCATCGAGCGAGTCGATCGCGATCCGCTCGCCCCTTACAGCCATGCGTGCCAGCTGGTAGGGCACCGACCCGGCGGTCCGGGCCTGCCCGCTCCGGTCCATTGGTCCGTAGACCGTGCTGAGCCGCACGATCGCGGCATCGATGCCGAGCGGCGCGGCGCAACGCTCGACCAGACGCTCGGCGGCGAACTTGCTGATCGCGTACACGTCGCGGGGCTCAGCGCGATGACCTTCCCGCACCGCCTCGCCCCGCCGCGGGGGCGCGGAGTCACCATAAACCGACCCAGAGCTGACGTAGATCAGCCGCCGCAGCGCGGGCAGCCGCCGTGCCCATTCGAGCACTGCAAGCGTGCCCATCACGTTGACGTCGATAAACCACCGCGCGGCTTCGACCTCCGCCTGCGCCGGTGATGTGATCGTGGCTCCATGGACTACATGTGTGATGCGTTCGAGGTCCACTGGCCAAACCGACGCGTCCCGAATGTCGGCCTCCACAAACCTCATGCGGTCGCCCAGCGATCCAAAGAAGCGATGCGTGACCCGGTCGGGACGTGCACTATCGAGGACGACGCACTCATCCTCGGGATAGCTTTCGAGCCAGTGCCGTACAAGATTGCTCATCACAAAACCCACCCCACCTGTCACGAGCAGCGTCAACGATCGCTCTCCTACGGCGCTAGACAACGAGGTATCCGCCGTCGACAAGGATCGTGCTTCCGGTGACGTAGCTTGCTTCGTCGGATGCCAGAAATACAGCTGCTCCCACCATTTCCTCCGGCCTTGCCGCGCGATGCATGGGAATCCTCTCTAACAACCGCTCACGGTGCGGTCGCCAAGCGCGGCCTTTGTCCGTGTCCATCCAGCTCTGGTCGCCGCCGTCCGTGAGTCCCGGTGCCAGTGCGTTGACCCGGATCCCGTAACCGACAAGATCGAGCGCCATGGACTTGGTCAGCATCTTGCAACCTGCCTTCGAAGCCTGGTAGTGAGCTGACATCGGCTGCGCGACCTCAGCGACCTGCGAAGTGACGTTGATGATCGCTCCACCTCCGGTCTGGGCCATCCGGCGCGCCGCCTCCTGTCCGCACAGGAACTGGCCGGTCAGGTTCACGGCGATCACTTCGTTCCATTCCTCGTCGGGCAGCTCGAGGAAGTCGCGGACGGTGGCGATGCCAGCTACGGCCGCGAGGATGTCCACCCGCCCGAACTCGCTGACGGCCGCCTCGACCATCGCGTGGACCTGATCGCGGTTGCTGACATCGGCCGTTACAGCGCGGGCGCGACCGCCGGTCGACACGATCTCGTGCGCGGTCGAGAGCGCGCGCTCGGCGAGGATGTCAGCTGCCACCACGCTGGCGCCCTCGGCGGCGAAACCGAGAGCAATGGCCCGGCCGATGCCACTGCCTGCGCCTGTCACGATCGCCGAGCGTCCCTTGAGCCGCACCTGCTCATCCCCTCCCGAGCTCTCGTAGGATGCGCCCCGCCGCGTGGAGGCAGACCAGCAACATCTCCATGTACAGGCGGCACACGGTCACGCCGTCGAACGCGGCACGGATCGCGGCGGTGCCGATCGCCGGGCGCATCGGCGCGCCGCGCGCTTCGACCTGGAGCG
>Ga0335078_10008853_pt1 | contig 14963 bp, 11 predicted proteins | sample Lox_Sample_32_FD_206711 | JGI IMG/M metagenome (GOLD analysis project Ga0335078, IMG submission 206711) | Soil microbial communities from Loxahatchee National Wildlife Refuge, Florida, United States - Lox_Sample_3.2 | ecosystem: Environmental > Terrestrial > Soil > Wetlands | place: USA...
ACGTCATCACCCTGGGGCCCGGCTCGCTGTTCACCAGCGTCATCCCTAACCTTCTCGTGGAGGGCATACCAGCGGCCATTCGCCGTTCGCCGGCAATCAAGACATGCTTCGTGAACCTGATGTGGCAGCCGGGCGAAACCACCGAGTTTCGAGCCAGCGATCATCTCCGCGCCATCCACCGGCACGCCGGAGGCAAGCTGCTGGATTATGCCGTGATCAACATCCGGCCGATTACCTCGGCGATGAAGAAGCGGTACGCCCGCGAATCGGCGCTGCCGGTGGAGAATGACATCGACGCCATTTTCAAAATGGGGATCAAAGTAATGGCGGGCAACCTGGCGCAAAATGTGCAAAGAGTGCGCCACGATCCTGCGGCTACCGCGGCCGTCGTAATTAAACTGGCGCAGGAAGGCCGCCGCCGCAAGAACAACCGGAACTAGGGAGCCGTCCACATGAACGTCACCATCGTGATCCTGGCCGCGGGCCTCGGCACACGCATGAAATCGCGCAAGGCCAAGGTGCTGCACCGCGCCGGCGGCAAAACGCTGATCGAACACGTGGTGGCCACAGCCTTGGAGCTGACCCCGGCCGAGCGAGTCTTTGTGGTGGTGGGACACCAGGCGGGCGAGGTGCGGCACGCCGTGGCAACGCCCGGCATCGGATTCATCGAACAGCGGGAACAAAAAGGGACGGGCCATGCCGTCCTGGTAGGCCGCGACGCGCTCGCGGCGCTCGGCGGCTATCTCGTCATCGTCTATGGCGATGGCCCGCTGCTTCGGGCTGCGACGTTGCGCCAGTTGATCGCCAAGGCCGATTCCACCGGATCCGCGGGAGTGCTTCTCAGCGCGCTGATGCTCGATCCTACCGGTTACGGCCGCGTAGTTCGCGATGAAGCGGGCCACGTCCAAGCGATCGTGGAACAAAAGGCCGCCACACCAGACCAACTCGCCATCCGCGAAGCCAACATGGGGATCTATTGCTTTCGCGCCGATCTGTTTTGGAAACACGCCGGCGAGATGCGGCCCGACAATCCGGCCAAGGAATACTACCTCACCGATTTGGTGGAGATCCTGCGGCGTGCCGGCCATTCGATCGAAGCCATGGAGATCGCCGATGCGGCCGAAGCGCTCGGGATCAATGACCGCACCGAGTTGGCCGAGGCCGACCGGATCCTGCGCGCACGCAAGCTGAAGGAAGTGATGCTCGGGGGTGTCACGATTCAGAAGCCCGAAACCGTCACCATCGATGCCGATGTCTCGATCGGCATCGACACCGTAATCGAACCCTTCGCGCAGGTTCTCGGCAAGACGAGCATCGGCGAGAATTGCCGCATCGGAACCTGCGCGATTGTAGACAATTCCGAGATCGCCGACGAAGTCGAAATCGGCGCGTTTACTCTGGTGGGCGCTTCGCGCGTGGACCGCGCGGCCCGCGTGGGGCCCTTCGCGCGTCTACGCCAGGGCAACCACGTGGGCGAGGGAGCGCACATCGGCAACTTCGTCGAGCTGAAGAATGCCCGCCTCGGAGCCGGCGCCAAAGCGAATCACCTGGCTTACCTGGGTGACACGGAAATCGGCGGCGGCACGAACATTGGCGCAGGCACCATCACCTGCAATTACGATGGCGTGCACAAGCACAAAACAACTATCGGTAGGAATGTTTTCGTAGGCAGCAATTCCACACTGGTGGCCCCGATCGAGATCGGAGATGGCGCTTACCTGGCCGCGGGCTCGGTGATTACGGAACCTGTGCCTGCCGATGCGCTGGCGCTGGGTCGCGCTCGTCAGGCGCTGAAGCCGGATTGGGCGAAGAAACGCCGGGCGCGGCAGAAGAAGGCCGCTGAGCCGAAGTAGGTGATTCCCCCGCAAGCTGCCGGCATCGCGCGCGGAATTCCGCCAGCCGTTCCTCGGCTCGTGGGACCAGATCCAGCCGGCGCGCGATCTCCGTCCTGGTCCGGCGAAACAGCTCCATATCCATTTGGTTCAGCTTGGCCAGTTTCTCGTACAAATCCGCGCCCCACAGCTCCATCAGGTAATCCAGTCGCTCGCCCGGCGGATCGCGCCGGCTGCTCGTCACGTTCTGCGCCACATACTCCAGCCGAATACTAGGAAACGCCGGACGCAGAAAGTACTCGGCGGCCGCCAGACTCTCATCGAACATCGAGACCAGCCCCGGGATGGCCATCAGGCGCACGATCTGCGTGGCTTTCTCGAGGTCGTAATCGCTGGCCGGGCGCGTGAACGCTCCGCCGTTAGCCAACTGATGAACCTGCACATCGCTTACCTGGTGCGGGGCGGCATCGATCAGATGTTCGAGGAATTCGCCGGCGCTCTCGCCGAGACCCTCCGTCTGTTTCAAGTAGGTGAAATGAGAATGCAGCCGTGCCAGTGGGTGCCGCAGGAAACAGCAATCGAACACCACCGTACGCGCGATTTCCGGCTTGGGGTACCGCAGATGATGGCTCGATACAGCCGAGATCTCCGGCGTTGTCTCCAGATATGCCGCCAGGTCGGAACCCGTCAGCGTCGCGTTGGCGTCGGCCCCGTCGAGCGTGGCGAAGCCTTCGCCGAATTCCCTCGCGAACACCGATTCGAGAGTTGTGCCGCCGTTCTTGAAGATGTGGTAGTGGACAATGACGTACCGCATCCGCGGTACCGTAACGGTTACGTGCGACGGCATAGTGAATGCTAACCCACCTCACTCCGGCCACGCATGGACAGCCATCTGCAATGTCAACATCGTGTCGTCGATTGTAACCCGTGTTCCCAGTGTGACTAACGCCGCTCGAACCGAGGCATCGGAGAGCCGGAGCGCATCCATTTTATCGACTGCAACCACAGTATAGTTTCCTGGAGCTAGCACTGGAATCGAAAAAGGACTCGCTTTCGAGGAATCGACGCAGAGGATCGCGTCGGTGGCCGAATCCGATTCCGGAATGACGAGCACTGTGGCCGGTTTGCCTTCGTCAGTCCTTCCCCGCAATCCTCCCCGCGCTCTCCGGAAGACGGCTCGCAAGTCGGTCCTGTTTGCGGAAACAGAAAAAGCCCGGTCCATTACGTTCTGTTCGCCCACGGAAAAGCCGGCAAGATACAGGCCTGTTAATACGGCCTCTGCTGATTGCACCACTCTGTAGGAGCCCGCTTGGACGTGATCGAATCGCATCGACTTCTGCGGTCGTCCCTCGTCCGCGTGTATCAAATTCAATATCGAGTCGTCGTACCCGGCCACCGGCGGCCGGCCGGCGTCGGCGGGCCGCAGCACGAGAGGTGGAACCATCCAACGGCTTTCGGTCCCGCCCTCGACTTCTACTTCCACCTTGAGATCGAAGGTGCGCTCGAGTGGAATCTGGAGGGACTCCTGGTCTTCCGACGGCACCACCACAGCCACATCTGCGGCCAGTTGCCTGTCCCCTGGGATTTCTGCACTGGCATGAATGCTCCACTCACCCTCCGGGACAGCGAACGTGAAATGTCCGTCATCGCTGGTGGCGGTGGCATAAGGGTCACCGGTGCCGGTGGAATCCGGCGGCGAATAAATTAATATTGTTTGGCCCGCGCCAGGGGTTCCTCCCCGGCTAGTCAGGGGCCACACCGCCGACCCGCTGGGGATCGTTTTGCGTACCTCAACCGTTGCTTTTACCCGCGCGCCGGAGTCATTCACGACGACTCCGCTCAGCCGATAGAGTGAGATGCTGCGCAGATGAACGTCGAGACCCGATACTGCGCTGCCGGCCCCGACGATGATCGCTTGCGCCTGCGAAAAGTCACTAGCCTCGGGAAAGTAGGTAGCCGCTTCTGTCGTGCGGCTCTTCCCGGGAGAGGCAGCCTTGGGGGATGCCAGGACGTAGTACGAGCCTGGACGCACATCGAAGACATAGGCCCCGTCAGCGCCTGACACTGCCATCTGTTGACCAAATCTAGCCTGCTCGAGCAGCAGTTGGACGCCAGCAGCAGGAGTCCCGTCGGCGTGGAGCACGCGGCCCCGGAGTTGGCTCAATTGCAGCATTTCGAAATTCACCCGCTCCGTCGCCGAGGGGCGAATTACGGGCAGACGGCCACCGAATTCATCCGAACTATCGGCAGGGACATAACCCTCTTTTCCCAAAACCACCGTATAGCTGCTCGCCGGGAGGCTGCTGAATGAGAACCGCCCGGCTTCGTCCGTGGTCGTCTCCTGCGAGTCGTTGTTCGACGAAACGAGCCGGACGGAAACGCCAGCTATTCCGGAGTGCCGCATCGCGTCCATCACGGTGCCTTCGAGCGTCGGTTGTGCCGTCAACACAGGCCCAAAGGCGCCCAGCACAAGGAGGAACTTCCAGCTCAGAACTTACCTCCAATTCTTATGCTGCCTTAGATTGTAGCGGTGTCTGGCTGGAAACGCTCGCTGCTCCGTAAGCCGGGACGGTTGTTGTTACGGAGCCGCGACCGTAAGGGAGCGGAGGTTCTGGTACACCGCTCATAGAGCGGCATGTAGTTCACGCCAGTAAGCTGCGTAACAGCACCGCCGGATGCACCGCATCGATGCCCGCCAGCTCGTGAACCTGGTGACGGCACGACGTGCCCCCCGCTACCAACACCTCGCCCGGTTTCAGAGCCCGCGCAGCCGGCAACAGGCGGCGCTCCGCAATCGTCCGCGAAACCTCGTAGTGCTCCGTCGCATATCCGAAAGAACCCGCCATGCCGCAACAGCCCGCATCGAGATCCACCACGGTTGCAGAAGGAATTCGGGACAGCAGCGCGACCGCCGGCGCCAGAAGCCCCATCGATTTCTGGTGACAATGGCCGTGGAGCAGAATCTTCGAAGGTCCCGCAGCCAGCGGCAAGTCCAGTCCCGCGGCGAATTCCTCAAAGGATACGCACGCTTCGGCCACCGTGCGCGCTTTCTTCTGCTGCTCCCCGCGCAGCAACGAGGGCGCATCTTCTTTCACCGCGGAAAGGCAACTGGGCTCGCAAAATAGAATCTTCTGGCCTCGACTGGCAATCGGAAAGAGCCCGTCCACCAGCGCCACAGCGTGCTTGCGTGCTTCCCCGAGCAAACCCTGCGAGATGAGCGGCCGGCCGCAGCAGCCCGGCCGTACGACCCCGACCGCGCAACCGCCCCGCTCCAGCACTTCCACCGCGGCCGATCCGACCTCCGGATGATAGTGATTGAGAAACGTATCGTTGAACAGCACGACCGGCTTGCCCGCGTTTGGCCGCGGGTTGCGGCGTAGCCATTTCTCAAAAGTCTCGTGCTTCCATGGCGGCGGAACACGGCGGCGATCCATTCCGAGCAGCTTTTCATTGGCGAAGCGCACCGGTCCGAAAGCGGAGAGCCAGTTCGCCAGCGGCGCAAACCGGCTACCCCAACGCGAGAGCTTGTGGATCTTGCCCAGCGCATGTGCACGCAAAGGTGTTCCGTGACGCTTCCAGTAGTCCGCCAGAAATTCGCTCTTGAAGCGCGCCACGTCCACACCGACGGGGCATTCGGCCTTGCACGCGCGGCACTCCAGGCACAGATCGAGCACCTGGTAGACGCCGTCGCCTCCCAGTCCGCTCTCGCCGAGCCGGCCGGTCATCGCCATGCGCAGCACGTTGGCGCGTCCGCGTGTAGACGCGGATTCCTCGCGCGTGGCCATGTACGAGGGGCACATCGTGCCTGCCAGTTTTTTGCGGCAGGCGCCCACACCGCTGCACATCTCGACCGCCCCGCCCAGGCCGCCATATTCGGAATAGTCGAACCACGAATCGGGCCGCGGCGTTTGGTAATTCGCGCCGAACCGCAAATTCGACGTCATGGGCGGCGCATCCACAATCTTGCCGGGATTGAAGATTCCTTGCGGGTCGAAAGTGCGCTTGATCTGGCGGAAGGCTTCGTACAGCACCGGCCCGAACATTTGGCGCATGAAGGGGCTGCGCACCAGGCCATCGCCATGTTCGCCGGAAAGCGCGCCCCCGAATTCGAGCACCAGGTCGGCCACCTGCGACGCGATGCTCTCAAACTTCCGGACGCCCTCTTCGGTCTTCATATTGACTACGGGTCGCACATGCAGGCAGCCGACCGAAGCGTGGGCGTAGATGCCGGCCGTGGTTTCGTGGCTGCGGATCAGTTCGCGGAAGCGGCCGATGAACTCGCTCAACCGTTCCGGCGCTACCGCGGTGTCCTCCACGAAGGAGATCGACTTGGCATCCTCTTTCATGGCCATCGATAGGCCGAGAGCGGATTCGCGCAAACTCCAGATGCGCGCCTGTTGGGCGGGATCAGTTTCGGAATGGTAGTGATAGCCGAAGCCGCGGGCCCGCAGGTCCTGTTCGAGAGCTTCCAAACGCGGCGGCAAGTCCTCCTTGCGATCGGCGTAGAACTCCACGCACAAAGTCGCCGCGGGGTCGCCCTCGATGAACTGATTGCGAATGCGATCCAGCGCCGCGTTCTGGCGGGTGTTGTCGAGGATGGCTTTGTCCATCACCTCAACCGCCGAAGGCTTGTGGCGCAGAATGACCGGCGTTGCCGCCAGCGATTCCAGCAGATCGGCAAAACCGATGACCATCGCGGCTTTGGCTTTGGGCAGCGGCACCAACCGAACTTTTGCTTCCAGCACCACGCCCAACGTGCCTTCCGAGCCGACCATCATCTTCGCCAGATTCACCGGCTTCGCCGGATCGGTAAACTCATCCAGGTTGTATCCGCCCACGCGCCGCACCACCTTCGGATAGCGGCGATCGACTTCCGCGGCGTGTTCCGCAGCCAGGCCCAGCACCGTGCGGTAGCACGCCGCCTCCAGCGTGTCACCCGTGGGCACCTCGCCGCGCGGAATCTCGCGGAAATGGACCACGCTGCCGTCGGAAAGCGCAACCGTCTGCTCCAGCACGTGGTCGATTGTCTTGCCATACAACACGCTGCGTGCGCCGCAGGAATTGTTGGCCATCATGCCGCCGAGGGTAGCGCGGCTGGCCGTGGAAATGTCCGGCGCAAACCGCAGGCCGAGCGGGGCAAGCTGGGCGTTCAACTCGTCGAGGACGATTCCCGGTTCCACGCGGGCCCAGCGCTCTTCTGCGTTCACTTCCAGTAAGCGGTTGTAATACTTGGAGATATCTACCTGAAGGCCTTCCCCGATGGTCTGCCCGGCCTGCGAGGTCCCGCCGCCGCGCATGGTGATGGAGCAGCCGAACCGTCGGGCGATCTCGATGATGCGTAGGATGTCCTGGCGATGCTTGGGGATCACCACCCCCACCGGTTGAATTTGGTACACGCTGGCGTCGGTGGAGTACAGGGCGCGGGAAATGGCGTCGAACCGGACTTCCCCCTCGATTTGGCGGCGCAGTTCGCTTTCGAAGGTTCCCGCCTCCAGTTGGACCAGATTCAAACGAGGGACTCCATATGGAGAAGCTTTCGCTGTTTCCTAACTACTGTAGCGCGAACGACCGGACGACAAATCTGTGGACTTTCGCAACACATCATGGCCCGGCCGGGCTATTTCCGCCGGAAATCGGTCTTTCAGACATCAAAATCGATAAAGCAGAGTCCTTTTCTCTTCCAATTCCAATGTATTTGGAATACGATCGAGGCATGAAGAGAATTTCCACATCTCAATGTCTGATTTGGGCTCTCGTCCTGGCGCTCAGCTGCTTTGTCGCCTTCGCGCAGGACCAGCCCACCAAGACCATCAAGAAAGTCAATGCGCAACCCACAGCAACCATGAATGGCGTTGACCTATTCAAGGAATACTGTGCCGTGTGCCACGGTACGGACGCCAAGGGTGGCGGACCGGCTGCCGATGCTCTTAAAAAGCGCCCGGCGGATTTGACCCAGCTCAGCCGAAAAAACGGGGGCACTTTCCCGGAATTGGCCGTGATGAACTACATCAAAGGACAGGACACCCTAGCTTCTCACGGCAGCCGGGACATGCCCATCTGGGGCAACATTTTTTCCCAAATGAGCCCCAACCAGGACTTGGTGCAGGTTCGGGTCTACGCCCTGCTCAAGTACATCGAAGGCACGCAAGCCAAATAGCATTCACCGGCTCCCCCACGATCGCCGCTCTTGCCGAACCACGAGCGTGAGGGAGTCGAGCGGCCGGTTAAGGCGTCCCGATTATTCCAAATCGATGAATTGCTTGTCAACGAATCGAACGTCCCGCACATACTCCCCGTTCCGTTCTCCGAAATCGTAACCGCGGATAGCCTTTCGCAGCATCCGCTCGTGCCAAACTGTGGTGGATGGTAGATCTCTACTGAAGATCGCCGCCAGCCAGCGCAAATGAAAATTCTGGTCTTGAATGGCGGTTCCAGCAGTTTCAAATGCTGGTTCGACGACCTGCGCGAACCGCTTCCCGTGGAGGCACCCACGCCATTATGGCAAGCGGAAGTGCCCTGGCACGGAGATCAGCCGCTCGCCGATGTGCTGCCGCAGGCACTGGAAGGCTTGTGGAGCGGCGCGAAGCAGACGATCAGTTCTCCCGCGGAAATCGAGGCCGTCGGACATCGTATCGTACACGGCGGCCAATCCTATCGCGAAACCACCCTCGTGACGCCCGAAGTCCGCGCAGCTGTCGCGCAGCAAGTGGAGTTCGCTCCCGTGCACAATCGCTTCGAGCTGGAAGCCATCCAAGCAGTCGAGCGGGTGCTCGGGCCGCGCGTGCCCCAGTTCGCGGTATTCGATACCGCGTTTCACACCACGCTTGAACCAGCCGCCTATGTATACCCGCTGCCACACGGTTGGCTGCAAAGCGGTGTACGCCGCTACGGTTTTCATGGGATCAGCTATCAGTACGCCACGCGCCGGGCCGCCCAGTTGCTGGGCAAGCCGCCGGATGCGCCGCGCCTGATCTTGTGCCACCTGGGAAGCGGCTGCTCGCTGGCTGCCGTGCTCCACGGCAAGAGCATAGATACCACCATGGGCTTTACGCCGCTCGAGGGGCTGATGATGGGCACGCGGTCGGGCTCGATCGATCCGGGCATCCTGATTTACTTGTTGCGCCATCGCGGTTACCAGGCCGATCAACTGGACGAGATTCTGAACCGCGAATCGGGGCTCAAGGGCGTCTCGGGCTTGAGCGGCGATATGCGCGAGATCCTCGCGGCCGCGGCTCAGGGCAATGCGCAGGCGCAGCTGGCCTTCGATATCTTCGCCCATCGCGTCACGCGCGAGGCCGGGGCGATGCTGGCGGTATTGGGCGGCGTCGATGCCATGGTGTTCACGGGCGGTGTAGGCGAGAACACGCCGATGCTGCGCGAACGCGTCTGCCGTCAGATGGGTTTCCTCGGCTTAGAACTGGATTCCGCCAGCAACGCGCATGCCAAAGGCGACCAGGACATCGCCACGCCAGCCTCCACCGTGCGCATTTTCGTGATTCACGCGCAGGAGGATTGGGAGATCGCGCGCGAATGTTACCGGATGGCCAAATGAGCGGCGATCTTTGGTTGTTCCGGCATGGCGAAACCGCGTGGAGCCTCTCCGGCGCGCACACCGGGAAGACGGATCTGCCGCTGACCGATGCCGGCCGCGCGCGCGCCACGGTCATGGGCCAGTACCTCAAAGGACGCCCGTTCGCGCTGGTGCTCACCAGCCCTCTGGCGCGCGCGAGAGAGACTTGCCGTCTGGCGGGTTACGGCGACGTCGCCCAAATCGAGCCCAACTTGCTCGAATGGAACTACGGCGATTACGAAGGCCGCACGACCACTGAGATTCGCAAACAGCGGCCCGATTGGTCGCTGTGGGCCGATGGCGTTCCTAACGGCGAAACCGTGGCGCAGGTGGGTGAGCGCGCCGGGGCCGTGATCGAGAGAGCCGCGAAAGCCTCCGGCGACGTCGCGCTCTTCGCCCACGGGCACATTCTGCGGATTCTCACGGCTCGCTGGCTGGGTCTCGAACCCGCCGCCGGACGCCTGTTTGCGTTGGGGACGGGGTCACTGAGCATTCTCGGTTACGAGCGCGAAACGCGCGTGATCATGCTCTGGAACGAGGATGTGGCGGCACGCATGGCGCCGCCACCGATTTCATCTTAGTGTTGTACCGCGGGCAGTTGGGTCTGATCTCCCGTGTTGATGCATTTCGGATGGCCGAAGCCACCGGGGCTCACACCGGTTCCTCCGTTCGAATTAGGCGCGATGTCGTAGACGATGTTGTCCGGACGGTTGGAATCTCCGGAAACGCCGCCAACCCCAAGTAAGTGATCCAAGCCAAGCGTGTGACGCACGCGCCAGGCGATCATATGATCCGCGCAGGAGGTATCCCCGCTCACGCCCAGCCCGCCCAAGATCTTCTGGCCCGTCCCATAGGCCCCTAAGCCGCCGCCGAACACATTAACTCCCCCGATTCTCAGACCGACCATCGGATCGTTCGGCGTTCCATAATCCGACGGAGGAAATTGGTAAGCCACATCGGGATCTACCGGATTGCTGGCTTGCAGGCCATACAGGCTTCCCCCGGGCTGCACCGCGGAGTATAAGTTCGCCGTCGAGAGAGCCAAGCCGCTCACTGCGCCGGAATTGTTACTGCTCGATGCGGAATCCAGGCTGAAGGCATTGGCCGTGTTGGCCTTCTGAGCGGAAATCACGCGGCTTCCAGGCCATTGCGCACCGCGGTTCACCCCGGAAAACGCCACCGCGCAGACGATCCCGTCCCGATCCACCAAGGTCGCCCACATATTCATGTTCAACCCGCTGGTTTCCGTTACGACCGCCGCCACCAAAGCGGATTTTAGTTGGTCATAACTGGGAAGGGACCGGCACCCGTTGGTGAACTGCTCGTCATTCTCCTTGCTACCGCGCGAGTTGTCCGCAAACGCAACTCCCACCGCGAGCAGCGATATCGCCAACAGCATGGCGGCTGGATAGAACGGTCCTCTCCGAAGCATGTTGCCTCCCGACACTGTGATTTTTCGCCGCGGTCTGCGGCTTTCTTGACTAGGTGCGATTATAACCGGATTTCGCGCAGAGTCACCCGGTAAGTCCGTGCATAAGTGAGATACCTAACACAATGTAAGCTCGAGTAGAGGTTACTAATCAGCTGCAGGAGATTTGTGGGGCCAGGGCTTCTGCCCTGCCGCCGGGCTTCCGCCCGGCGTGGCGCCCCACTGGTGCTATGCTCTCGACAGGCCATGAGGCGCCGGAAATTTATCCTCGCGATCGCAACCCTCGCAGCCTGCGTCAGCGCATCGTTTGCGTTCAACCTGCCTTTCCGCGAATACCCCGGGCAGGAATACAGTAACTTCCCGCTGCCGCCCGACTATCAGGAGAAAACCGAATTCGTGTTCGCCCGCCTGATGTACCCGGATGGCTTCGGCCGCTTCTTCGGTTTCCGCGGTTCGATGGACTGGCGTCAAGGCTACACCAATTGGACCAACGACTATCCGCGCGCCGACCGGCATCTGCAAGTCGCCATTCGGCGTTTGACGCGGATCCATGTCCGGTCCGTCGAGCAGCCCGTGAATCTGGATGACGGCGACGATGTCTTCGATTGGCCCTTTCTATATGCCGGCCGGGCCAGCGCCTGGCGCCTCACCGGCGCGCAAGTGATCAAGCTCCGCGAATATCTCGATCGCGGCGGCTTTCTCATCTGCGATGACATTTGGGGCGATAGCGAGTGGGATAGCTTCCTGGAGACCATGGAGCGCGTTCTGCCGAACCAACCGGTGCTCGAACTGGAGAATAGCGACCCGGCCTTCCACACCGTGTACGACCTCGACCACCGCTATCAGATCTCCGGCGAATGGTCGCTGCACACCGGCGTCCCCTACCTGAATGGAGGCGTGGTGCCGCACTGGCGCGGCATCTACGACGATCGCAAGCGCCTCAAAGTGGCCATCTGGGTGAACAACGACACCGGCGATTCCTGGGAGTGGGCCGACGCGCCCGAATACCCGGAGCGCTATTCGGCTTTAGGGATTCGCGTGGTGTTGAACCACATCGTGTACGCGATGACTCATTAGTGGGGCAGCGCCATGCCCTGCCTACCGCCCTAAGCGATCACACGCCGCGTGGCATCTATCTTCAGCCACAATACGGCCGCGAGCAGACACAGCCCGGCGGTTAACAGAAATGGCACATTCCAGCCGTAATGCGCCGCCGTGTAAGTGACTACCGTGGCCGCCACGGCGCCGCCGATATTCCCCAGCATGTTCATGACGGCGGAGACGGAACCGGCGAAATCGCCGCCGATATCCAGCGGGACGGCCCAGGAAATTCCTACGGTCCACTCCAATCCAAAGAAGGCGATGCAATACCAGGCCACCGAAACTTTAGGATCGGCGCTGAGCACGGCGGGGACCGTGGCAGCCGCCGATACCAGAAACCCGGCGATCGCCACCCACCGCCGCGCGAGGTGCACGTTTCCGGTACGCCGTAAAACGGTATCGGAAAACCATCCGCCGGCGAGGTCGCCCACCACCCCCGCCAGCAGCGGGAAACTGGCGTAGATTCCCATCCGGGCCAGGGACATGTGCCGCGCTTGTTGCAGGTAGGTAGGAAACCAGTCCTGGTAGACGTTCAAATTGTAGTTATAGAAAAAGTACATCACTGCCAGGACCCATAAATTGCCGTGCGAAAGAATCAGCCGCCAGGGTACTTTGGCGAGGGCTTTGCGCTTCACGCCGCCGGCGATCAGGTCACGTTCGGCTGGATTGACCCGATGGTGGTCTTCCGGAGTGTCGCGATAGTAAGCGAACCAGCCAACCGCCCATAAGACTCCCAGCAATCCAAATACATAGAATGCCGCACGCCAACCGAAAAGCGGGATGATCCCGAGAGCCACGATCGGCGGCGTGATGGCGCCGCCCAAACGCGACCCCGCGTGCGTCACACCCTGCGCGAAGCCGCGCTCCGTAGGCCGCATCCAGCGCGATAGAGATCGCGTCGCAATCGGGAAGGCTCCGGCTTCGCCTAAACCGAAGAACACCTGGATGCCGAACATCGAAACCGCGTTCCAGGCGAGCGCGGTCAGGGCCGTAAACGCGCTCCACCAGCTCACGACGATGGTCAGCGCGCGCCGCGCCCCGATCGTATCGCCCAGCCAGCCCCCAGGGATCTGAAACAGAGCATACGCCATGCGGAAGCCGAACGTGATCCAACCCATGGCGGTGAGCGAGATGCCCAGTTCTTTCATGATCGCCGGCCGGGAAGTCGCCAGGACCTGCCGATCCATGTAGGTGATCATGTACGCCGCGACGGTCAAGGCCAGCACGACGTAGCGTACGTGGGTAGGGCGCGGGCGCGAGGCGTTCACCGGCTGAGCCATACTACCTGCGGCGGTGCAACCCCGCGCGCAACGTGTGTCGTGCGCTGGGTAGCCTGTTTAGGCGCTGTGGACGACGGCACGGGACTCCTGAGCGACTTGGGTCAGGTATTCGAAAGCCGCTAGAACGCCACCGGCCTTGTGCGGAACGCCGGTCACGGCCAGTCCCATCTCCACGCCGCTGAGTGTTCCCGCCAGCATGAGGTCGTTGAAATCTCCGAGGTGTCCAATGCGGAAGACTTTGCCCGCGAGCCGGCCGAGACCGTTGCCCAGCGACATATTGAACTTCTCCATGATCACTTTGCGCAATTCATCGGCATTGGAACCGGCCGGCACCATGACGGAAGTGGAAGATCCGCTATACTCCGCGGGATTCAGACACAGCACTTCCAGACCCCAGGCGCGCACTGCGCGGCGCGTGGCTTCGCCGTGGCGGGCGTGACGCGCGATCACGTTATCCAAGCCCTCTTCGTTCAGCATGGCGAGCGATTCGCGCAGGCCGTAAAGCAGGTTGGTGGCGGGCGTGTACGGGAAGAAGCCGTTCACATTGTTGGTGAGCATGGCTTGCCAATCCCAATACGATCGCGGCATGCGCGATGTCTTCGTGGCGGCCAGGGCCTTGTCGCTGATGGCATTGAAACTCAGGCCCGGCGGCAGCATCAGCCCTTTTTGCGATCCCGCAACCGTGACATCCACGCCCCATTCATCATGGCGATAATCGATCGAGGCGAGCGAAGAGATCGAATCGACCATCAACAGCGCCGGATGCCCCGTGCGGTCCATGGCCTTGCGAATCGCCGCGATGTTGCTGGCCACGCCGGTAGACGTTTCGTTGTGCACCACGCCCACGGCCTTGATCTTGTGGCCGCGATCTTCCGAGAGAACGGCCTCGGCAGCTGCGGCATCCGCTCCATGACGCCAGTCGCCCTCGACGAAGTGCACGTCAAATCCCAGGTCTCGCGCCATGTTCTTCCATAGCGTGGCGAACTGCCCGGTTTCGAACATCAGCAGTTTGTCGCCGGGAGAGAGCGTGTTGACCAGCGCCGCTTCCCATGCGCCGCTACCGGAAGTGGGGAAGATGATGACTTTGCCCTTGGTCTTGAAAATCGGCTTCAGATTCTCCAGAAGCTCCAGGGCGAGAGGCGCGAAGTCGATTCCGCGATGATCGATGGTGGGGCGAGCCATAGCTCGCAAAACGCGATCCGGCACGTTGGTGGGACCGGGAATCTGAAGGAAGTGACGACCGCTTCGATAGGGCATTTGAACATGATATACCGATCGGTCGTACCCCTGCTTGTTGAGGCCGCGTGCGTTTCCGAACCGCGGCCTCCAGGGAGCAGCGGTTCCGGTAAAAGGTACAATATCCACGATGAGCGACCAATACTATCGAGAGAACCAATGGTGGGTGAGCCCCTACAACTACGCCCCCGAAGTGCGTGCGAAGTTCCAGCTTCCAGAGAAGGTCAGCATCCACGACGCCACGTTGCGCGACGGCGAACAGACACCTGGCGTAGTGATGACGGTGACCGACAAAATTGCCATCGCCGAGAAACTGGACGAAATCGGCGTCGATCGCATCGAAGCCGGCATGCCCGCCGTTTCCGATCAGGATTTCGAAGCTATCAAGAAGATCTCCCGCCTGGGGTTGAAGTCGCGGATCTACACCTTCGCTCGCGCCATGATCGCCGATATCGATAAGGCCATCGAGTGCGGCTGCCACGGCGTGATCATCGAGGTGCCGATCGGCTATCCGA
>Ga0335078_10008855_pt1 | contig 14960 bp, 16 predicted proteins | sample Lox_Sample_32_FD_206711 | JGI IMG/M metagenome (GOLD analysis project Ga0335078, IMG submission 206711) | Soil microbial communities from Loxahatchee National Wildlife Refuge, Florida, United States - Lox_Sample_3.2 | ecosystem: Environmental > Terrestrial > Soil > Wetlands | place: USA...
GTCACGTTGATGGCGCTCATCGGCGGATGGCGGACGCGGCGGCCGGAGCCGCCCATATCGCCGCCGACGACAAAGTTTGTCGCCATGGCTCAGGCCTTCTCGTCGAGCTGGCGCGACAGGATGGCGCTGAACTCGGTGGCGAACGCGTCGAGCCGCCCGGCATAGCGCCCGAAATCGGTCGAGAACTTGTTGTAGGCGACGACGGCGGGGATGGCGGCGACGAGGCCGAGCGCGGTCGCGAACAGCGACTCCGCGATGCCCGGCGCCACCACGGCGAGGCTCGTGTTCTTGGCGGCGGCGATCGATTGAAAGCTGTTCATGATGCCCCAGACGGTACCGAACAGCCCGACGAACGGCGCGGTCGAGCCCACGGTTGCAAGAAACGACATGAAGCGCTCGAGCCGGTCCATCTCGCGCCCGACGGTGACATGCATCACGCGCTCGATGCGCTCCTGGAGGCTCGTCTTCATGGTGGCGCTGGCGACGAGGCCTTTCGACACGCTGCGGCGCCATTCGCGCATCGCGGCCGCGAACACGGCCGACATCGGGTCGGTCGGGCGCGCGCCGATGCGGTCGTAGAGATCGTCGAGCGAGCCGCCCGACCAGAACGTCTCCTCGAAGCTCTCGGCGTCGCGCCGCAAGCGCCTGATGCGCCCGAGCTTGTCGAAGATCACCGCCCACGACCAGATCGAGGCGGCGAGCAGCAGAAAGATCACCACTTTGACGATGGTGTCGGACTGCAGGAAGAGCGCGATGATCGACAGATCGTGCGGCGGCGCGGAACCGGCCAAAGGCAGCGCCTCGACGGGATTACCTTGCATCTTCGGGGACCCTGGTTCGTTCGGGAGGGATAAGGGACAGGACGGTCGTGGCGAGCGCGGGCGGGAGCCGCCGCGGGCGGCCGCCCGATCCAACGCAGGCGATGCGCAGCTGCATTCGCGCCAGCACGGCATCCTCGCGCCGGACCTCCTGCGCCATGTCGAGCGTGGCGCCGGCGGCCGCGACGAGGCGCGAGCGCACGACGAGCGCATCGTCGAGCCGCGCCGGCACGAGGAAATCGATCTCGGCGCGGCGCACGGCGAGCGTCAGCCCGTTCTCGGCCAGGAGCCGCTCGTGCACGATGCCGCAGCAGCGCAGGAACTCGGTGCGCGCGCGTTCGCAGAACTTGAAATAGTTGGCGTAGTAGACGATGCCGCCCGCGTCGGTGTCCTCGTAATAGACGCGGATGGCGAAGTGATGGACGCCGTCCACGACATGACCTTCCGGCGGCACGAGCGCGCTCACGGCGTCTCCTCCTCGTCGAGCGCCGCCGCGAGCAGATCGAGCTGCACCGAGGCAGGCCGCGTCACCGGCAGGCCGAGATAGCGGAAGCCGGCATCGGAAAGGCAACGGCCGCGCGGCGTGCGCTGCACGAAGCCCTGCTGCACGAGATAGGGCTCGATCACGTCCTCGATGACGTCGCGTTCCTCGCCCAGCGCCGCGGCCAATGTTTCGGCGCCGACCGGCCCGCCGCCGTAATTGTTGGCGATCGCGCCCAGATAGCGCCGGTCCATGGCGTCGAGCCCGCTGCTGTCGACTTCGAGACGGCGCAGCGCATCGTCCGCCGTCTTGGCGTCGATGCGCTTTACTTTGGCGACCGCGGCGAAGTCGCGCACACGGCGCAAGAGCCGCGTTGCGACGCGCGGCGTGCCGCGGGCGCGGCGCGCGATCTCGCCCGCGCCCTCGGCGTCGAGCTCGACCCCGAGCACGCGCGCTCCGCGCGCGACGATCGCGGCGAGCTCGTCGGTTTCGTAGAACTGAAGCCGGAGCGGAATGCCGAAGCGCTCGCGCAACGGCCGCGTGATGAGGCCCGCGCGTGTCGTCGCACCGATCAAGGTGAAGCGCGGCAGATCGATCCTGACCGAGCGCGCGGCGGGCCCCTCGCCGATCATGAGGTCGAGCTGGAAATCCTCCATCGCCGGATAGAGCACTTCCTCGACCGCGGGCGAGAGGCGGTGGATCTCGTCGATGAAGAGAACGTCGCGCGCCTCGAGATTGGTGAGGAGCGCCGCGAGATCGCCGGCGCGCTGGATCACCGGACCGGACGTCGCGCGGAAGCCCACGCCCATCTCGCGCGCGACGATCTGCGCGAGCGTGGTCTTGCCGAGACCTGGCGGGCCCGACAGCAGCACGTGGTCGAGCGCCTCGTGCCGCGTGCGCGCGGCTTCGATGAAGACGCGCAGATTGTCGCACATGCGCTTCTGGCCGACGAACTCGGCCAGGACCTGCGGGCGGAAGGCGGGCTCGGCATCGTCGGCGCCGGGCGCGGGCGAGACCACGCGCGGCGGCGTCATCGGCCGAGCTCCCTCAGCCCCGCGCGGATGAGCGCATCGAGCGCGGCCTTGGGTCCGAGCCGGCGCGCCGCCGAAGAGATCGCGCCATAAGCCTCGGAACGCTGATAGCCGAGATTGACGAGCGCCGAGACCGCATCGGCGGTCGCGGCCTCGGCACCTTCGGGAAGCGCGTGCGCCGCGGCGAGCGCGATCGTGCCGACCTTGTCCTTGAGCTCGCTCACGATGCGCTGCGCGAGCTTGGGCCCGACGCCCTCGGCGCGCGTCACGGCCGCCTTGTCCTGCGCCAGGATCGCGGTGGTGAGCGCGTCGGGCGAGAGCGTGCCGAGGACGGCGAGCGCAAGCCGCGCGCCGACGCCCTGCACGGTGTTGAGCAAGCGGAACCAATGCCGCTCGCTCTCCTCGGCGAAGCCGTAGAGATGGATATGGTCCTCGCGCACATGCGTCTCGACGAGGAGACGCAGCGGCTCGCCACGGCGCGGCGCGCGCGCCAGCGTGCGGCCCGAGCAGAACACGAGATATCCGACGCCGTTCACGTCGAGCACGAGCCGGTCGGGACCGATCTCGTCGACGACGCCCGCGAGCATGGCGATCATCGCCGCGCGGCCCCCTCACCCTGCCCTCTCCCCGGTGGGGAGAGGGATTCCGCGCGGATAATCTCGAGCACGCCGGAGATATTTTCGATCACGTCGTTGTTCCAGAAGCGCAGCACGCGAAAGCCCGCACGCTCGAGGACACGCGTCCGCCGCTCGTCAGAGGCCTCTCGGATCGTGTGCTGCCCGCCATCGAGTTCGATGATCAGCGCGCGCTCGTGACAAACGAAATCCACCGTGTAGCCGAGAATGGGCTCTTGGCGGCGGAACTTCAGGGATTCGAACCTATGATCGCGCAACTTGCTCCAGAGCAGCCGCTCAACGTCAGTGCCGTTTCCTCGCAGCTGGCGTGCGCGCGCCGTCTCGGCGTCTGTCGTCTTGCGTTTCGCGGCATCGCTGCGGTCGGAACGCACACCCTCTCCCCTCCGGGGAGAGGGTTGGGGTGAGGGGGAAAGCGCCGGATGCAGCCGCGATTGTGAAGCCGAGTGGTGCGCGTGGCAGATGGCGACGGCGAGCGCGTCGGCGGCATCCGCGCTGGCGGCGAGGCAGCCTGGCAGGAGGCGCCGCACCATCATCCCGACCTGCGCCTTCTCGGCGTGGCCGACGCCCACCACCGACTTCTTGATGCGGTTGGCGGCATATTCGTGGACGGCGATGCCGCGCGCGGCCGGCGCCAACAGCACGACGCCGCGCGCGAGGCCGAGGCGCAATGTCGAGCTCGGGTTCTTGTTGACGAACGTCTCCTCGACCGCGGCCGCGTCGGGCGCATAGCGCTCGAGCATCTCGCCGAGCGCGCGGTAGAGCGCCGCGAGCCGCTCGGCGAGCGGCTGGTCGTCCGCGACCGCGATCACGCCATCGGCGACATAGGAGAGACGGTTGCCCGATGCGTCGATCACGCCCCAGCCGGTGCGGCGCAATCCCGGGTCGAGGCCCAGAAGACGCATCTGCTGCACCTGCGACGTCAGGCGCTCAGGCGCGCCAGGACGTCGTCGGCGACCTCGTAATTGGCGTAGAGCGTCTGCACGTCGTCGCTGTCCTCAAGAGTTTCAAGGAGCTTCATCAGTCCTTCGGCGGCCTCGCCTTCGACCGGCGTCAAGGCCTTCGGCCGCCACACGAGCTTCGCCGAGATGGGGGCGCCGAAGCGGCTCTCGAGCGCATCGCGCACGGCGTTGAGGCTGTCGGGCGCGCAGCTCACGACATGCTCTTCGCCCGTCTGCTCGACGTCGTCGGCGCCCGCTTCTGCCGCGGCCTCGAACATCGCGTCCGCGGCCGCCGCAGCGAGCGGAAAGCGCACTTCGCCGACATGGTCGAAGAGAAAGCTGACGCTGTTGCTTTCGCCGAGATTGCCGCCGGCCTTGGTGAAGGCGGCGCGCACGTCGCTCGCGGTGCGGTTGCGGTTGTCGGTCAAGGTCTCGACGATGATGGCGATGCCGCCGGGGCCATAGCCCTCATAGCGCACCTCCTCGTAATGGGTGCCGTCGTCGGCGCCACTGCCGCGCTTGATCGCGCGATCGACGGTGTCCTTCGGCATGTTGGCCTGCTTCGCCGCGATGATCGCCGCGCGCAGGCGCGGATTGGAGCCGGGATCAGGGAGGCCGCTGCGCGCGGCCGTCGTGAGTTCGCGAATGATCTTCGTGAAGATCTTGGCGCGCTTTTTGTCCTGCGCGCCCTTGCGATACATGATGTTCTTGAACTGGGAGTGACCAGCCATGAGTCTCAGCAGTTCCGTGGGAACGGGAGCCGGAATCCTAGCATAACGCCCGCGCGCATCGCCATCCGCGCCAGCATTCGCGAACGACGCGCCTCATTAGTCGTGCAATATGGCAGCATTGCGGCGGCAAGAAAGCGCGCGTTGGGGCTTTCGCAACGGCTCAACTCGCGGCGAGTCGCACAAGGCCGTTGAGCGCAAAGCCGAGCAGCAGGAAGCCGGTCGCGCCTTTGGCCACCACCTCCCACCAACGGGTCGGAATGCGGATACGCAAGAGCGTCACCGCGCTCGTGATGATGAGACACCAGGTGAGCGCACCGGCCATCACCGCACCCGCAACCACGAGCGATTCGGGGAAGCCGCGCTGCGCCACTTCGGGGCGGCCCATCACGGCGAGCCAGAACCCGATGTTCCATGGGCTTGTGAGGGACATGCCGAGGCCGAGCCCATAGCCCGCCCGGGTCGACTCGAAGCGGCCGGGCGCGGCTGGCGCCGCGTCGCGCGTGGCGAGGCCGCGCCAGGCGCCGCGGAGGAAGAGCAATCCCAACGCGATGAGGAGCACCGTGCTGATGACGCCAAGCGCGAGATGCGCCGCCGGCCGCGTCAGCACGAGCCCCGCACCGGTTGCGGCGGCGACCGCCCAGCACGCATCGCCCGAGGCGGCGCCAAGCGCCACGGCATAGGCCGGCGCGAACCCGCGCTCGATGCCGCGCCGCATGATCTCGGCATTGATCGGCCCGGGCGGCCAGGCGACCGACCAGCCGAACAGGAAACCCTGGAGGAGAAGCGGGCTCAGCCCGCCCAACGCGCCGTCCGCCCCGTCATTTCGCCGGAACCTCGGCGCGCGAGAAGCGCGGCCAATGCTGCGCGAGCCCGCCGCCGAGACGCACCGGCACGATCTCGCGCGCGAGGCCGGTCACGTCGTCGGTCTCGACCGCGACCGCGCACAAGGTGGCCTCGCCCTCGGCGACCTCGAGCCGCTCGCCGGGGAGCTTCGTGACGAAGCGCGCGACCGAGCCCTCCTTCTTCATGCCGATGACGGAGTCATAGTCGCCGCACATGCCGACATCGGTGATGTAGCCCGTTCCCTTCGTGAGGATGCGGTGATCGGCTGTCGGCACGTGGCTGTGCGTGCCGACGACGAGCGAGACGCGGCCATCGCAGAAATGCCCCATCGACATTTTCTCCGACGTCGCCTCGCCGTGGAAATCGACGACGATCGCCGCGTGCTCGGGGAGGCCGTGCGCGGCGAGCAGGTGATCGACCGCGGCGAACGGATCGTCGATCGCATCCATGAAGAGCCGCGCCATCGCATTGACGACAAGCACGCTTCTCCCGTCCGGGAGCGCATAGACGCCGTGGCCGTTGCCGGGCTGCCTCGGCGGATAGTTGAGCGGGCGCAGGAGGCGTGGATCGGAGCCGATATAGGACATGATCTCGCGGCGGTCCCAGACGTGGTTGCCCGTCGTGATGACGTCGACGCCGCACTCGTAGAGTTCGGCGCAGATCTTGTCGGTGATGCCGAAGCCGTGCGCCGCGTTCTCGCCATTGACGATGACGAAATCGAGCGCGAGCTCGCGCCGGAGCTGCGGCACGTGCCGAGCCACGGCATCGCGGCCCGATCGCCCCACCACGTCGCCGCACATCAAAAGCCGCATCTGCCCTCGGTCGAGATGGAAAGTGAGAATGGAGCCGCCTCGGCCGTCGGCATGTGCTCAACCCTCGTGGCCCGCTGTCGCAGGTGGGAGCCATGTACCGGAACCAGGGCTCCGGCAGGGACAGCCCCCTAGAGGTCGATATCGGCCCCGGGGCAGTGCGCCTAACGAACCGCGCAGCCCCATTCTCTGAGGCTAGATGTGGGACGTTTCGAGCCGCGACGCAACCACCTCGATGCGGCGGGCCAGCCGCTCGATGCCGTCGGCGAGCGCGGGATCGTCGGCGCTCGCGGCGGCGCGCGCGTTGAGCCGGCGCAGCGCGTCATTGGCCTCGGCGAGTTCATCCGCGAGCACGAGCGCGGCCATCACGAGGATGCGCGCCTCGCCCGCGCGCAGCGCCTGGTTGGAGAAGGAATTGGTTTTGGCGTCAACAATGCGCGCGAGCTCGCGGATACGGTGCTCTTCGCCTGGATCGCACTGCACCGCGTAGGCGCGGCCGTTGATCGTGACGTTGACCTGCGGCATCAGCCCTCCAGCACGCGATCGATGCGGCCGATCATCGCATCGAGACGTTGCGCCACCGCATCGACCGCGATCGCGGCGCCATCGCCGCGCCGCGCCGCGTGGCCGTCGCCATCCCGGCGTGCCGCGCGCTCGAGCCGCGTGATCGCCTCTTCGAGCCGCGTCAGCGCGTCCTGAACCTTGCTCATGCCATCCCCCGCTTCGCGCCGGAACAATAGGCGCGCTGCGCCGCGAGCGTCAACGCAGTGCCAGCCACATCATGGTTAATTAGAGCAGATTGCCCGCCTTGACCCACCAGCGCGGAGAGGCGGCGGCGAGCGTTTGCGCCGCCGCTTCGGCCTCGTGCGAAGCGGCGTAGAGCGCAAAGCAGGTGGCGCCGCTGCCGCTCATGCGCGCGAGAAGCGCGCCCGGCGTCGCGGCGAGCGCGGCGATCACGTCGGCGATCGCCGGCGCCAATTCCCGCGCCGCGTCCGCAAGGTCGTTACGCCGCTCGGCCAGCAGCGCGGCGAGACCGGCGGCATCGCCCGGCATGTCGACGAAGCGCGCGGGCTCGGAGAAGGCGCCGGCGCGGCGCGCGTAAACGTCCGCGGTCGCCACCGCGACGCCGGGATTGGCAAGCACGACCGCAAGCGGCGGCAATGGCGGCGCGGGCTCGATGCGCTCGCCGATGCCGCCCACGAACGCGGCGCGCGGGACAAGGCACGCGGGCACGTCGGCGCCCAAGGCAAGAGCCAGATCGGCACGTGCATCCTCGGCGAGTTCGGCGCGCCACAGAGACTGCAACGCGCGCAGCGTTGCCGCCGCGTCGCTCGAGCCGCCGCCGATGCCGGAAGCGACCGGCAGTCGCTTCTCGAGCGTGAGCGCCACGCGCGGCTGGCGACGGAGCCGCGCCGCATAGAGCCGCGCCGCGCGGTGCACGAGGTTCTCGCCCGTCCCGCTCATCAGCGCCGCGGCGAACGGACCGGCAATGCGCAGCGAGAGCGCAGTTGCGGGCGCGACCGTCACCTCGTCGGCGATGTCGGCGAAAGCGACGAGGCTGTCGAGCAGGTGATAGCCGTCATCGCGGCGTCCGACGACGTGGAGATAGAGATTGAGCTTTGCCGGCGCGCGCTCGCGAAACTCCATCGCCCCGGCTCAGCCGCCGCTCATTGCTTGCGGGGGCTTCTCGAGGCCGCGATCGAGCTTCACCTCGATCGACTTCGCGTCGCCGGGATCGGGCCCGAACTGCAGCGCGCGCCGCCACTGGTAGCGCGCTTCCGCGACACGCCCGGTGCGCCAGTAAACGTCACCCAGATGATCGTTGATGGTCGGGTCCTCGGGCAGCAGCTCGATCGCGCGTTCGAGGAACTGCGTCGCCTTGGCGAGATCGCCGGTGCGGTAGTAGGCCCAGCCGAGGCTGTCGACGATGTAGCCGTCATTCGGCCGCAGCTCGACCGCGCGCTGGATCATCTTGAGCGCCTCGGGCAGGTTCTCGCCCTTGTCGATCCACGAGTAGCCCAGATAGTTGAGCACCATCGCCTGCTCGGGCGAGAGCTGCAGCGCGCGCTTCAGGTCGGCCTCGGCGCGCGGCCATTGGCCCGAGCGCTCGTAGGCGACACCGCGATCGTAGAAAAGCCGCCACGAAGTCTCCTTTGCCTGCTCGCTGCCGAGCCGGCCGATCGCCTCGTCATAGGCCTTGGCCGCGTCGTCGAAGCGGCTTTTGCCGCGCAGCACATCGCCCAATTCGACGAGCGCGCTCGGCGAGTCGGGCCGCTCCGCCGCCATGCGGCGCAGTTCGGTGATCGCCTCGTCGGTATGGTCGAGCGCGTCTTCGGCGAGCGCCGCGCGCAGTCGCGCCGACCAGGCGAGCGGCGATTTCGGATCAACCGCGCGATAAAGCGCGAGCGCGTCGTCCGTACGGCCTTCTTCGCCGCGGATTTCCGCGACGAGCAGCTGCGCCAGCGCAAAGTCGGGCTCAAGCTCGAGCGCGAGACGCGCATAGACGAGCGAGATGTCGATCGTGTCGCGCTGATCGAGCAGGCTCGCGAGATCGAAGAGCGCTTCAGCCGCGCCCTGTTGCGGCGTCGTGATGAGCCGGTCGGGGATCTGGCCCGCGGCGATGCGGGCGAGCCCGGACTTGGCGACGCCGGTCTCGTCATCATCGGTAGTGAAGTTCTCGTACAGGTGCTTTGCGGCGTCGGGCCGCCCGCGGCGCTCGTAGAAATTGCCGGCGACCTGAACGATGCGGTAGGTCGGTTGCTGCTCGGCGGCAACGAGCTTGTCGAAATCCTGCTGCGCCTCGGCCGTGCGATCGTTGAAGTCGGCGAGCAGCCCCTCGTGCAGGTTGCGCAGCGGCTCGAGGCCGCGCAGCGGGCCCATCTCGTCGAGCGCCTGCACCGCCTGCGCCGGGCGATGGCGGCCCGCCTCGACCCAAGCGAGCAGGAGCGGCACGGCGTAGCGCTGCGCGCCATCGCGCGTAAGCGTCTTGGCGCGTCCGGCGGCGCCATCCAAATTCCCGGCCTTTATGTCCTCGATCAGGAGCGTCACCGCGGCAAGGCCGCGATTGCCGTCGAGATCGACGATGCGGCGGGCAAGCGGGAGCGCGTCATCGACCCGGCCCTCGGAAAGGCGCAGGACGAAAGCGCGGCGCACAAGCTCGAAATTCTCGGGATCGTTCGCAAGCGCCCGCTCGACGAAGCGCGCCGCCGCGACGTAGTCGTGCACCTGCTGCGCGTGGTTTGCGGCGAGATAGTTGCCGAGGGGGCTCGGTGCGTCGGGCGCCGTGACGACGGGGCCGCTCGCCTCGGCCACGCGATTTTCCGGCGGCACCGTCTCCGTGCAGGCGGCGAGCACGGCAAGGCTCGCGGCGAAAAGAACGGCGTCGCGCACGCGCGCGCTGCGGGCGAAAAGCATCAGCAAACGGCGCACGCGAATCTTCCCATCCACTCGGCTCGGCGAAGGCGCCATTCTACACCATAGTTTTTACATGTTCGGATAATTCGGGCCGCCGCCGCCCTCCGGGCACACCCAATCGATGTTCTGCTCCGGATCCTTGATGTCACAGGTCTTGCAGTGGACGCAGTTCTGGGCGTTGATCTGGAGCCGCTTCTTTCCCTCGCCCGTATCGACGATCTCGTACACCCCTGCCGGGCAATAGCGTTGCTCGGGCGAAGCATAGCGGTCCCAGTTGACGTCGATCGCCTTCGCCGGGTCCTTGAGGTGAAGGTGCGGCGGCTGGTTCTCCTCGTGATTGGTGTTGGAGATGAAAACCGAGGAGAGCCGGTCGAAGCTTACAACGCCGTCGGGTTTCGGATATGCGATCGGTTGCGACTCGCGTGCCGGCTTGAGCGTGAGGTTGTCGGCGTGGTGCTTGAGCGTCCACGGCGCGCGGCCGCGCAAGAGATAGGTGTCGAGCGCGGCATTCGCGAGCCCGCCCCAAAGGCCCCAGCGGAAGCCCGGCCGGATGTTGCGAACGGCATGAAGCTCGGGCCAGACCCAGGAGGCTTCGAGCGCGGCGCGGTAGTCGGCCGTCCCATCGCCGGCGAGCCGGCGCGCGACAGTCTCGGCCGCGACCATGCCTGACTTCATCGCCGTGTGATTTCCTTTGATCTTGGCGACGTTGAGGAAGCCCGCGGCGCAGCCGATCAGGAGCCCGCCCGGGAAATCGAGCCGCGGGATCGCCTGGAAACCGCCCTCGTTCAAGGCACGCGCGCCATAAGCGATGCGCCGTCCGCCTTCAAAGGTCGGGCGGATCGCCGGATGGGTCTTGAAGCGCTGAAACTCCTCGAACGGGCTGAGATAGGGATTGCTGTAGTCGAGCCCGACGACAAAGCCGACGGCAACCTGGCGGTTCTCGAGATGGTAGAGGAACGAGCCGCCATAGGTTCCGCGATCGAGCGGCCAGCCGACCGTGTGCACGACGAGCCCAGGCTGATGGCGCGCGGCATCGACCTCCCACAGCTCCTTGAGGCCCAGTCCATAAGTTTGCGGGCCGCTGTCGCGGCGCAAGTCGAAGCGCGCGACCAGGGTCTTGGTGAGCGAGCCGCGGCAGCCCTCGGCCAGGAGCGTCTCCTTGGCGCGCAGCTCGACACCGGGCTGGAAATTGGCGGTCGGCGCGCCGTCCTTGCCGATGCCCTGCGCGCCCGTCGCGACGCCCACGACGCGGCCGTCCTCGTACAGCATCTCGGCGCCGGCGAAGCCCGCATAGATCTCGACCCCCAGCGCCTCGGCTTTCTGCGCCAGCCACCGGCACAGATTGCCAAGGCTGATGATGTAGTTGCCGTGGTTCCGCATCTGCGGCGGCGTCGGCAGGCGCAGCGCGCGGCGCTCGGTCAGCACGAGGAAGCGATCATCGCCCGCTTGCGTGACAAGCGGCGCGCCATCGCTCTTCCAGTCGGGCAGAAGCTCATCGAGCGCGCGCGGGTCGAACACGGCGCCCGAGAGGATATGGGCGCCGACCTCGGAGCCTTTCTCGATGATGCAGACGGTACGCTCGGGCGCGAGCTGCTTCAGCCGGATTGCCGCGGCGAGGCCGGCGGGGCCGGCGCCGACGATCACGACGTCGTATTCCATCCGCTCGCGGTCCATCGCCGCACTATAGTAAGGCGCGATCAAAGAGCCAGGGGCCGAGGGTGACGGGCGACGAGCGCGTGGCACTGCTGCGCTGGTATGTCGAGATGGGCGTGGACGAGACGGTCGGGGCTGAGCCGAACGATCGCTTCGCCGCGCCGCTGCCGGAGCCCGCACCCTTAGCCGCTCCCGCCGCGAGGGGTGAAGGTAATGGCGTTGGCGCCCCGGCGGCGCCGGCACCCATCCGCGCCAATCCTTTCCCCGGCGGAGAAGGGGGCATGAACGCGCGCGCGGCCGCCGAAGCTGCCACGACGCTCGACGAACTGCGCGCGGCCGTCATGTCGTTCGAGGGTTGCGCCCTGAAGCGGACGGCGACCAACACCGTCTTCACCGACGGCGTGCCGGGCGCGCCGCTCCTCGTGATCGGCGAGGCGCCCGGCGGCGACGAGGACCGGCTCGGCCTCCCTTTCGTCGGCCGCAGCGGCCAACTCTTGGACCGCATGCTCGCGGCCATCGGCTTCGACCGCAAACGCAACGCCTTCATCAGCAACATCCTGTTCTGGCGCCCGCCCGGCAATCGCCGGCCGACCGACGAGGAGATCGCGCTGTGCCTGCCGTTCGTGTGGCGCCTCCTAGCGCTCGCCGATCCACAGGCCGTGCTGCTCTGCGGTGGAACGGCTGTCTCTTCGCTATTGCGCCGCACCGAAGGCATCACCCGGCTGCGCGGACGCTGGGTCGAGCTCGAGGTTCCCGGTCTTGACCGGCGAATTCCAGTAATGCCGACCTATCACCCGTCGTTTCTGCTGCGCACGCCACAGCGAAAAGGCGAAGCGTGGCGCGATTTACTAGAGCTGCAAACAAAGCTGCAGACGAAGTAATAAATACTTTCTTGTGGGTAAATGCACCCGCTTGTGGACAAGTACCCATTGTGGTGCTTGCCAAGAGGTCGGGAATAGTCTATCCCGGCGCCTATGCGAGGACGCTGCAATACCGCACAGTCCGGGCGCAGACCCCGTTTCAGATGGCAAAAGCAAGGAATAACACTTTCCTTGTTTACCTTAATTATTTGCGCGTCAAACCAAATATCGGCCGAGGATTTTCGTACCGCCGCGCTGACACCGGGCACCGAGTTGCTGCGCCAGTCGGATCTGCCGACGGTGCTGTCGTCGGCTGACCAGGCGCGTTACGAGCGCATCTTCGCGCTTGAGACACGCGGCGACTGGCACGAGGCCGATGGAGAAATCGCTGCGCTGCAAAACCGGCTGCTGCTCGGCCCGGTGCTAGCCGCGCGCTATCTCAGCAGCTCCTACCACGCGAGCTATCCGGAACTCACGGGATGGCTCCAAACCTACGCCGACGAGCCCGACGCGAAGGTCATTTACAAGCTCGCCCTGCACCGTCAGCCCAAAGGCGCCAAAGCGCCGCCGAAGCCGGTCGCGGCGACGCTCGATGAGCAGGTCCCGGACGAGCCCGCGGCCAATCTCAGCCCGCGCGCCGTGCTGGTCGTGCGGCAGATCGAGAGCCTGGTGCCGACGGCGCCGCGCCGTGCCGAGCAGCTTCTCGCTGGACCCGAGGCACAGCACATTCTCGATAGCGGCGCCAAGGCCAACCTGCGTGCCGAGATCGCCGCCGCTTTTCTTGGCAATGGCGAGGCGCAAGAGGCCCTGGCCGCGAGCACGCCGGCCGAGGATGGCGACCTCACGCCGCAGCAGCATTGGGAGGCCGGGCTCGCCGCCTGGCGGCTCGACCGGCTCGCCGAGGCACGCACGCATTTCGAAGCGCTGGTGCGCAATCCCGGCCAGTCACCGTGGCTCAAGTCGGAAGCCGCGGTGTGGTCGGCGCGCGTGGCGCTGCGTCTGAAGCAGCCAAAGCTCGTCGCGTACTTCCTGCGCATTGCCGCGGAGCAGCCGCGCACCTTCTATGGCCTGATCGCCTGCCGCCTGCTTGGCATCGATCCGGGCCTCAATTTCGAGCCCGAGCCCTTCACCGCGCTGGACGCGCACGTCATCTCGAGCCTCGAGTCCGGGCGGCGCGCGCTCGCGCTCCTCGAGGTGGGCGAGCGCGTACGCGCCGTGGCCGAGCTGCGCACGCTGACGGCGGGCCATAATCCCGCGCTCTTGCAGTCGCTCGCCGGCATCGCCCAACACGCCGATCTCGCCGCGCTCTCGATGTCGGCCGGCCAGCTTCTGGCGCAGCAGGACGGGCGGCGGCACGATGGCGCGGTTTATCCGATGCCGCGCTGGACCCCACACGGTGGCTTCACTGTCGACCGCGCCCTGCTGTTCGCGGTGATGCGGCAGGAATCCCTGTTCCTTCCCGATGCGACGAGCGCCGTGGGCGCCGCCGGCCTCATGCAGCTCATGCCGGCCACGGCGCGCGACATGGCCGCGCGCGAAGGCGTGCAGCTCGCCGCCGCCTGGGACGAGGGACCCGATGCGAAGTCGCTCGCCGATCCGTCGGTCAACCTGACGCTCGCCCAGGAATATGTACGGCTCCTGCTCAAGGACGACCGCATCAAGGGCAACCTGCTGCTGTTCACGCTCGCCTATAACGGCGGTCCCGCGGCGACGCAGCGCTGGGACGAGCTTGCCAGCTCCTACAAGCGCGATCCGCTCCTTTTCCTCGAGAGCATCCCCTCGCCCGAGGGGCGCCTTTTCACCAAGCACGTGCTGACGAATTATTGGATCTATCGCGCGCGGCTTGGCCAGTCGACGCCCGACCTCGATGCGCTTGCCGCCGGCAAATGGCCGACCTATATCGCGCTCGACAGAGCCGGGCCGGGGCAACGCTATGCCGAAAATCGATGAGAGCCGCCCGTTCCTTCCCGTCAACATCGCCGTCCTCACCGTGTCCGACACACGTACCGAGGCGGACGACAAGTCGGGCAACACGCTTGCCGAGCTGATCGCCGCGGGCGGGCATCGCGTGGCGCGGCGCCGCATCGTCAAGGACGATCGCGCCGCGATCGTAGCGCAGCTCCGCGAATGGATCGCCGATCCCGCGATCGATGTCGTGATCGCCACGGGTGGCACCGGCGTCACCGGGCGCGACGTGACGCCCGAAGCCTTCCACGAAGTCTATGAAAAGGAGATCGCCGGGTTCGGCGAGCTCTTCCGCTGGCTCAGCTATCAGAAGGTCGGCACCTCGACGATCCAAAGCCGGGCCACCGCCGGCGTCGCGGGCGGGACCTATCTCTTCGCGCTGCCGGGCTCGCCCAGCGCTTGCCGCGACGGCTGGGACGACATCATCCGCCACCAGCTCGACAATCGGCACCGGCCCTGCAACCTGGTCGAGCTGATTCCACGGCTCCAGGAACACCTGCGCGCCGGCTAGGGCCCGATTTAACCAAACGAACCCAATTTCCCGCGCCTCTGTCATTGCGAGCGCAGCGAAGCAATCTCCCGCCGGATGGGGATTGCTTCGTTGCTGCGCGCCTCGCAATGACAGCACCCGGCAAAATTACCAAACGAACCCAATTGCCGATTTCCGAGGGACGCCCTCGCAGCCGATGGCCCCGATTTCGCCGAACGAACCCAATCCCCGTACCTCCCTCTCCCCGCCGGCCAGAAGGTCGGGGTGAGGGGGTCGTTTTCACCAAACGAAC
>Ga0335078_10008856_pt1 | contig 14960 bp, 10 predicted proteins | sample Lox_Sample_32_FD_206711 | JGI IMG/M metagenome (GOLD analysis project Ga0335078, IMG submission 206711) | Soil microbial communities from Loxahatchee National Wildlife Refuge, Florida, United States - Lox_Sample_3.2 | ecosystem: Environmental > Terrestrial > Soil > Wetlands | place: USA...
GCCTTCGGAGCTTGCCGGGCCAGTTCGGAGAATAAGCAGCGTCCGTCTCTCCGAGAATTGCGATAGCCATTCTCGCCAGCCAGTCGTCTTTGGCTTTTTCGATGACCGTCCAACGAAAGGGATCTTCGCGGGTTCCCGAGCCCTCGCGTATCTGCTTGTCATGTCGGATCGGAGAGAGTTTGTAAACGAAGGCATTCCACGAACGAAAGAAGGACTTTTTGAAAAGGAGCCAGCGCTTCCTAGTCCACGAGTAATCGAGTTCCTCTTCAATCGCCAGACTCAGCTGCCAGAGGATTTCGAACCAGCCGTCCCCATGATCGAATCCCCAACACATGGCCGTCTGCGTCATGGGCGACCGGTAGTCCTGATAGAGGATCGGGAAGCGTTTCACTAGGCGCAGGGTCAATTCCTTTTTCATGAACGTGCATCCTGGGAATGATCCATATCACGCGTGCGGAGAGAGCCTCGTCTGACGATCGCTTCAAGGCCTTCCACTGGAACGAGGACGCGCCGGCCGACACGGAACACTTTTATTTCTTTGAGTGTGATGCTGTAGTCGATGGTTCTGCGGCTCACGCCAAGAATTTTTGCAGCTTCCGCTTTCGAGACGGCGAGGGCGCGTCTGGTTTCGGGAAGAGCGGCGGGCTTTTCCAATGGAATGTGTTGGCCGATGCGCGAACGTTCGAGTTCCTGACGAACGACGCTCCGGACCGCATCAAGAATAGTCTTGGTGAATTGATCCAGTGAAAGGGCACGGCCTTCCTGATCAAATTCAACATTCAGTTTCAGCTTCATGGCGGACACCCACAACTGTTCGCTCAACGGTCATTTCTTGAGACAGCGAAGCGAAGAAAGGTAGTGCGAATCGGCGACCGTTCTCGCAGGCCCATTCAATAGGTATATGCACGAGAAGAGCGATTTGACTCAAACAAAAGGAATCATCGGAATCTGTAGATGTTTCGGATTTCCTTGCGGATGAGTCGGTGAATCGAGCACAAGGGGCAATGTGGAGTCCAGCTTTTCTTGGCTGCTTTAACTCTGTTCTTTGTGGGCTGAAAATGGTGGATCGCCAAACACTCAAGTCGCGGTGCATTTCTTCTCTGCATTGTTGTGTAAACGTCGATTCGGGTCGTTCCTGTGAACCAACCTCTCTTAAAATGGTGGCTGGGGCGTGACCCGCGTCCGCCAGTTCGTCCCACATATCGGCATTCGCCTTTCTTCCAGAAGACGTATACCTTCCCTCGTTTTTGAGATATTTTCCTGCGTGTCCAGTTCCGAAATTCCTTGAGCTTCCTGTCTCGACCCCATCCTTTGGGATGCCAGGACCGACGTTCCACCACAGATTTGTCAAACTCAACTTTCGCCATCTTTGCTGCGAGTCCTAGGGATGCAATCTGTGCAAGCTCATTCAGCGCTTTTTCGCGGCGCTTTTTCGTGAGACCTCGCGCCTTACCTGTTTTGGGCCCAAGGATTCTTCTGAGGCGGTCGGTTCGCCGCTTGTACAGCCGATCAAGAATTCGATTGAATTGGACGGAGTGCGCCATGGATCCTGACAGAAGACGGAGTCGGCAGGCGAAGCCCTGACATGCGTATTGCAGTGCGAGCGGCCCGCTTAAACATTCTCCAAGATGCGACGCTAAAAACTATCCATCAAAGCCGAAGCGAGAGCATTATCACACCTCAGTCGACAACACCGTTCACGTTCACCTGCGCCGCATGACAATCTGCTCTGCCAGGTGCCTTTCTCAAGGTCTTGGATTTGGTTTTTCGCGCACTTGAGGATGCTTCTTGCTGGTGCTGGTTTGGCATGAACATTGTCTCGTTGCCAATCACTTTTTGATAGCAGTTCTTGTAGTCGTACGAATTCGTCTGCGTATTGGAATTCGCGTTATTCGCAGCAGGAACTACTCCCGGAAACATCCGATAAACATGCGGCGATTTCCACAGGTCCAAGATCGAATCGAAAATCGTACCAGAGTGCGAATCACATCGCTGATCGGGGTCCACGCCAGGATCCACGAACAAGATCGCGCTGATCGCTTTCTTGTTCGTGCCGCTGTTGCTGCCGAAGGGAATCTTGGAAGCATTTCCGACTGCCTTATCGAAGTCCGAAGGGACGGAAGGATCAGTGGCGTTGTAGCCGAGAATCATCCAGGTCGCGACGATCTGTTCCTGACTGGCACCGGTGACAGGCTTGGCAGGATTGAACTTGAATCGCGAACGGTCATTGATTTGGTATGAGCAAGGTTTGGGTAACGAGAGTACATAGACGTTGGGTGAAGCCAAAGCATCCGTGATGGTCTGCGGAGCCACACCATCGATTGCGTAGAGTGGGTGTTCGCCAGTCGTTTGGGAGTTGCATGGCGCAGTTGCGAAGTCAAGACGGTGCGCTCCCGGCGACGGCATCAAAGGGGTTGAAAATACATACGCATTGTCACCGGTGAAGACTGCCATCTTGTGCCCCATTACGGGCGCGATAACATAAATCCTAGATTGGTCCGCGGGATCTTGGACATAACTCCAAGGACCTGCCAATTCTATTTCCACGTTGTTTTGCGCGAACGAGACCATGGATAGTGCTAGGTGTAGCAGAAGCACAATGCCTAGTTTGATTTGATTGGCCCATAGCTTGCTAAGCGTCATATGTATTCTCCTCTGCCTTGAAGTGTCGAGAGTCTCGATAGCATCCTTGAACAAAACGAGCGAAGTCCTCATGGTGCGAGTGACCCGGAACCGAAGGTAGTGAACGCGGCCCAGAAAAAGGGGTGCGTATGGTTTTGTACTCTGCGCATCTGAGCCTGAGCTGCGCGAAGCGACTGCTCAACGGTCGCACCTCGAAGCAACCCTCCGTAGAAGATCTGCATGAATTCCTGAGTCGTAGCCGAATCCACGTTCCATCGGCTTGCAACCACACGCGGAACGCCCACGCTGAGGAAATAATCTGTAAGACCTCGAGAATTGTTGAAAGATTCGCGGTCAACGTCTGAAGTATCGCAAGCGGACAGAACAGCTAGGCGCATTCCTGAAAGATTTATGCCATCCAAGTTTCGGGTGGTGAGCTTCGAATCGGAAAGCAGGAGGCCAGGCATTGCCGACGAGTCTGAGGAATGACCCGCAAAATGGAACACTACCGCACCGGGAATGCGCGACAGTACTTCGTTCAGCGTTGCAACGCGGCCGGTCAAGAGGTTGGGAGAGTGAAACTCTCCGGCAACGGCTTCTGCCTCAGGGCCGACATCCGGCAGCGGAGAGAGAGACCGAGTAGAGCCTTCACTCGACGTCGAAACGGCGACTACTAGTGCCGCTGTGTTCCGCGTAATGTGGATTCCTCCCTTAGAGGATTCCCCATAAACAATTCCCGGAGACGAAAGGATGGGCGCACGATCACTTAGAAAATGATTTTGTGCATCGATCAAGGCTTCGAGGGGCAACTGTGAAAGTGGATCGTCAAGTTCGAATATTAAAGTGCGTCCGGTTTCGAACTGCTTTTCGACCGGAGCAACCAAGACGTCGTAAAGGTGCCTAGCTTGGCTTCGCAGAAGTTGAGGATCAGAGTCTGGGTTCGCACAAAGGTTTCGAAAGCGGTCGACGTCGGAAACAAGTGTTGTCGAGGAGACTCTGGCTTGACGCAAAGTCACTCCGCGATTGTCTGCCGTCCAGGTCAAGAGTTCTGTTGGAAGGAGTGCATAGGAAATGGTGGTAGCCGCAGTGAGATCGTGAAGGTATGAGGAGATTTGCGGCGAATTGGCTTCCTCGGCACGCACGGGTACGGGAGAAGTCTGCGTTCGCAATTGGCGTACGGGGGCCGCTCTAAATGACTCCCAAAGCTCAAAAGATCCCTCCTCGTCTCCGTTGTGGGCGAGAAGCGAAGCCAAGTCTTTGTAGGTTTCAGAAGTGTTGATCTTCCATTGCGCCCTTGCTTCGAAACTGTCTATGGATTGGAGTTGGAACTCCGCTAATCCCACGGCGGACCGAAGCGCCCTCTCGCCATCTGCGAATTCTCCGTTGTCGAGTAGGGCCCTTCCAAAGCAGTCGTAGAACAGGACCTTGAGGTAATTGTCATCCAGATTCCCGACTTCGAACTCCATTGGCTTGAGGCGCGCTAAGCTGTTCTGGGCTTTTCCCATCCTTGCTTCGACACCAGCGAGCCTCGTTTGGGCCTCAAGGTAAGCCATTCGGGTCGATGGGATTTGTGGGGCTTCGGCGAAAAGCTGGCTTGCCTTTTCGAGTTCCTGCACCGCCAGCAAAGAGTTATCAGTTGCTAGAGCGGAGTTGGCGTACAGCGTGTGCGCGACCGCGACTTGTGCCAAGTCATGCGAGGATTCCGTAAGAGGAATTGCATCTTTCCAGATGGAAAGTTCTAAGAACGGCATTTTTCGCATGCGCGCGAGTTCATACAGGCTGTAGTAGAAGTTATAGCCTCGGACATCGGCAAAATCGCCATCCCAGAACTGCTGGAGACCTTGAGCGGATTTTCGCCACGCACCGGCAGAGTCGCCACTCGCCCCTGCGGCCATCGACCAGTGATCCTGTGCACCTAGTAGGATGGTTCCGTAATTTGCGGCAGCGGCTTCCTTCTCTGCGGTGGAGTAGGCGGCTAGTGCAAGTCCCAGGTCCCCCTTGAGCCAGAAACAGTTGCCTTCTTGGATGTGGAATTCGCTGTTAAGCCAGGGATACCTCTTCAATCGCGCAAAGTTCCTGAGTCGGTTGTCGGCTTGGATGCAATTGGTCGCGTTTTGGTCGATGTTGGACGCGTATAGATCCTCGGTGCTTGCGCGAAGAATTCCGGCTTCGTTGGTTCCCATAATTCGAAAAAGGTTTATGGCTTGCGTTGCGTTGGCGTGAGCCACCGCAGTGTTGCCGCTTTCGTTGGCCTCGATGGCGGTAGATAGATGTGCGAGCGCTTGCGGAAAATACGGCGACGATGAAGCGACCATCAGGTCCGACCACCACGGGTCGGCGTGGCGGTCCAAAAAGAGCCGGCCAAGCGCGGCAAATGCGCGACGAGTCGTCTGCACGTCTGACGGACGCGGAGCGTTCGGAGAGAATGCAGCTTGAACCCATTCAAGAAGAGCAGCGGTACCGTATGCTTCGATCTTCTGATCGGCTGTATCGATAGAGGCCGGATCGTCGAACGATAAGTCCGCGAACTGCTCCGGCGTAAGGAGCGGATGTGCACGGCCAGTCTTCCTTTTCTGCTGCTCGCGGATGGTCTCTTCCAGCCTAGATCTCGCTTCGTTGGCCCACTCGCCTTTGGGATCAATTTCGAGATAGCGACGCCAATCCTCGATGGACTGCGAGAAAAGCAGCGCCTTGCGTGAGATCAGAGCTCGGTTAAAAGTCGCAACGGGATCGTTTGGAGAAGTCTTCAGCGCGCGGCCGAGCAGATTGATTGCCTCACCAAAATCTTCAGTTGTGCCGTTCGACTCTGCACGCTGCGAATAAGCCGTGGCGAGATCAATCAAGAGAGAGCTGGAATCCTGGTTGAAGGAGAGAGCTTGGCGGAGCGGCGGAATTGCCCCTTCGTAGTTTCCTTCGAGAAGTTCGGCACGGGCGCGACTCTGGAGCCAAAAAGGATCAGACGGGTGTTTAGCGAGATTGACGGCAATTTCCTTTTCTGCGTCGAGAAGAGCCGGTGGGCTGTCGAGATGCGAGACCCCGGCTCCTCTCTCGATCCGAACAGGAGCGTATTTGGCTCCCGGCATTCGCGGTTCGAGGGTTCTTCGCTCCGTGTAAGCACGGGCAAGCAATCCTTGGATTCGTGTTTGCGGTCGGAGGAACCAAAACCATCCGGTCGCTATCAGAAGTGCGACAGCCGAGACTGCTGCCCAACGCCATAGCGCGGGCTTAGCGCGAAAGGGGGACCCTACCCTCACGGTTGCTGTTTGGAGATCTCCGGTGAGCCGGCTTGCGAGGCGCGCTTGCCACGCCGGTTTAGAACTCTCCAGACGCGATAAGAGAGCTGCCTCTGCCGGAGAGATGGAATCGGAGAAATCATGGATAGTTGTTTTCAACATAGGGCCACAATGTCCACAAACGGCAGCATGGGCGAGCATCTCCTGAATCCTGTCAGGAGTACCGACTCCAACCGCCAATTTTGTCCATTCCTCAAGTTCTGGACATGATTTACCAGGTGCGTCCTCTGGAAATATTTTCAGCATCGCCAACTTGCTGCGATTTGAAGCCTGCAAGATCGCTCGTTTTCTGCAGGCCTCGCACTCGGAGACATGGCGATCCCATTCGTCCGACTGCGTTTTGTCAGTAGGAAGAGGACCAACGTTTGGTGGCGCAATGCCAAGCAGAACGTCGATTTCTTCTTCCGTCAGATGTCGGTCACGATTGAGCACCCTTCTACTCCTTAGTTAGAACGACTCCGCTGACTGGATTCCTTTTTGACGACTTGGCGGTCCAGTCGAAGACGGGATCGCGAGACTCTCACGCAGGGACCGCGTCAGGCGGAAAAGGAGACTCTCGACCCCTTTTGTGGTGAGCCCTATTCCCGGTAAGGAAGCGATTGCTGCGGCTGTTAGCCCAGACCTGTAGTAAAGCCAAAATACCAAGCGTGCTCGTTTCAACTCCGCAGGCGAGAGCAAGCATTCGAGCTTTTTGTCGATTTCCTGAATCAAGATAGTTTTTTCGGCGGAGGTTAGCGCGCCCTGCCGGACTTCAACCGACGGAGCCGTTGCTTCGTCGAGAGATTCAGCGGTGGCATCGAGTTTTCGTTTTTCGGCACCTCTAGCCTTGAAATAGTCGTGAGCGACGCTTGAGGTGACGACTTTTAGGTAGGCGAACAGAGACTGCGGCTCGTGGGATGTGAAGGATCGGAGTAGCCTGCAATCATGTGCGTAGAGACGAAGATAGGTTTCTTGCACAAGGTCATCGACTATAGAACCACGAGACTCGCCAAAACGAGATGCAATGCGAAGCGAGACCCTAGCGATGACAGGATTAAACCTTCTAATGAATTCTTTCCAAGCGGAAGAGTCCCTTGCGTCGATGCAGACGCGCAACAGTTCATCGGGGGCTAGGGCTGAATAGTCCACCAATACCGCTCCGCTTACGGTGACCAGATTGTAGCCTCCTCGACAGAGCGGAGCCACATTCTTTCTGTCCTTTAGAAACAGAAAAGGGAATCTGATCTCTTTTTCGTTCTTCTAACCAAGGCGCTCCCGAGACCGATGACGCTTCGCACCGTTGGACGCCGGAATCCTTGTGATTTGAAGGTGAAGAAATGCGAGTTCTTGAATTCCTAAACAAGAGAATCGGCGCAAGGTGCCTATTCATCATTCTCCATTCCTTTCTAGCAGCAGGGGCAAGCTGCCTCCCTTGCCTTGCCCAACAGCCTGCTGGTGACAGTGGCTCCGTCGTTTTGGTTCTTCAGGCCCCGGCAGAAGTTCCGGATCTGTACGCGACTGGGACTAAAAACCTGGTGTTGACGAAAGTCTTGGTGCTCTACGGATTGCTCGCCAATTCGAACTGCGGGAAAGATACGACCAATTCGGCGGCCGGTTGCCCGACCTACCTAATCGTCAACCTGGTTCACTGGATTCCCGGCGCCAACAATGGAGCGGGCGATACGCATGCCCCCGAGAGCAGTTGGTATCTGATCCATCCAGAAAGTGGCCGAAGCACATCGCTGGAAGATCCTGTCCTCGACGCTTCACTAAGAATCTTTGGAAGCAAAAGCATCGGACTGCTTGTCGTCCACGAGGGTATATCTGCAATCGCACCGATGAACGTGCGCTACACAATCGAGGCAAAGGCGAAGAAATCGGTTCAAGAGTCGGATGCACTCAGCCTCTTTAATCTGGTAGTAGGTGGAGTGAGAGCCTTCGCGCGCAATCCGGCAGATGACTACCTGGTGGGAGCCAGGCCAATCACGAACATCAGCAAACTCCCAGCGGATATAGCGATCAGCGGAGCGGCGTATCCCCGCACAGGTTCGGCTGAGGAGCAAAAGGCTGCGGCGACCTTCACGCAGACCTACGACGACGAGGGGTTTGCACGATGGGATGTGAGCATCGGGATTCCAGTGAAGGGCGTAAGCGAAGTCCAGTACAACAGCACGGACGGCACTGTACAAGCAAAGACAGTCTCGAAGGTCAATGCTTACGGCCTCTTTCATTGGTATCCCTACCCCGTCGACCTGAAGAGTGACTACCCCTGGTTGCCGAGCGTAGTTGGAGGTTTGTCGCTTTCTGGAAAGCCTCTGAACAAGCCGTTTGTGGGACTAGCGATTGGCACTCGCAAACCATTCCCTTTCAGAGTCAATGTGTTCGCGGGGGTAGTTTTCAACAAGGTGTTTTCCCCGGCGACGCTGCCAACAGGCTCCTCCGCTTCGCCTGGACAATTGAACAATGATCTCGATTCGCATCGTGTTCGAAAGTTGTTGGTCGGCATCGACATCCCGATTCCTCAGTTTATAAAGGCCATCTCAAAGGGATCGTCGGGCAACAGCGGTAATTGATTTCCCGGGAGAATGAGGATGAGAACAATGAAATTACGTTCGGCAGTTGCATCGGTAGCCCTAAGTCTGTCTCTGTTGGCTTTCTTTGTGCCTGTTTCACGAGCAGCGGATGGAAACGCTGTGGCCGATTGGACCGTGATGGTCTACATGAATGCAAAAAACAACTTGGAACCGGCCGGACTCACCAATTTCCTGCAGATGGCCCAGGTCGGAAGTACTGATCGAGTGAATATCGTGGTCGAACTTGGACGGCCCGAGAAAAAGCATTACACCAGAGCGGAAGGCAACTGGTCGGGAGTGCTCCGATTTAAAGTGGCCAAGAATATGCACCCTGTGCCAGGTTCTGCCATCGATCCCGACAACCCGACGGTGAGGCATGCGGACATGGGAAGTGGGGCAGTTCTTGCGGATTTTGTGCAATGGGCCAAGACCACATTTCCGGCGAAGAAGAACATGCTCTTAATCTGGAACCACGGGCAAGGCTGGAGGCTCTACCTAACGGAACTGAATAAGTCCGCCCTGAACAAGACCTTGACGTCACGTTCTTTGAGTCCGCAGGTGCTTGCTGTCCGCGTCGATGGGCGAAAAGCTGCGGCTGCTCCCGTTGAACGCCCCCTGAGTGGTGGATTCCGGTCCGTGTCCTTTGACGAAGACACCCATAATTTCCTCTACAACCGTGACATTCAAGACAGTCTTCATGGTCAGAATCTCGATGTCATAGGATTCGATGCTTGCTTGATGGGCATGATGGAGAGCGCATACGCGTTCAGGAACATCGCCAAGGTGATGGTAGCAAGCGAAGAACTAATTCCTGGGGATGGTTGGAAATACGATTCTTGGATTCAAGAACTAGTGACGACGCCAGGCATGGACGCCGTTGAACTCGGCAAGGAGTTGGTTTCTTCGTACAAACAAGCCTACCAAGACACTGGAAACATGACCTTGTCCGCCGTGGATCTCGCGCGGGCGGAAGAAACAAGGGCCGCGCTCAGTGCGTTCAGTCTGGCCGTTCTCGGGAAAATTCAGTCAGAAGGCGTCAATCTCGCTGCCGCAAGGCAAGCCGCTCAGAACTACGGCGATTGGTATGGAGACTCTTGGGAAATTTGCGGTACAACTCAGGTGCTGCGGTTTCATGGAATTGATCTTGACCATTTCCTCGCGAGCTACAGGACAATAACTCAGGATTCAGAAATACGAACAAGAATCGACGAAGTGCGGCAGAGATTGGCGCCAATGATTCTGAGTTCCTACGCGTCTTCAAACTCTGCTGGCGACAAATATTGGTCGAATGGAGTCTCGATTTATTTCCCCGGCTCACAGACGGACTTCCGGTGTGACCAGGACGGGGAGGGTTACGACGTACCGAAGGTTCGGGCAGGCGGCGTAAAATTCCCACTGGAATTCGTGGAAAAGGAAGGTTGGGGAGATTTGGTTTACGGTTATCTTCAAACGCAGATCGCGGCCCAGGCGCCTTTAGATTTCTGAGGTGATCACAGCAGGCGGTGACTTTAAGTGACACTCTTTATGATCAGCAGTTGAGAACAGCGTTAGAACAAACGTCGTATGAACCGCTGTGGACAGAGTTTACTGCGAGCGTTTTTGTTCAGCAACGAATTGCCGCATTCTTTTGCCAAGCCCTGTTTATTCTTAAGGTTATTCATTGACCCTTAGTATGTCAGCTGTTATAGATACTGGGATTTGACCTTCCGCCGGAGGGCCGATGGATGCCGAGTTCACTTACTAGCCTCCTAGAGCAAGTCAAGCCGGATTCATGGAGGAAGGATGTAGGGTTTAGCGCTGACATCGCCGAAGCGAACGAAAAGCTGTTTCGCTACGCTGGCGATGTACCCAAAGCGAAAGAAATTCTTTCTGACTGGTTGCAGAGATATCAGCCTTGCCTTTTTGGACGAATCGCTGCTAAGTCAGGGCTAATTGAACACTGCATTCTTAGCGAATCGGATTTGGAATCGACTGCCGGCTTACGTTCAAAAATTCAAGACGCTCGTCGATCGTGGTTGCGGCAAACGTTTGCGGGGAGTAAGAGTAGTTTCGTCATAAGCTTGATTTCGCCGCGAATCGCGAATGGAGTACCCGACGAAACCGTACTGACATTAGCCAAAACCATAGCTTCGCTCTACCTACTCAATGAGGTCGAACCTGATACCGTGTATGTCGAGGATGTCTTCCTCGAAAAGCCTGGATATCCGCAGGTGACCTGGACTTGGAAAGCCGGTGTAAATTATTTTTGCACGCAAGGCGACAAGCGCTGGTGGCACGACCACCGCATCCCGGGAGGGCTAGGACTGTCTGTGAATTCTGTTGGCCACATGGCCAAGTCAGGCATGCTGGCGCGTTCATTGAGGTCACTCAACGAAGTACTCGGTGTTTCCGAAATCGAGTCAGTAAACCCGAAAATTGTGTCGCTAGGCAAGGCGCTTGAAGTCGCAATGAGGACGATTGGCTTGGCGGCAGATACCTGTTCCGGGCGCGCTACTGAACTGCTTCCGAAAAGCGATGTCGCTTCGGAGGGCCAATGCCCAATAGAACTGCCGGCATTCCTTAGAACCAAGGATCATCGACAATATCAAGGTTATTACAATACTGACCATACTTTACCGAGAGTGTACTTCAAAAGTGATTCTCATCGCGATCCCGCGATACCGCGCCAACTACTGGATTTCACATATCTCTTCGAGGACGATGACGAGAATTTTGACCACGAGCTGATGGGTACTGGCCGACCAATTAGAGCGGACGCCACTGACGGGAAAAACCTTGAAGGCCGGAAGTTTTCTGCCGAGTCAAACCGCCAACAGGGAAGAGCGAAATTGATTCGTATTGATGAAGCCCCATTGTTGAAAGACGCCTTGGACGAAGGAGCTTTCGGGGAGCGCGATCTAGGATAAGTCGACGTTAGCTGCGTTACGCCGCTAGCAGGCGGGTTCCCAGTGCTTTGGCGAGAAGTTCCGCCAAAGCCCAGTTGTTCGATGATGTGCCAACAGGCAGGACACCGAGGCAAATTATATTCCGCATAGTACTCGTGGTATCGAAAAGTACGTCTACGGACTCCAGGAATGGCGCTCCCATCCGAGCGATCCCGACATAGCGAGAGAATGGAACGGTGGTACGAAGAGCATCTATACATTGGAGCCGAACATCAAACCGGTCTAGCAGTTCGCGGATATATTCCTGCGGACGGACGATACGATTGTGAAAAGTAATCGCTGGCTTCGCGCTCGAAAGTTGAAGCTTTTGGATGGCAATGTGAAGCATCGGGAGGAGGTAGCGGACCGTAATTTCGCGCATCGAACTGAACGACAATCTGATCTTACCGTGCATAGGGATCAATATATGCGTGAGGGTCCAGGGAGTCGATGCCACCTTCAAGACGGACTCCTTGGCGATGCTGACTGTAAGAACGCGACCCTCGCCGGAGACTTCGGCGCTTAGGTACGGCCCAAGGCGATCATCGTGCACGTACAAGGCTTTTAGGTCGCCGGCCTCGTCATCCATTCCAGGCGCCACGGCTGCTTCGACGTGCGGTGTGCGAATCTCCATCCCTGCTATGGTGACAGCGTGATACTGGTCCTGTTGACGGCGACCAAGAATCAGCACCGAGGGGATGCCGGACTTTGTTGCGGAATAAAGATAGGCCCTCGCGGTCGCAAAGTCATCAACTCGAAAAAGATTCGGCGAAACTCCAAGTGCGTGAATTGCCAAGCACATTTGGTCGGTGGAGAGTCCCTCAGACGGAAGAGGCCGCCCGAAAGGCATAGCGTGTCTTGCGGCGACGAGAGTAATCTGGGCAGGAGTAGCTGCAGAAACCTCTTCAAGGTCTCTAATCTTGTACAGAGCACTCCAAATGGCTGTTGTAGCGCAAGCACTCACCCCAGTGTCCTGTTGTTGAAATACGAGTCCGTTGACAGTGAGTTCGATGCCCGCGAAGTGCGTCTTGCTAAAACGCGTACAAGAATAAAGCGATTGAACTCCTCCTTCATTTACCTCTACGGGAGGTCGCAATACAGTTCTACCGACCGGGCAACCAGCTAACGGCTTGATTACGCTAAAACCCAAATAAGACTTGTCGCTGAATCGTGCGCAGATCTCGGCATGCTGTTGAGGCGGTTGTTTTCTGCCCTCATGAACGAGATGAGTGATCGTTTCTTCTAGAGTGTCAGGCGTGATCTTGAAAAAATGAACTCGCTGGCAGTAGTTGGGATAAGGATACAGACTCTTCGAATAAAAGATCGCGTGGTCTTCGATATAGTCCTTGTCGATGTAGTGTCGCTCGATCGCTATGCTCTGGCATCCAAGTGCAGCAACATGGTCTTCGATGAACCCGAATTGCAAGAGCGCGTGCTGCGTCAAAGGAGGTGCTACAAGCTTCAGTAGGTCCGCAAGTCGGCCTTTAGCAAAGGCGCGAAATTCCAACTGCTGCCGAGGCAAAACTGCATCAGGGCCTGGGATTAGCAATGTCTGTAGCCCCCATTGCGGAAAATCACCTAGGAGAGAGTCGCTGGATTTCTTTGCCGAAGGAAAGACGGCAAACGAGACAAGCGCTTAGCCGCGAGTGTTTATACGAATTGAATAGTCCTTATCACTCAGCCGCTCCGAATCGTGGATGGCATCTACTAGAGGTTGTGTTACCGCCTCCCAGCGTTCCAGTTCTTTCTCAAAGAATTGCTTTGTCTCTTCGTCCATTGTTTGTTGCTCCGCAGATTTGCGATCGCTTTTAGCCATACGCAACCTCGCCGTTGGCGTTCGACCCCCGGGGACCATGGGTTGACGGTGGGCAGGTGATGTCTATATCCAACCTCATAGAATATCAAGCTCAAAATCCCGTCGCAAACGGACGATTTCAGACCCCTTGATATGCCACACCTTTCTGCGACCCACCTGTTTTCCCTTAATGACTCCCTTGCGAATGTAATCTTTCACTGTCGCCGGCGTCACTTTTAGAAAAGGCGCAGCGGCAGCAGCTGTGTACCATTTTGTGGGCATCAATCGCAAGCTGTGAATAGACTAGCATAAGAACCACGTTGATCCAACAGGATAAGATGGTTTTCTACAGGTAAAGATAGGTGCGTATAGTTAGGCTGAGCACTGTGTAGGCTTGTGCGAGCGGCGGTACGGAACCGCTGTAAACGACTCTCGCGGATCATCTATTTGAGGAAACAGTGCCCTCTCTTGTAGCAAGGCGATGGAACGAAACGTTCGCCTCAATTGGAAAGTAGTTATGTTGCAAGCCCGAAGAGCACTGCCAAGATCCAAGTATGGGCAAGACGGATGGACGCATGCTCAGCGGCGTTTTGGGAACTGACTGAGCCAGTTCAGTCGCATCGTATAGTTAACAATCGGCAAAAATTTGAGTGATAGAAAAGCTCTTATCCCTCATGGATTGGAACTCAAGACTACCCGATTGGGCCGGCTATTGACGGAAGTGCTTGAGGGTTCGAAACCGGCGGTCAAAGGTGCGCTGCGGTCTGGCTTAAGATCATGCGCTTACGCATAGATAAACATACAGAGCAGGCCCAGCGCTACACGTCTGATAATAAAATTGTTATGAGTCTCACAGCGAAGAAGAGACTGCGTTTTGCTACACTCCGGTTCACGTTTTCGTAAACAAAAGGCGTTTGTAGCAGATTTGTAGCAAAAATGGGACAAAATGCCCTAAAACGAGGCAAATCCAGAAAACTCAGTTTACTGCTATCTTGCAGCTGGCAAAGGAATTAGGTGAATTTTCAGCAAGATAGCAAATGACCGGTCGAGCATTTCAAGACCGCCGGTTTCAACCGCTCACCCACTCCTCCGTTTCCAAGTATAACTTGCTCGTGGCTTCTCATAGCATTGCGGGTTGGTCGTTTGCGAGAATTGTGACCGGCGCGCTGCGTTCGAATCATGCGGGGTCCGGGCGAGGATTTCCCGGCAGAATTTGTCTACAACCGAACCGCGGGCTTCGTTAATGGGAAGCCGAGCTGGCAAGGAAGTTTCCGTAGCCCACAATCAAGGTCGAGCCGACGAGCAGGAACAGCGCGAGGGATAAAAGACGCATAGCACGCGGGCCGGCGCCTCTCCACTCTTTAAACCCGAGGCCCCATAGAGTGCTGAAGATAATGATGCTGGCCATGTGCAGGGTCCAACTGGAAAAGCCGTAGCGGCCCATTTGTGTTTCGCCCATGGTGTAGAAGAAAAATTGGAAGTACCAGGTGGTGCCGGCGAGCGCACACCAAAGATAATTTGCGAGCATCGGAACGCGCTGGCCGTTGCTGGACTGCGGCGAGGGAATGTGTTCCACCACTTCCCGGCTGGGAGCGTCGATGGCCGTTTCAAGCACTGTTTCGCCCGCGATGGCGTGATAGCGCGCAGCATCTGAAGAGAAATACTGAAACCCGGTTTTATTCCGAAAATTTAAGGCCACGCACCAAATGAAATTCGTGGTGAATCCCCCGATCAGCACCACGACGAGCACCGGCAGTCCTTGCCAAAGCGTCGG
>Ga0335078_10008858_pt1 | contig 14957 bp, 15 predicted proteins | sample Lox_Sample_32_FD_206711 | JGI IMG/M metagenome (GOLD analysis project Ga0335078, IMG submission 206711) | Soil microbial communities from Loxahatchee National Wildlife Refuge, Florida, United States - Lox_Sample_3.2 | ecosystem: Environmental > Terrestrial > Soil > Wetlands | place: USA...
GTGCTGCGCGGCCAGCGGGCACTGGCCGCGGTGCTCGACCGGGTACGGGAGGCATTCGGGATGGACTCGGTGACGCTGCTGGAATGCGAGCCCGGGCCCTCGCGCGGGCCGGTCACCGGCTGGGTGCCGGTCGCCACGTCGGGTGAGCCGGAGCTGGCCCGGCCGGAGGCCGCCGACGTGGAAGTACCGGTCACCGACAGCCTCCGCCTCGCGCTGCGCGGGCGGGCCCTGCCCGCCAGCGACCGCCGGACCCTCGGCGCGTTCGCCGCCTACGCCGCGGTCGCGCTCGAGCAGCAGCGGCTCGCTGCGGAAGCCGAGGCAGCACGCCCCATCGCGGAGGCCGACCGGATGCGTACCGCGCTGCTCGCGGCCGTCAGCCACGACCTGCGCACGCCGCTGGCGTCCGCCAAGGCGGCAGTGACCAGCCTGCGCTCCCGTGACGTCGAGTGGGCGGCGGAGGATCACGACGAGCTGCTGGCCACCGCCGACGAGTCCCTGGACCGCCTCGCTCACCTGGTCGACAACCTGCTGGACATGAGCAGGCTGCAGGCCGGGGCGCTCTCGGTCTTCCCCCGGCCCACCGACCTGGAGGAGGTCGTCTCCCGCTCGCTCGACGATCTCGGGCCGGCCGCGCGCAGCGTCATGGTGGACATGCCCGACACGCTGCCGGAGGTTCAGGTCGACCCGGGGATCCTGGAACGGGTCATCGCCAACGTGACCGCCAACGCGCTGCGCCATTCGCCGGCCGGGTTGCCGCCGCTGCTGACGGCGAGCGCCCTGGCCGACCGCGTGGAGCTGCGCATCGTGGACCGGGGGCCGGGGATACCCCCGACCGACCGGGACCGGATATTCGTGCCCTTCCAGCGACTCGGCGACACCGACAACACCACCGGCGTCGGGCTGGGGCTCGCGCTGTCCCGCGGGCTGACCGAGGCGATGGACGGCACCCTGGAACCGGAGGACACCCCCGGCGGCGGGCTGACCATGACGCTCTCGCTGCCCGTGGCGCCGCCGCCGCAGGGCCAGGCCGGGACGGCAACGGACGGCGGGCCGGGCTCACGGGAGCAGGCGGGAGCTCACTCGGCGACGGCGGCCGCGGCCGGCGGCGCGCCCGACGCCAGGTAACCGTGACACGGTAATCCCGTGAAGACAATCCTCGTCGTAGACGACGAGCCGCAGATACTCCGCGCGCTCCGGATCAACCTGCGGGTCCGCGAGTACGACGTGCGTACCGCCGCGACCGGGGCGCAGGCGCTGCACGAAGCCTCGCGGCATCCTCCCGACCTGGTCATCTTGGATCTCGGCCTGCCGGACACCGACGGCGTCGAGGTCATCCACGGCCTGCGCGGCTGGACGGCCGCGCCCATCATCGTGCTGTCCGGGCGGGCGGACAGCACCGACAAGGTGGAAGCGCTGGACGCCGGCGCCGACGACTACGTCACCAAGCCGTTCGGGATGGAAGAGCTGCTCGCCCGGATGCGCGCGGTCGGACGGCGCGCAATCGGCGACGGCGAGCAACCACAGGTCCGGATCGGCGACCTGGTCATCGACCTCGCCGCCAAGCGGGTCACCCCGGCCGCCCGGCCCGGCGGGCCGGACATCAGGCTGACCCCGACCGAGTGGCGCCTGCTGGAGGTGCTGGTGCGCCATCCTGGCAAGCTGCTCGGCCGGCAGTACCTGCTCAAGGAGGTGTGGGGGCCGGGCTACGCCGACGCCGCCGGCAACCTCAGGCTGTACATGACCCAGTTGCGCCGCAAGCTCGAGCCCGACCCGGCCAGGCCCCGCTGGCTGCTGACCGAGCCGGGCATGGGCTACCGATTCCAGCCCGATCCCGCCGGCGGGATCGCCGGCGGCTGACCGCGGGGGCACCGCCGCCGTCGCTGCTGCCGCGCCCCGGCCGGCCGGAACGCTAGCCGCTCAGGACAGCGATCGCGATGATGGCCAGCACGACCGCCAGCGCGACGACGGCCCCGGCGAAAAGAGCAACCTTGCGTCCCGGCGCCCGCATGCTCCACGGGTGCTCGGCGTCGCTGCCCGACCGGTCGGCGAACGCACGGAACTCGGCCGTGCTGCGGGAGGCATCGGTGCTCGCGGAGTTCTCTGTGCTGGCGGAGAAGCCGGTGTCAGGCTCAGACATGGCATGACCATAGTCCACCCGCCCGCAATTGTGCGGGCGTATGTCCAGCCTCTTCGCGGCAGGCCGGGCCGGTTACCCGCCAGCACCGGGCGGCAGGGCGGCAGGCCGGTGTACCAGCCGTGACAATACGATCACGCTTCGAGTGCGCACCACCAGCGGCTCCGCGCCGATCCGCTCCACCACCTGCTCGAAATGCCGCATGTCCGCCGCTCTGATGTGCAACAGCGCGTCCGCCTCGCCGGTAATCGTGCACGCCGAGATCACTTCCGGGTGCTTGCCGACCGCAGCGGTGATCTCCGCTGGTGACGTCCGGCCACGGCAGAACAGCTCCACGTAGGCCTCGGTGGTCCAGCCGAGGGCCGAGGGATCGACCCTGGCCGAGAACCCGGTGATCGCACCAGCGGCGCGCAGCCGGTCCACCCGCCGCTTCACCGCCGGCGCCGACAGTCCCACCTGCGCGCCGACCTCCGCATACGTGGCACGGGCATCCTCGACAAGCGCGGCGACGATCCGCCTGTCCAGTTCGTCGAACGCCACCGTCAGCCCCGTCCCGCGCCCTCGCCGGCGAGCGGCGGGGCTACGACTCGTCGGGGTCGATCCACTTGTGCACCTTGGGCGGATCGAAGTCCCTGAGCAGTCCCAGCAGCCTTTCCGGGCAGTCACCGAAAAAGATGCTGCCGCGGTGGGCGGGCAGCACGAAGGCATCCTCGACCATGCGGTCGAACTGCGCCCTGAGCGGGTCGAAGAATCCGTTGACGTTCAGGAACCCCGTCGGCTTGTCATGCAGGCCGAGCTGCGTCCAGCTGATCGTCTCGGCGACTTCCTCCAGCGTGCCCAGGCCGCCAGGCAGGGCAAGGAAAGCGTCCGACCGCTCCGCCATAAGCGCCTTGCGCTCGTGCATCGAATCGACGACGAGCAGTTCGCTCAGCCCGCTGTGCGGCGGCTCCCGCAGCATCATGCCGCGCGGCAGAACTCCGATAACCCTTCCCCCTGAGGCCAGAGCCGCCTTTGCCACCACGCCCATCAAACCGGATTGCGCACCCCCGTACACGAGCGTGAGGCCCTGCTCGGCGATGAGGCGTCCCGCGGATTGGGCCGCGCCCTCGTAGCGCGGATTGACTCCCCGGTTGCACCCGCAGAACACGCACACGGCTTTCAGGAATGTCGCCATGCCTCGCATTATCCCCCGGCCGACGGGGGCGCGGCGCCTGGCCGCCGCGGGTAACTAATTCGACCTGGTGGACCCCCGATTCCCCCAGACGGTCGGGGAAGTAACCAGCCGCGGTCCGCTCAGGACAGCTGGCGGCGCAGGTACGCCAGCTCCCGCGGATCCGACCGGGACGGCACCGCGCTCGCCGAACATCGAGGGCTCTGGTAATGTCGCGGTCTCCAGCAGAGCGCCCGCGCGGCATCCCGAAAGGCGCTCCCATGCCAGCTTCTGCGTCATCTCCCGTTCCGGGCGGCATCGTGGCCAGGCTTCGGGCGGCCGGCTGCGTGTTCGCCGAGGACGAGGCGCGGCTGCTCGTCTCATCGGCGCGAACGCCCGCCGACCTGGCGGCCATGGTGGACCGGCGTGCCCGCGGGCTGCCGATCGAGCAGGTCCTCGGCTGGGCGGAGTTCTGCGGCCTGCGCATAGCCGTGGACCCGGGAGTTTTCGTGCCCCGACGCCGCACCGAGTTCCTCGTGCGCCAGGCCGCCGTCGCAGACCGCCAGACCGCCGCAGACCACCAGCCCGCCGCCGACACCGGCTCCCCCAGCACCCCGCGGCCCAGCACCCCGCGCCACAGCACCCCGCGCCACAGCACCCCCGGCCGCCGGGCCGCCCCGGATTCTGGCCCTCCCGACGCTGGCGCCGCGGGTGAACGGCCGCCCGTGATCGTCGACCTCTGCTGCGGGTCCGGCGCGGTAGGCGCCGCCCTCGCCGCGGCCCTGGGCGGCGCCGAGCTGCATGCCGCCGACCTCGACCCCGCGGCCGTGGCCTGCGCCCTCCGCAACGTCGCCGCCGCCGGGGGCCGGGTATACCGGGGTGACCTTTACGATCCGCTGCCCCGCTCGCTGCGGGGACGCGTGGACCTGCTGGTCGCCAACGTGCCCTACATACCGACCGATGCGATCGCGCTGCTGCCCCCCGAAGCCCGCGTCCACGAGCCGCGGCTGGCGCTGGATGGCGGTGCGGACGGCCTTGACGTCGTGCGGCGGGTGGCCGCCGGAGCCCGGCACTGGCTGGCGCCCCGCGGCCACCTGCTGGTAGAGACCAGCGAGCGCCAGGCACCGGGGGCCGTCGCGGCCTTCGCCGCGTTCGGGCTGGTCCCGAGGGTGGCGAGTTCCGACGAGGTGAGTGCCACCGTGGTCATCGGGACACCGCGCCTGGCGCCGGCCGGCGGCGCCAGCGCGCTCGATCAGGATCACGGGCCGCGCGCCCGATGACCCGGTGCCGGTCCTCTCACGCCTGACGGCCGGGGGCGCCCCCCCCGCTTGGCAAATCAATCATACGCTAGATATAATGAGCATACAGAGCGAAGGTACCAGGAGGAGAAATGGCTGACACTGTCACCGTCGGCCAGGAGCTGGAAGGTCGGATCCTGGACGCGGTCAGCAAGAGCAACACAGTCACAATCGAGGCGCTGAAGGTCCTGACCGACGCGATCCAGCCGGTTGTGTCGATCGCTGCGTCGGTGACCCCGCCGCTGGCCTACGACTTCGGCGAGCGGCTGATCGCCAGCCAGCGGAAGTTCGCTGAGGACCTGCTGCACCTGACGGCACGACTCACGCCAACCCCGGCCAAGTAGGTCAGGGCAGGCCCGGAACCAGCCCCGGAGCGGCGGCGGGCCCGGTAACTTCCGGGCCCGCCGCGCCATGCCGACAGCTATCGCGGTGGTGCCAGCGCGAGCAGGCCGGGCTCCGGACCCGCGGACCAGACGGGCGTGAGCTATTGCACGGAACTGCCCGGTCTGTTAGCACGGCAGGAGTGGCCGTATGCCTCGATGGGTCACCAACAGGCTCCCAATAGTGATGGGAGTAGCAGAAGATGCCGCACGAGCAGGGTGGACGCGAGGACGGTACCGGCGGATCAGGCGCGCTGATGGGTTTGCCGCGGAAGCAGCCGGTTCCAGGACAGCAGTCGCTCTCTGGCTGGCGGGCGGCTTCGCTCTCCGAACGCGATGACCTGCCAACTGTTGTTCGCGCGGTGCTGACGGGGATCGCCGTGGGTGATGATGTGACCTCTTCTGCCTTCGCGGATGTTTTTCTGGCTATCGGGGAACTGTCCGCGCCGGTTAGGGACGTGGTGCTTGGCTCGCTGATGACAGCGGTCATGGCGCGCGGCCCTGTGGCTGATGATGTAGAGGCGCTGCTGCGAAGTGCGCTGGCGCTGGACGAGCAGAAGCCCGCCGAGGTGATCAGTGGCGGTGACGGGCCGGTGGTGTTGCTGGCGGGCAGTGGCAAGAAGGGGGTCCGGACGTTGAATGTGTCCACGCCGGCCGCGCTTGTTGCTGCGGCCGCGGGGGCACGTGTGATCAAAGTTGGCTCGGCGGCTACTTCCTCGGCGCTGGGCTCCCGTGATCTGGTTCGGGCGCTGGGGTTGTCTGAGTGCAACACCGCTGACAGTGTGCGGGCCGAGCTGGCCGCGTCGGGGTTTGCCTTTGTGGCGATCGAGCCGGAGATCCCGGCGTTAGACGGGCTGTACGGGGGCCGGTTCCACGTGCCGAACCCGTTCTCCTTTGGGCTGGCCCCGCTGGCGAGCCCGGTGCGAGGAGATATCACGGTGTTCGGGTTGTCCCACCCGCGCGTTGATGTGGCGGCGTGCGCGCTGAGCCGCTTCGGCATGGGCCAGGTGGAGGTGCTGAGCACGCGGCTGCCGAGCGGTCACTATCTGGACGAGATCGGGCCCGCAGGTGAACTGCGCTGGTGCCGGGTCCGGGACGGGGACGTCGGACCGGTTGAGGTTGAGCCAGCTCAAGCTCCGTTTGAGGCCAGCCTGCCCGCCGAAGTGCCGCCGCACGGGCCGGTGGAAGCGATCGCACGGACTGCTGAGTTGCTCGCGGGGGGCGGTCTGGAGAGCCACCGTGCGCTCGTGATGCTCAACGCTGCTCATCTGCTGGTGCTGAGCGGTGTCACGGAGTCGCTGACGAGGGGTATCGCTGTGGCTGAGGACATCTTGCGCAGTGGCGTGACGTTGCCCAATGTCCCGATTGCACACGGGGCCGGGAGGGGCGCCTGATCCATGAGCCTGGCCCCAGACCCGCGTGTCTCTCTTGCCACGATGCGACGTGATGGGACACCGCGGTGACGGTGATCCGGGTGATCCATGTTCCTGGCCGGACCCCGTACGCACGGAAGCTTCACGACGACCGCGTCCAGGTCCTCAATGGCGCGAGTGTGGATGGGCGCGCAGTGCCGCGCGATGTCACGCTGTCCTGGCTTCTGGAGTACCGGCCGTGGGACTGGCTGGATGTGGTGCACCTGCATCATCTGGATTTCGAGCCAATTTCGCGCCTGCGCATGGTGCTCACCGAATGCCACCGGGCGGGCAAGCGAGTGGTCTTCACCGTTCATGATGTGAACCCGGTGTTCGGGGACCGCGCGGTGCACCACCGCAGGCTGGGCATCCTGGCGGAGAACAGAGTGCCGTTCGCCTGCCTCACGCCTGCCGGTGAAGCCGACGCGCGCTGGCGCTTCAGGGCCGACACGGTCGTGGTGCCACACGGCTATGTGGCCCCGCCAGGAACGCCGCAGCGTCCGGCACGCCGGAAAGCTGGCCCGACCCGCTTTCTGATCTACGGATCACTTCGGGTCAACCGGGACGTGGAGCTGGTCCTGGCCTGCTGGCGCTTCGCCCGGCACCTCGCTGAAACCACATTGCACCTGCTCCTGCGCGCGCCGTCGCGCACCAGTCTCGCCGAGGACGCCGAGGTGTGGCAGACCATCCGGGAGCATGCTGCCGATTCGCGGCTGCGCGTGGATGTTCTGGCATTTCCTACCGATGACGAGGTGAACGAGGCATTGTCCGGTGCTGATTACCTGCTGTTGCCCTACCGGTGGGCCAGCCATTCCGGCCAGCTTGAGCACGCTTTCGACCTGGGCGTGCTGCCGGTGGCGGCGCGAACGGGCTACCTGCCCGATCAGGTGGCGCTGCATCACGGATTGGTGGCCGAGCCGGTGTGGTTCGCCTGGGAGGCTGACGCGCCGTTCGATCACGGCGCCCAGTTATTGCGGGCGATGCAGAGGGCGCACGGGGCAATCCAGGAAGGCTGGCAGGCCCCCGGCCCCGAGAAGTTCGCCGAGTACCGGTGCGGTGAGCATAAGCAGGTCATGGCCTCATACCGCGCGCTGTATGAGGCAGGACGATGACGCAGCAGCCACCCGGCGCCACGGGTGGTGCCAGCGCGAGCGGGCCGGGTGGCCCATCGATGACCGACGCCGTGCTGTTCTCTGAGTCCTACTACCGGCAGGTGCTGGCCAAGTTCGGCTACACCCCGTTCGATTTGCGGCAATTCGACTTCACCCTGGCCGGGCTCGACCCCGGCACCCTCAACGCCCGCTACCTGTGCCACCACCACGGTGAGCAGTATCTGCGCGCCGCTCCGCAGCGGCGGATCGTGACCACCGGGTTCGGCATGTCTGGGGTGCCGCACCTGGCCACGGTGTCCCACATCCTCAAAATGATCGAACTCCAGCGTGGGGGCGAGCATTGCCAGATCGTGCTCGGTGACCTGGACGCCTACAACGGCAAGGCCAGGCCCTACGCACAAGTACGCGAACTGGCCGGACAGTTCCGGGAGTACAGCCTGCGGCTCGGCTTTGACGCGAACGCGGGAATCGTGCGCTCGCAGGAGGGATACTTGCCCGCGCTGGAGGCGATGTATCTGCTGGGCCGCTACGTCGGGCAGGCCGACTTCGACGCAGCCGAGGAAGACAACCACGGCTACTACGCCAGACGCGGGCTGGTCGATGCAACCATGACCTTCCGCCGTGCCCTCTCCCTGTCGCTCATGACCGCCGACTTCCTCGCGCTGGGCCAGGAACACGACGCGGTGCTAGTCATGCTCGGCGTGGACGAACACCGCTACGTGCGCTTCGCGCAGCAGGCGCAGGAGCGCCTGGACGAGAACGTGCCGCTGCGCGCCGATTTCGCTCTGACCGCCGCCTACACTCGCATGGTCCGAGGGTTCGGCGGCCACCCCAAGTTCAGCAAGAGCATGCCCGGTTCAGCTCTGGACGTGGCCACCCGGCCAGAAGCCGTGCATCGCCTGCTTGCCGCCGAACCACCCAGTCCCGAACAGTCAGCCACCTACCAACTCATATGCCAGGTACCTCGATACAGCGCAATCACCTTGCTCGACCTGCACGCGCACTGCCGCGAAGGCGGTCCGGCCTGGCAGCGGGCAGTCCGCGAGTTCGCCGAATACGTAAACGACCTGATCAGGCTATGGCCACGTTAACGAAGAAGAATCGCCCAGCCGCGCACCGCTACCATCGTCACATCACGCCACCCGAAACCCGGAGACCTTGGATGACCCGACTGAGACAGTCCGCTGACCGCGCGATCGCGCTGCTCAAGGGGGCTGATCTTGCGGCCGACGCCGTCGTGCGGGAACTGCTGACCGAGACCACGCAGCGCCATAGCCTGGACCTGTCGGACCTGCCCCCCGCCGAGCAAGCGGCCCTGATCGCCGCCCGGTCTCAGGAGCTTCAGCCCACCGCCGGCGAATTGGCGCAGCGGATCACCACGGCTGGCGAGAAGGGCCGCCGGTTTGTGGCCAAGTTCGGCATCGACCCCACAGGCGCCGAAGTGCATCTTGGGCACGCCGTGCCTATGCTCATCCTCAGCCGCTTCCAGCGCATGGGCCACCAGGTCGTCTTCATCGTCGGGGACATGACCGCCAAGATCGGCGACCCATCAGGCCGTTCCGACGAGCGCCCTGCCCTGACCGACGAGGACATCGCCCGCAACCTCACCACCTACCGGCAGCAGGTCACTCCGTTCTTCGACTTCGAGCGTGCACAGTTTCGTCACAACGGCGACTGGCTGCGGCAGATCACCTTGCCGGAAATCATCGAGATCGTCGCTCAGATCCCGGTGTCGATGCCGCTGCAACGCGAGGATTTCCGGAAGCGCCTTGAGGCGGGACACGGACTGTCGCTGGCCGAGTTGCTGTACTCGGTGGTGATGGCGCTGGACTCCGTGGAAACCAGATGTGACCTGGAAGTCGGCGGGATCGACCAATTCCTCAACATGCAGATGTGCCGCAAGGTCATGGAGATCTGCGGCCAGACCGCTGAGCTGGTCGTGGCCACTTCGCTTATCGAGGGCACGGACGGCACCGGGGCCAAGATGAGCAAGTCACAGGGTAACTACGTGCCCCTCACCGCCCCGCCAGGCGAGATCTTCGGCAAGATCATGTCAGTGCCCGACCGGCTAGTGAAGCCCTACTTCCAGGCACTGTCGGAATGGCTCGACGCCGAACTCGCCATCACCAGCGAGCGGATGAAAGCCGGGACGCTGCACCCGATGGACCTCAAGAAGATCCTCGCGGGCGAGGTCACGGCCGCAATCCACGGCGTCGATGCGGCCATGAAAGCCCGCGAGGAGTTTGTGGCACGTTTTTCCAAGCGCATCTTCGGTGAGGCCGGAGACCTGCCAACGATCGCCGACCTCAGCCAGCCGATCATCGAGGTCGTCAAGGCCCTGGGGTTCGCCAAGAGCAACGGCGATGTCCGCAGGGTCGCCCAGCAGAACGGCTTGCGCCTGGTGGTTGAGTCGAAGGGTGGTCAAGAGCAGGTGACGGTGAGCGCCGACGAGGCCGGTGAACCACTGACTGCCGTGGTCAAGGATAAGCTCGATGGCCAGGCCGGCGACTACTACCTCAAGGTCGGCCGCAAGCTCGCCCGCATCACCACCTGACCTAGCCGTGGAAGCCGTGGTGTTCGACCTGTTCGGCACCCTCCTCGCCGTGCCCACGCCGGGCGAACGCACCCGCGCGGCGTCAAGGCTGGCAGCCCTGGCCGGATGCGGAACCGCGGCAATCGACCGCTACCTCCGTGACACCTGGCACATCCGCCACGACGGTACCCTGCCGACGCTCGCCGACCTCGCCAGGCACCTGGCGCACACCGTGGAGGCACCACCGCTGGCGATCAAGCCAGTCGCTGACGAGTTGCGCGCCCTCGGGCAAGCCCGGCTCATACCCGCGCTGTCCGTCATCAACGCCCTGAAATCCTTACGCAGCAAGGGCGTACGGCTCGGCGTCCTCAGCGACGCCAGTGCCGAGATCGCAGCCGTCTGGCCAGAAAGCCCGCTGGCCGGCCTGGTCGACGCGGCTGTGTTCAGTTGCGTGGCCGGAGCGGTCAAGCCCGACCAGCGACTTTACGAGCACATCCGCGACGAGCTGGGCGTGCCAGCGCATCGAACGCTGTACGTCGGTGACGGCGGAGGAGACGAGTTGCAGGGCGCGCTGGCAGCGGGCATGACTGCCGTCGCCGTGCGCTGCCGGGGACCCGCTGACGCCTTGACCTTCGGCCTGACCAACTGGCCCGGTCCACGCCTGGAGGCCGCGGAGAACGTGCCTGCCTACCTGGTGGAGCGAGGATGAAAGCCTGGGAGATCGGCAACGGGACCTTGGGCCTGCACGACGTAGCACCCGCTCACCCGCCCGCAGGACACACGGTGATCCGTGTCAGCCACACGGGAATCTGCGGCAGCGACGTTCCCAAGTTATTAAGCCCCAGCCGCTTCCCCCTTCCCGAGCCATGGCGACCTGGCCACGAGATCGTGGGAACCGACCCAACCGGCCTAAGCGTCGCGGTTGATCCGCTCCTGCCTTGCGGCACATGCCGACAATGTGTGACTGGAGACAGCCACCTGTGTCCCGGTCTGCGGCGGCTCGGCTGGGATCTGCCCGGGGGATTCGCCGAGCAGGTGGTCATCCCGGCAACGAACGCGCACCCAGTGCCGGCCGGCGCTGACCCGCTGCGGGCGGCACTCGCTGACCCGGCCGCGGTGGCCATCCACGGCCTGCGGTGCAACCGCGTTGGCACACCCGGAGGACTGGCCGTCATCGGCGCTGGCACAGTCGGCCTGCTCACGGCGCTGTATGCCTACGAGAAAGGCTGGGAAGTCACCGTTGTTCACCGCGACGGTCACGCCCCCCGTGAAGCCCTCACAAAGCCGATGCCTGCCACGTTCTGTTCGCCAGCGACGCTGCATGAGCGAGGAAACTTCGACCTGGTAGTCGATGCCGCGACCGGAGCCGACCCGGCACCACTCAACCTCGCCCTGCGGCTCGTGCGTGACGGCGGCACCGTCATCGTCCAAAACGCCTACCATCCCAGCGTGAGACTTCCGGCACCGCTACGCGATCTCTTTCGCCGGTCGCTCCGCCTGATCGGCTCATTCTCCCACTGCCGTCGGCACCCAGGCGACTTCGCCCTGGCCCTGGACCTGCTCAGCCGGCACGCCATACGGGCCGCCCAACTCGCCGCCTGTGCTGGCGGCCTTGCTGACCTGCCGGCTGTACTCAGCGAACGTGTTGCGCGCTCGGTCCGGCCAGTACTCTGCTCGGAGTCATCTCCCTGCGGCAGGTGAGCGGCCCCCGTGCGGTCGCGTGCCTGGCCAAACTGACCGAGCTGTCGCACCCTGCCTGAAGCCCTGCCCGGCTGGTGCGCGCTCGTCCCAGTCGTCCAGTGCCCTGCCCTGCGGCTGGTTTGCCAAGCGGCCGTCGCATCAGCCTTCGAGCGCGATTGGATACGTCGCCAGTGGTCAGCCTCGCGCAGCTCCCCGGGGCCATATGACGTGAACTGGCTTGCCGAGCCGTCTGGCATGTTCGACAACGGATCCGGTGCCGCCTTGGTCCTTGCTGGGTTGGCCGTCCCACACTGCGACCAGCCGGTCGGCCATGGTCAGCAGCGCGGCGTTGGCAGCCTCGTATGCCTGCCGGTTGGGTTCCGGGAAGGGCATGTGCTGGACTTCGGTGGCTTTGGCGAGCAGTTCGTCGTATAGGAGGCGGTTGTCTGGCTTGACCTTGTGCTCGCGGTAGTTCGGGGCGGGAAGCACAACGATGAGCGCACCACCCAGATCAGTTACTGCGCGGGCGAAGATCTGGTCAGCGCCTTTAGCCAAGCAGGTGATGCCGGTGAGCCCGTCTCGCTCCTGAGCTAGTAGTTCGCGGATAGCAACGTCAACGAGAGCCTCGGTCGGCGGCGTAAGGTTCATGTGCCCGGCAACGGCGATGTGAGGCATTGCTGTCCCTGGAAGGTGGTGCTGAGGCCGCTAGTGTGTATCAAGTCAGGCGCACAGGGCCGTGCTGAGGTGCTCGGTGAAGTCGCGGACGGCAGGTTCGTGCTGGTGGGGGACCGCTATTCGGTAGAGGTCGGCCAGTTGCTCGTGCACCCGGTCTGAATGGGTCTGTTCTGCTAGGTCGATGGCCCTGTGGCCGGCGCTGACGGCTTGCTCTAGCTCGCGCTGCAGGAAGTAGGTCTGGGCAAGCCCGGCCTGGTCAAGGCTGAAGCTGCGCATACTCTCCGGTCGGCGCAGTTTCAGCGCCCGGTCAATGAGTGATTCTGCCTCGCGAGCGTAGGTGGGATTATCGGAGTGCTCTTGGGCGAGATCGAGCAGGCGCCCGCCGGTGACGCCCGCTAGCTCCGCTTCATCGAAATAGCGAATCCAGTACGGATCTTCCGCGCGGTCGGCATCGGCCAGGGCGTCTTCAGCTTTGCCGGTGGCTCGCCGGAATGCGTGCACACGGCCGAGCTTCGCGTATGCCCATGCCTCGCGGGTGTGGAGCATGGACCACACGGCGCCGGGGGCGCGGCCTTTGGCGCCGTCTTCGGCGAGGCGGATCAGTTCCAGGGCGTCGTCGGGGCGCCCCATGTAGAGAAGCTGCCGGGCCATGGAGGCGAGGATGTTCGCCCCGAACGCGTATTCTTTGGCTTCTTTGGACGCGCGGAGGGCGAGGATGTAATACCGCTGGGCGGCCGCGTGCATCCCGGAATCCCAGCTCATCATTGCCGCTGTCTCGGCAAGATGGGCCATAACGCGGAACAAGCGCCCGGCGATCTCCGAGTAATGGCTGTCGCGGAGCAAGTCAGCAACTTCGTTGAGCTGCCCCACGACGGCTTTACGGCGCAACCCCCCGCCGAAATGGTCATCCCACTCACGGAACAGATGCGCCGCTTGCTCGATGCGCTCGATCTCTTCGGTGCCGATGGCGCCGAACGGCCTGCGGACTGGCCGCTCTTGCTCGGGCGTGAGCCAGCGTTCGACGCACTCAATGAGCGGCGTGCCTACCGCCAGGGTGGCGATGGCTTTGGTCGCCTCCCGCCGGTTCAGCATCAGGTCCCTCCGGGTGAAGAGGCTGATGGCCTCCACGGTACGGGAGGGTACCCAGCGGTGCAGGTCGTCCTCGTCGGCGGATGCCTCGGTGGTGACGGCCTCTTCCCAGGGACGGTCGGCGAGCCGCAGGTACCGGCCTGGGATGCGAAATCCGTCGCTGATGCGCTCGAAGACCTCAAAGCCTCGTGGCTGGCGCTCACCGGTCTCGTACTCGTAGATGCGGCCGGGGCTCATGCCTGTGACGCTGGCCAGGCCGCGCAGCGACGCGCCCCGGCTGCGCATCAGGCGGATCACGGTCTGGAGGTCGTGCGTGCCGCACGCCTCGACCATCCGCCGGTCGCCCAGCAGGACTGCGGCCACCACCTGGGGGTCTGTGCCTGATTCGCTCACGTGCCCGGCCCTTTACTAGGGGATTTCGTTTCGGCTCGTGATGCCGATCGTACTGACGGTGAGCCTAAACCATCGCCAAGATCACAGCACCGTTCTCACTTGGGAGTCACACCCGGGGGTCAGCCAGCAGCCGCTTCGGCGGGCATCATCGTTGTCCAGACACACCAGAGTCGGAAAGAAAGGCTAAGGAGAAACTCATGCCGGCCACCAGCGGGTCACTCGATCCGGCCAGCGGCACGCCACCAGCATCAGCCAGGCCCGCATCCGGGTTGCGGTGGCGGCGGGTGTTCCCTGGTGAGGAGCGCCAGCTTGGCGTGTTGCGGCGGTGGCTGACGTCGCTGTGCCCGGCGTGCCCGGCGCGTGACGACCTCGCGATGGTTGCCAATGAGCTGTCCTCCAACGCGATCCGCCACACCGCCAGCGGGCGTGGCGGCTGGTTCGCGGTCGAGGTCGCCTGGGCCGGGCCGGTGGTACGGGTGACGGTCGCCGATAGCGGTGCCGCGACCGAGCCGCACGTGATCGATGATCCCGGCAGCGAGCATGGCCGGGGGCTGCTGGTTGTCCGGGAACTGTCAGTGGCCATGGGCGTCTGCGGCGACGACCGTGGTCGACTGACCTGGGCCGACGTCCGATGGGAGGCCACCCCCCAGGTAACTGCGGGCGCGCCTGATGGGTATGAGAATGCGATCCGCGATGGGCAGGACGCGCTGGCGCGCCGCTTCGCGGGAGTACCGGCCTGGTTCGGCCGCTCCGAAACTCGCTCCTGGGTACGGCGCACCCCGCCGTGGCACCTGTTCGCCGGCCTGTTGTTGCCGACGGTGCCGCTGATCGCGCGTTCATGATGACGCATGAGTGCGGCTGGACCGGCAGCGGCAGCAGTGATAGCCAGAAGGCATAACCCGCAAGCGAGAGGAGGCCCGTGCCCCGCACCCACAGCTACGCCGTCTCAGTGACCTGGACGGGCAATCGCGGCACCGGGACGAGCGGGTACCTGGCCTATGACCGGGACCACGACGTCACCGCGCCGGGACTCCCGGCGATCGCCGCGAGCTCTGACCCGGCGTTCCGCGGCGACCGCGACCGCTGGAACCCCGAACTCGA
>Ga0335078_10008860_pt1 | contig 14957 bp, 17 predicted proteins | sample Lox_Sample_32_FD_206711 | JGI IMG/M metagenome (GOLD analysis project Ga0335078, IMG submission 206711) | Soil microbial communities from Loxahatchee National Wildlife Refuge, Florida, United States - Lox_Sample_3.2 | ecosystem: Environmental > Terrestrial > Soil > Wetlands | place: USA...
CGAGGTCCACCGCGATGCGGGCGCCGTGGGCGTGTGCGGCCCGGGCCAGCGCGGCGACCGGCCAGATCTCGCCGGTGACGTTGGACGCGGCGGTGACGACCAGCAGCCGCGGCCCGGCGGGAGCGGTAGCGAACGCGGCCGTGACGGCGCGGGCCGCCTCGCCGGGGGACCGCGGCACCGGCAGCCGTACGGTGCGGTGGCGGCGGCCCCAGGGCAGCAGCGCAGCATGGTGCTCGCTTTCGAACACCACCACCGTGGTCCCCGGTGGCAGGGCCTGGGCCAGCAGGTTCATCGCGTCCGTGGTGTTCCGGGTGAAGATCACGGCGTCGTCCGTGCGGGCACCGAGGAATTCCCGCACCGTCTGCCTGGCCTGCTCATACCGCGCGGTCGTGAGCTGCGAGGCGTAGCCCGCGCCGCGGTGCACGCTGCTGTAGTACGGCAGGGCCTCGGCGACGGCGTCCTGCACGGCGGCCAGGCACGGGGCGCTCGCGGCGTAATCGAGGTTCGCGTAGGGCACCGACCGACCTCCGGATACGGGCACCTCGATCCCGGAGCCGACGGTCACGGGGGCACAATTGCCTGGCACAGCAAACCTCCATCGGAGTACCGGTGACCCCGTGGAGGGGCCCGCGCTTGCCCGGCGCGTTTGCGCCGGGCCTGGTCATCACCCGGAGCACCCCGCCACGGACGGGGGGTTGCTGGCCAGCGAGCCGGGGCTTGGCGCTGGCGCTCATAACCTGGCCAACAGTCTACAGACGGCTCAGTACGCCATGTGGTTTTCACAGGTCAGCGCGGAATTCCGTCACGTTACCCGGCCGAGACCGGGGGTTACCCGGGGCCAGGGTGCGGCTGTACCCCATCCGGATCTTGCCCGGTCCCTGCTGCCGGGCGGAACAGCAGGAACGCACGACCTCTACGTAAGCGGGCGGGGGGGCGAGGCTGTGGCGGGTGGTCCAGCTCGATGCCGGCTACGCGTGCGACGCGATCGAGATCAGCATCGCAGGCAAGAATGACGGCCTGCTGCCGCCAGGCGACGGCAGCGATCATGCAGTCGATCAGGCCCCGGGGGGCGATACCGGCCCGTCGGCATCGGCGGTAAAGTCGCACGGCGCCGTCAAAGTCGGCGGCTGCATCGAAGCGGTACAAGTGGAACCGCAGCAGAAGACGGCGCAGGTCAGCCTCGCGGGCATCGCTGCGTGCCCCGGCGAGCACTTCCATGATCACCGGTTCGGTGACGGCGACCGGCCCGTCGGCTGCAATGAGTTCCGAAAGGCGCCGGTCGGTCGCGCTCCCGGTGGCCCGGTCGTATTCGACCCAGGCCGAGGTGTCTGCCAGTATCACGCGGCCCCCGGGGGGCGGGTGTCTTCGGGAATCTCCGCGATGGCCTGGGCGCCCCGCATCGCGAGGGCCTCCTCCCGCGTCATAGGCTGCCCAGCCAGATGGCGCAGCGCAAGGTCTACCGCCTCCGTCTTGGTATGCAGCCCGTAGCGGTGCATCACGATCTGAAGATAGGTGTTCTCGATCTCAATGTTCGTGCGCATCCTGCTCATACACCTATCATACACCTCGCGTGTATAGAGCGTGTATTCGCCCGCGCAATACCGCCGGGCCTCAGATCACGGTCATCTGGATGGCCGGGTCGAGCAGACGGAGATCGGCAGGGTCAGAGGCGGGCGGGCGGCCGCCGCACCGTAAACGGCCCGGGCGCTGGCACCGGCGCGGCCTGGCGGGGACATTTTCAACCGGTGAGTACATTGTGGCTTGGTGGGCAGGCACGCACGCCCGGGCGGAACCGGGCGGGAACGGCGGAGGCACGATGACCGGGGCCGCACGCGGTGACGGCGAGTTCTCCTCGCTGACCGAGGTAGCCGACGAGCTCAGGCTGGACCACCGGGCCATTCCGCCGGTGCGCCGGGAGTCCGTCGCGGCCGGTGAGGGCAAGCGGGTGAGCGTCGTGGTGTGGGGCGAGGCCGAGCCGGAGCTGGTGTTCCTGCACGGCGGTGGGCAGAACGCGCGCACCTGGGATCTGGTCGCGCTCAGCCTCGGCCGCCCGGCGATCGCGATTGACCTGCCCGGCCACGGCCACTCCTCCTGGCGCGCGGACCGGGACTACGGGCCGTTCCGCAACGCCGCCGCGGTCGCGGTCGCGATTCAGCAGCTCGCGGCGCGTGCCCGCGGCGTGGTGGGCATGTCGCTTGGCGGGCTGACCGCGATCCGGCTCGGCGCCACCCGCCCGGACCTGGTCCGGAAAGCCCTTCTCGTTGACGTCACGCCGGGTTCGCCGGAGGCCGCGCAGCGGATGAACGCGGCTCAGCGCGGTCCCGTGCAGCTCACCCGCGGGCCGCGCGGCTTCGCCCGCCTGGAGGACATGGTGCAGGCCGCGGTGCAGGCCTCACCGCACCGGGCACCGTCCGCGGTCCGGCGCGGCGTCGTGCACAATGCCCGGCGCCTTCCCGACGGCACCTGGGCGTGGCGGCACGACCTGGGCGGGCTGCGGTCCGGCTCGCCGCTGCCGGACCCGGGCCCGCTGTGGGCTGACCTGGAACGCCTGGCCATGCCGGCGATGCTGGTCACGGGCGGGAACAGCGGCTTCGTGACCGACGCGGACCGGGACGAGGTGGCCCGGCGGCTGCCGTCGGCCCGCATTGAGGTCGTTCCTGCCGCCGGTCATGCCGTGCAGAGCGACCAGCCCCGGGCGCTCAGCGCCCTGATCAGGGAGTTCATTCTCTGAGCCCGGCCATGCCGGAACCGGGCCGGGCCAGACGGCCCGGCCCGGCGACACCGCCGCAGAATGCTACGGACGGGCCTCACTCGGGACGATGACCACGGGGCACCGCGCGTGGTGAGCGACCTGGCTGCTGACCGAGCCCATCAGCAGCCGGGAGAACCCGCCGCTGCCGCGGGAGCCGACAACGAGAAGATCGGCATCCTTCGACGCGTCGATGAGCTGCGCGGCAGGCTGGCCGAGGAACGCCTGCACGGTGATCGATGCGGGCGCGGCGGTGCCGAGCTGGCTGGCCGCCTTGTCCACGTCCTCCTGGACGGCCTTGCGGGTTTCCTCCCGCAAGACCTGGTCGGCCGGGTATATCTCGTAGCCGCGCCAGCCACTTGCGGCAACTTCCTGCACGACCACCACGGTCAGCGGTTCGTGGCGGATACCAGCCTCGCGCAGGGCCCAGTCCAGGGCGCCGTGCGAATGGGTGGAACCGTCGATTCCTACGATGATTCCGGACATCTCTGTCTCCTGTGTTGAAGGAGTCTCTCGTTACTACTGTGAGCGTAGAGACCCGCCAGGGCCAGTCTCAGAGCCATTATTCTCCGGGCCTACGGACTTTTTCCTTTTTCCGGCTGGACATTGGTCCTCAGGTCAGGTCGCCGTTGAGGTATCGCTGGACCGTGGGGCCGATCGCAGCGATCAGCTCGGCGTGGCCCGCGGAAACGATGGGCTCGAGCTGGAGCACGTAGCGGGTGAACGCGAGCCCGACGATCTGGCTGGCGGCCAGCGCCGCCCGGTACTGTGCCTGAGCTGGGTCCACCGTGTCCAGGCCCGCCGTCAGGGCGGCCAGGATCGTGCTGGTCACGAATTCGCGCAGCGTCCGGACGGCCTGCTCGTTGGTGGACGCCGAGCGCAGCAGCCCGACGAAGGCGGCCCGGGCGTCCTCCCCGTCCCACGCCATGAGCACCGTCCGCACGATGGCCTCGCCGATGTGGGCGCGCAACCCGTCACCGGACCGCTCGCGTTCGGCGGTGAGCACGGCCGTGATCAGTTCGCTCGGCACGACCGGGAGCTGCATGGCCGCGGCGAACAGCCGTTCCTTGGTGCCGTGAAAGTGGTGCACAAGCGCGGGATCCACGGCGGCGTCGGCGGCGATCGCGCGGATCGTCGTCCCGTCGTATCCGCCGGCGGCGAACTGGCGCCGGGCCGCGGCGAGGATGGCGTCCCGGGTACCGCTGTCGCCTGCGCGCCGCCCGCTGCGGGTGCGGCCGGTCATGACGCTGACGGCAGCGCCTGCTGGGCCAGCTCGAAGAACCGTTCCTCCAGCGTGGCGGGCTCCTCGTGCACCCGGGCCAGGACCGGGCCGGCGGGCGGCGCGGCCGCTGCGGAATCCGGCCCGGCCGCCCCCGGGCCCGGCCCGGCCAGCGCACGTTGCACGGTGGCCGGATGGTGGCCGGGCACCCGCAGGCTGGTGCCGGCCAGCACCGCGGGCAGCCCGGCCGCCTCGATCAGCCGGGCCGTGGCCGCCCAGTCCCCGGTGTCCACCACCGCCGTGCGCCGGTCCCCCACGATGCCCGCGGCGGTGCCCTCAGCCACCACCCGCCCGGCGGCCATCACCACCAGCCGGGTGCACTCTTCCGCCTCCTCCATATAGTGCGTGGTCACGATGACCCCGGCGGCGGCCTCCGCCGCGTCCTGGATCGTCTCCCACAGCCGGGCCCGCGCCAGCGGGTCCACCCCCGAGGTCGGCTCGTCGAGGATCAGCAGATCGGGGCGGTGCGCGAGCGCCTCGGTGAACGCGGCCCGGCGGGCCACCCCGAGCGGCAGCGCGCCCACCAGCGTCTGCGCGAACGGCCGCAGCGACGCCGGGAGCGCCGGGGCGGGCCCGCCGAACACCGACCGGGCGAACGCCAGGTTCTGCGCGACCGTGAGGTCGTCGTACAGGCCCAGGTCCTGCGGGACGTAGCCGATCCGCCGCCGGGTCTGCCGGGATGGCGGCCGCCCGAACAGCCGGACCTGCCCCGCCGACGCGCGCATCAGCCCGAGCAGCAGCTTGATCAGGGTGGTCTTGCCCGCCCCGTTGGCGCCGAGCAGGCCGACCACCTCACCCGGGCCGACCTGGAGGTCCACCCGATCGACCGCCACGACAGGCCCGAACGTCCTGGTCACGGCCGCGCAGTCGGCGAGCGGAGTCATGATGCCGGCCGGGCCAGCGCCGCGACCACGACCGCGTCCTGCAGGTCGGGCCGCACCACCTGGCCGGCCCGGCCCGGCGGCTGGCCAGCGCCGGGGGGCTCCCACCGGCGCCACTGGCCGGCCCGCCGCCAGGCGCGCCGCCGCTGCGCCTCATCGGCGGGCGGGACGGAGCTGAGCAGGATCGTCCCGGGCACCGCGGAGATGATCTCGGCGGGAGTCCCGGCGGCGAGCGGGCGGCCGGCGTCCAGCACCAGCACATGCCCGGCCCGCTGGGCCTCGTCCAGGTAGGTCGTCGACAGCAGGACGGCGGCCCCGGCCGCGGCGGCCTGCCCGATGAGCCACCATAGGTCCACCCGGCTGACCGGGTCGATCCCGGTGGTCGGCTCGTCGAGGACCAGCAGCGCCGGGCCGGGCAGCAAGGCCGCGATGACCCCGAGCTTCTTGCGCATGCCGCCGGAAAGCTGGCCCGCGAGCCGCCCCCGCGCGGCGGCCAGCCCGGTCCGGTCGAGGTGCTCCGCGACCCGCTCCCGGGCCCGCGCGGCCGGCAGCCCGTAGGCGGCGGCGCGGAAGCCGAGGTTCTCGTCCACGGTCAGGTCCAGGTAGATCCCGCCGCTGGGCGACAGGTACCCGGTCTGCCGGATGCCGGGCGTGCGCACCCGGCCGGCGCTGGGCGGGAGCACGCCGGCCGCGCAGCGCAGCAGGGTGGTCTTGCCTGCCCCGTCACCGCCGACGACCGCGGCGATCCGCCCCGGGACGGCGGCCAGGGTCACCCCGTCCAGGGCCAGCATCCGCCCGTGGCGCACGGACACCCCGGACAGCCCCCACGCGTTCATGATTCCTCCAGCGCGACCTTGTCCCCGGCCAGCACCGGCCCGGCCGGGGCGGCCGGCCCGGCGAGGCCCGGCTCGCCCCGGGCGCTCCCCCGGCCCGCCGGAGGCGCCAGGAAGGCGCGGAACCGCAGGGTGGCCAGCGTCATGACCGCCGCGCCGAGCAGCGCCAGGTAGCAGAACGGCTGCCACAGCGCGGTCACCGGCTCGGCGCGCAGCATCACGCCGCGGGCGATCTCGTTGAAGTAGGTGAGCGGCAGCAGGTAGGCGATCCACCGGACGCCGGCCGCGGTCGAGGACAGCGGGAAGATCAGCCCGGACAGCAGGACCTGCGGCAGCAGCGTCATGACGGCCAGCTGGATGGCCTGCCCCTGGTTCTGCGACACGCTGGAGATCAGCACGCCGAGGCCGAGCGTGACGAAGACGAACAGCAGCGCGCCGAGCGCGAACACCGCCGGGGAGCCGCGGAACGGGACACCGAACAGGGCCACCCCGACGGCCAGCACGATGGCCAGGTCCACCGCCGCGACCGCGAAGTAGGGAGCGATCTTGCCGAGGAACACGTCCCGGGGCCGCAACGGCATCACCGCGAGCTGCTCCAGCGTGCCGGTCTGCCGCTCGCGGACCACCCCGAGGCTGGTGATCACCGTGCCGACGAAGACCAGGATCACCCCGGCGATGCCGGGAATCATGATGTCGGAGGTCCTCAGCTCCGGGTTGTAGAGCACCCGGACGGCCGGCGCGGCCGGGCCGCTGGCCTGGCCCGGACGGGCCAGCGTGGCCAGCGCCTGCTCGGCGGCCCGGGCGGTGAAGATCTGGCTGCCGTCGAGATAGACAACCGGCCGCGGGCCGCCGGTGACCACCGCCACCGCGGCGTGGCCGTCCCGCAGCTCGGCCTGGGCCTGCGCCGCCGGGACCACGCCGACGACGTGAAACGACGCGGGCAGCAGGGCCTCGGCCTCGCGGGCCGACGGCCCGGACACCACGGCGGGGATGAACGAGACGTCGAAACTGGCCGCGTAGCCGAGGATGACGAGCAGGATGACCGGCATCACGATCATCATGGCGAGCGTCCGGCGGTCCCGCCTGAGCTGGCGGAACTCCTTGATGATCATCGCCTTCACCGGGTCCTCCTCCACCGCGGGCCATTGATGTCATCGCATGATGAATTCTACGGACGGTGAATTCAGCGCGCAACGGCCGGCGGCCGGGCCGCCCCGCGGGCGGCCCGGCCGCCGGCGGGGCGGTACAGGGTTTAGCCGCCCGGGATGATTTCTTCCAGCAGCCGCTCCGCCACCACCGCGACCGCCTCGCGCACCGCGGGCGAGAGGGTGGCGCCGGTGTCGAAGCAGCCGCCCTCGATGCCGTAGCCGACCAGCCGCCCGGGCAGGCGGCCGAGGGCCCGGCCCAGCTCGATCGCGTCGGCGACGCCGAGCGCGTGCGAGCCGCGGGGCCGGAACCGCCCTGTCAGCGGCCCGTCGGCGGCGTCGAACCGGTAGACGCTGCCCGGCTCGCCGCCGGAGGTCATCGCGTCCACCAGGTACACGACGGCCGCCTGGTCCCACTCCTCCAGCAGTGACATCGGCTCGCCCTCGTGCCGCAGCACCCCGACGCCCGGCGGCGCGCTGGTCCGCAGCCATTCGGCGACGGCCAGGCCGGCCGCGTCGTCGCCGCGGTACGTGTTGCCGATTCCGATGACGAGGACCTGGGGGTCTGCGGCGGCGGTCATGAGCGCTTCACCTTCACCGTGAGGAAGTGCGTCGAGCAGGAGATGCACGGGTCGTAGTTGCGCACGGCCTGCTCGCACTCCCAGGTGAGCTGGTCGTGCGGCAGGTCGAGCCGGGCAGGGACGAAGTCCCGCAGATCGGACTCGATCACCCGCTGGTTCTGCGCCGTGGGCGGGATGATCGCCGCCGCTGCGACCGTGCCGTCCGCGCTGATCCGGTACCGGTGGTAGAGCAGCCCGCGGGGCGCCTCGGTCGCCCCGTACCCGGTCCCGTCCCGCGGCGGCACCTCTACCCAGGGCGGGTCGGGTGGCTCGTACTGCTCGATCAGCCGCAGCGCCTCCTCGCAGGCGTACAGCGTCTCGACGGCCCGCACAATGATGCTGCGGAACGGGTTGGTGCAGGTGGCGCCGAGCCCGGCGGCGCGCGCGGCGTCGGTCACGCTCGCCGGAAGCTGGCCGGCGTTCAGGCTGTACCGGGCCATCGGCCCGACCATGTAGGTGACGTCGCCGTCCAGCAGCGAGTGCAGCGCGGTCGAGTGCGGGACCTGCACCTCGGTGAAATGCTGGCCGTACTGGCGGACCGGGATGTCCAGGCCGCCACTGGAGATGACGCGGCCGCCGAGGATCGGGTAGGCGTCCGGCTCATGCAGCGAGACGAACAGGTAATCCTCGCTGAAATCGGGGAACGGGAAGCCCGCCACCCAGCGGACGGTGGCCAGCGCCTCGGCCCGCGCCCGCTCCAGGACCGGGCGCAGGGGGTCCAGCTCACGCCGGGCCGGTGCCCGGTAGAACCCGCCGACCCGGACGTTGACCGGGTGCACGGACCGGCCGCCCACCACGTCCATCAGCCGGTTGCCGGCCTTCTTGAGCTGCAGCCCGCGCTGCAGCAGGTCGGGCCGGTCCTGGGCCATGTGCAGGCCGCTTTGGTAGCCGAGGAAGTCCGGCGCGTGCAGCAGGTAGATGTGCAGCGCGTGGCTCTCGATCCACTCGCCGCAGTAGATGAGCCGCCGCAGCGCCCGGATCGGCGCGGGCACCGTGACCCCGCAGGCGTCCTCGATGGCCTGGCAGGCGCTCATCTGGTACGCGACCGGGCAGATCCCGCAGATCCGCGCGGTGATGTCGGGCACCTCGGTGTGGCGGCGCCCGATCAGCAGAGCCTCGAAGAACCGGGGTGGCTCGTAGATGTTCAGCCGGGCCTCGGTCACCTGGCCGTCAGTGACCAGGACCTCCAGCCCGCCTTCGCCTTCCACCCGGGCCAGCGCCCCGACCCGGATCGACTCGCCGCTGACCGGGGCGGCCGGGCTAGCGTCCTTCATGCGCCTCCGCCTCCTTGCGGAACGGACCGGAATTGGCAGTGAACGTCCGGTATGCCCGGACCAGGTCCGGGTGCCCGACCCCGAGCTTGCGCCACTCGGCGGCCAGCGCCGCGGTGTTGGGCGTCTCCATCGGGCCGAAGCAGCCGTAACAGCCGCGCGCGCAGGACGGGCAGACCGCCCCGCAGCCGGCCTGGGTGACCGGCCCGAGGCACGGCGTGCCGTGCGCCACCATGACGCAGGTGAACCCGGCCCGCTTGCACTCCACGCACACGCTGTGCCGCCGGACGTTCGGCCGGCGGCCGGTCAGGAACGCGGCGATCACCTCGAGCAGCTGGCGCCGGTCGATCGGGCAGCCGCGCAGCTCGAAGTCGACCCGCACATGGTCGGCGATCGCGGTGGACGTCTGCAGGGTGTCGATGTAGTCCGGCCGGGCGTAGACCACCGGCAGCACGTGGTGCATCTCCCGGAAGTTGCGCAGCGCCTGGATGCCGCCGGAGGTCGCGCACGCGCCGATGGTGACCAGGAACCGCGAGGCCTCGCGGACCTCGCGGATCCGCTCGGCGTCGCCCGGCGTGGTGATCGACCCCTCGACCAGCGACAGGTCATACGGCCCGGCGACCACCTCCCGGGACGCCTCGGGAAAGCTCGCGACCTGCACCGCCGAAGCCACCGCCGCCAGCTCATCCTCGCAGTTCAGCAGGGTGAGCTGGCAGCCGTCACAGGAGGCGAACTTCCATACCGCCAGCGTCGGGCGGCGGGTGTGCCGCTGCTCCATCTCAGGCCTCCCTCCGCCAGAGCCACCGCGACAGCGTCCGGTAGCAGAAGACCGGGCCGTCCCGGCAGACGATGAACGGCCCCAGCTGGCAGTGCCCGCACAGGGCCGCCGCGCAGTTCATGTTCCGCTCCGCGGACAGGAAGATCCGGTCGTCGGCGACGCCCCTTTTCAGCAGCGCCCGGACCGCGAACCGCATCATGATCTCGGGACCGACGACGAACGCCGTGGTGGCCGCCGGATCGAACGGCGCGGGGCCGATGCAGTCCGGCACCACGCCGACGTCGCCGTACCAGTTGCCGGTGGCGGCGTCCACGGTGACCTCGACATCCAGGTCGAACCGGCCGCGCCAGACGATCAGCTCATCGGTGAACAGCAGGTCGGACGGGGTCCGGGCACCGTACAGCAGGATGATCCGCTGGTACCGGTCGCGGTGCGCGAGCAACCGGTAGATGGCGGCCCGCAGTGGCGGCAGCCCGACACCGCCGGCGACGATCACCACGTCGCCGCCTTCGGCCGCGGCCAGCGGCCAGGACGTGCCGAACGGCCCGCGCACCCCGGCCTGCTGCCCCGGGCGGAGCCCGCACAGCGCGTGCGTGACCGCGCCCATGTCGCGGATCGTGTATGGCACCGGGCCGCCGGCCGCGGGGATGGCGCTGATCGAGATCGGCACCTCACCGACGCCGTACGCGTACAGCATGCTGAACTGGCCGGGCTCGAACGTGAACGGCCCGGGCGGCTGCAGCTCCACCGTGACGGTGTCGTGCGATTCCCGGTGAGCCGCCGCAACCGGCCACGGCTCCCGTTCGAGCCACGGCCGGGACTGGGTTTCAGTGATCGGGTACACGGGGGGCTCCGTAGACGTCCAGCAGCCGCAGCCGGGTGGACTGCAGCCGGTCGGTGGCCAGATGGGCGAAGCGGCGCATCAGCTCGAACCCGAGCCGCGGGTCGTCCTCGCACTTGGCCCGCACGCAGTCCCCGTCCAGGGCGACGGCCCGGACCAGCGACAGCGCCCGCCCGTCGAACTGCCACAGGTGCGGTTCCAGCAGCCAGGAGAACCCGGCCACCTGCCCGGCGGCCAGCGATTGCACGATGAGCGGCCCGCGGCCCAGCGCCGCGATCTCCAGCGCCACCCTGCCCTCGCGGATCAGGTAGCACCGGTCAGCGCGGGTTCCCTCGCGGAACAGGAAGGCGCCCGCGCGGAACTCGACGTTGGCGGCACAGCCCGCCAGCAGCTCCAGGTACGCGGGCTCAAGGTCACCGATGAACTTGTGGCTGCGCAGCTCATGCTGAAGCGTCTCCACTGTGCTCACCTCCCGTGTCGCCGTTGCTAGCCCGGATGGCGGCAGCCTCCTCGGTGATGTCGATGCCGACCGGGCACCAGGTGATGCACCGGCCGCAGCCGACGCACCCCGACGTGCCGAACTGGTCGATCCAGGTAGCGAGCTTGTGCGTCATCCACTGCCGGTACCGGGAGCGGCCAGTTGTCCGCACCGGGCCGCCGTGCAGGTAGGAGTGATCCACGGTGAAGCACGAGTCCCAGGACCGCTCCTGCTCGGCCGGCGCCCCGGCCAGGCCGGTGACGTCCTGCACGCTGAAGCAGAAGCACGTCGGGCAGACCATGGTGCAGTTCCCGCAGGTCAGACACCGATCCGCCACATCGTCCCAGCGCGGGTGGTCGAAGTTGTCGTACAGCAGGTCCTTCAGGCCGGTGGTGTCCAGCTGCCGCCCCATCGAGGCGGCGGTCGCATCAATGACCCGGTCGGCGGCATGAATATCGCCGCCTGCGGCCGGGGAGCTGGTGACCTCGCTGAACACCTCGGCCCCGCGATCGGTGCCGACTTCGACCAGGAACCGGTGCTGGCCGCCGTCCAGCAGCTCGGTCAGGGCCAGGTCATAACCGGATTCGGCGCGGGGGCCGGCCTCCATCGACACGCAGAAGCACGTCCCGCCTGCCTGGCCGCAGTTGACCGCGACCAGGAAGGCGCCGGCCCGGTGCGCCCCATAGAGCGGGTCGATGCGCTCGCCGCCCAGGAACACCCGGTCCTGGATCGCGATCGCGTGCAGTTCGCACGAGCGCACGCCGATGAATGCCATCGGGGCCTCGCCGGACGGGGTCCCGGCGCTGTCGTCGTCCTGCCTCCACACCAGGCTGACCGCCGGGAACAGGTACTTCTTCCATGATTGCGGGCCGACGGCGTAGCCGAACAGCGCGTCGTCGTCCCGCCGGCGCAGCCGGTACCGGCCGCCGTCCTGCTCGTCGGTCCAGCCGGCCGGCAGGTCCGCCGATGATGAGATGTCGTCGTAGATGATGGCGCCGTCACGCACGGTCGGCCCGATGAGCCGGAACCCTCGCCGCGTGATCGCCGTGAGCAGCTGATCCAGGTCGTCGCGTGCGATAACCCGTTGATCGCCGTCGTGGATCATAGGCTTCATCGCCTTTCCTCACCGCTGGTGCGTGATTTTGTGCACGGCCGGCCACGCTGGATAGAGGAAAAGGTCCCGGGATCCGGATCTGCCGTCCGGACGAAGGTCATCGCAGTGTGGGCCGTTCGGATCTATCCGCCACCGGCCCCCCGGGCTGAAGTGAAAGGCGGCGGGAAGGATCACGAGAAGACGCGGGGTAACGGCTCCGGTGACATGGCCGCGCACCGCGCAATCAGGATCCGCGAGAAGCGGAAAGCATCCTTCCCGTCATTAGTGTTGCCCGGACGGCGGGCGAGGGCCCGCCTCCGGGCAGGCGGTGGCGTCATGCGGCGCCGCGACATTGTGATCACCACGTCCGCCGTGCTGATGGCCGTCGCGCTGGTCGTCGCGGGCATGGCGGCTGGTCGCGGCCGGACGCCGACGCGGGCACCCGCGTTCACCGCGGCCGCAGGCCAGCCGGGCACGTTGTCGTCCGCCCGCGGCCCGGTGTGGGGTGGTCCTGGAGCCCCGGCCGTGGCGGCCATAGGCCCCGTGGTGGCCGTGGTGGCCGTAGGCCAGCCGGGAAGGGGACCTTGGCCCCGGTGACACGGTGATCTATGTCTCTAGGGGCACTCCGCGCCGCCAGGCACGCTGAAAGCATGAAGCCACGATTTCCCCGCCACAGCGAGGCCCTGGCGGCCGGGTCGGACGCTGCGCTCGCGGCTCCGGCCGGGACCGTGGCCTCGCCCCGCCCGGAATACCGGGCCTGCTGCTGCCCGGGGCGGCCCGTGGTGCGGGTCATCATGCCCGCATCCGCCGCCCGCCCCCAGCCTGTCGACCTGCTGCTGTGCGGTCACCACTACCGGGTGTCGCAGCCCGCCATCGCGGCGGCCGGCGCCACCATCGAGGCGCTGCCGGGCCGGTCCGCCGACGCCGACGCCGCCCTGCTCGCCAGGCCCACCGCGCCCCCGGCCTAGCGTGCGCCGGGGGCGGGCGCAGGTGAGTTCACTGTCCTCGCGGGAGGTGACCGCGATGAGCGACGCCCGGTCGGCAGGCAGCCTCCGGACGCGGTGCGCCCGGCGGCTCGGTTTGGACCGCAATCCGCTGCGCCGCAGCGCCGACCGCCTCGAGGTTCTGCTGCGGCTGAGCGTGGCCATCCTGATCCTGACCGTCCCGGTCGCCATGGTCGGCGTCGGCCGCGCCGTCGATCACCGGGTCATGCGCCAGGCCCAGGTAGAACGGGCCACCGACCGCCAGGTCCAGGCGGTACTCACCGAGGCGGCGCCCGCGCACGGCAGCCCGGATCCCTACTCGGGGGTGCAGGCCGCGTGGGTCCCGGCGCGGTGGACGGCGCCCAGCGGGGCGGCCCGCACCGGGCAGGTGCTGGCCGTGGCCGGGGCCAAGAAGGGGAGCACCGTCAGCATCTGGATCGACCGGACCGGCGCGGCCACGGACCCGCCGACCACACACGGGGATGTCGTCAGCGACGTGTTCATCGGGTCGGCGTCCACCGGCCTGCTGCTGATCATGCTGCTGGTCGCGCTGCGGGTGGTGGGCACATACCTGCTGGACCGGCGGCGGCTGCGCGCCTGGGACGCCGGCTGGCGGGCGGTCGGCCCGCTGTGGACCGGGCATCGCAGCGGCTGATCGTCCCGCGGCTCGCCCAGGCCGGGACCGCGGCTCGTCCTGGGACGGTTCGCCCGGGGCCCCGCACGTTGCCGGTCGTCCCGGACCTGCGGGCCAAAGCCCCGCAGGAGGTGCGCCGCTGCATCCTGCGGGGCCGTGACCGGCGGCGGCCCGGATTATCCCGGAGCCGCCGTCAGGCTCGTCACGTATCGTCTGCCCGGCCGGCGCTGACGCGCGCGGGCTCGGCGCTCACGGCGGGCGGCTGGTTGAGCCGGCTGATGACGTCGACAACCCCGTCCACATCCCAGATGAGCCGCATCACGATGGGGACGAGTTCGTCTTCCTCCGGCCCGCTCGTCACGCCGGTGAGGAACACCCGCCCGTTCTTCACCACGGCCCGGATCCGGACCGGATCGGCGTGCAGCACGTCGTCCACCAGCTCGGTGGCGTCGGCGGCGATGTCCTCATCCGGCCGCAGGAACACGCTAAGCAGGTCACGGCGGGTGACAATCCCGATCAGCCTGCCGTCGGGGTCGACGACGGGCAGCCGCCGGACGTGATGCGCGACCATCAGCCGGGCCGCGCTGGGAATCGGGGCGTCCGGGTGGATCGTCACGGCCGGCGAGGTCATCAGCTCGGCCGCGGTCAGGTCGCCGTGGGCGGGCCGGTGGCCCGGCAGGTGCACGTGGCCGGTCCGGTGGGCATGGCGGACGTGCTCGTCCTCCACGGCCAGCAGGTCCGCTTCGGACACGATCCCGGCCACGTGCCGGCCCAGGGTCAGCACCGGCACGCCGCTGATGCGGTGCTGGGCCAGCAGCTGCGCGATCTCCTTGTACGGGGTTATCCGGTCGATCGTCACCACCGAGGTGGTCATCACGTCCTGGACGCGCCTCTTCCAGCGGCCGGGCTGGTGGTGCGGCGCGTGCTGGCCGGTCTTCGGGGCCGGCCGGGACGGGTGACGGTGGCTCTTCTCGGTCAGGTGATCCTCCACCGTGCTCACCGCGCGGGCGACGTCCATGCGAGTGGCCCTGCCGTGCAGCGAGTCGTAATAGGCCGCGCCCAGATGCCGGAGCATGGCGTCAAGGTGAATATCGGTTCGTGCCATCATGCTCACCCCTTGCCAACGGGCTGACAGCTTCAGGCTTTCTCCCTTGGCCAACGCTCGCTACGGCTTAATGTCCCCATGTCAGCGGACTTTGGTCCGCCCGGTGACCAGGCAACCCTCCTGCGCCTTTACCAGAACATCAGCTGTTCGGCTGATTACTGCGGCGACGGAAGTCCCTTTTCGGCGGTTCCCTTTGTCCCGCGGAACCGGGACCCTGCGCCGTGACGTTCGCGGGATACGGCGATCGTGATGGTACAGCTTTCAAGT
>Ga0335078_10008861_pt1 | contig 14956 bp, 12 predicted proteins | sample Lox_Sample_32_FD_206711 | JGI IMG/M metagenome (GOLD analysis project Ga0335078, IMG submission 206711) | Soil microbial communities from Loxahatchee National Wildlife Refuge, Florida, United States - Lox_Sample_3.2 | ecosystem: Environmental > Terrestrial > Soil > Wetlands | place: USA...
CAACACCATCACCATGCCGGTGCCGGAGGAAACCGCCACGCCCAAACCTTCGCCGAGTCAGCGGGCCGCAACCACACCCGCTGCCCGGGCACAATCGAATGCTGCACCGAAGCCCCAACCCGCGCCTCCGCCCTACGCCGCAGAGACGGTTCCCAATGAATCCGTTTCTGCTCCAGCCCTCGGCGACGGCACCGACGACGGTATCGTACAGGTTGAGCCGCCTGAGAGTCCCTCCCATCCGACCCTTAGCCACCGGCCGGCGATGGCCGATCCGGATAACGACATCGTCCATCCCGCCCCGTTGCCGCCAGGTGAACTCGGCGAAGGCGCCACCATTCGCGTCCGCCTCTTGGACCGCCTGTCTACTGCCGACAGCCAGCCGGACGAATCGTTTCACACACAGGTAGTCTCAGACGTGATTCAGAATGGCCAGGTGCTCATTCCCGCCGGATCCGAAATCGATGGCAAAGTGATTTCAGTTTCCAGCGGTCACGCCGGCGGTCATGGTTCCATGCGCCTGCGTCCTGAGACGGTGACCCTGCCTGACGGCTCGCATTTTCGCCTCTATGCGCAACTCACCGACGCTCCCGGATCGGACGATCGCATCGGCAACGAGGGTTTGGTTACGCCCGGCTCACGCTTCAAGAAAGACGGCACTGAATATGGCGGCGCCGTGGGCGCGGGCGCGGTTACTGGAGCCATTCTGGCCGGACCGGGCGGAGCGTTCGCCGGCACCATCATCGGCGCCAGCCTCATCTCTGTGCATCTCCTGGTGAGTCATCCGCAGGCGACGCTTGAAAACGGCACCGTCCTGCTTTTCACACTGAGCGAGCCCCTCAACCTTGTGCCTGCCGGGCCAAACGGCAATTAGATTTTGGCGGCATGAATTCGAACTTTAGCGTCGAGACGGGGTGATGGATCGATTCCGCCACCGGGAGAAGTCTTGACGGCGCGCAGTTCACCGCCAATTCACGCGATTCCCTGACATTGCCTAACGACTCAAACAGAAAATTTCAGCTTCCTCTGCTATTCTTGCCCTAAGCTTCTATTCCCAGCTTTGCCAAGTCACGGTTCCGTGACATTCTCACGAAAGGATTTCCCATGCCTCGGAAGGCAGTCTACGTCGGATTATTTTTTTTCACGCTCATGACGGCAGTCTCTGGGTTCGCCACAACCCTAACAGTATCGGAATCGGGTATCTGGGGTCCAGATGCTCCGGTCACTCCTTATAGCGCTCCAGGCGATTTCTGGAGCTTTTCCTTTGAAATTCCGGCTCAACCGGCCGTTCTTGCATACACGTTGGGGAGTAATTTTCAAACGGGCAGTTTCTCGGACTTCCAATTTACACTGAACGGCGCGATCACCCCAGTTACTCCGGTTAATGGCTATATCACGTTTACGAGTGCGGCTGTCGGTGAGCCATTCCAGATGTTCACTGCTCCCGGGGTAGCCTTGATACCGCTGGGTCCGCCACTTTATACCGGTCCGGAGAGCTCACCGACAATTGTCCCCGGCAGCTACCCGATGAGCAAAATAGTTATCTCGGGGTTTGGCCGGGACGGTACTGGTTACTACTCCGGGCCCTTCGGTGGGCCTATTGACATCACGTCAGGCAATCCTCCAGGCCCGGTGCCGGAAGATAGCACTGCAGCGTACCTTCTTCTGGCCATTTCTGCCTGTCTCGCGGACCGCTTTCTCAGGCATAAGACCGCGATTCACGCGCGATTAGGCCGTTGAGCGGTGTGGGCAAGAGCCTTATCCCGAAGCGCCAGTCTTCGCCATTTGATTTGCGCGGGATGCCGCAGCTTGACTATTTTTCTTGACCCGAATCGGGCGCTAGGGCGGGGTCGAAGGCTTGGGCTACGGCCGACGGGAACAGGACGGCCAGATGCTCCCGAGCCCCCGCCATGATTTGCGGGTCGATTCCGCTGCGCTGGCCATGGCAGTGCCTGTAGAGTTCGAGGCCGAGGTGGGATGGCGTGATGTCAAATCTTTCGAAATCGCGGTATGAGGTGAAGTCGACGAGATTCTGGATCAGGCCCAGGTTGAATAAGTAAGCGAGATCGGTGGCGTTCCGCGCAAGGTCGCGCACGCCGGTGAGTCTCACAATCTCATCGGGGCCGAGAACGATGGAAGCGGGGGTGAAGTCGCCACCTGCCGGCGCAGAGCTCAAGGCGCGTTCGCACGCATGACTAAGGACCGCTGCTTGACGCGGCGTGATGTGAATGAGCAGGTCAACAAAAACCTGATTGGACTCGTCAGGCTCATCTATCGAGCAGGACGAGACGAAGAGGCCTGCCCATAGTTGCGTGGTCAGTTCGTCAGAAGCCCAAGAGCCATCGCGGAGCAGGTTTGCCACCAGCTTAGGGTGGGCGCGCATACGGTTGGCATCGGGATCGGCAACAAGAAGTTTCTCGGCAGCGTGCGCGATTTTGAAAAGGGTTGTGGCGCGATCTGGCTCGAGCTCTCTGCCCAGCGGTTGGATGGCTTCCTCTGCCCCTGACGGGCAAATCCGGCATAGGAAAAGACAGGTACGAAGGGTTCGGAAGACATGGACGACCCGCTCGGGATTGGTGACAACTGCGACGCCGCGGATAAGGACCTCCCAAAGGCCCGCGTTGAGTCCCGGGGGCAGAAGAAACGCGAGTCCGACCCCGAACTCGTCCTGACGGGCGACTCGAGCTTGAATCATAATCTGCAGCTCCGAACTCAACTCAGGGTGGGATTCCAACTGAAGCGTGATCGCAACGGTCTCCCCGACTGGGAGGGGCTCTTGAATGCCGAGGAGGAAGATGCCGCTGGAGCTGATGTTCTTGATGGGGGCAGGTTTTGAAGGAAAGTTGCGCCCGTAGTAGGCCGTGAGCCCGTTGACGGGCCACCGCTCAGCGCGCGGTATCTCCGGCTTTCCTAAACTTCGGAATGCACGTTTCCATTCGCTCAGCCTAGCCATCGTGGAAAGACTCCCGACTTACAGCGTGATTGCCTACTGAGGTCCGCAGCCCAACGCGGCGCCTAATCACACATGGGCGCAAATGCGGTCCCGCAGGAAGAAATCACCGCTTAAAAGCACAATAGCACTTCTGCCGAGTTCGGAACATGGTATCCCATGAGAGCGCCAACCGACGTTGTCAGCCGGCAGTGGCTACGCTGGTGCGATTTATGGATCTCCCGGCTTACGCGCTTGAAGGCTTCCAAATCTGCGCGCGAATGCGGTATGGGCGGGAACTCCGGCGCTTATCAACAACTGAGAGCCGCGAAATTGCAGCGAGCAAACTCCGTCGCGGGCAGAACTATTGCCCTTCGTCTCTCAGCATTTACACTAGAATGCTAGCAAATCGGCTCTGGCTGCCGGCTTCTGGCGCGCACGGCCCTGAGCAGCACGCCTCGGCCCCTCAGCCCGAGCCGGAGCTAGAAGCGGCTATTTCATGGATAAGTTCATCATTCGCGGGGGAAACCCGCTGGTCGGCACGGTGCGCGTTTCCGGCGCCAAGAATTCGGCTCTGCCGTGCATGGCTGCAGCCATCCTCACTGAAGAAGAGGTCACGCTCGAAAATATTCCGCAGGTACGCGACATCGCTACCGAACGGCGGTTGCTAGCCTCGATGGGCGCTACGGTCGAGTTGCACCAACCCGTGACGGCCGAGGATGGGCTGTCGTCTGATCCGGCGGAGGGTGTGCCGCACGTCCACACGACCATCAGTTGCCGCTCGCTTTCTGACCCCGTGGCGCGCTACGAGATCGTGAAAACCATGCGCGCCAGTTCGTTGGTTCTCGGTCCGCTCATTGCGCGCACGGGTATGGCGCGCGTAGCCATGCCTGGTGGCTGCGCCATCGGCGACCGTCCCATTGATCTGCACATCAAGGGTCTTGAAAAGATGGGTGCGGCCATCGTGCAGGAGCACGGTTACCTTGAGGCGCGCGTCGATTCACGCGTGGGGCGGCTGCGCGGCGCGCACATATTCTTCGATCGCATCACCGTCACGGGAACGGAAGATTTGCTGATGGCCGCGGTGCTGGCCGAGGGCGAAACGCTTCTCGAAAACTGTGCTCGGGAGCCCGAAGTCGTCGACCTTGCGGCGTTGCTCATCGCGATGGGCGCGCAGATACAAGGCGCGGGCACATCCACCATTCGCGTATGCGGCGTCACCAGCCTCCATGGCGCGCGCTACCGCATTAACCCCGACCGCATTGAGGCGGGGACCCTGCTCATCGCTGGCGCCATCACCGGCGGCGATTTGACTGTGGCCAACTGCAACGCCGCTCACCTCGACGCCGTCGTGGCCAAGCTGCGTGAAACCGGCGCGCGCGTCGACGTGCTTGGCCCCGAGGCGGTACGCGTGCGTGGCGCTTCGAGTTTCCAAGCCGCCGACCTCTCCACCGAGGAGTATCCCGGCTTTCCCACCGACATGCAGGCGCAGTACATGGCGCTGGCCACACAGGCTGAAGGCGTGAGCCTGGTCCGCGAAAATATCTTTGAAAACCGCTTTATGCACGTGCAGGAACTGGTGCGCATGGGCGCCAACATCAAGGTCGAGGGCAATACTGCCACGGTGCACGGTCCGTCCCAGCTTTCCTCGGCCGCCGTGATGTGCTCCGATCTGCGCGCCTCCGCCTCGCTGGTGCTGGCCGCACTCGTCGCCAATGGCGAGTCCGTTATCGACCGTGTCTACCACATGGACCGCGGCTACGAGCACATCGAGGAAAAACTGCGCAGCGTGGGCGCGCAGATTCAGCGCCTCGGCAATGTTTTCGCCCCGCGTCAGGAAAATTCATCGTCGGTCATCCAACCCGCATAGAAATCCCGCATCCAACCGTTATGAATCAGCGGGAGCGGCATTTCTCTGAACACACAACCAATTCCGCCCTCGCGTGTTCATAGAAATATTCGTCCGGAATGCTTCTCCAATCCGGCGTTCGGCACACGCAACCACGGAGGGATTGCCCATAAAAATAACTGCACTGTCGCTGCTGTTAGCAATTTGTCTTGCCCCTGCCGCCGCTTTAGCGCAGGTCGGAGTGGTGGTTCGCGTGGCGCCTCCCGCGCCCATCGTCGAGGCCCATGATCGCCCACCGCATGCCGGCTGGGTGTGGATCGACGGCTACCAGCGCTGGAACGGCCATCGCTACGTCTGGGTCCACGGCCGTTGGGCCCGTCCCCCGCATCCCGGCGCCGTCTGGGTCGCCCATCGCTGGGAGCAGCGCGGCGACGGCTGGGTCCTCATCCAGGGCCGCTGGCAATAACAGCGCCACAAAACCAAAAGCGGGGCGCCCAGCCCCGCTTTTCGCCGATCACTCACCCCCGGCAACAGTTCACTGGATCTCAATCACATCCCGCGCCGCCGCCGCCGACTTCTCCGCCTGTTCCATCAGCTTTTCCGCGACCACGTAGAACGCCGATGCCTGCGGGCTCTTGGGTCCGGCCAGCGCGACCGGCAGTCCGCGGTCGCCGCCCTCGCGAATCGCAGGCACTAACTCGATCGACCCTAGAAACGGCACGCCAAACTGTTTCGCTGTGCGTTCCGCGCCGCCGCGCGAAAAGATGTCGATCTCCTGATGGCAGTGCGGGCAAGTGAAATGGCTCATGTTCTCCACGATCCCCAGCACGTCCACGTTCACCTGTGCAAACATCTCGAGCGCCTTGCGCGCATCCTCCAGGCTCACGTCGCTGGGCGTCGACACCACGACAGCGCCGGTCAACGGTACCGTCTGCACCAGCGAAATCGCCACATCGCCTGTGCCCGGCGGCAGGTCCACCACCAGGTAATCGAGCTCGCCCCAGTTCACTTGCTGCAAAAACTGCCGGATGATCTGATGCAACATCGGTCCTCGCATCACCAGCGGCTTGTCGCCCGGCGAGATGTACCCGATCGAAATGGTCTTGATCCCGTGCGTCAGGTTGGGCTCGATGATGTTGCCGGGCCCCACCTTCGGGAGTTGCGATGAGCCCATCATCAGCGGCACATTCGGTCCGTACACATCGGCGTCCATCAGCCCGACCCGCTGGCTGAGCTTGGAAAGCGCGATGGCCAGGTTTACGGCCACGGTGGTTTTGCCCACGCCGCCTTTGCCCGATCCCACAGCAACAATTTTCGATACACCGGGCAATGCCACTGGCGCCGGCATGGCATGAGAATACGCCATATCGAGAAACTCCTTTTTCAACTTCGTGTGGGAACTCGTCCGCCGTCGTCAGTTTCGCTCTGTCGCCCGGACGATGGCTGCGACAGGATGGCCTGCTCGAATTTTACAGGAGCGCGCTTGCGTGAATTCGCTTCGTGCGACATGGAGGGTTCACGGCTTGATCGCACTGCCATTTTTGAGTCCGTCAGTCACCAGCTTCGCCTCTTTTCGCCTCGCGTTTTCGCGCTCGCGATGCTCGCGCCGCCGTAGAGCATCTTCAAAGCGCCGGATCTCGTCTGGCGTCTCCGGCTTCAGTTGCGGAACTTTTTGCGGCCGTCCATGCTCGTCCACGGCCACAAACACGAGGTAGGCGCTGGCCGCGTGCGACACCGCGCCCGTGCGCGTATTCTCCGCCCAGACCTTTACGCCCACTTCCATAGAGCTGGAAAACGCCCGGTTCACACTCGATTTTAACGTCACCAGATCGCCCAAGCGCGCAGGCTGAATGAAATCGATGTGATCCATCGATGCCGTCACCACGTGCGTGCGCGCGTGCCGGTAGGCCGCCATTGCACCCGTCAAATCGATAAAGTGCATCAAGCGTCCGCCCAGCAGCGTGCCCAGCGTATTGGTGTCGTTGGGCAGGATGATCTCCGTCATCTCCGATTGTGTACTCGCTACCGTCCGCATCATCGGAGAGTTCTCACGGCCGCTCATCACGCCTCCGCTTTGTTCCTGCTCGCCTGCTCTTCTCACCTTCCCGCTCTCCAGTCAGTTACAATACCTCTATTGGCAAATGTTTGGCAGCTATTGCGTCGTTGCACTCTGTTTCAGTTTGGGCAATCCTAGCCAATTACGCAAATCCCCCTCGGCCTGATCGAAAATGATCGAACCGGAATGCGAGTACGATGGACAAAATTGCCGGCCTGAAAGAAATCCTTGCATCAGACCCGAGAAACAGCTTTGCCCGTTATGGGATGGCTATGGAACTGGCAAACAGGGGCGAAGTGGCTGCTGCGCTTGAGGAGTTTGATACACTGCTGGCCAATGATCCGGACTACACGGCGGGCTATTTAATGTCCGCGCAAACCCTGGCAGGCGCAGGCAAAAGGCAGGAAGCGATCGAACGACTGAAAGCCGGAATCAGTTGTGCCGCGCACAGCAACAACACACATGCCCTTAATGAGATGCAGACTATGCTCGACGAACTTCAAGGGTAGCGTTCCAATGGATTCCCGCAATCTAGAACTCCTTTTGGGGTCCGTGCTTTCGAATTTCGGTGCCGACGCAGTTCTACGGTGTTTTTCAGACCAATCGGCAATCTTCGTGCGATCATTTGGCGTCTAAAGGATCAATATGGCGAAATACTCCATCGTCGTGCCGTTTCACAATGAAGAAGAGAACTTAACGATCTTATATGCGCGCCTGAAACAAGTAATGGAGCTAGTAGGAGACTCTTTTGAGCTGGTTCTGGTCGACGATGGATCTACTGACCGGACTTACAAGCTCCTCGCGGAGATAGCCGCGGTCGACAGTCGTGTACTAATCGTCAAACTGCGCCGTAACTACGGCCAAACCCTGGCGCTTTCCGCGGGCTTCGATCATGCTTCGGGCGAATACATTCTGGCCATGGACGGTGACCTGCAGCACGACCCCAACGATATTCCTGCTTTTCTTGAAAAGCTCGACGAGGGCTACGACGTCGTTTCCGGATGGCGCAAGACCCGCATCGACAACTTTCTTCTGCGCCGCCTGCCCTCCGCCTGCGCCAACTGGATCATGTCGCGGCTTTCCGGCGTCCACATCCACGACTTCGGCACCACGTTCAAGGCCTACCGCCGCGAGGTGATTCAGGGCATCCCTCTTTACGGCGAGATGCATCGCTTCATTCCCGCGCTCGCCAGCTGGTATGGTGCGTCGATCTGCGAGATTCCCATCCGCAATGTGAATCGTCAACGAGGCAAAAGCCACTACGGTCTGGGACGCACTTTCCGCGTCTTCTTCGACCTGCTGACCATTCGCTTTCTACTCCGCTACATGGGGAGGCCACTGCATTTCTTCGGTGGTTTCGGCATTCTGGGCATGTTCACTGGAACCGGGATGGCCGCAACCCTTCTGTGTATGAAGCTTTTCCATCCTGGGATGGACGTAATGCAAGAGCACGGCCCCATATTCGTTATTGCCTCGGTGCTTATCGTGGCCGGTGTTGAGCTCCTGGCCATTGGTCTGCTCGGTGAACTGCAGGTGCGCCACTATTACAGCAGTCAGCGGCCCGCATCTTATACCGTCGATCGCGTGGTTCGCCTCGTCTCCGCCGATGAACAAGGCCTGCTCTCCGGGCGCTCCGACAGCATGTTGTAAAACAGGGAGCGCCAATAGCCAGTAGAGAGTAGTTGTTTTGCGACGCGCCGACTCTTGCAGGTCAATTGCATTCTTTATCGCGGTCTTTACATCTCTTTGCACGCCGCTGCTCCTATTGGCACTCTCTATTTCCTTGCTATACCCCGCCCCTAGGGTTCATCCTTATCCCTGTCATGAAAGCCATTCAATTTCACTCGACGGGCGGGCCCGAGGTCCTGCAACTGGCCGATCTGTCCATCCCCGAACCGGGGCCGGGACAGGTGTTGATGCGCATTGAGGCGACGGGTGTCAACTTTATCGAGATCTACTTCCGCAAAGGCGTCTACAAGGCCGCGCTCCCCGTGATTCCCGGCAGCGAAGCCGCGGGAACGGTGGAGGAACTCGGCCCCGGGGTTACAGGATTTGCCGCGGGCGATACAGTTGTGTCTACCGCTGTCATCGGCAGCTATGCCGAGTACGCTTTGGTTCCAGCGGCGCAGCTTGTCAAAATTCCGCAGGGCATCAGCGTGGAGCAGGCGGCGGCGGCCATGCTGCAAGGCATGACGGCGCACTATCTCGCCTATTCCACTTATCCGCTCAAAGCCGGCGACACCGCGCTGGTGCATGCGGGAGCCGGCGGTGTAGGCCTGCTGCTGACGCAAATTGCTGCGCGCATTGGAGCGCGCGTGATCACCACGGTTTCCAGTGAGGCTAAGGCCGGGGTTTCGCGCGAGGCCGGCGCCAGCGACGTGATTCTCTACACCGAAAAGGATTTCGAGGCCGAGGTCAAGCGCCTCACCGGTGGTAGAGGCGTCGACGTGGTTTACGATTCGGTGGGCAAAACCACCTTCGACAAAAGTCTCAATTGTTTGCGCCCGCGTGGTCTGCTGGCTCTTTTCGGTGGCTCCAGTGGCCCCGTTCTGCCTTTCGATCCCATTCTGCTCAACAGCAAGGGCTCGCTCTTTCTCACCCGGCCCGTGCTCTGGCATTACATCGCCACACGCGCCGAGCTGGAGTGGCGTGCGAGCGACGTGCTTACCTGGGTTGCCAAGGGCGATCTCAAGCTCCACACTGAGCACACTTATCCGCTCGCCGAAGCGGCCCGCGCCCAAAGCGATCTTGAAGAGCGCAAAACTACAGGCAAGATTTTGCTGGTGCCGTAAAAGGCAGCCATGAGCTCTCAGCTTTCAGCTCGCGGATCTACACTTGGTAAGCGGGTGGGCAAAAGCCGAGGGCTGATAGCTGAAAGCTTTCGTTATGTCCATCTTGATCGCCCCCTCCGACCGCGTCTTCGTCCTTACCGGCGCAGGCATCAGCACCGAAAGCGGCCTACCCACCTTTCGCGCGTCGGATGGATTGTGGGCCGGGTACAACGTGGAGGAAATCTGCACGCCCGAGGCTTTGCGGCGCAACCCGGCGCTGGTCTGGGAATTCTATTCCAAACGCCGCGCCGACTGCGCAAAGGCCGCACCCAATCCAGCGCACATCGCGCTCGCCGAACTCGAAGCGCAACTGCCGGGCCGCTATTTTCTCTGTACGCAAAACGTCGACGACCTGCATGAACGCGCTGGCTCGCATCATCTCGTGCACATGCACGGAGAGCTTGCGAAAGCGCGTTGCGAGCGCGAGTGCGGCCACCCGCCTGTCGAAGATCGCGCCGTCTACGCAAACCTCGAGGCCGTCGGCCGCTGCGCTTGCGGAGGCCGTTTGCGTCCTCACATCGTGTTCTTCGGCGAAATTCCCCTGGAAATGCCGCGCATCGAGCGTGAAATCAGCGAGTCGACGGTGATGCTCGTCATCGGCACCTCCGGCTCGGTGTACCCGGCGGCCAACTTCGTGCACTGGGCCCGTCAGGCCGGCGCGCGCACGGTCTACATCGGTCCCGAGCTTCCGCTCAATGCCTCCGCCTTCACCCACATCGTCGAAGGCAAGGCAGGCGAGGTTTTCCCGGGGCTATTTTCCGTCGCATGACGGGCGCCGTTCCGGTCCTTGGCGGCGCCGGGCCCGGCCTGCACTTTCTCGGCTGACTTGCCGACGCGCTAAGTCGCTGACTTGCAGAACTTGCTACTTCTCCGCCTGGTCCGCCTGCTCTAGTTTCGGCAGATCGAGCCTTCTTCCCTCGTTCTCGCGGTCGAGCTTAGCCCGCTTGGGAACCTCAACTAGATCCTGATCGTGCGCAGCTTTGTGAACCTCATTCTGTGCCGGTTGCAGTTTATTCACGATGGTTTGCATACTTCTCCTCTCCGTCTCGATGGTCTCGATCCGCAAAAACTCTGTGGATGCAGTTTGGGTTTCGCGCCAGCCACGCTGATGCGTCAAATCGCTAACTCGCTAACCTGTGAACCCGCTAGCTCCGCTTAATGAACTCCCTCCGCCGGAACCGCAGCGCCGTCCAGTCCTCGTCAATGGCTACGGATCGCACGGTATCGAAGCCAAGCTTCTTCAACGACGCCCATCCCGTGTCGCGATTGAAGTCGCAGGTGAACTTTTTCGATGTGCCCTTGGGGTAGGCGAACCACACAATTACATCGCCCTTGGCGCGGCGCGCAATGAGCGGCGCAAGCCTCTCCACTTCGCTCTTGCGCGTGACAAACGCCAGCCAGAAGTCAGCTTGCGCTATCGATTCCAGGTGGTGGTGGATCGTGATCACCGGCAGTTTGGCCAGCTCCGGCGCAAAACTCTCCGGCGCGTCGAGCACAACGATTTCCTGACGGCTTCCGAGGTTCAGTTTCTCGAATACGCTTCCCATGGTTTTTGATGCTATGCGTTTCTGCGAATTAATCTGCAAAGTTCTCGCAGAATATTTTTCGGCAAAATCCACACCGGGTGCCCCCTCGCGATCTGCCAAGGCGGGTTTTTGTCGCCGGGGTGGGGCAGATTTCCGAATCCCTCAGCTCAGAAATTAAACCGGTACCGCACTTCCGCCGCAATCATGCGCGGATCGTTCCAGTGAAAGCCGCCGATGGTGATCGAGTTATCCTGCAGCACGCGGTGGTTGGTGACATTGATTGCCGTCACCGACAGCCTCCACCGTTCGCCGATCGCGCGCCCCACCGACGAGTCGAACGTCGTGTGCACCGGCAAGTATGGGCCGCTATAAGGACCGTAGGGTGTGCAAACCGAGGGGTCGCTGCACGCCAGTCCGTTCGAGAATCCCGATCCGTAATACACATTGCTCGCGAACCAGGTTTTCAGCGGCAGGTTCGCCGTGAATCCAGTGTTCAGCGTGTCGCGCTGGTCGTGATCGACAGCGAAGTAGTCCGGCCCCAGGTCGCACGCAGGGTCGGTGGGAATGCTGCAAGTAAATCCGCCGATAATGTTTCCGCGCTGCTCGGCGATCTGGTTTGCATAGGTCACGTAAAACTGCCCGCGCCGCCACAATTGGGGCGAGTGCAGCGTCATCTCCCACGAGCGGATCAGCGCCCCATCCACCGCAATCGGGAAATACATGTTCGACTCACCCAGGTTCGAGTGATCGAGAAAATTGTTCACGCGATTCTTGAAGGTATCTACATTCAGCATCCATCCCCGGTAAGGGATCTCGATGCCGAACTGGTGCTCCTCATCGCGTTCCGACGGCAGTGGAGTAAAAGCATCTTCACCACCGCCCAAGCTGCCGGCGTAATTCAGCGCCGCGCTCGATACCGTGAGAACTGGCGCCGGCTGGAAGAAGTGCCCGTAAAATCCGCGCAGCACCCAGTTCAGCCGGGGAATCCGGACCGTAGCGCCAATGCGTGGATAGGTTGCGCCCTCGTTTTGCGCGGAACGATAGAAAGTGAACCGCTCGCCGCCGAGAAGCGTCACGTATTGCCCTAAGCGAAGATGATCGCCAAGATAAAACTCCACGAGCTCCGCTGTGGCGTGGGCGGTTGCGCTGGAGTAGACGGTAGCGGGGTCAGTCGTATTGTCCGTTACCCCAAACAGGTCGTTCTCTCCCTGTATGAAGGTGTACATTCCCACCGAAAAGGTATTCCATCCTGCATCGGCCCGTGCGTCCAGCTGTGCCCCGGCGTAGTTCGACTGTTGGTGCCACGTCGTGGCGACCGGATTGTCCGTGAGTAGCGAATCGTAGTCGGCTTGGTTGTAGTGATAGAACGGCGCGAACGATAGAAGCGCCTTCTCCGAATACGTGTGTACCCAGTTGGCAATCGCGAACGAGTCGCGCTCCGTCTGACCGTCGCGCAGTCCGGCGGAACAGTAGTACTGCGAAACGCACTCGTAGTCGGTCGTGCTTGGATCGTACGGCACCTGAAAGAAGTCCTCGCGAAATTGCCCGTTCACGCGCAGCTGATCCTTCGGTGTCTGGTTGCGCAGCAACGACACGAACCCGCTCTCGGAGTTTGTCGCGTCGTGGTAGATCGCCGCCACCGGCGTGGCCAGCCCGTAATTGGACCGCGAGCCCGTAACGCTTGCGTACCACGCCGTCTTCTCCGAGTGGTCGCCCAGCGAGACTTGCGCTTCGCCGGTGTCGAGATTGCCCCCGTACAGGAACAGCTCGCCATCGCGATTGAAGGCAAACCCGTTCCGCGGCAGCACATTGAACATGCCGTAGGTGCGGTCGCCCAGATCGGCGTCGTAGCTGCCGCTCAACGTCTCCAGCGAATCGATGTCCTTGGGATCAATCTGGGGCCCTACGTTCGAAGCGATCTTGGTGTTGGGAATTGCCACGCCGTCGATGAGCCAGCTCGTCTGGTGGCCGCCGCGCATGTGCAGCATGTCGTGCGTCATGTACGCGGCCGGAACGTAATCGGTGATCATCTCCGTGCCAATGGTGCGGTCCGCGCCCGGTGTCTCAGCAATCATCTGCTGGGTGATGAGCACGGTCGGCGTTACGGTGTCGGCCGCGCTGGGAGCGCCGTGCACCACCACCGATTGCGCCACGCTGCCCACACTCAGTGCAAAATGCAACACCGGATTCGTGCCCGATGCAAGGCTGATGGTTTGCGTTTGGGATTCGAAGCCGTTTGCCTCGACCGTCAATCGGTAAACGCCGATCGGCGCCTCCGGCAGCTCGAACTCACCGTCGTTGTTTGTCGTGGCACGCAGAACGAAATCGGAGTCCGCGGCGTGCAAGGCGATTCCGGCTCCGGCAATCGGCCGGTGCTGCGGATCGTGGACTACGCCGTGCACGGTGGCAAACACGGTGGCCAATGCGGGAAGGGAAGCGGCCAGCAGCGCTGCCGCCACAAGACTATTACGTCTCATAAACGAATGACCTCCGTACTGAACTTGCTCGCATGCAGGCAGCCGCGCTCGGAATAGCGCAAAGGCATAATGCCGGGCAGCATGGGGAACTTGCGGTCAGAGCAGAATTTTCGACGCAATCTTTAGCTGAGGTCCGTTTGCGGAGGTCCGCGCCCGGCATGGGTACGTGGGGGAGTCGATTCCGGCGCCGCGCAGCTCATCGGCGCAAGGTGCGCCTGCGTCCGCAGAACCGTCAAACCAGCTACGGAAACCGTCAATGCCGGAGCCGGTGGAGCGAACAAAGCGGCCGGTCCCGGATATTCCGGGCAGGTCATCGGTACCCCGGCCATCGGCATCTTCCCCAATGCGTCGCGCATCATCGCGGCTGCGCGTATGGCCATCGCACAGCGATGCGCGCCGTGCCGCCTGCAACACGGCGGTAGGCTGGCGTCCTCGCTGCCGATCAGCACCGACAGCGGCCCGAACCCGAAGAATAGAATCAGGAGGATGGAGAAGCCGCGCCGCATCTGATTCGATACTAGCAGAATGTGAACAGCCGCCAGGAAACAGTGACATCGAGGCTTTGCTTATTCCCTATTCCCTACTGCCTACTGCCTATTCCCTGCTTTATCATCGAACTATCGCTGGTTTCTTCCGCGTCACCCCAATCCGAGGACAGTTCCGTGCCCGAAGTCCACAGCTCCGCATCGCCGTTCGACGCATCCGCCACGCACGACTCCCGGTCCGCTCAACCTCTGCGCATCGCTCTCTTTGGTTTCGGCACCGTGGGCAGCTCGGTGGCGCGCATCCTTATCGAGTCCAAGCCGCAGGGCCTCGAGCTCACCCACATCTTTAATCGCGGTGTGGCTCGCAAACGCGTTGCCTGGGTGCCTTCAGGCGTCGTCTGGAGCGAAGATGCCGATGCCGTCCTCGCCTCCGATGCCGATGTGATCGTCGAACTCGCCGGCGGCCTCGATCCCGCCCAAACCTGGGTGCGCCGCGCTCTCGAAGCCGGGAAAAGTGTGGTCACCGCCAACAAGAAGCTCATCGCCTTTCACGGTATCGATCTTGAGCGGCTGGCCGCGACAAAAGGCGGCCATCTCAAGTACGGCGCAGCCGTCGCCGGGGGCATTCCGGTTATCCCTGGCCTTGAACAGGGCTTGGCTGGCGACCGCATCGCGCGCATCGAAAGCATTCTCAACGGCACTTGCAACTTCATCCTCAGCAAAATGGAGAGCGGCGCAGAATACGCGCCCGTGCTCGCCGAAGCGCAGGCCCAAGGCTACGCAGAAGCCGATCCAACTGAAGACGT
>Ga0335078_10008862_pt1 | contig 14956 bp, 13 predicted proteins | sample Lox_Sample_32_FD_206711 | JGI IMG/M metagenome (GOLD analysis project Ga0335078, IMG submission 206711) | Soil microbial communities from Loxahatchee National Wildlife Refuge, Florida, United States - Lox_Sample_3.2 | ecosystem: Environmental > Terrestrial > Soil > Wetlands | place: USA...
ACGCCGGACGCGGACTGGAGCATGAAGCTCAGGTCAGCTGCGGCCGCGGCGCCCGACCCGGCGAGCACCTGGTACTCGGCGTTCTCGCCGGACAGCACCGGCCACGGGTGCCCGGTGCCCTGGTTGCTCGTCGCCCACGGCTGGCCGTCGGCGGAGCAGTCGCTGAAGACGGCCTTCTCGCAGTCGCCGTAGCCGTCGCCGTTGTAGCGCAGCACGCCGGTGCCCGACGGCGTCGCCGCGCCGATCGTCGCGCCGGTCACCGCCAGCGAGCTGGCGATCAGCGGGTCGCTGGCGGGCAGCTCGCCGAGCCTGGTCAGCTCCAGGAAGCCCTGGTCCGCGACCGAGCGCTGGTCGTAGCTCGCCGGGTCGCCGTTGCCGAGCGTGTAGGTGACCGCCGCGTCGGGGTCGCCGCCCTTGCTCAGCCGGATGAAGTACGGTGACGACGACAGCGGCCCGTTGTCGCTGACCGTCGTCTTCAGGATCAGCCGCCGGAAGTCGTCGGCCGTTGCGAGGAACAGCCGCGCCGACGCAGGGTCGCCCTGCGCTCGCGCGATCGCGGCCGCCGCGACGAGCCCGGCCACCTCGTCCGCCATCGTGGACGGCGAGTACCCGGTCTGCTCCTCCCAGCGCTCCACGCCGGCGGCGGGCCCGTTCGCGACGAGGAAGTCCGCGGCGGGCCGGATGTGCCGGGTATACAGCGAGCTGTCGCCAGAAAGCCCCGCCTGCCACGCGGCCAGGATCGGGTCCGCGGTCTCGTCCAGCTGCAGCCCGCCCGTATCGGGCGCTGCCGCGCCGTTCAGCAGCCCGTTGCGCGGGAACGCGCCCGTAGGCAGCTGCATGTCGGCGAACCAGTACCGGACCATCTGCCGCGCGGTGGCCAGGTCGCCGTCGACCAGGAAACCGGTGAACGTCTCGTACGCGTCGCGGGGGAACACCTCGCGGTACGAGCCGAAGTACGGCGCGAGCCCGTCGCTCGCGGTCTGCCCCGCGGGCACCGCCTGCCCCCACGGGCTGGCCAGCGACGCGGCGGTAGCGCCCGCGAACGTCTTGTCCTCGCTCGCCTTCAGCACGTTCGCGCTCAGGTAGTACGCCCGCACCCGGGCCGCGGCCAGGTGGCCGGGCCCGAACGACTGCGGCGGCCGGAGACTGCCGTCGTAGGCACGCCAGCCGCCCTGGTAGGCCGCGTACGTCGCCTGGAACGGCACGGCCGACGCGGTCTGCGCCGCCGCCAGCGCGCCGCCCTCGGTAGCGCCGAGGCCGAGCGCGACCGTCGCGCTGTCGCCGGCCAGCTCGACGGTCTGCACGACGTTGCCGTTGCTCGCGTCCGGCGCGGCCGAGGTCAGCGCGCCCGAGGCGTCGAGCTCCGCGAGGCCGTCGCTTGCCGTTCCCGCAAAGCCGGTCTCGACCCTGGGGAACGGCGAGTTCGCCGCCAGCGCGGCGTAGATCGGCGTCGCGTAGCTGCGGTTCACCGCGTCGGTGAACGAGTTCGTCGAGTACGCGAGCGGGACCGGGCCGCGACTCGTCGCGACGGTAACGGCGGACTCGCCGCCCGCGTTGTCGGTTCCGCCGCCCGCGTGCCCGTTCAGCAGCGGGTTGAAGCGCAGGTACAGGTGCAGCCCGCCCGGCGCGCCCGGCAGCGGCACGAGCCGGAACCGCATGACGACCGACTCGCTCGCGGGGTCGGTGATGAAGTCGGTGACGACGTCGAAGTCGTGCGCGGCGTCGTGCGCGGTGACCTCGCACGCCACCCCGGTGCTGTCGAGCGGCGCGACGGTGTACGTCATGTCGCGCGGCTGCAGCGCGGTGAAGCCGGGGCCGGTGACGATCGGGTCGAGGGTCTTGACGTCGGTGTTGTCGATCGTCGGCGCGTACACGTCAGACAGCTCGCCGTCCGCGACCGTGTACCAGGCCTTGGATCCGGTGCCGGCCGCGGTGCCGACGCAGTCCTTGCGCGCCTCGTCGTAGTAGGACGCGGCGCCGGGCGCGCCGGCCGCCTCCTGGCCCGGCGAGCCGATCGTCAGGCTGAAGATGTGCATCGCGGGGACGCCCTTGCCGACGCCCGATCCGACCGACGGCAGCGTGACGGACGTGACCGTCTCGCCCGCCGTCAGCGGGACCGCCGCGTACGAGAGGCTGACCGGGATCGTCCCCGACGGATTCCAGCCGCCGGTGGTGGCGAGCAGGTCGGTGCCGGACGCCGGGCTGGTCGCGACCCAGTCGGCGAACGTCACGCTGGCCGTGCTGCTGCTGCCGTCCGCGTAGCTGACGGTCACGGCGCCTGACGTCGGGCCGTAGCCGGACGCGCCGACGATGCCGAGCGTCGTGCCGGTCCCGGTGACCGAGATCGCCTGGCCGTCGGCGACGACGTTGTCGGGGCTGCCGGGCGCGACGTCCGGCCACGCGATCGACAGGCCGTCGTGCAGCAGTGACCGGCCGGGGGTGAGCGCGTCGGCGGTCAGGCCCGCGGCGGAGAACGAGTCGCCGGTGCCGTCGAAGTTGCCGGCCGAGGCGGTCGAGGCATTCGTGATGCCGACGTTGTCGAATGCCTGCTGCAGCGTCGGCGTGGCGGCACGAGCCGGCGCGGCCGAGCCTGCCAGGCCGGTCAGCATGCCAACGGGGAGCGCGATGACGGCGAGCATCGTCACGGGCCGCATGACACGGCGAAATGTCGTCCTGATACCCATGAACGGCATGTTCCTCCGCGTTACCGGCCATTTCCAGGGCCGGGCGGAGATGTTAACGGCTTATTCCGTTACCCCGGCCATCTGCCTGCGCCGCATCCGGCTCTCCCGGCGGCGCCGCCAGGCGCGGCGGATCCGGGCGAACAGGAACGCGAACAGCACCACCCCGGTCGCCAGCAGTACCGCGGCGATCGCCGCCGCCACCACCGGGTGATACACGGCGAACGACACGACGCCGGCGACGCCGAGGTCCTCCAGCAGGCTGGCGACGATGTTGCTGACCGGCTCGGGGCTCGCGTTGACGCCCACGCGCATGCCGGTCTTCACGACGTGGCTGGTGAGCGCCGAGCCGCCGCCCAGCAGAGCCGCGATGATCGCGTCGCTCGGCGTGGCGTGCGCGTGGTGCGCCATGACGACGCCGATCGCGCCGCCGGCGACCGGTCGCACCGCGGTGTGCACGATGTCCCAGACCGAGTCGAGGTAGGGCACCTTGCCGACCACGAACTGGCCCGCATACAGGACGCCCGCCGCCGCGAGCACGCTCGGCCGCTCCAGCACCGGCGGTATCGACGCGACGTGCCCGAACCTGCCGATGAGGCCGAGCAGCAGCACAACCGCGTAGCAGTTGACGCCGCTCGCCGCGCCGCTGGTGAAGATCAGGGGAACCGGAAGCACCGCAACACACCTCCCTGAGCGCGCGGGCCCGATGGACGCCCCGACCGGGGCTGCCCACGACGGCGCTACCCATGCGAGCGCCGGCCGGCCTGCCCTGATACGTCGACAGCGTCAGCGCGGGCGCGAGCGCGGCTGCCGGTGACTGACGGTGCGGCGCGGTGCGCTCGCGTCCCGCCGCGGTGCGCTCGCGTCCCGCCGCGGCGACCGTGGCGACGGGATCGGAACGGAAGGGATCGGCCCCGTTGTCTGCCCGTCCTGGTCCGCGCTCTCCGGCCCGCCGGGCAGCGCTTCCGCGAGCCGGGCCGGCCAGTCGTCGTCGGCGAGCCCGCCGACGGCCAGCACCTCCCGCCAGTCCTTCTCCAGCCGGCGCAGTTGCCGCTCGAACCTGCTCCACTTGCCGGCGGCCCCGAGCACGAGCGCGGCCTGGATGCGCTCGCTGGAGTCATCTGGCGACAGCGCGGTAAGCCGCACGATGACGTCGTCGTCGGTGCCGCGCGGAAAGTCGCGGCGGATCCGCCGGATCAGCCGGACACTCGGTGCGGTCACGGTCGCACCCCCGATCTGCACATCGGCCTCCTTCCAGTGTTCGGCCGGCGGCTACCGCGTCAACCCCGCAGCCGGCGCTGCCTGGCGGACGTGGCGGGAAGCGGGCGGCTGGATTCTGGACAGCGCGTCTGTCGGCTGACGCAATGCCAGATGGCGGACGAATCGCTACCGTGGACTGCGGAGCCTGGGAGGGGAGTGCCGTGGGCGACATCGTGGTGTGCGGGGGCGGCGTAATCGGACTCGCGGCGGCAGCCATGCTGGTCAGGGACGGTCACCGGGTGACGGTGCTGGAGGCCGACCCGGCGGAGGTGCCGGCCACGGCGGGCGCGGCCTGGGAATCCTGGCAGCGCAAGGGCGTGGCCCAGTTCCGGCAGCCGCACAACCTGTTCCCCGGCTTCCGCAGGGTCTGCGACGCGGAGCTGCCGGAGGTGACGGGCCGGCTGCTGGCGGCCGGCTGTGTGTGGGAGGACCCGGTCGCGGTGCTGCCGCCGAGCCTCACCGATCACGATCCTCGCCCCGGGGACGAGACCCTGGCGTTCGCGACCGGCAGGCGGCCCGCCATCGAGTACACGATCGCCAGCCTCGCCGCGGAACAGCCCGGCCTCGAGGTTCGCCGCGGCGTGCGGGTTACCGGGTTAACGAGAGGGCCGGACGCGATCGCCGGCGTGCCGCACGTCACCGGCGTCGTGACGTCGGAGGGTGACGAGATCGGCGCCGACCTGGTCGTCGACGCCACGGGCAGGCGCACCGCGATGGCAGATCTGCTCGCGGCCCTGGGTGCGCGCCGGCCGCAGACCGAATCCGAGGACTGCGGGTTCGCGTACTACACGCGGTACTTCAGCGGCCCGGCGCTGCCGGCCAGGATCGGGCCGCCGATTCTGCCGATCGGGACGATCACGCTGCTCACCCTGCCCGGCGACAGCGGCACCTGGTCGGTGACCGTGTTCGCGGCCGGCGGCGACGCGCCGCTGAAGGAGCTGCGACACGTCGACACGTTCAGCCGGGTCGTCCGGGCGTGCCCGCTGCAGGCACACTGGCTCGACGGCGAGCCCGTCACCGACGTGCTGCCCATCGCCGGGATCATGGATTGCTACCGGCGCTTCGTCGTCGATGGCGAGCCGATCGCGACCGGCTTCGCGGCCGTCGGCGACGCGTGGGCATGCACGAATCCGTCCGCCGGGCGCGGGATCAGCGTCGGCGCGCTGCACGCTCAGCTGCTGCGGCAGACCGTGCGCGACAGGCTCGGCGACCCGGCGGGCTTCGCCCGGGCCTGGGACGAGCGCACCGAGGCCATGCTCGCACCGCACTACCGGAACCAGATCAGCGCGGACCGGATCCGGCTCGCGCAGATGGATGCGCTGCGCGCGGGCCGCGAGCCACCGCCAGACGACTCGTTCGCCGCCGGGCTGCTGGCCGCCGCGAACACCGACCCGGACGCGTTCCGCGCGTTCCTCGAGATCGCGTTCTGCCTGGCGCTACCTGACGAGGTGCGCGAGCGGCCCGGCATGCGCGAGAAGGCCGAGCGGGCCCGGCACGAGCCGCAGCAGCCGGCGCCCGGCCCGGACCGCCGGCAGCTCCTCCGTCTGCTGGCGCAGTAACCGTCCGGGCCAGGCGCGGCGGCGGGTCATCGGGCGCCGCGGCGGATTACCAGCCGCGCCAGGGACCGGGGCCGGACTGCCAGTGCCGGCGGACGTGCCGCCGGAACCGCGCGGCCGTGAACATGCCCACGACGAGGGTGACCAGCCAGATCAGCAGGACAACCTTGAGGAAGGCGAAGAACACGAAGCCGATTGGCGGCAGGATGACGGCCGCGAGCAGGAACAGCAGCGCCAGCGGCAGCAGCCGCGGGCCGCGCCGGTACATGTACACCGGCCGGCTGGCCCATGGCGGCGGCGGCACGCTGCCGGTGTCCGCGCCCACCGGGGCCGGCTCGGGGAGGTCGGCCATGACGCGCCGCAGGTCCCCGAACGTCTTCGCGTTCAGCGCGGCGGTGATCCGCTCGTCCAGCTCCTCGGAATCGAGGCGGCCGGCCGCGTAGTGCTCGCGCAGCCGCGCGGTCACCTGCTCCCGGTCGGCGTCAGATATTCGCATCCGATCGTCCATTGCCCGTCCCCGTCCTTACTCTTCCTGCTCGTCGGTGTCGGCGTCCTCTGCGTCGTCCGCGAGGATCCGGTAAAGCTCGCGCCGGGTGCGCTCCAGCAGCCGCTCGGCCGCCCTGACCTGCGCGGGGTCCCCGGCGTGCGCGATCTGCACGATGCCTGCGCCCAGCCGGGCCGCCTCGGCGAACAGGCCGGGCACCTGCCAGGCTTCCTGCTGCTCGGTCGACTCCCAGGCGCCGCGCGCCATGTCCGGGTTCTGCTCCACGTACTCGCGGCCCGCGTCGGTGAGCCGGAAGACGCGTTTGCCGTCGGTCTTCTCGTCGGTGATCAGGCCCTCGTCGGCCAGCGCCGACAGCGCCGGGTAGACCGCGCCCGGGCTCGGACGCCAAGCGCCGTTGCTGCGCTCCTCGATGTCGGACATGATCTGGTAGCCGTTGCGCGGCCCCTCGCGGAGCAGCGCGAGGATCGCCGCGCGCACGTCGCCGCGGCTGGCCTTCGGCGGCCTGGGCCTGCCCGGTCCCGGCGGCCCCGGCGGTCCTGGCGGGCCTGGCCACCAGGCGCCCTTCGGCCCGACGAAGCCGCCGCCCCAGTGCCCGGCGATTCCCCCGCGGCGGAAGTCGTGCTCCCACGGGCCGCCGCGCCTGTGCCCGGCCGCCATGACCTTGGCCGCGCGCCTGAGCTGGCGGACCGCGTCATCGCCGCAGTCCTTCAGCGCCTCGAACAGGGCGTCGGCGGCGAAGAAGTCACCAGCGCCGAAGGCTGATCCGGCAGTCATCTGCTCACCCTCTCGCGATACGATCACGATATATCGACAGGGTACGTCGGAGCCGGCCAAAAGACAAGTCATATCGCGACCGGCCCTGACTGATCGCCCCGGAGCGGGGCAGACCTCTGGGTGAGCCCCGGAAGCGCCGGCCAGCGACGGCGTGAGCTGGGGAAGTTCCACGGAAAGCGGTCCGGGTCCGAGCGATGACCGACAGCCAGCCGTCCTACCCGCCGCGGCCGGATGCTCCGGCCGGCCCCAGCGGCGAGGCTGCGTCTGGTCAGGCCCCCGGCCCTGACCAGCCAGCCGGGCGGTCCGGCGAGTCCGCGCCAGGTCAGGCCCCCGGCCCTGATCAGCCAGCCGGGCGGTCCGGCGAGTCCGCGCCAGGTCAGGCCCCCGGCGCGCCGCAGCCTGCCGGGCCGCAGCAGGGCCCGGATCCGGTCGCCAGCGGCCACTGGCCGGCCCGGCGCCGGCGCCGCGGCATGCCCGACCCCTGGGAGGTCTGGCTGCACCGGGCCGAGCACACGGCCACGGGACACGTGCCGGGCATCCCGCTGCCCGCCTGGCTGCGCAGCACGCGCGGCGAGCACCGCTGGCCGATCAACCTCAGCGTGATCGCGGCGATCGTGCTGCAGTGGCTGCTTCCGCCGCGGTTCATCGAGCCGTTTCCCCGGTACCTCATGCCGGTGCTGGAGGGAGCGCTGCTCGTCGGCCTGACGATCGCGGACCCGGTCCGCGTCGAGCGCGGCGGTGCCGTCATCAGGCTGGCGACGATCGTGCAGATCGTGCTCATCTCGATCGCGAACGCGGTATCGGCAGGCCTCCTCATCGGCGCGATCCTCGACGGGAAGGCGGGCAGTCAGGCGGTTCCGCTGCTCATGTCGGCCGCTTCCATCTGGGTAACGAACGTCATCGCGTTCGGCCTGTGGTACTGGGAGTTCGACCGCGGCGGTCCGGTACGGCGCGCGCAGGGCACCAGCCGTTTCCCGGACCTGATGTTCCCGCAGATGGCGTCGCCGGAACTGGCGCCGCCGGACTGGGAGCCGCAGTTCGTCGACTACCTGTACCTGTCGTTCACCAACGCCACCGCGTTCAGCCCGACCGACGTCATGCCGCTGGCGCGCTGGGCCAAGCTCACGATGCTGGTGCAGTCGGCGGTATCGCTGTCGCTGGCCGCGCTGGTGATCGCGCGGGCGGTCAACATCCTGCGGACATAGCAAGTGCGCGTGTCGGAGTTAGGACCGGCCTTCGCCGGGCATCTCAGCCAGTAGGACGCCATAGACCCCGAGACCATGGCGGAGGGCGGGATGGAGATCAAGATGTCACTCTCGCTGCCGCGCGACGCGGCCAGCGTGCCCGTGACCCGGCAAGTCCTGGACTGCTGCCTGCAGACACTCGGCGTGCGACCGGACACCCGCGGCGACATCGCCCTTGCCCTGAGCGAGGCCTGCGCAAACGTCATCCTGCACGCGGGGCCCGGTCAGGAATACGACGTGGTCGCGAGCGCCCGCGACGGCCGCTGCATCATCGAGGTGGTCGACACCGCGGACCGGGGGCTCGCCAGGCCGCCGGCCCCGCGCGTCCCGGACGAGGCGACGCTGATGGCCGAGAGCGGCCGCGGCCTGCGGATCATCGATGCGGTCTCCGACAAGATGAGCCTGACCAGCCAGGACGGCACGACCGTGCACTTCGAGAAGGTCCTCGACTGGGAGCCGGGCGCGCTCGCGGAGAAGCTGCTGGCCTGACGCGGCGCGCGGCTACCGCGGGGCGTCGCCCAGCCGGTAGTCGTGCGTGAGCTCGTCCAGCTCGCGCTTCAGGTCGTCGGGGATCGTGTACTCCGCGGCGGCGAGGCTGGGCCCGAGCTGCTCGGGCCTGCTCGCGCCGATGATGGGCGCGGTGATCGCCTTGTGCGCCAGCACCCAGGCAACCGCCAGCGTCACCAGGTGCACGCCGGCTGCGTCAGCCCTCCCGCGTAGCGTCTCGACAGTGTCGAATTCGCGCTCGTGCCAGTAACGGTCCTGGTAATTCTGGGCCGCCGTTCCCAGCATGAACCTGGTGCCCTCGGGCGGCGGGCTCGTGCGCACGTGCTTTCCGGACAGCAGCCCGCCGGCGATCGGGTTGTACGGGATCACGCCGATACCGTCCTCGCGGCAGTACGGCAGCATCTCGCGCTCGATCTGGCGGAACAGCAGATTGTAGCGCGGCTGCACGCAGTCCACCCGGCACAGGCCCAGCGTCTCGGTGCGCCCGACAGCGCGCACGAGCTGGTAGGTGAGGAAGTTCGAGACGCCGATGTAGCGGACCTTGCCCTGGTGGACCAGGTCGTCGAGCGCCCCGAGTGACTCGTCGATCGGCGTCTGCCGGTCGTAGCCGTGCAGCTGATACACGTCGATGTAGTCGGTCTGCAGCCGGCGCAGCGACGCGTCCGCCGCGGACATGATGTGCTTGCGCGAATTTCCGCCGTCGAACGGCGCGGGCCCGGTCGGCGCGAAGCACTTCGTCGCGACGATGAAGCGGTCGCGCTTGCCGCGCAGCCAGCGCCCGAGGATGTCCTCGGTGACGCCGCGCGTGCCGAGGTCGCCGCCGAGCGGATACGCGTCGGAGCTGTCAAGGAAGTCGACGCCGCCCTCGGCGGCGCGATCGAGGATGGCGACCGAGGTCGGCTCGTCGCACTGCAATCCGAACGTCATCGTGCCCAGGCACAGCCTGGAAACCTGAAGGCCGGTCCGGCCAAGCCGCGTGTGTTCCACAACCGGGACGCTATCCGCCCGGTGCGCGGGCCGGGCGAGCAGGGGCGCCGCGGTGACGGACCGTGACGGCGGACTAATGTGAGGTACGTGGCAGAGCAGGCCAGGTACGACTGTCCGGCGGGCCCGTCGTTCCTGTTCGACCTGGACGGGACGCTGATCGACAGCGTGTACCAGCACGTCATCGCGTGGCGGCTGGCGCTCGCCCGGCTGGACATCGACCTGTCCGTGTGGCGTATTCACCGCCGGATCGGCATGAGCGGCGGCCTGTTCGTGTCGGCGCTGCTGCGCGAGACAGGCAGGTCGCTGTCGGACGCGGACATCGAGCTGCTGCAGCAGGACCACGCGGCGCAGTACCTGGCGCAGGTCGGCTCCGTGCAGCCGCTGCCCGGCGCGCGCGAGCTGCTCGCCACGCTCTCGACCTATGGCGTGCCGTGGGCGATCGCGACGAGCGGGCGGCGGGTCATGGCCGGGCAGGCGCTGCGGATGCTCGAGCTGCCCGACGACGCGCCGATGGTCACGCGCGACATGGTCCGCCACGCCAAGCCCGATCCCGATCTGTTCCTGGCCGCGGCCGCGCTGATCGACGTGGACCCCGGCACCGCGTGGGTGGTCGGGGACAGCGTCTGGGACCTGCTCGCCGCGCGGCGGGCCGGGGCGCTCGGCATCGGGCTGCTGTCCGGCGGCTACGGCCGGGAGGAGCTGGAGCGGGCCGGCGCGTACCGCGTCTACGCCGACCCGGCGGAGCTGCTCTCCCGTGCCGACGAGCTCGGCGTGCGGAGGCTGCCTAGCTCGTGATCCATCCGATGATCCTGGCGTTCACCGTGTCCGGGCGTTCCAGGTGCGGGAAGTGGCCCGCGTCCTCGACTATGTCCAGCCGTGATCCCGGCGCCAGGAACTCGCGGGCGCCGCGGATCAGGTCCGCTCCGATGCAGCCGTCGCGGCCGCCGTGCAGGTACAGCGTCGGCTGTGGCGCCGGGTCCGGCGCGCTGCCCGTCCCGATGAGGTCCGTGGCGCGGTAGTACGCGATCGCCGCGCGCAGGTTCGCGGGCTCGCGCAGTGACTGCTTCACCCGCGCCAGGTACGGGCTAGCGTCGAATCCCGGCGACCAGTCCCGCCACAGCCTGCCGAGGAACGACATGTCGTCCCGGCCGGCGACGCGCTCGGCCAGCCCGGTGTCGTCTTGCAGCAAGAAAAGGTAGAAGAACCGCTTGAGCTGGTCGTAGTCGGCCAGCAGGGCATCATCGAGCCCGGCTGGCGGGATCGCGAGCGTGACGAGGCGCCGCCAGCCGCCGGGCGCGAGCCGGGCGGCGCGGTAGCTCGCCTCGGCGCCCCAGTCGTGGCCGATCAGCACCGCGTCGCGGTCGGCGCCGAGTACCTCATGCAGCTGCAGCGCGTCGGTTGCCAGCGCGCCGACGGAGTAGTCCGCGCTCGCCGGGAGCCCGGTCGGCGCGTAGCCGCGCATGAACGGCGCGACCGCGTGGAAGCCCGCGTCTGCCAGCTCGGGCAGCAGCTGCTGCCACGTGTAGGCGGTGTCCGGGAAGCCGTGCAGGCACAGCGCGAGCGGCCCGCGGCCGGCTTCGAGGATCCCGAACGTCAGCTCGCCGGCGCGGATCGTCCCGGTTCGTATCTGCGCTGGTGCAGCCACGCCCTTAACCGTGCCGCGGTTGCCGGGGGCCGGCGTCGGCGACTTCGGCCAGGATCTCCGCGTGGCACGGCAGCGGCCGGCACCAGCAGCCAAGCCGGCGGCCGCGCAGCGGCGGCACCAGCTCGAGCAGGTCCGGCCGCGACATGAGGTACTCGCGGTACCGGGCCATGACCTCCTCGCGCGTGCCATCGGGCCCGGGCCGGAACGGATTGGCGAGCGGCGAGCCAGCCAGGTGCCAGCCGCCGCGGTGCATCGCCCGCCCCACGTAGATGACGTCGGCGTACTTCGGGTCATCCCGGTGGCCCTTGAGGTTCACGACCGTCGTCGCTGTCATGACTTCCAGTCTGCTCCGCCAGCAAGGTCCGGGCTCACTCGCGGTCGGGACTGTCCGCTAGCCTCGCGAAGTGCCAGCATCGCGATCAGCGCGATCAGGAGGAATGCCATGAACGGTGCACAGGCCGTCGTACGGACGCTCGTCGACAGCGGCGTGACCACCTGCTTCGCGAACCCCGGCACGTCGGAGATGCACTTCGTGGCGGCGCTGGACACGGTGCCGCAGATGCGCGGCGTGCTGTGCCTGTTCGAGGGTGCCGCGACCGGCGCGGCCGACGGCTACGGCCGGATGGCCGGAGGGCCGGCGGCCGTCCTGCTGCACCTCGGACCCGGTCTCGCGAACGGGCTGGCCAACCTGCACAACGCCCGCCGCGCGAGCACGCCACTGCTGGCGATCGTCGGTGACCACGCGACGTACCACAAGCGGTTCGACGCGCCGCTGGAGTCGGACATCGACGCGCTGGCGGGCAGCGTGTCCGGCTGGGTCCGGCGCAGTACCCGCAGCGCGGATGCGCCCGGCGACACCGCCGCCGCGGTCGCGGCAGCGCTGCGGCCGCCCGGTCAGGTAGCGACGCTGATCCTGCCCGCGGACGTCACCTGGACCGACGGCGCCGAGCCCGCCGCGGCGCTCCGCCCGCGGCCGCCCGCTGTGGTCTCCGACGACGTGATAGGCGAGGCCGCCGGCGTGCTGCGCGGCGGCGAGCCGGCCGTCATCATGCTCGGCGGCACCGGCCTGCACCGGGCCGGACTGGAGGCCGCGAGCCGGGTCAGCATGGGCACCGGCGCCCGGCTGATTGCCGAGACGTTCCCGGCGCGGCTGGAGCGGGGCGCGGGGATCCCCGCGATCGACCGGCTCGGCTACCTCGCCGAGTTCGCGACGTCCCAGCTGTCCAGCGCGCGGCACCTGATCCTCGCGGGCGCGAGGGAGCCGGTGTCGTTCTTCGCCTATCCCGGCAAGCCGAGCTACCTGGTGCCCGACGGCTGTCGGGTGCTCGTGCTGGCCGAGCGCGGCGACGACGTGCCCGGCGCGCTCGGCGCGGTTGCCGACCTCGTCGCGGCGGATGCCAGGCCCAGTCCGCAGCAGCCATCCAGGCCGGGCCTGCCAGGCGGCGAGCTGACCGGCGAGAGCGCTGCGGCCGTCATCGGCGCGCTGCTGCCGGACGGGGCGATCGTGTGCGACGAGGCGAACACATCCGGCCTGTGGCTGCCGGGCGCGACCGCGGGCGGGCCGCCGCACGACTGGCTGACGCTGACCGGCGGCGCGATCGGCCAGGGCCTGCCGCTGGCGACCGGCGCCGCGATCGCGTGCCCTGACCGGCCGGTGCTCGCGCTGGAGGCAGACGGCAGCGCGATGTACACCGCCTCGGCGCTGTGGACGCACGCCCGCGAGCAGCTCGACATCACCACGATCATCTTCAGCAACCGCTCCTACGCGATCCTGAAAATGGAGCTGGAGCGGACCGGTGCCGCGACGGCGGGTGAGACGGCGCGCAGCCTGCTCGATCTGTCCCGGCCCGCGATCGACTTCACGGCGCTGGCCGTCGGCATGGGCGTCCCGGCCACCAGGGCGGTAACGGCAGGCGAGCTGGCGACCCAGCTCCGCAACGCGCTGTCCGAGCCCGGCCCGCACCTCATCGAGGCGGCGCTGCCGGCCCCCGGCTAGCGCATCAGTCGCAGTTCCCTGCGCGTGACGTGACACGCATTCGGCCACTGAGTGTTATCTTCTTGTGACTCCTCGTGCAGGGGACGCTGAGGAGCAGAACGTCCAGGACGCGCGCCGGCGGGATCACGGCTGCGCGGCGGGGGGAGCTTTTCGTGACGGAGCGGCAGGTCGGTCATGAAACCGCAGCTCGCAGTCTGGTCGCAGGCGAGGCACGCCGCGATGCCGACATCGCGGCCTACCGCGACGCGGTGGCCTTGCTGCTCGCGGAGTTAGTCGGGCCGAGCCGGTACCTGACAGTCGAGACCGCCGAGCGGCTGCTGACCCGGCGGCTGTGCGAGCCGGTTTTCGTGTCGGTCCTGTCCGCGGTGCCCAAGGGCGAGGAGGCCGCCGTCCGCCGCATCGTCGGCGAGGTCAGGGCCTACCGGCAGAGCGCCTGCAGCTCGGCGGAGAACCTGCCGGCCATGATCCGCATCGCGCTGCTCGCGCAGATCGACCTGCTGTGGTGGGGGCACCTGCCGGAGTACGTGTCGGACGCCGAGGTGTTCGCGGCCAGGGAGCTGCTGCACCTGGAGCCGCTGCGGCAGGACGACATGCTGCTGTTCCGGTACCGGCTGCAGACCACGTCGCTGCTTGGCCGGGCGGCGCGCTGCGCGGAGCGACGCGCCGCGCCCGAGCGGACGCCGCGCACGGCGGGCCTGCGGTTCCCGTGCGCCCGTTCCGAGCTCATCGTCGTGCTGAACCAGATCGCGCAGGAGTTCGGCGCCGTCGCGCCGCGGGGCACGCCGCCGCTGTGGGTCACCAGCCTGACCCGCAGCGTCGAGCACCAGCGGCACCTGCGCCGGCTCGGCTACGCGGCCCTGCTGCCCAGCGCGCACTGCATGGGCTACGCGGCCGACGTCGAGATGACGTGGTTCCGCCGCTACGGGGGCGCGGACAAGATACTGCAGGCGCTGCTGCTGCACCGGCAGAACGCGGGTGAGCTCAACGTCATCGACGAGGGCCAGGCCTGGCACGTCTGCGTGCGGCCGGGCGTCGGGCGCGCGCTCCGCCTCGTCCCGGCGCAGCTGCCGAGGATCTGAGCACGATGTGCGGCATCGCGCTCATCATCGGCCGCGGCGCCGACCCCGCGCTGTTCCGGGCGATGCTCGGCTCCCTCGCGCCCAGGGGCGAGACCGAGGAGAGCCACGAGGGCGGGCTCGTGCTCGCGGGCACGCAGCGGCTGCGGATCGTGGACAGGGAACGCGCGGTCCAGCCGTGGCTGTCCGCCGACCGCCGCTGGCTGCTCTGCTACAACGGCGAGGTCTTCAACTACCGCGAGCTCCGGGCCGAGCTGACCGCGCTCGGCCGGAGGCTGCGGAGCGAGAGCGACACCGAGGTCGTGCTCGAGGCGTTCCTGCAGTGGGGCGAGCAGGGCGTGTTCCGGCTGCGCGGTGAGTTCGCGTTCGCGATCGCCGACCGCGAGAACGGGCGCACCTACCTCGCCCGCGATCCGGTCGGAGTCAAGCCGCTGTACTGGTCGGTCAGCGGCGGCAGGCTGCACGTCGCGTCGGAGGTCAAGGCCCTCGTCCCCGTCGGCGCGGCGGTGAGCGAGGTGCCGCCGGGCTGCCACGGCTGGGCGGCGAGCCCCGGCGAGGCTCCGCTGCTCGCGCCGTACGCGGACCTGCTCCGGCTCGGCGAGGGCCAGGAACCGGTCGAGGACGTCGCGCAGGCGGCAGCGCTGCTGCGCGTGACACTGGCGGACAGCATCAGGGTCCGGGTCGATACCGACCTGACCGTCGGCGTGGTCCTGTCCGGCGGCCTG
>Ga0335078_10008863_pt1 | contig 14956 bp, 18 predicted proteins | sample Lox_Sample_32_FD_206711 | JGI IMG/M metagenome (GOLD analysis project Ga0335078, IMG submission 206711) | Soil microbial communities from Loxahatchee National Wildlife Refuge, Florida, United States - Lox_Sample_3.2 | ecosystem: Environmental > Terrestrial > Soil > Wetlands | place: USA...
AAGTGCTGCGGCGGAGCGCCTCGCGTTACATGTTGCAGAATGATCGCGTCGGCCTCTATGAGCTGATGATGAACATGGCCGATCAGCCGGGGATGGTGCGGATTCGCATCATGAATCCGCAAGGCGAGATCAGCTACTCCACCGCACCCGAGGAGGTGGGCGCTACTGTCGACAAGAGCGCCGAGGCCTGTTACGGCTGCCATGAAAAGTCGATGCCGCTGGCCCGACTCAACCGTTCCGACCGCTTCCGTGTCTATCGGGCTAACGGCGAGCGCGTGCTGGGCGTGATCACTCCCATCGAAAATGAGCCCGCGTGTTCCAACGCAGCTTGCCACGCTCACCCGGCCGATACGCAAATTCTCGGCGTGCTGGACACCAACATCTCGTTGGCTAAGGTCGATCAAGGTCTCGCGCACGAGAGTCGCGAGATGACAGCTGCGACAGTCGTCGCTTTGATCGCTGTGGTCCTGCTGAGCGGTTTGTTCGTATGGATTGTGGTCCACAATCCTCTGCGCGAGCTCAAGGCCGGCACCGACCGCATTGCCGTTGGCAACCTTGGCTACCAGATTCCGGTCCACGCAAAGGACGAAGTCGGTGAACTGGCGCAGTCCTTCAACGACATGAGCAATCGCTTGCAGGTGGCACAGGCCGAGATCACCGCTTGGGCGCACACGCTGGAGGAACGCGTCGACGAAAAGACACGCGAGCTGAAGCAAGCGCATCAGCGCATGCTGCACGTGGAGAAGATGGCGACCATCGGCAAGATGGCCGCCGTGGTGGCGCACGAGATCAACAACCCGCTATCGGGAATCCTGACCTATTCCAAGCTGGTGAAGCGCTGGATCGATAAGAACACCATGACCTCGCCCAAGCAGGAGGAGATGAAAGGCTCGCTTGACCTCATCGCCAGCGAAAGCAAGCGCTGCGGCGAGCTGGTGCAGAACCTGCTCAGCTTCTCACGCGTCTCGCCCATGAATCTTGCGTGGTGCGATTTGAACCAGGTGATCGACCGCTGCCAGCGCCTGGTGCAGCACAAACTCGAGATGAGCGGTATCCAGATGAATCTCGATCTCGAGCAGGAGCTGCCCGCGGCGCACTGCGATCCGGCACAGATTGAACAAGTGGTGCTGGCGATGGTCATCAATGCGATTGATGCGATGCCGCAAGGCGGCAATCTGTGGATCAGCACGCGGGTGATTGCCGGGTTCGCGATTGAGCTGGTGATTCGCGACGACGGAATCGGAATTCCGGAAGAGCATCTCGCTCACATTTTCGAGCCGTTCTACACGACCAAAGAGTCCGGCGGCTCGGGGCTGGGGTTGGCGATTAGCCAGAACATAGTAGAGCGGCACGGCGGACATATCGACGTGAAATCCGTTGTTGGTGAAGGAACGACATTCAAGATCGCGCTGCCGATTGACAGCCAGCGACCGGTGATTCGCGAGGATGCGGAGCAGGTAAGAGAGAAGGCCTCTGTGTGAAAGGTGGAAGCGCCGGCCTTTAGGCCGGTGAAACGCAGGAAGAAAGATGGGCTTTAGCCCGGGGTTTCAGATGCTACATGCTCCACAACAAATCCGGACGTTCTTCATTACCGCCGTCACATGGCAACGTCGGGCTCTCTTCAAAGCCGAGCCGTTCGCCCACCTATTCCTCGATACGCTCGCTCGTTATCGCGATCAGGGCAGCTTTCAGCTTCATGAATTCGTTCTGATGCCGGATCATTTCCATGCCCTAATTACACCTGCATACGAAGTATCCCTGGAGAAAGCTGTGCAATTGATCAAGGGCGGTTTCTCATTTCGAGCGAAACGAGAGCTGGGCTCAAGTTTGGAAATCTGGCAAGAGGGGTTTACGGAGCACCGGGTAAAGGGCGCCGAGGATTTCGAACGGCACGCAATTTACATCCGCGACAATCCGGTGCGAGCGCATCTGGCGGAAAGCGCAGAGGAATATCCCTATGGTTCCTTTGGAGCGGGGATGAAACGCGATCCGACGCCGCCGTGGCTAAAGCCACCGAAAGAGACAAATCGCGAGGTCGCTGGCCTAAAGGCCAGCGCTTCCACCGAAGGACTGAAGTCAGGTGCTTCCACCGTGAGGTAATCAATGACCCAAGGAAAGCTGTTAATTGTCGACGACGAGCTCAGTGTGCGGGATTCGCTGGCCAAGTGGTTTGCCGAAGAAGGCTACGACGTTGCCACCGCCGAGAACGCCAACGAGGCGCTGACGCGGGTGGCCGAGCAGACCTTCGACGTCGCGCTGGTGGACATCAAGATGCGCGGCACCGACGGCATCGAGCTGCAGCGGCGGCTGTACGAAATCTATCCCGACATGCTGGTCATTATCATGACCGGCTATGCCTCGGTCGAAACGGCCGTGGCCGCGTTGAAGAACGGCGCCTACGATTACGTCAACAAGCCGCTCGATCCCGACGAGATCGCGCATCTGGTGGGGAAGGCGATGTCTCATCGGCGCACGCAGCAGGAAAACGCGCGCCTGAAGGAAACCGTTGCAGAGATTGCCAGGCCGTCCGAGATCATCGGTCAAGGCGCGGCGATGAAGCACGTCTTCGACGCAATTGAGACAGTCGCGCCCACTGATGCCACGGTGCTGGTCACGGGCGAGAGCGGAACGGGTAAGGAGCTTGTGGCACGCGCAGTGCATTCCGGCAGCCCGCGGCGCTTTCATCCGCTGGTCGTCATCCACTGCGGCGCGTTGACCGAGACGCTGCTGGAGAGCGAGCTCTTCGGCCACGAAAAAGGCGCCTTCACCGGCGCGCAATATCGCAAGAAGGGCAAGTTCGAAATCGCCGAAGGCGGGACGGTGTTTCTCGACGAGATCGGCGACATCAGCCTGAAGACGCAGACCGATTTGCTGCGCGTTCTGCAGGAGCGGGAAATCGTACGCGTGGGCGGCAATCAGACCATCAAGGTCGACTTCCGCGTTGTTGCCGCTACCAACAAGAACCTGGAGCAGCTGATCGAGGAAGGCAAGTTTCGGCCTGATCTTTATTACCGGCTCAACGTCTTCCACATCGAGATGCCGCCACTGCGCGAGCGCCGCGAAGACATTCCTCTGCTGGTAAATCACTTCGTCCGCAAGTTCTCCAACGAGATGGGCAAGAAGATCACGCGCGTCTCGCCGGCAGCGATGAACGGATTGCAGCAGTACAACTGGCCGGGCAATGTGCGCGAGTTGGAGAATGCGGTCGAGCGCGCCATGGTGGTCGCGCAGGAACCAGAGCTGCGCGAGCAGGACTTCACGTTGAAAGCGAAGAACGGCGCTGGCCTGGGCATTGGCGATGTTCGCAGCCTGGAAGATGTGGAGCGCGCCCACATCCTGCGCGTGCTGGATGAATGCAGCGGTAACCAGACCCGCACGGCCGAGGTGCTGGGCATCGACCGCGTGACCCTGCATCACAAGCTGAAGAAGTATGGCTGGAATCGAAAAGAGCAAATGGTAACAAGCAGCTAGCTGCCATGAAGTATCTCCAAATACTTCCGATCGGCGCCTTTGACCTCCAGCTGCTTGAGTGGCTTGGGCAGTCGCTGTACGACAAGTTTCGTATGCGGGCGGAGATTCTTTCGCCGGCGCTCGATCCCTCCTTCGCGCTGCACGCGGAACGCCAGCAATACCACTCGTCCGAGATTCTCGCCAGCATGCAGCGCTACCGCAACGGCAGCACCTGGCGGTTGCTCGGGATCACCCAGCTCGACCTCTACATCCCGATTCTCACGTTCGTCTTTGGCGAGGCTCAGTTAGGTGGGACGTCCGCCGTGGTTTCCTATCATCGTTTGCAACAGGAGTTTTACGGGCTACCGGGGAACAGGGACCTGCTGGCGAATCGGCTGCTTATCGAGTCGGTGCACGAGCTGGGACACACCTTTCGGCTCACCCATTGCCATGACTACCAATGCGCCATGGCGCCTTCGCATGCAGTGGAATGGATCGACATCAAAGACAGCGGCTTTTGCGAGGATTGTCTGGCGCGGGCGCTGGAAGCGGTGTGAAAGAGCTGTGAGCTAAGGGCTGTGCGCCACCAGCTTCCAGGCTCAGGGCTGGGCATCACTGCTTGCTGGGCTTGGGTTCGTCGCTCCACTTGCCGCTGAACAGGTGTCCGCGGTGCTCGGCTACGGCTGCGGTAATGGCCATCACACCCATCACCAGAAAGATCGCGAAGAAGACCACTGCAATTATGAGCACTGGCATACTGCACCTCTGAGTGCATTGTGCGTTGGGAATAAACCTTCATTCCGTGATTACGGTCACAGGTAGCTGTGATGGGGCAGGATCGCCATACGAAGGCGACTGCGAGGAGGTAAGAATCTCCTTGCGAACCGAGCGAGGAGCCGTAATCGCCAGCCTAGCTTAGCGCAGCGATCTGCGCATCCAGATCAGCCAAAGTGCGCCGCAGCAATTCCGAGTAGCGTTCATTGCTGCTGGTCTCCAGCTGCTGCAGAATCCGCTTGCGCGAAAGCTGCAGGTCAGTCTTCTTGAGGGTAGTTTGCCGGTCCGCCGCCGATAACGGTCCGGAATGTGAAGGTTCAGAGTCGGCTTCTTCCATTTGAGCTTCTACAGACTTACTCTCCCAACCACGCGCCATGCCTTTATTATAGCGTCGATACTATGGTTCCCTGCGCGTAAAAAACGTGTGAATCGTTCCAGGATGGGCCTCGGCGGGCCGCTTTCCTGGCAAGCCGGGAGCGCTTGTTACCACGATCACAAGGTCTCCCGCGGAGTAAAATCGTCTCAGTTATGACCGACCTGTTTGCACCGCCGAAAGTGGAGACGCAGGAGCGCAAGTGGACTCCCTTCATCATCGGCCTGATTGCGGTGGTCGTGGCAGTCGGGATCCTCGTCGTTCTCACCCGCAACCAGGGCGGCAATAACGCGCAGGTCAATCCGTATGCCGCCAAGCTGCAGATCTCCAATCCGACCCTCAGCGCGGCGGAGAACTATGTAGGCGGAACGGTTACCTACCTCGACGTAACCCTCACCAACAGGGGCGATAAGGCCCTGACCGGCGCCAGCATGAAGCTGGTTTTCAAGAACACGCTCAACGAGGTGGTGCAGACGGAGACGATTCCCCTGCACGTGCTGGTGGAAAACCAGATGGGAGGATATCCCGATCTGGTCGACCTCAGCCGCTCGCCTATCGGACCTGGCCAGAGCAAGGTCGTTCGCATGACGCTGGAGCACATCTCCGCCGACTGGAGCCAGGTGGCTCCGGAGATGCAGCTGGTAGACCTGAAGCTAAAGGGCTGATTCCACCCACGATGCAACCCCTCATCTCCCCAGTCATAATTGTGTTCTAATGAACAAGGGTAGTGGGCAAGCCGGGCGGAGGCGTCGATGGAAGAGCGCGATTTCTATGATGAGCGGCAGGAGACGAAGAAGTCGACCCTGAATTGTCCTCACTGTCATCAGTCAGCCGAGTACGATCTGGGCTGGCTGGTCCGCACTAAGCGCCGCCAGTTGCCGCCGCGCGCCGATGAGCGCGACCGCGCCAAATTTGCCAAGGCCCGCTCTTACATGGTTCGGCGGGATGATCTGGTGGCGTGTAAGAATCCCCGCTGCCGCAAGCGGTTTGAGGTTTCCGGCGTGCAGTCGGTCGCGTTTCTGGACGAACAGGTCAGAAGCGAACGCGTGCAGTAAGGCCGATCGCAAGACTTCTATTCGGGACCGAATGTGGCACCGGATGGAGTGATCTGTGTGATGGTTCCACCCCTCAACTCTTCCACGACTCTGCTCCTTCTATAATCCTTCTCAAGTCAGGTGGCCGACCAATTCCAACCCGCGGGCAGTTCCCGGCGCAAAGGCGAGTTCGAAACCCACGTCCAAAGCTTCATGCAGCGCCTCGACCGCTTCTGGCAGCGCGTGACCGAAGGGCGCGAGCTCAGCGACATGTGGTCGCAGTTTCAGATCGACGCCCGCTCCAGCTATCAGCTGTACTCGCAAGAAGTGGACTCGACGCGCGTCGAGGGCATGACGCGAGGGAAACATTTTTTCCACGTGGTCAGCCAGTTCTTCTGGGCGATCCTGGAGAAGCTGACGCCCGCGCGGCGTGTGTTACTGCTGGTCGCGCTGGTATTGGTCGTCCTTCCAGGCGGGGAGATGACGTGGCGAGCCGGTTCTGGCGAGATCAAATCGCTTGCGTTCGACTTCCACTTCTTCGGCGGGCTGCTGATGTTTGCGCTGTTGATCCTGGAAGTGGGCGATCGCGTCGTGATGAAGCGCGACCTGCAGATTGCCAAGGACATTCAGGCATGGCTGCTGCCGTCGGTTCCTCCGGCAGTTCAAGGTCTGCAGATTGCCTTTACCACACGACCGGCCAATACGGTTGCCGGAGACTACTATGATGTCTTCGCCCGCCCGGTCACCGCGGGACTGGCTGAGACTTACCTGATTGCAATTGCCGACGTTGCCGGCAAGAGCGTGCCCGCAGCCATGCTGATGGCTACCTTCCAGGCGAGCCTGAAGACACTGTCGGCAGCTGCCGTTGCTTTGACCGAACTGGTCAGCCGCATGAATCGCTATGCCTGCACCAACAGCCAGAACGGGCGCCGCTTCACCACGACTTTCATCGCCGAGTACGATCCTGTCTCGCGCGGGCTGACGTACGTGAATGCGGGACATAACAATCCGATTCTGCGACGACGGTCGGGCGTGATCGAGCGGTTAGATGTGGGCGGCGTGCCCTTGGGCATTATGGAGGATGCGGTCTACCAGTCGGGCTCGGTGACGCTCGAAGCCGGCGATTGGCTGGTCATTTTCACTGACGGAGTGATCGAAGCGGAGAACAATGCGCAGCAGGAGTACGGAGAAGATCGATTGATTGCCATGCTGCACTCGGGCGTGGGGCTGACCCCGCCGGAGATGCTGAATAGCATCATGATCGACCTGGACCGCTTTGTCGGCAACGCGCCCCAGCACGATGATGTGACGTGCATGCTGCTGAAGGCGGTGAAACAATGAAACAGTTGCGCCAGTTGGTTGGCCTTGCCGGCATGTTTCTGCTGTTCGCCGCTGCCGCGCCGCTGCATGCTCAAGCGGCGCCGGCCAGGCGGGGTTGTCAGGGGAGCACCGTCGACGATCAGGGCGAAGACGTCGCCCAGAAGTCGCGGGCATTCCTTGCCGAATTGCAGGCCGCCGTCAGCAAAGGCGATAAGACAAAGGTCGCAGGGATGATCTCATTTCCGCTGCTGGTGATTCACGGCTCCAGCAAAAGTCATATCAGAACCGAAGCACAGTTTCTGACTCATTACGACAGCATTTTCGAGGCGCATGTCCGGCAGGCGATCGCGCAGCAGTCGGCCAAGTGTCTCTTCGGCAACTATCAGGGAACCATGATCGGCGATGGCGAGGTCTGGTACCGTGAGCAAGAGAGCGGGGCGATGAAGATCGTCACCGTGAATACCAGTGTGGGCAGTCAATAGATGGCTCATCGCTGACGAAACGCGAAAGCTCAATCGACCGGTGCGTTAGAAAAGTCCCAGCTTCTTTTTCTTCTTTTCCTTGTTCGTACTGTTGTCCGCGCTGGCCGCGGTGGTATAGATCGGCTTGGTTTCGTTGGGGCTGGCGCCGGTATCGAGATACCCGGCCTTAATGTCGATGTACGCTTCTTCCCGCAGCTTGGTGAGATAGTCGCGCAGCGCCGGCTGCATCTTGGTCACGTAAATCTGCTCTTGAATCTGAGTCTCAACTTCCTTCAGCGGCGGTACGCCGGCCGTTTGATGCTCCGTCACCTTCAGAATCACGAATCCCTGATTGGTGCGAATCGGCTTCGTATATTGTCCTGCCGGGAGATCGAAGACCTGCGATTCCAGATCCTTTGACAAGGTGCCGCGCTTGAAGTATTCCAAGTCGCCGCCCAGCGTCGCAGTGGGGCCGTTGGAGTACTTCTTCGCCAGGTCATCGAAGTTGCCACCCTTCTGCAGCATCTCGTAAACCTGATTGGCTTTGGCTTGCGCCTGCGCCACGGCATCAGCACTGGGGGTCTCCGGCAGCGCCATCTCACCCTTGCCGGTCTTCACGGCATCGGGCTTTTGCGTCGAGATCAAAATCTCACTCAGCCGCACCTGCTCCGGCCGCTCCATCTCGGCCTTGTGCTGGTCGTAGTACTGCTGGATCTCCTGATTAGAGACGTTGATATGCCCACCCACCTCCTGACCAATCACGCGCTGGGTCAGGAGGTTGGTCTTCATGTTCTGTTTGAAATCTTCGAACGAGATTCCCTGCGCTTGCGCCGCCTTCTCCAGATCCTCCATCGAGTCGGCGTGCATCTGCTTGCGCAAATCGTCCAGCCGTTTCACCAGCTCAGTATCGGCGCTAAGGCCGAGATCCTGCGCCTTCTGCAACAGCAGCTGCTGATCGATCAGGTCACGCAGCAGATCCTTCTCATGCTCGCGCGCCTGCTGTTCAGCGGTCGTCTTATCCTGCTGCTGCTGTGCCTCGGCATACAACTGTTCCCGGGCTTTGCGCAGATCAGCCCGGGTGATGATGTTGTTGTTGACGCGCGCGATGATCTCTTCGACAACCGTATCTTCCGAAGCGCTGGTAGCCTGCGTCTGGGCAATCAATAGTGGAGCGGCGGCGAGTACTGCAGCCAATAGAACGAAAGAGGAGGGTCTCTTCATGAAATTCCTGATCAGGCGACCTGCACCCACGCCGGCCTCACCTGCTATCTTGGGTTCGTCTTCCCTATATTTTACTGCTTCCGGCGTTCTCCTGCTGGCAGAAAGCCCGCCCCGGGCAGTTGCCGGGCAGGTCCTCACCCCAGGTACTAAGGTCCGCTTCAGTCTAGGCCGGCCGCCGAGGCGGAGGGCCCGACTTGATTTGTGCAGCGTCAGACTTATCTAATAGAGCCTGCCCTCCGATGCTCCACGATCTCTATAGTGTAAGGACAAATCATGAAACGCATTCTTGTCATCCTTGTCGCGACCGCTGTCTTCGTGGCCGTGCCGGCATTCGCGCAAAGGGAATTCAAGGTTACCGACCGCGTCAAGCTGGGCGGCGAAGGATTCTGGGACTATCTGACCTATGACGATGAAGGCCAGCGGCTGTTCATCACGCGCGGCACGCACGTCGTGGTGGTCGACACGAAGACGCTGAAGGTGGCGGGCGACATTCCCGACCTGGCAGCGATTCACGGTGTCGCGCTGGCGCCGGAATTCAATCGCGGATTCATCAGCAATGGCGGCAACAGCACGGTCACGGTGTTCGATCTGAAAACCCTTGCCAAGCTCGACAGCGTAAAGGTTGGCGAGCGGCCGGACGCAATTCTGTTTGACCCGTACTCCAAGCACGTCTTCAGCTTCAACGCGCGTGGCCAGGACTCGACCGTGATCGACGCTGCCACCAGCAAGATGTTGGGAAGCATTCCGTTCGGCAGCCGGCCAGAGTTTGCCGTCAGCGATCTTAAGGGCAAGCTGTATCTCACGCTGGAGGAAAAGGGTCAGATCGCGGTAATCGATGTCAACAAGCAGTCAGTGCTGAATAACTGGCCCACCGCGCCGTGTGAAGGGCCAAGCGCAATGGCGTTCGACATTGAGCATCATCGCCTGTTCATTGGGTGCGACAAGAAGATGATGGCGGTTATGGATTCCGACTCGGGCAGGGTGATCGCCACCGTACCGATCGGCGAAGGCGTAGACGCTGCCCGCTTCAATCCCAAGACCAATGAGATTTTCATGTCGTGCGGGGAAGGTGTTTTGACCATCATTCACGAAGACACTCCCGACAGGTACACCGTCCGGCAAAATCTCCCGACCGCGAAGGGAGCGCGAACCATGGCACTCGACCAAAAGAAGGACGTCGCCTATCTGGTAACCGCGCAGTGTGAGGATAAGCCGGTCCCGCCTGGCCAGCGGCCACCCCTCGTGCCCGGCAGCTTCGAGCTCCTTGTGGTGAAAGCAGAATAGGCGATGATCAGTGTTTCTGCGCGCTCGGCGGCAGCAGGTTATTCAGCCGCAGATACATGGCGGCCGCGGAATAATGATCGGCCCAGCCGGCTACCAGCCGCAGCAGCGCGGATCCGCGCGTTCCGGTCTGGCCTTCGAATATCGTGACCGTCTGGCCCAGCGCGCTGTCGTCCGCTTTGGCCAGCGCTTGCTCGCAATAGGTGAACGAATCTTTCAGTCCCTTGCTGAGGGCGTCCTTGGAGTCGTCTTCGCTGAGTTTGACTTCGGGCGCTTTTTCGCCGGCTGCCGCTGCGCATAGTGCGTTGTTCGCCTCGGCAGTGTGCATGATCAAGTGAGCGAAGGTATTTTGCTCCGGCGTCGGACGGTAGTTATACTTCGCGGCGGGCATCTCGTCGGCAGCGCCGGTCAGGTTCTTGGCATAGCGGCCTTCCATCTGGCGCACCGTGGTGACAATGGGATTAGCGGTAGCAGGGGATGATTGCATGCCCTGTGCCGCCAGAAGCGGCGCGACAGCCAGCAGCAACAGGCTTGTAGCGGCAATATGTTTCACGATCTCCTCCCACAATCAGATGCAGAGAGGATATCGCAAATCGGCAGTTAAGTTGTGCCGGCCGCCTGCTGACGTGGATCGTTCCGCGGCACATCGCCGCCAGCAGGCTGAACCCACAACTTTACTCGGCGTAAACCCGAATCCGTTTGCCCGACCTGGTTTCCATGTCAATGTGCAGGTCGTCGAGCGCATCCAGCGATTCCCGGGCTTGCTGCGTGAAGTCGCTTACTATCTTGGGATCGATTCCCTCCTGGTGAAGCTTATCGAGCACCTTGGGGGGTAAAACGCCCACCAGTTTTACGCCCGAGCGCACGAAATTCAACGGTACTCGTATGTTGACATCGTCGCCATTGGGACGCTCCATCTGCACGCGCAGAAACTTCTTGGTGGGCGTATTCGAAGAGGCGGGCGGGCTCTGCCCAGGGGTGCTGTCATCCGGCGCTGCGGCCAGCTTGTCCAGCAACGGCTCCGCATCATCGGCGGTAATTTTTCCCTCAGCCAGCATCTCCAGTATTTTCTTGGTCTCAGCAGACATAACGATCCTCCTTTGCGATCTCAACCGAGTTTCTCGAGAGCCTCCTCCACCGTGATCTCGCCGCGCGAAAGCTGCTCCAGCACATAGGCGCGCGGCGACGGCGCCTGCATCGATTTGTCGAGCGCCGCCGCAATCGCGTTCAGCCGGTTTTTTACCGTCGGATAGCTGATGCCGAACAGGCTCTCCATTTTCTTGATCGAGCCGTGATGCCGCACGAAGGCCATCACAAAGGCCTGATCCTCGAGGGAGAGCTGTGCCAGGACGGGTAGTTCGATCTGCCCTTCCATGGTGACATTGCAGTTCGGACAGCCTAACCTGGTAATCCTGAACGGTTGATTGCATTGCGGGCAAGAGGTTGGAGTAGGCATACCGAAACCCTGTTATGCATATGATAATCAATTATAATATTGATTTTGTCAATAGTTTAATTTATTAAATTAATCTTATTATCATTTATCACATTGTTGAGGGCTACGGCCGGGATGTACAGCGATTTTGGGATTAGCCAACCAGCACGGCGCCGCCGTTCACGTTCAGCACTTCACCGGTGATGAACGCCGCATGTTGCGTGCATAGAAAGAGAATGGGAGCGGCGATCTCGTCCGGCGTGCCGACGCGGCGCAGCGGAATCGTGGAATGAATCTGCTGCTGGCGCTGAGGATCAGCCAGGGTGCTCGTGGTCATCGGTGTATCTACCCATCCGGGAGCAACACAATTGACACGAATGCCGAACGGCGCCAGCTCGGTCGACAAGCCTTTGGTCATGCTGATGAGCGCACCTTTGGTCGCGGCATAATCGCAATGTCCGGCTTCGCCGCGCTGCCCGGCGGTTGAGCTGATCAGCACGACGCTGCCGCCGCGTTTCTGCCGCTTCATCTGCGCCACGGCGTGTTTTGTCAGCGCGAAGGCGCTGTCCAGATTGACGGCAACGGTGTTGCGCCATTGCTCATCGCTCATCGTGTCGATGCCCGCAGCTTCCGGCGGCCAGATGCCGTGATTGACCACCAGCGCGTCGAGCCCGCCGAAGCGTTCCACCGCCGAGAGCACCAGTGATTCCGCTGCGGCCGTCCCGCTCAGATCAGCCTGAACCGGATGACAGAGGTCGCGGCCGCAGGCTTGCGCGATCTGCTCGGCTTCGTCTTTGGCGCGAAGATAGTTGAAGACCACGCGAGCGCCGGCGCGCACGAAGAGCTGCACCGTGGCGGCGCCGATTCCGTGCGAGCCTCCGGTGATGAGGGCAACCTGGCCTCGCAGGGACAGCTTGGGTTCGGCGGGCATCATGACAAAACGTTAGCACACGTCTTCGACAGAGTTGTGCGCTAAGGCACTTTAGAGATTGCTGGCGGGCTCGCTCGTGGAGCACGTCTTTCAGGCGCGCAATAGCAGGCTGAAACAAACGGCGCGCTCTAGCGTCTGAGGTCAGGGTCCCCACCCCCATAGGCTAAAGCCGATTTCTTATCCAAAGCCTGAACTGCACCGCTGAAGCGGTCCTCCACCCTACACTACAAGCAGGAATGCGCTAAACTCATACACGAGCTGCCTGTGACCAACGCCGTCCGCTAACGAAATCTTCCGCTGCATCGAACGCGCCGCCCCGCGCGGCGCAGGCCTTCCTCTGTTCATCCGCTTAGGAGATTCGAAATGCCTGAAGTAACGACTACAGCAATGCAGCTTGCGGATTTCGTTGACCTGGAGTTCGCCCGCCGCCTGGAGATGGCGGAGATGATTCTGCCCGATTGCGTCGAGTCGATCCGCCGCTACGCACCCGACGAGCCCAATGCAGCCGAGAATATCGCCAGCGGCATCGCCTTCTTTGGCGGTGTGAACTATCCCGCAAACCAGATCGTCGGCATGGGCCTCCACGGCGCAGTAAGCGCCGACGATATGGATCGCGTGGAGCACTTCTTCCGCAGCCGGGGCGTGGCTTCCACCGTAGTCGTTTCGCCGCTGGCGGACGAATCGCTGCGCAACCTGCTCGGCGAACGCGGGTATCGCATTGCCGAGTTCAACTCGGTGCTGATCCTACGGATCTCGTCACCGCAACCGTACACGCCGCCCGACGGCATCGTAATCGAGCGCGTCACACCTGAAACCGTGCGGCCGTGGATGCGGGCGATCGCGAAAGGTTTTTCGCAGGATGTTGAGGTGCCGGAGGAGATCTTTGGCGGGTTCGCCGCGCTACCGGGAGCACTCGCGTTCCTGGCGCGCATCGAAGATGAGGTACTTGGTGGATGCGCCGGCCGCGTTATTCCGCAAGCGCGCATCGCGGCGTTGTTCGGCGCTGCGACGCTGCCGGAGTATCGGTGTCGTGGCGTTCAGACCGCTCTGATCGCACGGCGGCTGCAGGAAGCAGCCCAGGCGGGTTGCGAGTATGCTGTGGTGAGTACCATTCCCGGCAGCGGTTCGCAGCGCAACATGGAGCGTCGCGGCTTCCGCCTGGCATATACCAAGGTCGTAATGAGGCGCGAGTGGCCGGAAGCTTCCGCAACCAAGGATAACGAAAATGGACATTGACGCGATCCGCCGGTACTGCGTCCAGTTCCCGCATGTCACCGAGAACGTGCAATGGGGCTACGACCTGGTCTTCAAGGTGGACGGCAAAATGTTTCTGGTGACGCCGCTGGAGCCCGCGCCAGTGCGGATGTCGTTCAAAGTCAGCGCCGAGAAGTTTGGCGAGCTGTGCGAGCGGCCCGGTGTTCGGCCTGCGCCCTATATGGCGCGGGCGCAGTGGGTCGCTCTGGAGCAGCTCAACACCTTGCCCGATTCCGAGCTGCGTGAGTTGATCGCCGAGTCTTACCGGCTGGTCTTCGAACGATTACCGAAAAAGCGGCAGCAGGAGTTGCAAAGCAGCGCAAGAACGGCGAGAGGCCCTGCGAGTAAGGCACAGCGAACGGATCCGCGCCCCCAGAAAAAATCCGCTCAGGCGGGCGGGCGAGGATGAAGGTCGTCCGCTTCGCGCTAGGTTGTTGGCTGGCCGCAGCGGTTACGCTGCTCGCTGCGGGACGAGTTGCGGCGCAAGCGTCTTCTGCGAAGTCTACCTCCGAGACATCTGTAACGCCCGCGGCTTTGCAGCGTGACTTCCTCGATGCGATTCGCGCCGGCGATGCGAACAAAGTTTTGTCCTACGTTGCCAAAGGCGGGGTGAATGTTGGGACAGAAACACGGCACGTCACGCAGGATCAGGTCGAGCAGGAATTTGCTGGACACCGGGGGCTGTATTGCAAACTCTTCGATTCCTCGTGCATTCAGGCTCCTATCGACTTGGAAAACAGCGCACGCACCTGTTCCTACCGTGAACTGCTGACGCATTCGAAGGATGTTCATACCGCAGCTTCGGAAATTACGCGCAACGAGGTGCGGCAGGCCGTTCTGGTCGCAAGAATCAAGAACGACGACTGCCCGAACCAGAAGCTGATCGATTTCGTATTTAATCTGGATGCTGACGGATGGAAGCTGTTTTCCATACCGTGACCCCACATTCATGGATGGACCTATGAAACCTGCATGCAAGCGGTTTGGCTGGATAGTCGCAGCTGCAATTTTCTCAGCGCTCGTCACGCAGGCGAGCGCCCAACAGATTACAAACGGCGTGGCGCTGATTGGCGCCATGCACGACCGTTATCAGAACAACTGGTATGCGACGCTGACCTTCACGCAGAAGAGCATCACCCACAAGCCCGATGGCACGACCTCGAGCGAGACCTGGCATGAAGCGCTGGGATGCCCGGGAAAGCTGCGCATCGATATCGGGCCGCTCAGCGACAACAACGGCATAATCTTTGCCGATAACACGGTGACGTCATTTAAGAACGGCGCGGTCGCGGGGACACGGCCGTTCGTCCACATGCTGCTGGTGCTGGGCTTCGATGTTTACTGCCAGCCGGCGGCGACGACCGTCGAGCAGGTGAAGGGTCAGGGCTTCGATCTCAGCAAGCTGCACGAGGACACCTGGCA
>Ga0335078_10008864_pt1 | contig 14954 bp, 10 predicted proteins | sample Lox_Sample_32_FD_206711 | JGI IMG/M metagenome (GOLD analysis project Ga0335078, IMG submission 206711) | Soil microbial communities from Loxahatchee National Wildlife Refuge, Florida, United States - Lox_Sample_3.2 | ecosystem: Environmental > Terrestrial > Soil > Wetlands | place: USA...
GGTGGTGCAGCCTTTCCAGTTCAGGTAGGAGCCGATCTCTCCGATGTACTCCCCGTAGGGACCGTGGGTTCCGTTGGCGCAGCTGCCGGCCGGCTCGGTGTAAGGACCGCTCCCGCACGCGGTCGGGGCGGAGCTGTCGGTCCCGTAGTAGTAGCCGGAGGAGCTGGCGGCCGCCGCAGCCCCGAGCAGATCGGCCCGCACCGCGGGGAGCGCCCGGCGCGCGATCGCCATGGCCGTGCGGCCGGGACGGCTCGGGAGATAGGAGAGGGTTCGCGCCGATCCGCAGAGGCGTACCGGTGTGCCGAGGCGGACCGTACGGCCCGCGCCGAGGGCCGTCGTGGACGGATAGACCGTCAGCGAGGTCACGCGGCGGCAGGCCTGGGTCCCCTGGCCCGGCGCCAGCACGGCGATGGACACCGACTGCCCCGGCCGCAGGGTCAGCGCGGTCCGCTGGGACGTGCCGCGCTGGTAGGTGGTGAGCAGCGCCTTGCCCGCCTGGAGTGCGGCCGTGTTAGCCAGGAGCTTGGCCACCTGGCCCGCGCCGCCGGCCTCGCGTACCTGTACCGTCGGCCAGCTGGCCGGGAGCACGCAGGTCCCGCCGCCGTTGCTGAGCTGGAGCCCGATGACCGAGCCGCCGCCATCGGACACGGTGGCGGAGACGCTCGCCCGGAGTTCCGCCGTGTTGCACGCGGGAGGCTCGGCCGCGCTGGTCACCGCGAACGGCGGCGGAGCCGCCGAGACGTTCAGGCCCTTGATCTGGCGGGTCAGCGTCTGCAGGGCGTAAAACGGGGACAGCTGCAACTGCCCGCCCACGCAGGGGACATGAGAGCCTGCGGGCTGGCGGACCGTCACCGGGCGGTCTGCTCCCGGCAGGGTCAGCCCGAGCACCCACCTGGTGACGCAGCCAGCGGGAGTAGCCGGGGACATGGCCGTGACCACGGCGCTCTGGCCCGGCCGCAGGACGACCTGTGCTTCCGGGATAACCGCCAGGTTGCTGAACCTCACGTCACTGATCCTGGTGGTGACGGTCTTCCCGGCCGTGGTGCGGACCGCCACCCGAGGCCAGCCGCGCAGCGAGCACGCGGTGTCGGCGATATTGCGGAACACCACGTTCCACGCTTGCTTGCCCATCCCGTCGGCCGGGTCCCCTGCGATGGCGGCGGGCACGCGGATACGCAGGTCGCTGGCCTGGCAGCCGACCGTAGCCGGACGCCGCGAGGCGGCCGGACTGAAGGCGGACGGCTGAGCCGATACCGGGCCGGCGGTAAGCGCGAGCGCCGCGACGGCCACCGCAACCGTGATCGCCCGCAGAGCCGTCCATGGCGGGAACGCCCTTCGGACCATGTTCGGAGTACCTCCAGCAGACTAGTAAGGCTCGCCAGCCGACAGCGCCGACGGCCCGCTGGTCCGGCAATCACATATCCCTCGGGGGTTAGCCAGGTAATTTTTAATGCTCGACAATGGCTCCCGTTTTACCCTGTAGATTCCTTCCCGGTCGCGCGACACGCCGAGGAGCCGGGTCAGTCAATACCTGGACCGGTCGTGATGACCTGGCTGGTCGCCGGGATCGGCCCGCCCCCGTCAGTGACGCCGGATAAAACATTCGGCGACGCCCAGGAAACCATCCATGCCGGCGTGGCCCCCGGCGCGCCTCAAAGACGGCGAGGGCAGAACCTAGCCGCGGCGCGCCGCCGCCTGAAGTGCCATCATGGAAATGTTATCTAATGTAGACCAAATTGTGATCTGCCGGCGCGCTCATTCTGACGCACTTATCCGGCGTTCACCGGGGAACGCGGGGGGCCGTTACCGGGGCCTGAACCGGATTCGTTCGGACTCATATGGCGTATCGGCGGGACCGGCCCGCTAACTGGCCGGGAGCTGCGACGGCACCATGCCGGACCGCTGCCGGCGGGCAGGAGGGCCCGGCCTGTCCCTGGATTTCTCCCGTGCGTATCCGGCATTGTCAGCCACGGCAGCCGGACCGGATTAACCCCGGCTCATCGGGGAATCCGGCTCAGCCGCCGCCGCGCTGACGCTGATGACCACCTTGCCGGGGAGGCGGGCGGCGCGCGGAGCCTGGAAGGCCTCCGGCAGGGCGGCTAGCTCGAAGACCGCCGAGACGGCCGGCCGGAGCTGCTGCATGTCGACCAGGGCGGTCAGTTCGCGCAGCTGGCGGCCGTCGGGCCGGACCACGAAAAATACGCTGCGGACGTCGCTGCGACCGCCTTGGCCCGGGTCCGGCTCCTCGGCGATGGCGACCAGGATCCCGCCGCTGCGCATGACCGGCCACGAGCGGGCGGTGGTGGTGCCGCCCACCGGGTCGATCACGACGTCCACGTCGCGGACCTGGTCTTCGAACCGGCCGGAGTAGTCCAGGGCGTCGCGGGCGCCGAGCCCGGCGACGAAGGCCAGATCCCGCGCAGACGCCGTGGCGGTCACCCGGGCGCCGGCCAGCGCCGCGAGCTGGACCGCGTAGGCGCCGACGCCGCCGGCCCCGCCGTGCACCAGGACATGCTGCCCAGCGGCCAGCTGCGCGTGCTCGTGCAGGGCCTGCCAGGCCGTCAGCGCCCCGAGCGGAACGGCCGCCGCCGCGAGGTGATCCACCGAGGCGGGCTTGGGAGCAAGATCGGCGGCGGGGGCGGTGACATACTCGGCGGCGGCGCCGGGGCGGTCGAAGCCGACCAGGCCGTAGACCTCGTCGCCGGATCGCCAGCCGCCGGCCCCGTCCCCTGCCGCCGCCACCACTCCGGACAGGTCGTGGCAGGGGATGGCAGGCCAGCTTTCCGGCCAGGACAGCTCGCCGGTGGTGACGGCCGTGCCGCGGACCTCCACCAGCAGCTCACCCGGCCCCGGATCAGGGACCGGGACGCTCTGGCAGGTCAGGCTGGCCGGATCGGAGCTGAGCGCGCGCATGGCGCGCATGGTGCGGACGGCGTCGTTCATGGGCTGTATCCCTCCATTTCTGCGGCCTGGCGCGGCCGGCCGGCGCCTTGGGCCGGCGCGGGGCGGCGGCTAGGCTGCTGCGGTGTGAGCGAAGGCGAGCTGCTGACCGGGGATGGCGTTACCCAGGGGATCGTGCGGATCGGGGACACGGTGCGGCGGCCGCTGCGGCCGTTCAGCCTGACCATACAGGCGTACCTGGCCCACCTGCGCGACGCCGGGTTCACCGGCGCGCCGCTTCCGTTCGGCGTCGACGAGCAGGGGCGCGAGGTGCTGTCGTTCGTCCCCGGTGATGTGCCGCGTAACCCGCTGCCGCCGGAGACGGCGGGCGACGACGTGCTCGCCGCCCTGGCCCGGCTGATCCGTGAGCTGCACGAGGCGTCGGCCGGGTGGGTGCCGCCGCCCGGCGCGGTGTGGGGCGGGACGCCGGCCAGCACAGGGTCGGGACGCACGGTCGCCGCGCGGACCGAGCTGGTCAGCCACTGCGACTACTACCCGGGCAACGTGGTCTTCCGGGACGGGCTGCCCGTCGCGCTGATCGACTTCGACGTGGCCCATCCGACCACCCGGCTCTACGACATGGCGAACGCGCTGTGGTACTGGGCGCCGCTGCGCGATCCGCGGGACCGGGCGCCCGCGTTCCGCGACGCCGACATCCCGCACCGGGTCGCGGTGTTCGCGGACGCCTACGGCATGACGCCGCGGCATCGCGCGGAGCTGGCGCCGTTCGCCGTCGACATGGCGCGCCGCTATCACGAGGATTCCCGCGACTCGGCCGAGCTTGACCCGGTGTTCCGCAAGCTATGGGAGGACGGCGCCAAGGACGAGCTGCCACGCGCCGAGGCGTGGCTGCGCGAGGCGGCCCCGGCGATCGCCGCCCGCCTCGGCCAGCCGGGCTAGGCCTGGCTACTGCCGTTCGTGATCGGCGGCCTGGTCTGGCCAGACGCCGATGTGGTCGGGCTCCTCCTGCAGTTCGACCCGGTTCCGCATGCCGAGGCGCCTGGTCATCTCGCGCGGGAGCTGAACCCGGCCCGCCCGGTCCAGCGTCGCGTACTCGCGGGCGTGCAGCGTGGTCGTGCCCCGCTCGTCGGTGGCCGTGTGCCGTATCGTCTCGCTGCTCGTCTTGCCGTCCCTGATCGCGATCGTCCGGCGGACCTCCGACGACACGGCCGGGTCGTGGGTGACCACCAGCACCGTGACCCCGAGCTCGGTGTTGGCGGTCTGCAGGGCGGAGAACACGTCCTGGGCGGTCGAGGAGTCCAGCTCGCCGGTGGGCTCGTCGGCCAGCAGCACCTTCGGCTGGTTGGCCAGCGCCGTGGCGATGGCGGCGCGCTGCTGCTCGCCGCCGGACATGCGGTCCGGAGTCCGGTCGGCGCAGTGCGCGATGCCGAGGGTGCCGAGCAGGTAACCGGCGCGCCGCCGCCGCTCCCGCAGGCCGAGCGAGCTCAGCCGCATCGGCAGCAGCACGTTCTGCCGGGCGGTCATGTACGGCAGCAGGTTCCGCGACGTCTGCTGCCAGATGAAGCCGGCGACGCTCCGCCGGTAGGCCAGCCGGTCACGGGCGGTCATCGTGCTCAGGTTGCGGCCGGCCACCCACGCCGTCCCCGCCGTCGGCGCGTCCAGCCCGGCGAGGATGTTCATCAGCGTGGATTTGCCGCTGCCCGCCGCGCCGATCAGCGCGGTCAGCTCCCCCTCGGCGATCAGCAGGTCCAGCCCCTGCAGAGCCTGAACCTCGATGCCTTCGCCGGAGTAGATCCGGACCAGCCGGTCGCAGACGATCATCCCGTCCGCACCGGTGGGGAGCTGGTCGTGCGGGGCAGGCTCTGCTGCCTCCGGGGGGGACGACCCCCCCGAACCCCCCCGAGCCTTCGGCAACTCGGTCATGTGCCTGGACCTCCTTCAATCGGCGATCCGCAGCGCCCTGGCGCTGCCGCGATGGTAGGTGATCACGGCCTGGACGGCCAGGACGACCAGCGCGGCCAGCACCAGCCCGGCCGCGGAACCGGCCAGCGGGAGGACGGCGGGAGTCACCACGATGGCCGACCCGGTCCCGCCGAACGCCGCCAGGTTCAGCGATGGCCCGATCAGTGGTGCAAGCAGCCAGGCACACGCCACGCCGCCGATGGCGGCCGCCACGACCGGGGGAAGCGCCTCGGTCGCCAGCACCAGCTGGGCCTGCCAGCGCCGCAGCCCCATGGTCGCCAGGCGCGCCAGCGTCATCTCGCGGGTCCGGGCGGTGAGCAGCAGCGACAGCAGCAGGACCAGGACGCCGAAGCCGGCCGCGGTAGCCAGTCCCTGCTCCAGGGCCGTCTGGGCCGCCTGCGGCACCGGTGCCGTGGTCAGCGCGGCGAGGGCCGTCGCGCGCAACGTCACCGTCGCGCCCGGCAGCGCGCGAGCGACCGCCGCGCTCAGCCGCGCCGCATCCAGCCGGGGGCCGGAGACCAGCATGAGATCCGGCCCGGGCGGGCTGGGCCCGAGCGCCTCCAGTGGCAGTATCACGACGATGTTCGCGGCCACGCCGGGGACGTCGCCGATCCGTCCGGCCAGCCGGATCGTCATGGTACTTGTCCCCACGCTGAGACGTGTCGGTGCCGGGCCGGCCAGCTGCGCGGCGGCCGCGGTGGCGGCCGCGGGGACGGTCTGGCCGCCGGAGTTCGCCGACAGCGCGGCCAGCGGGAACCGCGGGCCGGGCGCCCGGTCGATCACGGCCGCGTACCGGGCCGGATCGACGAACACCACGGACACCGCGTACCCGGCGGCCAGCGCCCCGGCGTCGACCACCGCGGTAGCGGTGGAGACGACGCCGGGCACCGAAGAGATCTGGCGCTGCAGGGCCGGGGTGATCACCTGCCCCTGCGGGGCCGCGATGATCGCGTCGGCGCCCACCTGCTGCCAGGACGCGGCCGTCTGGCTGCGGATGACCGAAGTGCTGACCATGTCCGGGAACGCCACCATGGCCAGCACCAGCACCAGGGCGAACGCCGGCAAGACGGTGCCGGGCGGAGTACGGGTGGCCCGCGCCAGGCCGACGAACGCGACCACCCCGCGGGACAGGCCCGCTATCCGGGCCAGCTCCCGGGCGAGGGGAGGGTAGCAGCGCAGCACGACGACGGCCACCGGGATCGCGACGAGCACCGGCGCGGCGCTCGTGTACAGGCCGCTGTTCCCGGAGCTCAGGCCCTGGTTCCGGAGTACGACAAGCCCGCCGATGGCCAAGGCGACCAGCGTCGCCTCGATGACGATCCGCCGGGCCGCGGGCCTGCGGCCGCCCGCCCGGCGTCCTGGCCTGCCGGTGACAGGCGCCGCCACGCGCTGCGGGATCACGCTGATCAGGACCGGGCCGACGAGCGTCACGGCGATCGTGAGGCCCGCCAGCCACCAGCTCACCGTGTCGCCGTCGCCGGGGGTCAGGCTGACGGCGAGGACCGCGGCCGCCGCCCCGGCGACCGCGGCGATGACCACGCTGGCCCGTAGCACCAGCCAGCCGAGCTGATACAGCGCCGCGCCGCGGGCTCGCATGAGCGTGAACTCCGCGGCGCGGTCCTGCGCCACCAGCCGGGCGCCGAGCAGTACCACCACCGCTCCCAGCACGGCCAGGCTGACATACAGCAGCTCGAGCACGGGAGCGACGGCGCTCTCCCCGGCGATGAACGGCGACAGGACATAGGCAATCTGGGACGTGATCGTCACCGTGACCGGGCCCGGGCTCCCGGGGGTAAGCACCGTTACCCCGGAGGAGGCCAGGGCGCTGATGCTCGCCTCCAGCCCGCCTGCCTGGCCCGCGGTGACCCGGCCGAGCGCGGCCGGGTACACCCAGGTCACTTCCATCTCATCGGTGGCGAGTGCGGATTCGATCAGCGGGAGCGCACCGGGGCCGATGAAGACCGCTCCGGCCCAGTACTGCCGCTGAGTCGGCGTGGTTTGCGCCAGCGTGGGCCCGGCCGCCGCGGGTACCAGGCTCCAGAAGGCGGAAGCCGGGCTCGTCGGCCGGATGATCCCCGTGACCACCAGTCGCACCGGCCCCGCGTTCAGCTGCGTGCCGACCCGCAGCCCGAACCTGGCCGCGGTGGCCGTGGTCACCGCCGCCTGCACCACGGTCCGCCGCCCGGCCGCCGAGCCGCCCGCCGGGAGCCGTCCGGCGACGATCTGGCTGTAGCGGGCCAGCGCCGTGCGGTAGATCATCTCGAACTGCGGCCGCCCGTACCCGGCGGCCTGGACGACCCCGGTAACCGGCACCTCGCCCGTGGTCAGGCTCGCCCAGGCGGGCGGCTCGCTGGCCACCGGCAGCCCGCCCGCGGCCAGCCGCGCCCGCAAGGAGGCGTCGGCCGCCGCGATGTCCGCGGCCGGAACCGGGGCGATTCCGTCCGCCATGGACGTCTCGCCCACCGTTCCCATGACGGTCCTGTCGCCGGGCTGCGCCGTCGCGATCACGCGCTGCAGCGCCTCGTTGCGCAACTCCACGCTCTCCCGCGGGATCGCCAGGCTGGCCAGCACGGAGACGAACACGAGCAAGCCGAAGGCGACACTGGCGGCGGCCCCGGTGCCGGTCAGCGTCACCCAGGCCGCGCGCAGCCGCCGCCACAGCGTCCTCATCCGGCCTCCACCCGCAGCTGTGCCGCCAGGTCGGGCCTGCGCAGGACCGACAGGGCAGCGGCGGCGACCGGCACGGCCGCGGTGACGAGGGCCAGGGCAACGGCCGGGCCCAGTGGCAGTATCACCAAGGCAAACGGCACCGGCCCCGCCGCGTCGGCGGTCAGGGTGATCGCGGGCACGATCAGGTGGGCCAGGCCGATCCCGCACAGCAGGCCCGCGGCCGCGGCCGGAAGGCTGAGCGCGCCCTGCTCCAGGCACAGCTGACCGGCCTGGGCGTTTTTCCCCACCCCCAGCGCGGCGAACACCGCGCTCTGCGTCCGCCGCGAGCGGAGGCTGGCCGCGACGCTGGTCGAGAACCCGAGCACGCCGAGCAGCACCGCCGCCAACCCGATGGCCAGCATGGCCTGCCGGGGGGCCTTCAGCAGCGGGTCGTCGAGCAGGGCCGCCCGCTGGCTGACGCGGTCGGTGACGGCCAGGCCGAGGCCGGTAGGCAGGCGCGGCACCCGGCTGTCGGCGGTGCGCAGCCACCAGCGGGTCACCGGCAAGGGCACCATCTGCTGGGCGGCCAGCACGTCGTTGATCTCGGCGAGGTCGGCGATCAGCGCCCGGTTCTGCCCGAAGACGGTCGGGAACCTGGCCACCGACGCCACGATCTGGAGCGTGGCCGAGTACCCGCTGAGCGAAACCGAGACGTCCGATCCGACGCCGAGCCGGTTGGCTGCCAGGTAACCGGCGGTGGCGATGGCCGGGACGGGCTGGGACGGCGGGGGTGCCATGATCGCGACAGTCCCGGCACCTGGTCCCCAGGGGAAGTCGAGGCCGGCGATATCCTTCGCCGACGGATCGTGCCCGGCGTTGAACGTGAGCTGCCGCGCGCCCCCGGCGACGCCGTGCCAGCCCGTGGTATACGGCTGTGCCCCCTCCGATGGCGGAATCAGCCCGGACGGGCTCGGCGGCCCGACCGGCACGGACGCCGAGGACGCCGTGCGCTGCCACGTCGCCAGGGCGGCACCGTGGGTGAACGGCCTGCCGAACGGGCCGTCGGCCGTGGCGGACGCGGCGATGGACTCGATGCTGAGGGCGGCAGTCGGGGCGAACGTCGGGTTGGCCCGATCGTACGGCGGCAGGTTATAGGTCAGCGTGAGCCCGAGCAGCCGCAGCGGATAGCTGGCCTGCCGCGGGCCGGACAGCACGAAGACCAGGGAGTGCGGCCGGCCGTCGGCGGGCAGGAGCCCGGCGGCGGCGATCTGGTAGGTGGCGCCGCCGGCGTCCTGGATCCAGGCCGTGGCGTTGGCTGAGCCAAGATCCTTCAGGACCTCGGCTGCGCTGCTGTGCGGGCCGGCCCCGAGGGCGGCCAGGACCTCCAGCCGGTCCGGCTGGCCGGGCAGCGCCAGCCCGGACGGCTGCTGGGGGGTGATGCGCTGCCAGAGCGCGCTCAGCGGGAGCGGCGACAGGTCGGGGCGGAGCAGGATCGCCTTACCCGCCGTGCTCGCGTCCAGCGCGATCAGCTGGCCTCCGTTGCCGATGCCGGCCAGGCTGGCCGGCGTGGCGGCGGTGACACCCGGTGCCCCTGAGATCGCCCCGGTCGCGCCCATCGGCAGCGCGCCCGCGGAGTCCACCCGCACATCCGAGCCGACCGCGAAGGCGGCCTGGTCCGCGGCCGACTGCCGCCAGCTCGCATACCCGGCCAGCGCCAGCGTGGTAGTCGCCGTCGCGATGACGACGAGCAGGGCCGGGCCCGCCTGGCGGATCGGCCGCCTGGCGATCTGCCAGCTCACCATGGCGGCGGCCAGCCGCCGTTCGTGGTCGGTCGCCTTGTCGGCCAGCCTGGCCGCCAGCGGCAGCCCGCGGAGCGGGATGAGCGCCACTCCGGCCAGCGCGAGTGCGGGGGCGAGGGCGATCACGGGATCGATCCCGAGCGGTCCCGATGCCGGATGCGCGACCGCCGAATAGCCGCGCAGTTCCCATACCGCGACCGCGGCGAGCGCTGCCACGGCCAGATCGCCGCCCGCCCAGGCGATCCCCGAGAGCCGGGCCTGCCGGCCCCGGCGGACCCTGGCCGCGCCAGGGGGGAGGGCGCGCAGCGCCGGCCAGGTCATCACCGCGGCGCACAGCACCAGCATGACGAGGGCCGACAGCCAGGCCAGCGGGGTGATGCCGCCCTCCGGATGGCCGGTCAGGGGCAGGCCGGCCAGGCGGGCCAGCAGGCCGGCCAGGCGGGTGCCGGCCAGCACGCCCGCCAGGCCGATCACGGCGCCGAGCACTACCGCCTCGGCCAGCACCGGCCGCGCCACTTGCCACCTGGTGGCGCCACGCGCGCGCAGCAGCGCTGATTCCTCCTCGCGCCAGTCGGCCAGCAGCCGTGCGGCCAGCACCAGTCCCGCCCCCGCCAGCAGCAGCAACTGCAGTGCGGCGATCGTGAACAGCGACCGGGCCAGCACGATGGTGCTGGCTATTCCGTCCAGGAGCTGCGGCAGGCCCGAGGTCACCGTCAGCCCTTCCGGGGGGACCTCGGCCAGCTGCGAAGCCGCCTGGCCGGTGCTCGCGGCGAGCGCGCCGATGTTCCCGCGGGCCAGGGCCGACGCCTGCGGGAGCACGAACCACGAGCTCTGGCTCGCGGCGAGACCGTTGCGGAACGCCGCCGGGCTCACCACCGCGGGGCCGTAGGTGACGAAGGAACCCTGGATACCCGAACCTGCGTATTTGACGGGGTAGCTCTGGACGCTGGTCCCCGAGACGGGCAGCAGGTCAAGCGCCCAATAAGGCGACGCCGGGTCCTTGGGCCGGAACAGGCCGGTGACCCGCAGCGAGATCGGCGCCCCGCTGGGCTGGAGGGTGCCCGTCACCACCGAGCCCAACCTCAGGTGCAGCCGGCCGGCCGGGGCGGCCGGCAGCGCCATGGGCAGCGGACCGCCGTGCTGCGGCGGACCTGGCCATTCCCCGGCGGTCAGCGTCGCCTGGGCGCTGATCCCCTCCAGCGACGCAGGCTGGATCAGCACGCCGGAAATGCTGGTCTCGGTGGTCGACAGCGAAAGCTGGACCGGGTTCGCCCATAGCGCGCCTGCCATCTGGTAACCGACGCCTGGCCAGGCCTGGCGCAGCGTGGCACGGATCGCCTGCGCGTAGACAGCAGCCTGCCTGGTGGTGCCCACGCTGCTGAGCCCGATCACCCGGCTCTGCGGGGCGGCGAGGATGCTCTGCGCTCCGGGCGGGATCACCTCGGCGGCGAAGGTCCAGAGCACGGCCGCGACCCCGGTGGCGAGCAGGACCGTGACCGCGACGCAGGCCAGGAGCAGCCACGAGGACCTGGCCCGGCGGACGAGGAAGGACACCCCCAGCCCACCCGTGGATCGCACCTATCGGCCCTCGACGGCGACAGACCCGTCCTCAAGCACGATGACCTTGTTGGCCAGGTCGATCAGCGCCTCGTCGTGGGTGGCGACCAGGGCGGTGATCCCCTCGGAACGCACCACGCTGAGCAGCAGCTCCATGATCTGCCGGCCAGTCTGGTGGTCGAGCTGGCTGGTCGGCTCGTCCGCGATCAGCAGGCCCGGGCGGCCGGCCAGCGCGCGGGCGATGGCCACCCGCTGCTGCTGGCCGCCGGAGAGCTCATCCGGGCGGTGCGCGGCATGGCTGGATACTCCGGTCAGCGCCAGCATGGCCGCGACCCGCTCCCGGCGCTCGCTGGGCCGCAGGCCCGCGATACGCAGCGGAATCCCGACGTTCTCCGCCGCGGACAGCATCGGCACGAGCCCGAAGGACTGGAAGATGAACGCGACCCGGTCCCGCCGCAGCGCCAGCCGCTCCCGCTCGGACAGCCGGTTCATCTCGCGGCCGTCCACCCACACCCGGCCGGCCGTCGGGTCCTCCAGGCCGCCGATGATGTTCAGCAGCGTGGTCTTGCCGGAGCCGGATCGCCCGCGCAAGGCCACGAGCTGACCGCGGTCTACCGTGAACGAGGCCCCGCGCAGGGCATGAACGGCCGTATGCCCGCTGCCGAAGGTCCTGCAGATGCCGTCCGCCGCCACCATGACCTGTGGCGGCGGGACGGCGCTAGCTGTGCCGTGCGCCGTGTGTGCCTGGCCGGACTTCATTCCCGTCCTCTGCGGAGGTGGCGGCTCGCCCGGTCAGTATGCGGGCAGGGCGGAACCGCGCTTGCGACCGGCGGAGCCTGCCCATCACCGCACCCCTCGCTTGCCCATGCCTGTCCCGGGGCTGGCGCTGACCGGGAGCCGGGACTATGTTCACCCCCTACCTAGTGACAATGCAAGGACGGACATCAGATCGTTACGTAGCGGCAAGGTAGGGCCCGTCCCCGGGTCCGCGGGGCCTGGAAGATCTCGCCGGGGACACCGTGAAGGCGACCGGGAGCGAGACCTGGGGCGGGGCGTGCCCGGACGCGGTGGCGCTTCGGGCTCTCCCAGTACATCCGCGCGGCCGAGGCCGCGGTGTTGGTCAGCCAGTACAGCGTGATGTTGCCCAGGATCGCGTCCCGGGTTTGGTCTCTAGCCCTCGCCCGGAGCGGCCGGCTCGACGCCTTCGGCGTGCCGCCGCCGCCCGAAAGCGAAGTATGACAGCGACCCGACCCCCGCGGAGTTGACGAGTACCGCCGCTATGATCCACATCCGCTTCGAGCCGCGGATCTGGCTCGCCGGACGGCGCCTGATGTCGATGAGCACCGCTGTCTTGAGGACGGCTTCGCCGATTGCCGCGGCAATGATCAGCCTGCGGTTGCGCTCACTGAGGTCGCTCCATCGTGTGGTCATGACATCCTCCGCTCCGTACAGCGGCCCTGATGGTCTGTACCCTACATCGGGAGGAGATAACGGCCCGCTGCCTGGTCGTGGAACGCCAGATCCGTACTTGGCCTTGGTCGGCGGTCTGCTGGCCCCGGTTTCACGCGGGCGCGGCTGGCTGACCCACGTCGGCACACCGGCAACCCAAGTATGCGCCACCTTCCCAGCTCCGACGCGCGTCAGGATTGATCCGCCCGCCCGCCCGCCCGCTCGCAGAGCCCGGCAGTTATCAGGGGACAGGGAGCGGACTCAGCCATTAGATCGGCCGCGGTGCTTCGGCTTTTCGATTAATTCGTTGCCGCAGGGTGATTATCCTAATCTGGCTGGCGCCGTGACAGATTACATTTACCCAGCTGCGTCCCAGCAGTAGATCATCGTATCCGGCGTGGAACGGCTGGATAGGGTAGCCACTATCGCGACGAGTTGAGGGCTGCTTCGAGTAGGTCGCGTGTCGGCCGGTCGAAGGCGATAAGCCGGACGTGCTCAACCGCTGTCGGAGTTGATCCGATGGTTTCCACGGCGATCTTCGCCGCCTGTTCAGGCGGGAAACCGTAGACGCCGGTGGCGATGGCGGGGAATGCGACGCTGCGGGCCCCGAGTTCATCGGCGACCTGCAGGCTACGCCGGTAGCACGAGGCGAGGATGCCGTCTTCGCCGTGACTGCCGCCTTCCCATACTGGCCCGACGGTGTGGATGACGTGACGTACCGGCGGGTCGAGGTCGAATGCGGGCGTGGCCATCGCGTCGCCCGGATCGCATGGCCCAATCGCCGCCCCCGCCTCGGCTAGCCGCGGCCCGGCCGCCCGGTGGATCGCCCCGTCCACTCCGCCGCCGCCTAGCAGGGACTCGTTGGCGGCGGTGACGATGGCGTCTACGTCCTGGATGATGATGTCGCCGAGCACGACCTCGATAGCGGCCATGACCCGAGAATGCCATCGCTGTCGGCCCACGGGAAGTGCTGTATGCCCATGGCGGACACGTCCAAGCCGCGTTGCCGGGGTACCGAAGCTCGGGGTCGTCGAAGGGAAAGGAGAGGCCAGGACGGCCGTAAAGACAGAGTTCTTAGTAGCCAGTTTTCTCGGGCCGACCTGTATCAGGCGGCGTTGTGTCGCACTCCGCCGATTGAGGTCACCTTGGCTTACGGGACGGCGATCATGACTGGGACCCAGGGCACATGCGACGCGATCGGCGTACGAGGCTCAGATAGAGCCCGTCGCGTCAACGCCCCACCAAGACGATCTTGCGTTCCTCCGGCCGGGCGACGCGGCGCGCCCGCAACCACGCGGACGCCGACGGCGCAACCGCAGTCGCCCGCTCTCGCAGGGAGGGCATCAGGGCCCAGGGGACAGCGTGCAGCCTTCCGGTCGGCACCACGACCACCGGCCCGTCGCGGAACAGGCGCACCGACTCGCCGAGCAGGTTCATCTCGAGGCGCCGCCCGATCTCGGTCAGGTCGAGCCGGTAGGTCCCACGACCGGATCCCTCGCGCCGCTGTGCGGTCACCCGCCGCGCCGCCTGCAGCAGGGGCGCCGAGCGATCCCCGTCGGCCGCGAACCGGCACAGGAGCAGGACCAGCTCCGCCCGCGCCGCCCACCACGGGCGCTGCTGGCGGCGGAACAGCCGCAAAGCTTCAGCGCTGCGATCCCGCGCGAGGCTGAGGTCCCCCGTCGCGGCGGCGGCGAGAGCGGAGGAATACACCAACTCGGCAAGCCACGCCGCCGAGCCGCGGTTCCTCTCGATCGTAGACACCGCCGCGTCGACCTCGAGCAGCGCGTCCCGGGCCAGACCCGCCGCGAGCAGCACCATGCACTTGTCGACGACCAACTCTGCCTTGAAGACCCCCAGCTGATCGAACAGGCCTTGCGCGTGGTCGAGGTGGGCGAGCGCGGGTGGGGAGATCGCCCCGGGCATGCGCCGCTACTGCGCGTTCCTGGCGCGCGGTCGCGTACTCCAGGTGCTGGCCGCATGTGGCCCACAGCGTCTCGACACGGGCGTAGTCCCGGTCGGCCCGTTCGATATCACCCACGGCGAGATACGCCGCTGCCCGCCAGTGCACGGCACGCGCTTCCCAGACCAGATCGCCTGCGCCGGACAGCAAGTCGACGGCGGCCTTGGCGTCCCGCAGAACCTCGGCATTGCGGCCCAGAACCCACAGGGCGCCGGCCCGGCGGATCAGGATTCTGCCAGCCAGGACGCCGCGGCTGCTCTGTACCAAGGCGTCCAGGACGGACAGGCCGCGCCGCGTCTGCCCGGCGAGAACCCAGGCGGCACCCAGGCTGGCCAGGACATCGGACTCTTGATCCAGGTCCCCGGCCTTACGCGCGAACCGGCGCGCCTTCTTATACTCCTCGATCGCTTCACCGATATCGCCGTGGTTCCGGAGGACCACGGCGATGGCGTGGTGCGCGACCGCGGCCTGCGCGGCCGACGGATGCTGAGCCAGCACCTCACGAGCGGCTGCTAGGGCTTCCGATGGCCGCGACAGCGCCAGGGCGAGCAACTTGTCGGGCTCCCAGACCCCCTCAACGCTGTGCGAGCCGACTGACACGGACACCCGATAAATCGTATTCAACGTATCAGCATTTCGTCGAGTTCAATGATCCGACTAAAGGAGCCAGAAATGCC
>Ga0335078_10008865_pt1 | contig 14954 bp, 11 predicted proteins | sample Lox_Sample_32_FD_206711 | JGI IMG/M metagenome (GOLD analysis project Ga0335078, IMG submission 206711) | Soil microbial communities from Loxahatchee National Wildlife Refuge, Florida, United States - Lox_Sample_3.2 | ecosystem: Environmental > Terrestrial > Soil > Wetlands | place: USA...
GCACTGGCCTACGCGGCCAAAGCCGGTGATCTGGCCTTTATTGCTAATTTTTTTTCATCGGGTGATAGCCAACAGCGGTTAGGGACTGAGGCGCGGGCGGCAGCAGAGCGGGCCATCGCCCTGGCGCCGGAACTCGGCGAGGCACACAGGGAGCTTGGCCTCGTACTTGCATACACGTTCTTGAACTTCAATGCGGCGTTGCCCGAGTTCGAGCGCGCGCTGGCGCTGTCGCCCGGTAGCTGGAAGGTGGAATCCGAGTACGGGACTTTCGAGGCACTACTCGGTCATGCGAACGCCGCGATCAGCGCATCTGCAACGGCAATTCGACTGGATCCGGAGAATATTGATGCGCTGACGGACATGGGGCAAAACCTCATATGGGCGCACCGCTTTGAGGATGCGCTTATCGTGCTTCGGCACGCCAGCGTGTTGAATCCAAAGGACGAATTCGTCAACGCAAACATGGCGTTCGCGCTTCTTGCGTTGGGAAGGGTCAGTCAGGCGGAGCAGTTGTGCGAATCATTGAAATCGCGGAAGGGACAAGAGGCGCGGCACGTGATTCTTGCGATGGCGTTTCACATGCAGCGGAAACAGGCCGATGCACAGCGGGAGCTTGTTGAGCTCATGAAGATGGACGGCGACGATGCAGCAACTTCATATGCAATGATCTTCGCAGTCTGGGGCCAAAAGAGGGAGGCTATCAAATGGTTGACCGTCGCCCTCAAGCGGCGCGATGCGGAACTGCAGGGAATCCGAGTGGACTGGCCGTTCGATTCCTTGCGCAACGAGCCCGAATTCAAGGCGTTGGAGAGAGAGTTGAATTTTCCACCGTGAAGGACGAGGAGCTGTGTCTTGTTTAAAGGAACGACGCAGAGGTTGTGGACGCAAGGGCGAACGTCCGCCTAGTGGCTAATCATCCAGTGGTAGAATGAGGCGCGGGGGCGCGGCAAAGCTCACCCCACCTAACTTCGTAGCTTGGCGAAAGTCCGTCCGCGCTCACCGAAATTCTGAACGTCGATGGCCTAGGAGGCGGCCAAGCCTAATGAGACGAGGGACGTCGATTTGAATTTCCCCCGCACCGCCCCGATCAAGGCTTGCTAGGATATGGTCGCGGTCAGGTGAAGAATAAAAGTAATAATCCGGCCGCGGTCAGCCTCCGAAGGGCGGGTAAGTGCTTCGGAAATCACTCAAATGATGGAACTAATATATTGAAAAATAAAGAATTCTTGGTGCCCGGGAGAGGACTCGAACCTCCACGGTGTTACCCGCTAGTACCTGAAACTAGTGCGTCTACCAATTCCGCCACCCGGGCAGGTAAGCCGGAACGCCCATCGAGAGCGCGCGCAATCTACGCAGGGGGTCGGGAGCTGTCAATTGAAAGCGCGTAGAGGCAAGTACGGACGCCGGGACCGCAGGGCCGGCCCGCATCCCAAGGCGCGAGCGGCGCTGCACGCCGGCAAGGCAGGTGAGGCACACGGCAGCCGGCGGGGCGCCGACGGAAGCGCCGCGGTTGCGGCCAGGACCAACCCCCACGCGAAGGAGCAGCCCAGACGAGGGACCCGGGAGGCCCGGTCGGCGCAATCCACTCGAGGGTCCGGCCGAGTTGCCGGCGCGGCCCACGCCGGTGGCATCGTCGAGGGACAGGTGAGCGCTCACCGGGCCGGCTATGGCTTTCTGCGTGTGGAGGGGATGAAGGACAGTGTCTTTCTTCCGCCGCCCGAAATGCGCGGGGTCATGCACGGAGATCGGCTGCGCGTGCGGCTCTCGCGCGATGCCAGCAACCGCTGGTCGGGATCGGTGGAGCAGGTGGTCGAGCACGGCGTCAACGCCTTCCTCGGCACGGTGGAGGTCCTCGGCCGTACCGCGTGGGTGAGCGCCGCGGATCGGCGCCTGCAGCTTCGATGCGCCATCGCGCACGATGCGCTCCATGGCGCCCGGAACGGCGATTGGGTCATCGCGCGCATCACCCGACACGGGAGCGAGGCGAGGGCATCGCAGGCGCGCATCGAGAAGCGCCTGGATCCCGACCGTCCGGTCGAGCTCGCCACCGAAGCGGCGATCGCGCGCTTCGACCTGCCGCACGAGTTTCCGCCCGCTGTACTGCGCGAGGCGCAGGCCTGGGGCGATCGGGTCGATCCCGCCGAGGCGGCGGGCCGTCAGGATCTTCGCGAGCTGCCGCTCGTCACCATCGATGGCGAGGATGCGCGCGACTTCGACGATGCGGTCTACGCCGAGCCCCATCCGGCCGGCTTTCGACTCATCGTCGCGATCGCGGATGTCAGTCACTACGTGAGGCCGGGTACCGCGCTCGATGCGGCGGCGCAGGAGCGGGGCACCTCGGTGTATTTCCCGACCCGCGTGCTGCCGATGCTGCCGACGGCGCTCTCCGATCACCTCTGCTCGCTCGCGCCCAAGGTGGTTCGGCTCTGCTTCGCGGCCGACATGGTGATCGGCAAGAGCGGCGCTCTCAAGTCGGCGCGCTTCTACCCGGCCGTGATGCGCTCGGCGGCGCGGCTCACCTACACCCAGGCCAACGCGGCGTTGTTCGAGGGAAGACCCGCCGCGCGGGCCGAGCTGGGAGAGCTCGTCGAGCCGCTGCTCGTGCTGGTGGACGTGTATCGGTCGCTGCACAAGGCGCGAAGCAAACGCGGGGCACTTGACTTCGATGCCGCCGAGGCGGAATTCGTGATCGATGCCGCCGAACGGGTGAAGGGCATCGAGCTGCGCACCCGCAACGATGCACACCGCCTGATCGAGGAATGCATGATCCTGGCGAACGTCGCGGTCGCGCAGGAGCTCGAAAGAACCCGCACTCCTTCTCTTTATCGGGTTCATGGTCAGCCCGAGGCCGAGAAGCTCGACCGGCTCACCAGCACCCTGGCGGCGCTCGAGATCGACGCGCACCTGCCGGATACGGTGACCACGCGCGACCTGCAGGCGATCGCGCGCCGGCTCGGCCACGGCGCGGAGCGACCCTTCATCGAGTCGCTCATCGTGCGCGCCATGCCGCAGGCGATTTACCAGCCGACCAACATCGGTCATTTCGGATTGGCGCTGCAGCACTACGCCCATTTCACCTCCCCCATCCGCCGTTACCCCGATCTGGTGGTGCATCGGACGCTCAGAGCGCTGATCGGAGCGGCAGGGGAGGCCGGGGTACGCTACGAGCCGCCGGAGCTCGCTGCTCTGGGCGAGAGCACTTCCAAGCTCGAGAAGCGCGCCGACGAGGCCGATCGCTACGTCGCGACCCACCTCAAGTGCAGTTATCTGCTCGAGCGCATCGGCCAGACCTTCCAGGGGCTCATCACCACCGTGGTGGAGTTCGGCTGCTTCGTGCAGATCCTCGATGTCGCCGTGGATGGACTGCTGCACATCGACAACCTGCGCGATGACGACTATGAGATGGAATCCCACGGCCACGGCTGGCGGGGCAGGAGTACGGGGCGGCGGTTGCGCACCGGCTCGCACGTCAGAGTGATCGTGACGGCCGTCAATCCCATCGAAGGACTCGTCGACCTCGAGCTCGCGGCCGAGCCGTGAAGCGCTCCCATGCCCCGCGGCCGCAAGGCTCGCAGACCATCTACGGCCTGCACGCGGTGCGGGTGATGTTGCAGAAACACCCGCAGCGCATCACCGCGTTGCGGGTCACCGAGCGCCGGGACGATCCGCGCATCCGCGAGCTCGATGAGCTCGCGCGCCGGCAGGGCATTCCCATCGAGCGCGTGGATGCCCATCGCTTCGCGCAGCAGCTCGGGGATGTCGCCCATCAGGGAGTAGCCGCGCAGGTCGATCCGCTGCCGCCCTGGAGCGAGGATGAGCTGCTGACGGCGCTCGCGGACGAGCAGATTCCGCGCTCACCCCTGATCCTGGCGCTCGATGGCGTGCAGGACCCGCATAACCTGGGTGCCTGTCTGCGCACGGCGGACGCCTGCGGAGCTCTCGCGGTGGTCGTGCCGCGCGACCGCGCGGCGCAGGTCACTCCGGTCGTGCGCAAGGTGGCGGTGGGCGCCGCGGAGACGACGCCGGTCGTGACGGTCACCAATCTGGTTCGGACACTGAAGCTTCTCAAGGATGCGGGACTCTGGGTCATCGGTGCCGATGCGCACGGGCCCCAGCGTGCCGACGAGGTCGACCTCAAGGGTGGCGTGGTGCTCGTCCTGGGGGCCGAGGGGGCGGGCCTGCGGCACCTCACCCGGCAGACCTGCGACTGGGTGGTCCGGCTGCCGCAGCTCGGGGCGGTGGAGAGTCTCAACGTCTCGGTGGCCGCCGGCATGCTCCTTTATGAGGCGGTGCGTCAGCGCGGCGGCTGAGCCTCGCCTACCATCCGCGGCGGCTTGCCGGCGGACCTCATTGCAGTCCGGCCGCCGTTTCAGTATCCTGCGCGCCCCCTTTCTTGAGGGGTCGGCCGCGCCCTCGGCGGTCGGAATCTCCTTGCCGCACCCTGCTTCAGCCTCGCGAGGGCGGCTTTAATCCGTGAGGAGGACACATGAGGCACTACGAAATCGTATTCCTGGTCCATCCCGATCAGAGCGAGCAGGTGCCCGCCATGATCGAGCGCTACAAGGGCATGATCGCCGCCGGCTCCGGCCGCGTGCATCGGCTCGAGGACTGGGGGCGCAGGCAGCTCGCCTATCCCATCTCCAAGGTGCACAAGGCGCACTACGTGCTCATGAATATAGAGTGCGACCAGAAGACCCTGGGCGATCTCACGGGCGCGTTCCGCTTCAGCGACGCGGTGCTTCGGCATCTGGTCGTGAACATGGATTCCGCGGTGACCGAGCCCTCGCCGATGGCCAAGACGGCGGATGAAGAGGGCGAGCCCGGTGGACGCCGGCGCGAGCGTCCTCGCGATGAATTGGGTTCGCTGCCCGCGGACGGCGAGGGCGGCTTGGAGGATTCTCAGCCATGAATAGCCGAGCACCCGGTTCCTCAGACCGAGGCAGCGGTGGCAGCGGTGGTGGTGGGAGCGGCGGCAGCCGTTTCTCGCGCCGCAAGAAGTTCTGCCGCTTCACGGCCGAAGGCGTCAAGTACATCGATTACAAGGATCTCGGCACCCTGAAGGGCTATGTCTCCGAAACCGGCAAGATCGTCCCGAGCCGGATCACGGGTACCAAGTCCTTCTACCAGCGCCAGCTCGCGGTCGCGATCAAGCGCGCGCGCTTCCTGGCGCTTCTGCCCTACACCGATCAGCACTGAGGCCGGCGCAATGGATGTCATTCTGCTGCAGAAGGTCGCGAACGTCGGCAACATCGGCGACCGGGTGAAGGTGAAGTCCGGCTTCGGGCGCAACTACCTGCTGCCCGAGGGCAAGGCGACGCTCGCGACGGCCGAGAACATCGCGCGCTTCGAGGCGCGCCGCGCGGAGCTCGAGCGCCTCGCCCGCGAGCATCTCTCCTCGGCGGAGGAGCGTGCCGCGGCGATGAAGGATTTCAAGCTGGTCATCCCCGCCAAGGCCGGCACCGAAGGCAAGCTCTTCGGCTCGATCGGCACCAGCGACATCGCCGAAGCCTGCTCGAAGGCAGGGTTCAAGGTGCAGCGCAGCGAGGTGCGGCTGCCCAACGGGCCGCTGCGCACGATCGGTGAGCATTCGGTGTCGCTGCACCTGCATGCGGACATCGACGTGCCGCTCGCCGTCTCGATCGTCGCGGAAGAGTAGCTTCCGCGCACCATAAGGACTTACCCACCCGTGGCCGATCCCGCCAAAGCGCGTCGCGAGCGCGGCTCGGTCGCCTCGGTGGATTCGCCGGTGCCGCCGCAGTCCGTCGAGGCGGAGCAGGCGGTGCTCGGTGGCCTGCTGCTCGATCCCAGCGCCTGGGACCAGGTGGCCGATGTCATCAACGAGAAGGATTTCTACCGGCCCGATCACCGGCTGATCTTCGATGCCATCGGCGCTCTGGCCGGCGCCGGCAAGCCCTGCGATGCCGTCACCGTCTCCGAGCAGCTCGAGCGCACGGGCAAGCTCGAGTCGGCCGGTGGTCTTGCCTACCTGAGCTCACTCGCGCGCGACACGCCGACGGCCGCCAACGTCCGCGCCTATGCCGACATCGTGCGCGAGCGCTCGATCCTGCGCCAGCTCATCCACGCCGGCACCGAGATCGCCGCCGCGGTGTACAGGAACGAGGGCGAGACGGCCCGCGAGCTGGTCGATCGCGCCGAGCAGCGGGTATTCGAGATCGCGGAGGAGGGCTTTCGCGGCCGCCAGGGCGCGATCGCGGTCCGCAGCATCCTGCCGCAGGTCATCGATCAGATCGATGAGTGGCACAGCAATCCCAGCAAATTGCGGGGGCTGCCGACCGGCTTCACGGACTTCGACAAGATCACGGGCGGGCTGCGGCCCGGTGATCTCGTGGTCGTCGCCGGGCGGCCCTCGATGGGCAAGAGCACCCTTGCGGTCAACATGGCGGAATATGCCGCCGTGCATCACGCCAAGCGCGCCTCGGTCGCCATCTTCAGCCTGGAAATGCCCTCCGAGCAGGTCGTCACGCGCATGCTCGCCTCCATCGGCGGCGTGCCGCTCGCGAGCCTGCGCAGTGGCAACATTTCCGACGACGACTGGGTCCGGATCACCAGCGCCACCAGCCAGCTGTCGGAATCGAAGGTCTTCATCGATGAGACGCCGGCGCTCACGCCCACGGAGCTGCGCGCGCGAGCCCGGCGCATCAAACGCGAGCATGGGCTCGATCTGATCGTGGTGGACTATCTGCAGCTCATGCAGGTACCGGGAACGAAGGAGAATCGAGCGACGGAGATCGCGGAGATTTCCCGCGGGTTGAAAGTCCTCGCCAAGGAGCTGGCGGTGCCGGTCATCGCGCTCTCGCAGCTCAATCGGGCGGTGGAGCAGCGCGAGCACAAGAAGCCCGTCATGTCGGATTTGCGCGAGTGCGTCACGGGCGACACCCTCGTCTGGCTCACCGATGGTCGGCAGGTTCCGATTGAGAGCCTCGTCGGAACGCAGCCCGAAGTCTGGGCGATCGACGAGCAGCAGCGGGTCGTCGCGGCACGAGCCGACCTGGTGTGGAAGGTCGGCAAGCGCCCCGTGGCCAGCATCAAGCTCGCCAGTGGCCGAGCCATCAGGGTCACGCCCGAGCATCGCGTGCTTTGCGGAAGAGGCTGGGTCAGAGCGGCGGAATTGGCCATGGGCGACCGAGTGGCTCTTGCTCGACGCGTGCCCGAGCCCGCACGGCCCAATCGGTGGCCGGACCACTGGCTGGTCCTGTTGGGCCACTTGATCGGCGACGGCAGCTATCTGGGTAATCAGCCGCTGCGATACACGACCGCTTCCGAGCACAACAGCGAGGCGGTGCGCGCCGCCGCCGAGAAATTCGGCTCAACGGTGAAGCGCTATGCCGGCCATGGCCGGTGGCATCAGCTTCTGATCAGCGGCAACGGCAACCGGTGGCACGCCGCCGGCGTGGGCAAGTGGCTGAAGGAGCTCGGAATCCACGGCCAGCGCTCGCACGAGAAGCGCTTGCCGGAACAGGTCTTTACGCTCGCGGATGAGCAGATCGCGTTGCTGCTTCGCCACCTTTGGGCAACGGATGGCAGCGTGACGGTCCCGCCGCCGCGGCGGCGCTCCGCGCCTCGAGTGTTTTTTTCGACCTGCAGCGCGCATTTGGCGCAGGACGTGGCGGCACTTCTCCTCAGGCTGGGCATTGTTGCGCGCCTGCGGGTGAGTCTCGGCGTGCGCGATACGCGCCCGATGCATACGGTCGATGTCAGCGGCGCGGACTTCCAGCGGCGATTCGTGGCGACGGTCGGGGGCTTTGGACCTCGCGTGGGGCCCATCGCCGTGCTGGCGGAGCGTCTCGCGGCCACGACCGCAAACACCAACGTCGACACGCTCCCGGTTGAGGCATTCGATGCGGTCCGCAGTCACCTGCGCGCTCGGGGCATCACGAGCAGAGCCATGGCTCGGATGCGCGGTGCTTCCTACGGGGGAATGAGCCAATTTCGATTCGCCCCCAGTCGCGGGCTCATGGTCGAGTATGCGGGTCTGTTATCGGCCCCGGATCTCGAGCAGTTCGCGACATCCGATCTCTTTTGGGATCGGGTGACCGACGTCGTGCCCCACATCGACGAGGAGGATGTGTACGATCTGACCGTCCCTGGACCATCGAACTGGTTGTCCGATGGTATTGTCAGTCACAACTCGGGGGCGATCGAGCAGGACAGCGACATGATCCTGTTGATTTATCGTGAGGAAGTCTACGACAAGAACACGACCAAGAAGGGAATCGCGGAGATCGATCTCGTCAAGCATCGCAACGGCGAGATCGGCACCTTCATCCTGACCTTCCAGGGTCAATACACCCGCTTCGCCAACTACGCGCCGGACGCGTACGCCGAGGGTGTGCTCCGGTGACCCGGCTGATCCGGGCGGTGATCGACGCCGGGGCGCTGCGGCACAATGTCGGCAAGATCCGCGAGCGCGCGCGTGGCGCCCGGATCATGGCGGTGGTGAAGGCCAATGCGTACGGCCATGGCCTCGTGCCGACGGCGCTCGCGCTGGCGGAGGTCGATGCTTTCGCGGTGGCGCGGCTGGAGGAGGGACTCGCGCTGCGCGCCCAGGGCGTCACCCAGCCGATCGTGCTCCTCGAGGGCGTGTTCGCGGCCGAGCAGCTGCTCGAGGCGGCGCGCTACGGCTTCGATCTCGTGGTGCACGATGCCCTGCAGATCGAGATCCTGGAGGAGGATCCCGGCCCGCACCGCTTCGTGCTCTGGGTGAAGATCGACACCGGCATGAATCGCCTCGGCTTCCGGCCGAGCGAGTTTCCCGCGGCGCTCGCGCGGCTGCGCAACCTCAAGCCCGCGCCGCTCGAGATTCGACTGCTGACCCATCTCGCGCGCGCCGACGAGCCGGACAGCGCGATGACAGGGGAGCAGGTGGCCCGCTTCAAGGCGGCCACTCGCGGGCTCGATTGCCCGATCAGCATCGCCAACTCGGCCGGTATCTTCAGCGAGCGCCATCTCGGCTGCGACTGGGTGCGGCCGGGTCTTGCGCTCTACGGCGCATCGCCCTTCGCCAACCGGATCGGGACGGATCTCGGCCTCGAGCCGGCGATGAGCCTGGAGACTTCCGTCATCGCGGTGCGGCAGGTGCCCCGCGGAGAGACGGTGGGTTACGGCGCGGCGTGGCGGGCCGAGCGCAACTGCACGGTCGCGATCATCGCCGCCGGCTACGGCGACGGACTCGCCCGCGCCCTGCCGAACGGCACGCCCGTGCTCATCGATGCCCGGCGCGCGCCGCTCTGCGGACGGGTGTCGATGGACATGATCGCGGTGGATGTCACCGGGCAGGCCGGCGTGCAGGTGGGCTCGCCGGTGGTGCTCTGGGGGAAGGGATTGCCGGTCGAGGAGATCGCCCGCCATGCGGGCACGATCCCCTACGAGCTGCTCTGCGGCGTCAGCCAGCGCGTGCCGTTGGAGCTGCGCTGATCGGGATGCCGATCAGCTGACAAAAAATCCCATCTTCACGCCGGCGAGCTGGATGACGTCGTTGTCGTTGAGCCGCGTCGCCTGGGCGCCGATGGGTGCGCCGTTGAGCAGCGGGAAGTCATCGGGCTTGCCGCTGTCGACGTGCACGATGTAGTAGCCCTCGCCCCGACGCGTGATGGCCGCGACCTGCACGCCCGGCCGGCCGAGCGTCGTCAGCGCCTTGGTGATCTCGAGCTCGCGGCCGGCAAAGGCGCCGGAGAGCACCTGCAGCTTCGCCTTCTTGAGCGCCGCGGCGCCGTCGGCAATCGCGCGGTTCCTGCCGGTCAGGGAGGCCGCGGGAGCGGCCGCGGCTGCGGCCGGGGCGGCTTCGCCGTCGATGTGCGAGTCGGCAACGGCGGTGCGCAGCTTCTCGACCGGACGGGCCGAGGGCTGGATCACCATGGTCTTCTCGAACTCATCCTGCTGCTCGTCGTCCTCGACGAAGCGCAGCTGATGATGTCCCACGGTGATGACATCGCCGTGCTGCAGCGCGTGTTTCTTGATCAGCTTGCCGTTGACGTACGTGCCGTTGGTGCTGTTCAGGTCCTCGAGGAACGAGTCGTTGAGAATGTTGATGATGAGCGAGTGATGGCCGCTCACGGCCGCATTGTCGATGCGGATGTCGTTATCCGGCAGCCGGCCGATGGTGTAACGCTCCTTGTTCATGTTGTATTCCGCCATTACCTGGCTATCCAGGCTCAAGACCAACCTTGCCATGTGCTTTGCCTCTCGCCGTTTCAGCCGAACCAACCCAGAATCTTGTCGAAAATGCGTGTGCGCGCCGGGAATGCATCCAGCACCTGTGCCATCAGCACGGAAATGTTGTCGCGGCCCCCGTTGTCATTGGCCAGTTGAATCAGTTGCTTGGCAACGGTGTCAAGATTAGCACCAAAGGTGCTTATGGTTAAATGGATATCATCGTCCTCGACCATGTCCGAGAGCCCGTCCGAGCAGAGCATGTACACCTCGCCCTTCTGCACCGGGATCTCCTGGATCTCGACTTCGACGTTCGGCTCCACACCGAGCGCGCGGGTGACGTAGTTCTTGTTCGCCGCCCGCTGGGCCTCCTCGGCGGAGTAGAACCCGCGGTCGACCAGCTCCTGCAGCAGCGAATGATCCATCGTCACCTGCTCGAACTTGTCACTTCGCTGCCGGTACATGCGCGAGTCGCCCACGTGCGCGATGGTCACCCTGTTGTCGAAGAACAGCGCCGCCACGACCGTCGTGCCCATGCCCTCGCATTGGGGTTGGCTGCGCGCGGTCTGGTAGATGATCTTGTTGGCCCGGTGAATGGCATCCCTCAGGATGATGCTCGGACGGGAGAGGTTCGCGCCGCGGTCATGGACGCTCATATCCTCCCGCTCCACCTGCTCGCGCACCAGGCTCACGATGGTCTTCACCGCGATGCCGCTCGCCACTTCACCCGCGTTGTAGCCGCCCATGCCGTCGGCGAGTACGAGGAGCCCGATGTCCTGGTCGAGGGCGATCGTATCCTCGTTGTGCTCGCGAACCTTGCCCGTATCGGTCAGTCCGACGATGCGCAGCTTGCCTTTTAAGCTCATGCCGTCGTTTTCGGCCTATTAAAATGTGACGCGCATCACCATCCCGTCCCCGAGCGGGACGGGCATAAGCTAGCATTGTCGTCAGTTGAGTCCGAGCGCCTGGTCACAAACCGGCTATCCGGTCCTCCCCGGCGCGCATCCTAGCTCAACCCGGCCCAACTGGTTCGTGAAGCGCATCGATGCCACGCCCGATCTCGGTCTTTATTTGCAGCGCCTGCGGGGGGGAGACCCTGAAATGGCAAGGGCAGTGCCCGGCCTGCGGGGAATGGAACTCGCTCGAGCAACGGGCCGCCCGCCGGCCGGCGGGATCCGAGGGCAGGCGCGGCTCGGGCCCAAGCGCCGCCGGCGCAGGCTCGACGGGCGCCGCCCCGGTGCCGCTCGTCCCCGGCAAGGACCTGCATCTCGAGCGCCTGGCGAGCGGCCAGGGCGAGCTCGACCGGGTGCTCGGAGGGGGGATCGTGCCGGGCTCGGTGACGCTCCTGGGTGGCGACCCCGGCATCGGCAAGTCGACCCTGCTGCTGCAGGTCGCGGCGCATGTCGCCGGTGCGCGCGCCGTGGTCTATGCGAGCGGCGAGGAGTCGGTTTCGCAGGTCGCCTTGAGGGCCCGGCGCCTCGGGCTCGCCGCCGCCACTCTCGAAGTGCTGGCGGAGAACGAGCTGCGATCCATCCTCGAGCAGACCGAGGGCCGGCGCGCGGCGCTCCTGGTCGTAGACTCGATCCAGACGGTGCAGTCCGATGCGGTCGTCGCCAGCGCCGGCGCCGTCTCGCAACTCCGGGAATGCGCCGCCGAGCTCGTCCGCTTCGCGAAGGCCACGGCAACGGCGGTGATTCTCATCGGCCACGTGACCAAGGAAGGGGCGATCGCGGGTCCCCGGGTGCTCGAGCACCTGGTCGACACCGTCCTTTATTTCGAAAGCGAGGCGGGCAGCCGCTTTCGCATCGTGCGCGCGACCAAGAACCGCTTCGGTGCGGTGAACGAGCTCGGCTTCTTCGCCATGACGGAGGGCGGGCTCAAGGAAGTGCGCAATCCTTCGGCGATCTTCCTCGCGCGCGCACCGGAGCCGGCCGCCGGCAGCATCGTGACCGTGATGCGCGATGGCGGCCGCCCGCTGCTCATCGAGCTGCAGGCGCTCGTCGATCGGATGAGCTTCGGGGCGCCGCGGCGTATCGCCCAGGGGCTCGATGCCAACCGTCTGGCGATGCTGCTCGCGGTGTTGAGTCGTCATGCCTCGCTCGCGCTGCAGGAGCACGACGTCTTCGTCAACGTCGTGGGTGGCATCGAGATCGATGAGACCGCGTGGGATCTGCCGGTGGTGATCGCGCTCGCCTCGAGCCTCGCCGACCGCGCGCTGCCGGGCTCGCTCGTGGCCTTCGGGGAGATCGGACTGACGGGTGAAGTGCGCCCGGTCGCTTATGGAGAGGAGCGGCTGCGCGAGGCGCAGAAGCAGGGTTTCCGCCTCGCGGTGGTGCCGCGCGAGAACGCGCCCCGCAAGCCTCTCGAGGGGATCGAGGTGATCGCCGTCGCGCGCGTGAGCGAGGCGCTCGAGGCCGCACTCAGCCGCTCGCGCGCGCCGCAGGCGACTCCTCGGCCGGCGCCCGCGCGCGCACGGTCCTGATCGCGTTGTCGGCGATCTGCAGGACCTCGAACTCGTAAGGACCCACCTTCACCGCCGTGCCGGGCGAGGGGATGGTCTCGAGCTGCTCGAGCAGCAGGCCGTTCAGCGTCTTCGGTCCATCCGTCGGCAACTGCCACTGCAGCGCCCGATTCAACGCGCGCAAGGTCGCGCTCGCATTGATGATGAAGACCCCCGCGCCCTGCGGATGGATGTCCTTGTGGGTCACCGTCGCCGGGTCGGTGGTGAATTCGCCGACGATCTCCTCGAGGATGTCCTCGAGCGTCACCAGTCCCTCGATGTCGCCATACTCGTTGACGACGAACGCGAGCCGCCGGCGATTGCGCTGAAAGAAGGCGAGCTGCATGTTGAGCGCGGTACCCTCGGGCACGAAGTAGGGCTCGCGGCCGCTGGCGATCTCGACCAGCCGCTCGCGCGTCAGGGTGCCGCGGGCGAGCTCGTGCGCCACGCGCTTCATGTGCAGGATTCCCACCAGATTGTCGAGCGCGCCGCGGTAGACCGGCAGCCGCGTGTGCGGGGTCTGACGCAGCTGCTCGAGAACGTCATCCCAGGGCTCCGCGACGTCGATGCCGGCGATCTCCTGCCGCGGGATCATGATGTCGTTCACCGTGATGTGACCGAGATCGAGAATCGAGAGCAGCATCTGCCGGTGGCGCGCGGGAATCAGCGGCCCCGCTTCGGCCACCACCGTGCGCAGCTCCTCGGTGCTGAGCGTCTGGCTCGCGGGCTCGGCCCTGACGACGCCGACGATCCGCAGCAGGCCGTAGGCCATCTTGTTGGTGACCCAAAGGAACGGCCGCGCGACCAGCACCAGGGCGCGATAGATGCGCGCGGTATTGAGGGCGACCGATTCGGGGTAGGTGGCAGCGAAGATCTTGGGCGCGAGCTCGCAAAAGACGATGACCGCCACCGTCAGCAGAAATCCGGTGATCGGCACCGCGTGGCGCCAGCCCGTGCGCTGGGCGAGGAGCGTCGCGGTCGCGGAAGCAAACACACTGGCCGCGGCCAGGATGACGAGATTGGCGCCGAGCCAGTCCTCGGGCTTCTGCAGCAGCCGCTCGAGAAGCTTCGCCGTGCCGTGGCCGGCCTTGGCCCGGTGGCGGATGCGGTAGCGGTTGACGGACAGCATCGCGACCTCGGTTCCCGAGGAGAACGCGATGATGGTGAGCAGCGCGACGAGGACGAGGAGGAGCACGGGCGAGGACGGTGAGTCGTTCAATCGGAGTCCCTCGTATCTGAGTCTCGTATCCCAATATACTTCACTCATGTTCGATACCCTGAGCGCACGCCTCTCCCGCACGCTCGAGACCCTGCGGGGCCGGGGCCGGATCACCGAGGAAAACATTGGCGATGCCCTGCGGGAGGTGCGGGTCGCGCTCCTCGAGGCGGACGTCGCCCTGCCCGTCATCAAGAGCTTCATCGAGTCGGTGAAGGCGAAGGCGCTGGGAGCCGAGGTGGCCCAGAGCCTGACCCCGGGACAGGCCTTCATCGGCATCCTGCACCGGGAGCTGGTCGAGCTCATGGGCGGACACCGGGCGGGGTTCAACCTGCGGGCGCAACCCCCGATCGTCGTGCTGCTCGCCGGTCTTCAGGGCGCGGGCAAGACGACCACCGCGGCGAAGCTCGCCCGCTGGCTGATCGAGGAGCAGCGCAAGCGGGTACTGATGGTGAGCACGGACGTGCGCCGGCCGGCCGCGATGCTGCAGCTCGAGCGGCTCGCGGCCCAGGTGCATGCGAATTACTTCGCGGCTGAGGCGCAGGCCTCGCCCGCGGCGATCGCTCGCGAGGCGCTGGAGCGGGCCAAGCGCGGCGTGTTCGACGTGCTCATCGTGGATACCGCCGGCCGGTTGCATGTCGATGAGGCGCTCATGGACGAGGTGCGGCAGATCGATGCGGCGGCGCATCCCGCCGAGCGACTCTTCGTCGTCGATGCCATGGCCGGTCAGGACGCGGTCAATGCCGCGCGGGCCTTCGGCTCCACGCTCGATCTGACCGGGGTGATCCTCACCAAGGCCGACGGCGATGCGCGCGGGGGAGCGGCGCTTTCCGTCCGCCACGTCACCGGCAAGCCCATCGTTTTCCTCGGCGTCGGGGAGAAGACCGAGGCCCTCGAGCCCTTCGACCCGGAGCGCATGGCTTCCCGCATCCTCGGCCTGGGCGATGTGGTGAGCCTCGTCGAGCAGGTGCACCGGCAGGTGGATCACGAGCAGGCCGAGCGCCTGGCCCGCAAGGTGGCCAAGGGCAAAGGCTTCGACCTGATGGACCTCAAAGGCCAGCTCGAGCA
>Ga0335078_10008867_pt1 | contig 14950 bp, 12 predicted proteins | sample Lox_Sample_32_FD_206711 | JGI IMG/M metagenome (GOLD analysis project Ga0335078, IMG submission 206711) | Soil microbial communities from Loxahatchee National Wildlife Refuge, Florida, United States - Lox_Sample_3.2 | ecosystem: Environmental > Terrestrial > Soil > Wetlands | place: USA...
CGGTTGACGACGTCGAACAGCGCGGTGCCGGAGGCGTCGGAAACTTCGGTGGCATAATCGCCGGTCAGGCGAAAGCGGACGTAGTCCTTGGGGAGCAGCACCTGGCGGACACGCGCGAAGTTTTCCGGCTCATGGTCGCGGACCCAGAGCAACTTGGGGAGGGTAAAACCGGTGAGCACGGGGTTGGCGATGTAGCGCAGGATCGCTTCGCGGCCGAGCTGGGCGTTGACGGCATCCACTTGCGGCTGAGACCGCTGGTCGCACCAGATAAGCGAGGGGCGGATCACCTTGCCTTCGCGGTCGAGGATGACGAGGCCGTGCATCTGGCCGGAGAGTCCGATGCCTTTGACCTGGCTGCCGGAGACGCCGGTGGCCCCAAGCACCTGGCGAATCGCCGAAACCGCGGCATCCCACCAGTTCCCGGGCCGCTGTTCGGCCCACAGCGGGCGGGCCATGATCATGTCTTCATGAGGAGCCGTACAGCCGGCGCGGACCACGCCGCGCTCATCCACCAAAAGGGCGCGCGAGCCCCCGGTGCCGATATCGATGCCGAGCCACATGGTAAGAGACTATAGTGCCACGGAGCGCGCCCGCGTGGGCGATTCGTCCGGAAATCGAGGCGCTATACTGTTGGGCGAACGCGCAGATGCGGGTCCGGGGCCATTTCGGTGGATGCCGGCTGGCTGCGGTGTTGTGGGCCATCGCCCAGACCGGGTGGGCTCTCAACCCTCACACCAGCCTGACGCAATATTCGCGCACGGTCTGGACGCAGGCGGACGGGTTGCCGCAGGACACGATCCGCGCCATCACCCAGACCGCGGATGGATACCTGTGGCTGGGCACCGACGAAGGACTGGCGCGTTTCGACGGCTACGAATTCACCACGTTCGACAAACGCGGCGGCGACTTACCGTCGAATTCCATCGCCGCGCTGGCGACCACCGCGGATGGCGCGTTGTGGATCGGCACGGCGAGCGGCCTGGCCGAGTATCGCGAGAAGCGGTTTCGCACCTTCACCCGGCAGGACGGCCTGCCCGACGACTCGGTGACGGCGCTTTATGCCGATTCCCGCGGCGCGCTCTGGATTGTGGCGGGAACCGGGCTCAGCCGCCTGGAGAACGGCCGCTTCACCAACTTTGCGCCGGGACCGCAATTGCCGGTGACTTCGGTGCGGGCCGTGGTGGAGGACCAGGGGCACCAGCTCTGGGTGGGCGGTTTGAGCGGCGTGGGACGGTTATCGGGCGGCGGCTTCACGCTCGTGCTGAGCGACGCCCAGCTTGCCGGGCGGATCATCACCTGCATGGTGATCAGCCCGGATGGCACTTTGTGGATCGGATCGAGCGGCGGCATCCTGGCGCTCTCGCCGGACGGCAGATTGCGGCCCTACGGAACGGCGGAGGGGTTGCCGGATTTTCTGGTTCGCGCGCTGTGGTGCGATCGCAACGGCCTGGTTTGGGCGGGCACGAACCGGGGCGTGGCGCGCTTCGACGGGCGGCGTTTTCGCGCGGCGCTGGCGGAGACCGGCTCGGTTTCCGTGCGCTCGATCATCGGGGACCGCGAAGGCAATCTGTGGGTGGGAGAGAACGCGGGGCTGAGCCGCCTGCGCGACGATGTTTTCACGGTGTACGGCCAAAGCGAGGGATGGCCGAGCGACGAGCCGAACACGGTATTGCAGGACCGAGCGGGGCGCGTATGGGTGGGATTCCACGCCAGCGGGCTGATGCTGCTGAGCGGGGGAGAGCGGCGTGTTTTCACGCGGCGCGACGGCCTTCCCGACAACGAGATTTTCTCGATCCGGGAAACGCGTTCCGGCGACCTGCTGATTGGCGCGCGCAACGGCCTGGCGGTGATGCACGGCGACCGTTTCCGCATCTACCGGCCCGAGGACCGGCTGGGCCGCTTCAACGTATTTGACGCCATGGAAGACGGCGCAGGGCGGATCTGGCTGGCCACGCCGGGAGGCCTCGAGCGGTCGGAGGGCGACCGCTTCACGATCGTACAGCCGGGTGGGCCGGTGCTCAGCGCGCTGATGGTGACGCTCGGGCTGGGCGGGGACGGAGTGGTGTGGGCCGGCACGTTCGGCAAGGGCCTGTGGCGCCTGCGGGGCGCGGAGCAGCGGCATTTCACGACGGCCGACGGGCTTTCGAGCGATGCGGTGCGCGCGATCTATCAGGACCCGGACGGCACGGTGTGGATCGGCACTTTCGGCGGCGGCCTGAATTCGCTTCACGACGGCCATTTCGCGCATTACACGCAGCAGGATGGGCTGCTGAGCGACAACGTGGCCAAGATCATCGACGATGGCGCGTCGCTCTGGCTGGCGACCACGCGCGGCATTTGCCGCGTGCCGAAGACGCAGCTTCATGAGTTCGCGGCGGGCACGCGGAAGCAGTTGAACCCGGTAAACTACGGCGTGGAGGATGGTCTGCGCAGCGCGCAATGCGCGCCCGAGTATCCGGCCAGCGCCGGCGGAACGCGGATGCGCGACGGCGCGATCTGGTTCCCGACCACGCGCGGGATGGCAGTGTACGATCCGCGCGCCAGGCCGCAGGCGAGGATCGCTCCCCTGGTGCACGTCGTGGAGATTGCCGCGGGAGGCGCGCCGGTGGACCTGAGCCGGCCGGCGCGGCTGTCGCCCGGCGCGGACCGCGTGCAAGTGCGCTACACGGCGATTCACCTCAGCGCGCCGGAGCGCGTGCAGTACCGGTACAAGCTGGAAGGTCTGGACCGGGATTGGGTGCTGGCGGGCAGCCGGCGCGCGATCAACTACAACAGCCTGCCGCACCGAACCTATCGCTTCGTGGTGCGCGCCGGCGCCCCGGGCGCGCCGGAGGCGGAGGCTTCGTACGCCTTCGTGCTGTTGCCGCATTTTTACGAAACCGCGTGGTTCCGCCTGCTGGCGGTGGCCGCGCTGGGCGGCCTGGTGTGGCTGGGTTTTCGCATCCGGTTGCGGCAAATCGGGTCGCGCTTCGCGCTGGTGCTCGAGGAGCGTGCGCGGCTGGCGCGGGAAATCCATGACACGCTGGCGCAGGGGTTCGTGGGAATTTCCTCGCAACTCGACGCGGTGGCGCTGAGCATGCCCGACGACGATTCGCCGGCGCGCCAGTATTTGCAGATGGCGCGGCGCATGGCGCGCCACAGCCTGACCGAGGCGCGCCGCTCGATGATGGACCTGCGCGCATCCGTGCTGGAAGACGGCGACCTGGCGGCAGCCCTGGAAGCCGCCACCCGCCTCTGGACGGCGGGGCAGCCGGTGACGGTCTCGGTGGAGGTGAGCGGCGACCGCACGCCGCTTCCCCAGGAAATGGAGCAGCAGCTGCTGCGCATTGCGCAGGAGGCGGTAACGAACAGCATCAAGCACGCCAACGCCAGCCGGATCGGCATCAAGCTTCAACAGGAAGCGAGGAAGCTGCGCCTGCGCATTGTCGACAACGGGCGCGGTTTCGAGGAGCAGGACGCGTTTGCCGCGCACGGCGGCCACTTTGGCCTGATTGGCATGCGCGAGCGCGCCGAACGCATCGGCGGCGAATTACACCTGGCCAGCCGGCCGGGAGAAGGGACCGAGGTCGAGATCAGGGTTCCCATACCATGAGTGAACCGATTCGCATTCTGGTCGCCGAAGACCACCTGGTGGCGCGGGTGGGCGTCACCACCATCGTGAACATGCAGCCGGACATGAAAGTGGTGGCCGAAGCATCCAACGGGCAGCAGGCCGTGGATCTATACCGGCAATTCCGCCCGGACGTAACCCTCCTTGACCTGCGCATGCCCGGCATGGGAGGGGTGGAAGCGGCGCGCGCCATTCGCTCCGAATTCCCGCAGGCGCGCATGATCGCGCTGACCACTTACGGCGGCGACGAAGATATCCGCCGCGCGCTGGCGGCGGGCGTGCAGGCATACCTCACCAAGGATGTGCTGCACGACGAGCTGCTGAAGGCGATCCGCGCGGTGCACGCCGGCCAGACCTATCTGCCGGCGGGGGTGGCCGCGGCGCTGGCGGCGCAGGTGCCGCGTCCCGATCTGAGCGGGCGCGAACTCGAGGTGCTGGAGCTGATTGTCCGGGGGCTGGCTAACAAGCAGATTGCTTACAGTCTGGGGATTGCCGAGCACACCGTGAAGAATCACGTGAAGAACATTCTGAGTAAGTTGGGGGCGCAGGATCGCACTCAGGCGGCGACCGTGGCGATCCAACGGGGCATCATACACCTGTAGGGCCGATCGACCGCAATGGCCGACCGGCCCTGCCAGGCGCGCGTTTGGCCTCTTGCCCCACGCAAGGCCAACTTACTGGCGCGCCATGGTGACCTTGGGAAGCGCGACGTATCCGGTCACTTCATCCTTCTTCACATCGTTCACGACAATTTCCACCGGCTGGCGGTTGCCGGCCACGTACAACTGCACAGGCTCATTCACGGTGCGGTCCTTTTTCTCGACGCGCCTGTCGTCAGCGAGCACTTCCAGAGTGAAGCGATTCCTCTTAGGATCCGCCTTGGCAAGCTGTAACTGAATGACGCCGAGCTTTTGCGCCGGGCTGTTTCGCTTCAAATCGAAGTCCAGATAGTTACGGTCGCCCAGCTCTCGCAAACGAGCCAGGTCTTTCGAGTTAGTGGCGATCAAGCCGCTCATCACGCCCATATCGCCGTTAACCCGCTTGAGCTCATTGCCGTGCTGATCGAGGACAGACTGGGCCGACTGGACGTCGCCTTTGACTCCGCTCACGTCGCCGCTGATCTGATCGAGCTTGGAATCGGCGGCGCTGCTCGCCTGCTTCAACTCATCCAACTGCCCGGCCACCTGTTGCTGCGCCTGCTCCTGAGCCTTCGCCTCCTGAGCGATTCGGGCGGACCAGTTGGCGTTGGCGCGCCGCAGATCAACCTTCGACTGCTCCTCGGCCGTCATGGCGGATTCCTGCGCTTCGCGCGCAATGGACTCCATCCGCTGGGTGCTTTCCTGACCGCTCCGTTCGATCAGATCGCTCAGCTTGGTAATCTGCGCCGCTGCGGCGTCCTTCTGTTGGGAGATCCGGACTCCCATCTGGTGAATGTTCAAAAACAGAATCACATTCGCCGCCAGGGCGACAGCGGTCGCCGCGTGCCAAAACAGGTTGCCCCGTGCCGGCCGTTTGCCCGTGATACCGGCGGGCCGTTCTTCAAAGTTGCTGCTTTCGATGGTCATAACTCACTAACCTCCGGGGCGGGTACGTATCGGCTCGTCTCGCCACTCGGCACGATACTGAGCACCTTGTCTGCCACGCCGGTCACCGGACTGAGAACACGGGAGATGTGCTGATTCGACCGGTGTGGGCGCACAGTTCCCGAGACCCGGAGGGTAAATTTTTCACGGTGATGATATCGAACCCGCCGGGAGCGGATGCCGGCGGTTCTAAGTGCCGCGATGGTATAAAGCGGTTACGGATGGCTGCACTGGCCCGAGCGTTGCTTTACAAAGCTGCGGAAGGTGTTTTGTATTCCGCTCGGCCGGAGGTTAGGGATGCAGCTAAGTCGCCGCTTGATGGTCTCCTTAGTCGGCGGGGTTGCCGCGGTTTCGCTGGGCTTTGCCGTATTCCAGGCGAAGGCGGAGATGCAGGTGCTGCAGGACGAAATTCGCCGCCAGGCATCGGCGTTGGCCGAGAGCCAGCGCGGACCGGTGGAGTCAGCCCTGGAGAACGGCTCCGCGCGCGATCTGGAAGCGCTGGTCGGGCGGTTCGGGCATCAGGACCATTTGGCGGGCATCGCGGTATTCGATGAACGCGGGCGCGTGCTCGCCATCACGCCCGAACTGGCGCCGCGCATGAAGACGACGCCGGGCGCGGTGGTCAGCGCGCTCGATGCGGGCGAGGAGCGCGCGCAGCTTTTCCGGCTCGGCGGCCAGCCGATGCATATTGTCGCCTTGCCGGTTTACGTGGCGGGCCGCGAGGCCGGCGTGCTGGCCATTTTCCACCATGTCTCCTTCATTGCGGTGCCGGTGCTCCGCCACGCGATAACCGGCGTGGCGCAGACGTTGTTGATCGTGGGGCTGACATTGCTGATCGTCCGCTGGAATCTGGGCAAGCCGCTGCAGCACCTGACCGAGTGGCTGCGCGATCTGCGCACCGGCCGTATCGGGACCGGGACCGCGCTGCCGCAGGAAGGGATCTTCCAGCCGCTCACTAAGGAGGTGACCCGGATTGCCACCAGCCTGAATGCCGCGCGGCAAGCAGCAGAGGAGGAGGCGCGCCTGCGCGAAGCGGCGCTCAACCGGTGGACGCCCGAGAGGCTGCGCGTTTCGATGGAGAGCAAGATGAATGGCAGCCGCCTGTTCGCCGTCTCCAACCGCGAGCCGTACGAGCACTCCTATCACGGCAACTCGATCGCGTGTTCGGTTCCCGCGAGCGGATTGGTGACCGCGCTGGAACCGGTGCTGCGCGCCTGCGACGGCATCTGGATCGCGCAGGGCACGGGGGACGCGGACCGGGAAACCGCCGACGAGCAGGGGCGGCTGCGCGTGCCGCCGGACCATCCCCAGTACACGCTGCGGCGGGTCTGGCTGGGCAAAGGAGAAGCCGACGGCTTCTATTTCGGCTTCGCCAACGAAGGGCTCTGGCCGTTATGCCACATCGCTCACACGCGGCCGGTGTTCCGCGCGGCCGACTGGGAGCACTACCGCGCCGTGAATCAGAAATTCGCCGACGTTCTCGAGCAGGAAATGGAAGCGGAAAAAGAGCCGCTGGTGCTGGTGCAGGACTACCATTTCGCGCTGCTGCCGCGCCTGATCAAGGAGCGGCGCCCGGATGCGCGGGTAGCCCTGTTCTGGCACATTCCCTGGCCCAATCCGGAGGCTTTTGGCATCTGTCCGTGGCAAGCCGAGGTGCTCGACGGAATGCTGGGAGCGGATCTGGTCGGATTTCATATCCAGGCACACTGCAACAATTTTCTGGAAACGGTCGATTACGCGCTGGAATCGCGCATCGACTGGGAACACTTCGCGGTCAACCGTCACGAACAGATCACCAAGGTGCGGCCTTTCCCCATCAGCGTGGCGTTCAGCGAAAACGGCGCCGCGCCGGCGAGCGACCGCCCTCCGCTCACGCGCCAGTGGGTGGAAGAACCGTTGTATCTGGGGCTGGGCGTGGATCGAGTCGATTATACGAAGGGGATTCCAGAACGTTTTCGCGCGATCGAACGGCTCCTCGATGTGCACCCCGCGTATAGCGAGAAACTGGTGTTTCTCCAGATTGGCGCGCCCAGCAGGACGCGCATCAAGCGTTACCAGGACCTGATGACGGAGGTGGAGCAGGAAGCGGAGCGGATCAACCGCCGCTTCCGCACCGGCGCCTGGAAGCCGATCGTCTTTCTGAACCAGCATCACAGCCATGACGCGGTGCAGCAGTATTACCGCGAGGCGGATTTCTGCCTGGTAACCTCTCTGCACGACGGCATGAACCTGGTTGCCAAAGAGTACATTGCGGCGCGTCAGGATGAGCAGGGTGTGCTGATCCTGAGCCGGTTTGCGGGCGCCAGCCATGAGCTTGCCGACGCGCTGGTGGTGAACCCATACGACGCCGATGAGCTGGCCGAAGCCATTCACCGGGCGCTTTCGATGCCGGCAGAGGAAAAGCGCGCCCGCATGCGGCGCATGCGCGCGGTAGTGGAAGAGCACAACGTCTATCGATGGGCAGGGAACCTGATCGCGGAGCTCGCGGCCATCCGCCTGCAGCCCGCGCAGAGCGCAGCGGCCGATGCAGGGGCCCTGGCCCACGCCGCCGGAAGCCTATGACGCCGCTGCGCGGCGAAGCGCAGGTTTGCGGCGGGACCCGGTCAGGGCGAAACCAGGTGGGCCTTCACGATAAACCGATCGGGCGCGGCGCCGACATAATAAAACGGATAGCAAGTAACCAGGGTCAACTGCGGCTTACTGCCGGGAGCTAACACCGCGACGTCCGTCGGCTTGACGATCTCGACGCTGTCGACCCGGTAATTATAACTGCCGGTCAAAGTTTGAAACTGAATGTTATCGTTCTTTTCGATCGAGCGCAGACTTCGAAATAGGGTGTCGCGATGGCCGGCCACACCCACGTTGCCCTCCTGCCCGGGAAACGCCGTGCCGGGGATGTGGCCCAGGGCGACGCTGAGCGTGCCTGCGCCATCTCCCTCGCGAACGATTTCGCCCAGGTGCAGCCGCGGAATCACCAGGCGGCCCACCAGGCCGTCACGCGGAGTGGGACGGGGCGGGTGCGGGCGCGGCGCGGCGGCGGGCGCGGCGATGGTCGAAGGCTCAGACGCGAGCCCGCACCACCGTTCTTCGGCCGCAATCAGCCGCTTTCCCTGTTCGGCCGCATAATCGAGCAAGGTGGGCGCCTTTTGCTGTAAACGGCATTCAAATGCAAAGCTCTGCCAGCTCTGGTAGATTATCGTGCTCACGCGCGAGGCTGCCCAGATACCGATCCCGCTCAGGCCGGCGAGTAACACCAGTCTTTCCGCCCACCGCCTGAACTTACTTACTGGCATGGGTCTCGAGTGGCTCATAGCGATAGCTGGTTCGCGTGCGCGCGGTCAGCCGGGAGTGCGCGGAACCGAGGACATACACATGGATGCGCCGCAATCCGCCGCCGCTCGAAACATCGGGCACATAGCCAATCGTGTAGCGCGACCGGATTTCTTTGGCGATGCCGCGGCAGATCGTGCCCAGGTTCGCCAGATCTTCGGGAAAGTAGGCCTCTCCTCCGCTGATTCGGGCGAGTTCCTTCATTAAGCCGAGGTCGCGATCCGGATCGCCGGGGGTGGAGAGACCGATGGTGTAAATGGTGGCGATGCTCTGCTCGACGCGATCGAGCATCTCCCTTCGGCCGGCGTGGCTCGCGTTGTCGCCGCCGTCGCTGATGAGCACCAGGGTTTTCTTGTCGCGCCGTCCCGCAGAGAGTTGCTGCAGCCCTTCGACAATGGCATCGTTGAGCGCGGTCCTTCCCTCCGGCATCCCGCGCCGGAGCGCGGAGCGCAGTTGGAAGATGTCGTCGGAAAACAGCATGCCGTCGGGCAGCCCGCGCGTCACCCGCTCATTGAAGTTCAGCACGAAGATTTCGTCCTTGTGGTTACTTTTCGAAATCAGAGTCTCGGCGGCGGCCAGCACCTCCGCGCGCTTCGGCGCCATGCTCAAGCTTTCATCCACCAAAAGGCCGACGGTGACGGGAATGTCGTCGTTGGCGAAAACCGTGATGGGCTGGCGGATCCCGTTTTCGGTTACGTCGAAGTCGTCTTTCGTGAGCCCCGGCACCATGGCGCCCTTACGGTCGGTCACCGCGACGTCCAGCAGGACGAGGCGCACGTCGCTATGGATGGTGTAGAGCGGCGGGCTCTCCTGCGGGAGCGCGATACCCAGGCTTGCGAAAACCAAAACGGCGCCGGCAGGTGCGAGGTTTCGAAATGCCGAGCGCCGTTTCATCGAGCTTCGCCGTGTCTTTAACCTACATCGTTCTTCTCCGCCGCAGCAAGCCATATACGCCGATTAGCCCCAAGCCAGCCAACCCAAGCGCTGGATAGGGGCTCGCCGTCTTGGGGAGTGCGGGTGCGGGCGCCGGTGCGGGTGCTGGCTCCTCGGCCGCCGGCTGTGGCTCAGGAGCGGGTTGAGGCTCAGGAGCGGGCGCCGGAGTTTCAGCCATTTCGGCCGGCTGCGGCTGCGTCTCGGCTGCGGGAGCGGCGGCAGGCGCCGGCGCGGGCTCGGGAGGAGGCGCCGGGGCCGGCGGCGGTGTGTTCAGGGAAGCGGTCAATACCGCAGGGTGCTCCGGATAGGGAAATTCCTGCCCGAATTGATCACCCGGATAGTACCACTTACGCAGTGCTCTGGCGGTTCCCGGCGGCGTCTCCCAAAACGTGAACTGTGTTTTATCTGTCGGCTGCTGCCGGTAACTGGGAATGGCGAGGATGGTGTCGATGATATGACGCTGGTCGGCGGTGAACACCTGGACGGTGTGCCGGTCCGAGGGCGAGCTCAACAGCTTCAGCACATAAGTCCCGGGCTCGAGAAGCCGGTCGGTAATCTGGATCGGCTGATTCACCGTGATCACCGTTCGCTTGTCCCATTCGTCCGCGCGAGCGCGGGACGCTCCCAACGCCAAGGCGACTGTAACACCGCATACTGCGGTAACTGCCAGTCGCGAATATGATAGTGATGTTGCTCTCATGATCTTGCTGATTCCTTTCCTGAGTAGTTGATCGACTCGCCATACCCGCGATTCCTCGACTGATGGATCCCGGCGCCTATTAGATGATCAGTGCGGCCGGCTGGCCACCGGGAATTGAACTGGCGCCGGTCAAGGGCAAGGCGTACACCCGCCGGCCGCAATTGAATCGAGCTTTCCGGTGACGCCGGGCTACTGCGTTCGTGTCCGCCGCAGCAAACCGTAAAAGCCGACTAACAGGAGTCCCGCCAGCCCAATTGCGGGATAAGGGCTCGCTGTTTTGGGCAATTCCGCCGGCGCCGGTGCAGGCTCAGCCGGCGCGGGGGCAGGCTCAGGTGCCGGTGCGGCCTCCGCGACTTGAGCGGGCGGCGGTGAAGCCGGGGCCGGAGCCGGCGGAGGCGGGGCTGGCGCCTCGGCAACCGGAGCGGGTGCCGGCGTCCACGTGTGCACTTCCGCAGCCAGCGTTACGGGATGCCTTGGATAAGCGAATTCCCGCCCGTAGTTGTCGCCTGGGTAATACCAATCCCGGAGCGCCCTGACGGTGCCCGGAGGGGTTTCCCAAAACGTGAATGCGGACTTAGCGACCGGCTGCACCCGATAGGCCGGGACGGCGATGAGCGTGTCGATGACCCGGCTCTGGTCGCCGTTGAAGATCTCCACCGTATTCCGGTCCGTGTACCGATCCGAATGGCCGCCGACAAGCAGGAATACATACGTGCCGGGCTGGAGGAGCCGGTCGCTCACCTGCATAGGCTGATTCACGGTGAGAACGGTTCGCTTGTCCACTTCGTCCGCGCGCGCAAGGGATGCGCCCAGCGCGAAAGCCATCGTCACGCTGCAGACTGCGGTGAGCGCCTGCCGCGAAGACGTGAATAATGTTGTTCTCATAGTGTTACTCGTTCCTTTCCTCACTACTTATCCCGCTACCTGGAGCGAGCCGTTGTGCAAGCCGGCTCACATCTAAGTGGCATCTTGCCTGCCAAATCGGTAAACCATTGCGTGTCAGACACCGGCCCGGCTTTGTAAGGTTTCCGACGGTAGTATTTCTATGGGCTTCCTCTGATCGAATCAAGAGGGAAGAGAGTTTTCTTCGTAGCCCCTCCTGTTTACCAAGACGTGCAGCGTCCGGCAGACGTTCCCCGCGCAGGCCCGGCAAATGTGCCCGGCAGCACATGAACGAAAGGGGTAGCGATTCGCGTTTCGCTTCAGGCGAGATAGATCATGCTCTCGCCTGGGTGCTCCAGCGCGAGAATGGTAAGGATGTAATCTCTCACATGCCGGGTAACTAAGAAATTCTGCCGGACATGCTGAAATCCGTTTTCGCCTAGTTTGTCGCGCAATTTGCGATCGCCGAGGAGCTGCGCGATGCGGTTTGCCGCGCCTTCGGCGGAATGGACCAGAAAGCCGGTGATTCCGTCGATCACCTGAAGCCTGATGCCGCCGGCGGCGCCGCCGACCACCGCTTTCTTTTTCCAAAGCGCCTCACTTACCGTCAAACCGAATCCTTCGCGAAGGGATTTTTGCACGATGACCGTTGCACCGCGCACCAGGGCGTTGATTTCGAGATCGCTGAAAGGCGGAAGCAGGAGCACGTGGATGTCGCGATCGTCAGCGGCCGCTTCCTGTACGTCGCGCAGAACCTCTTCCCCTTCGGGATCGTCGGGCGCGCCGCCGCCGGCCAGCACTAACTGGCAGCGGTGACGTTTCTTGACCATCCGGTATGCGGCGATCACGCCCAGCGGATCCTTAAAACGGTCGAAGCGTGAAATCTGGATGATCACGGGACGCCCGGGATCGATGCCATACCTTTCGAGCACCTTGGTTATGTAAGCATTATCCAGGGGTTTGTTCTTGTCGCTCAGCGGATCGATGGACGGGGCGATGCGGAACTGCGGTAGGGGCAGGCGCTGCGCGAAGTCCGGCATCGAGAAGATGGCGGCGTCATATTGCTCGATGGACGGACGCAGGAACTCCCAGACATCCGGCTGCGGCGCGGACACATCGATGTGGCAACGCCACACCCAGCGGCCGCCGGTTTCCGACTTACGCGCAACCAGGCCGGCGGGCTGCGGGTCGTGCACGAAAATGGTGTCGCCGGTGAGATTCAGGTCGCGCAGGTTGGTTTCGGTGTTGGCGCGAAAGATTTCATACATCTCGGCGGTGATTTCCTCCGGCTTGCCGTGGAGCGCGTTGTGAAACGCCTTGGTGACGCTGAAGAACGCCTGGTCACCTTTGATGACGTCCCACCTGGTGTTCACACCCAACTCCTGGAGGAGCGGCACCAAGCGGGTGAGAATCTCGGCGACACCGCCTCCCACGGGCGTCGAGTTAATATGCTGCACGGAGCGGTCGGCAACCTTGCCGGCCAGGGTGCGCAGTTCCTCAACGACTCCCGGGCCGGCGACTTCCTGATAGTTATCGAGCTGAATCGGCATGTTACTTCGGCGCGTATCTCCGCCCCACCTTTACGATTTCGTGCTTCAGTTCATCCAGGGTGACGGCATAGGGATTGAGCGCGTCGATTCTGGCAGCGAGCCTGGCGTGGCCCAGATCGCGAAACCACTGCGAGAAATCATTGGTCGGCCGCTCGAGCCGGAGGCGCGCCTCGAAAAAGTGAAAATGCAGGCAGTCGTTGGTGACGTGCTCGATCCGTTCAAAGAATTCGGGCACGCCAGAGGCAACCACGCCGGTCGGCATGATGAAGCTTTTGGCTTCGCAAAAGTGGAACTCCTCACCCGGAGGGCAGGCACGGGCGGGGCGCCTGTCGCCTTCCAGATGCTTTTGTATGACGCGCGCCAGGGCCTCGCGGAGGTCACGGATGGAGGTCATCTCGAGCAAGTCGATGGCCGCCAGCCGCTCCGCCAGCCGTTCTTCCTGCAGCGCCTGCGAAACCCAGTTGGCGAATTCGTTATAGAACCGCGGCTTTTCGAAGTGGTGAGCCAGGTAGAGGGAGTGCGTGTGATAAAAAATGCACGAGCCGGACACCTGGCTAAGGTGCTGGAGTAACTGCTCAAGGTCCGAAGCTTTGCGGCCGGTCAACCTCACCAGGCGCGTTTCGGTGAAAAACGTGAATGGCTTGGTTTGGTTGGTCGTCGTCATAACATTACGCCGGCAGTGTGCGCGGCTCCCAGAGCGTGGCCAGCCAGCGCAGGAATTCATGAACCGCAGCGGGGTGGGGCAGGCGATAGCGGGCCCGCGTGGGTTGCGCGCCGCCGACCTTGATGTTGACCGCATCCGGCAGGAAGAGAAACGCTTCTTCGTCGGCGGCGTCGTCGCCGAGGTAAATGGTAAGCGCCTGCGCACCGCCGAAGCGGTTGATGATCCAGCGCGCCGCCGCACCCTTGTGCCAGTTCGTTCGCGGCAGAATATCGATCGTTTTGAGGCCATGAATGAGGCGGAACATGGTAGCGTCGCGGCTGACGGCGGTCTTTACCGAGTCCTGAATCCTGTTGTAGTCCGATTCCGCGGCCTGCCGGTAATGAACGCTCGCGCTGAGGCCTTTGCACTCCACTGCGGCGCCGGCAATGGGGCTAAGCCGCGCCGCGATCTCATTGGCGAGACGCTCGAGGCGCGTGCGCCGCGCCTCGGATAGCGGCTCGACAAAATGAAGATCGCGGCCCCGTATCTCGAGTCCCTGGTTGCCGGCGTAAAGGAGGCTCTGGAGCCCGACACGGCGAAGCAGGTCATCTACGGCGCGGCCGCTGATAATCGTGATCACCAGGGAAGGCTGCGCGGACAGCGCCGCGAGGACCTGCACGATACCCGGATCGAGGCTCACGGCGGCGAAATCGGCTTCGATGGGAGCGAGTGTGCCATCGAAATCCAGAAATAAAAACGTCCGCTCCGCAGTCCGAATACGATGCTGAATTTCCGCGACGATATCGACCAAGTAACTGAGCATTATCGTATCCGTGAACACATGACTCTGAGGCGCGGCAATTACTGCGGGCCGGACCGCTGGTGACGGACAGAGCCTTGTTTCATGTCTATCTCGTGCACCAGCGTAGATGGGCTGCGCGGGTTACACCGCGCCGCTGGAATCAGGGCTCAATCCGGACGCTATCGACAACCAGCGTTTCTCCGTCCATCGAGCCACTTACCGAGGCTTTGATCAATCCGGTCTTGTTAGTGCTGCCATCGATTGCGGTGCGCACCTTGGCGCTTCCGGCCTCGTCGAGTTTCCAGTACTTGCCGTCGGCGGTTTGGAAGCCGAAGGTCTTGGTAGCCTCGCTAACTTCGCACTTGGCGGTTGCGTTCCCGGCCCGGCAGTCCGCATCCATCAAAAAGCCAGTCCAGCTTTGGTTGCTCTGCGCGGCAGATGGGGCGCTGGAGTTCGGTGGATTCGCCGGATCGGGGGACTGCGCCTTCAACGGAGAAAAGCCCAGCGCAAGCCCGAGAGCGGCGATTAGAGTGACAGTCTTCACAACGTTTACCTCCCGTGATGAACGCTCGCAAGGTACGGGCCACTCGCGCCAGGCTATTGCAGATTCTTCATCTTGCACTTAGAGCGCAGCGCCGGGCGGTACTTTATGCGCGCAAATATTTCCGCAATGCCTGGAACCGGCTCCGCGCGCGAACTTACTCGACGGCCGATTTCAACTGGCCGCAGGCAGCGTAGATATCCAGCCCGCGAGGTTTACGGATAAAGCAGGGCAGGGCGCGGCGGACAATCGCTTGAAAGCTCAACACGCGTTCGGGATCGGGCGTCTGGTAGGAGATCTCCGGACCCGGGTTGAGCGCAATCAAGTTGACTTTGGCGTTGAGGTGCGCCAGGAGTTTCACCACGCGGCGCGCGTC